>ERZ1645192.518-NODE-518-length-31987-cov-11.676437_pt1 | contig 31987 bp, 30 predicted proteins | sample MGYA00575354_ERZ1645192 | MGnify/ENA primary metagenome ERZ1645192 (study PRJEB40844, sample SAMN11349763) | freshwater sediment metagenome | isolation source: river sediment | host: Sediment | place: India: Faizupur Khadar , New Delhi | collected 2017-02-21 ...
GCCGGTGAGCGTGGCGATCAGCCCGCAAAGTTACACCACGCTGTGGGACACGATCGATAAAGGCGATCTTCGCCGTCCGCAGGGGTAAACTCCTCCACCAACGGCAGGCGACGCGTATAGGGGATGTAGGCCGTCACCTGGCGCCGCAGCGTCCGATGACAGATTGGCTTCAGGCGCTCCTTCAGCGCTTCAAAACTCCGCTTGTCGGCCGGATTTGCGAACTGCTCGCGGAAGCTCTTCACGTCGCCAAAGGCATGCTCGTCGATGAAACTGACAAGGCCGTACAACTCAAGCAGCGAATTCTGGAGCGGCGTCGCCGTCAGAAGAAGCTTGTTCTTCTGAGCAAGGGCGTTCTTGAGTGTGTTGGCAATGACATTCGAGGGCTTATAAACGTTCCTCAGCCGGTGAGCCTCGTCTATCACAACGAGATCCCACGGAACCCGATGCACATCGGACGCCTTGGAACGTGCAAACTGATAAGAACAGATCACGATCGCGTTCTCGACCTCGAACGGCTGGAAAACACCATCGCGGATCGACTGATTATATGACTTGGATTCAAGGATCACGCCGGGAAGCAGGAACTTCTCAATGAGTTCCTGGTGCCACTGTTTACGCAGGTTCGATGGCGCAATAACCAAGATGCGACGCTTCCTCTCGGCCCATCGCTGCGAGATTACCAATCCGGCTTCGATTGTCTTTCCAAGACCAACTTCATCGGCAAGCAGCGCGCCCTTCGAGAGGGGCGAGGCGAATGCAAACAGCGCCGCGTCAACCTGATGAGGGTTCAGATCGACTTGGGCTCCAGCCACAGCGCCTGCGAGACGCTCAGAGCTATCCGGCGCACACCGCTTTGTCAGTTCATGGGCGAGATACTTTGCATGGAAGTCAGTGATCATTCTGCCTCCCACGACTTTTCAGGATCGCGTCAGGCGATTTCGCATCTGCAGGCTGTGCAGGCTGGGTGTGGATGCTTTTTTGCGCCTCGATCCAGCGGTCAAGATCGACCCGTTTGAACCTCCATTGCCCTCTGACCTTGAATGCCGGGATCTCTGCGCGTTGAGCCATCGTGTAGACGGTCTTCTCCGCCACCTTCAGCAGGCCTGCGACTTCCGGCAAAGTCAGGATTTCATCAGGCATCGGCCACGCCTTCAGGTTAGGGGTTGGCAAAGAATGCCAGAGTCCGCCTGCAAATGCTAGCCTAGGCTATTACCTCAACCGGTCAGTCTGTTGAAAAGCGGCTTCTCTGCCGCTCCCACTCCAGCGGAAACGGCGCCAGCAGGCCAATCTGCGTCGACGCCACCGAAGCGAGAATTCGCCGTAACCGGAAGTATTGCCCAAAATCCAGAGCAGAATGCTCGCGTCCGGTTTCCACCGCTCCGCCATCTCATCTCCGACCCATCCGCCACAAGCTGGCTAACAAGTTGAAATGCGCAGCGTTTCGAGCATGCGCATGGCGTGGGCGTTCGCGCGTGGGGGCGTGTCCGCGCGCAAGGCTGCGACAGCGGGGCGCTGGGACGGGGCAATGTGTCTCAACGCCTGTCGCGCTTGAAGTCGGCCCCGGACAGTCCGGCGCGCGGCGACGCGCCCGAGGCGGGGATCGCCGCACTGCAGCGTGCAGGGCTCTGGCCGCCGGCCTTTTCAGGCGCGGCGGATTCACGCGTCAGCGCCCGAGAACGGCGCGTCCGGATGGCGTCAGGCCATGTTGTGCAGGCCGGCGTCGACATAGATCGTGTCGCCGGTCATGCCGGACGCGCCGCCGCCGACGAGGAAGGCCACGACGCGGCCGACTTCGGCAATATCGACCAGACGGCGCGATGGGCTGCGGGTCACGGCCGCATCGACCAATTCGTCGAATGCGGCGATGCCGCTGGCGGCGCGGGTCTTGAGCGGGCCAGGCGAGACGGCGAAAACGCGCACGCCCTTGGGCGCCAGCTCGTTGGCGAGATAACGCGTCGTCGCCTCCAGCGCCGCCTTCACCGGGCCCATGATGTTGTAGTGGCTCACGACCTTGTCGGCACCGTAATAGGTCATCGTCATCAGCGCGCCGCCCGGCCGCAGCAACGGCTCGGCCAGCCGCGCCATTTCGATGAACGAGTAGCATGACACGCGCATCGCCTGCTGGAAGCCATCGAGCGAGCAATCGACAACGCGGCCGTGCAGATCCTGGCGCGGCGCGAAGGCGATGGAATGGATGATGAAATCGAGCGCGCCCCATTCATCCCGGATACGCGCGAAAACCGCTTCGATCTCGCCTTCCTTCTCGACATTGAGCGGCAGCAGCAGACGCGCGTCGATCTGCTCGGCCAGCGGTCGCACATAGCGCTCGGACTTTTCGTCGAGATAGGTCAGCGCCAGCTCGGCGCCGAAGGCGCGCAGCTTGGCGGCGCAGCCGAAGGCGATGGAATGTTCGTTGGCGACGCCGACGACGAGGCCGCGCTTGCCGCGCAGCATGTCGCCGACGCGCGAGTTGGGATCCCAAACCGTGGGAAGCGGATCTGTTTTCGAAACGAAATCTTGCATGACTGGCTTCCTGGGATTCTATTGGCCGTCAAAGCCGCTCCGTCCGGTCTTCGTCGATGGTCTCGATTTCGGACAGCTTGCGCTCCTCGCAGCTGACGCGGCAACGCGTGTCGAGGTCTTCGCCGATCGCGCCGTCGATCATCATTTCATCAAGGCCGGGCGCCAGCGCCTCGATCGTCTTCATCGTCGAGGTCACTTCCGCATGTTCCTTTCCAGCGATCGATGACGACACGAAAATGCCGAGGCGGCCGACCTTCCCGTCCACCGTGTAGATGATTCGCTGGCCGCGGATCATGATTTGATGCGCGTCAGCGAAGGTGTCGACGATCCGGTTCAGCGCCATCTGCGGCGACGTGATGTTGTCGCCTCGCGCCCTCGAGCACAGCTTATGCTTGGTATGATGACGGACGCTTGACCATTATGTTGCGGCGCAGCAAAGCCTAGGCGTAATTTGCACCCCGGTCGGCGTCGTCGCCTGAGAACCAGTCGGTGTATGGTCCGGCCGTGTCAGTTCGGCAGAAAGAGATCCTGCCGCGCCGCTATGCTGCTGGAGATGAAGTCCGACAGGGATTTGATGCGGCGCTCGCGGTGCGTGTCCGAATGCGTCAGCAGCCAATAGGTCCGGAAGATGCTGATCGCCTGCGGCAATACGCGGCTCAGCGCCGGATTTCGGTCGGCCATGAAGCACGGGAGGATGCACAGGCCCGCCCCGCCGGCGACGGCCGCCATCTGGGTGATGACGTTGGAAATGCGGATCGTCGGCGAGACGCCCGGCAGGGCGCTGGCGTAATAATCGAGTTCGGGCGCGAAGACGAGCTCGTCGATATAGCCGACGAACCGGTGTTTGCGCAGGTCGCCCTTGTCGACGGGCGCGCCGTTGCGCGCCAGATAATCGGCGCTGCCGTAGAGCCCGAGCGCGTAATCGGTCAGCTTCCTCGCGTGCAGGCGGCCCGTCGTCGGCCGCGACAGGCCGATGGCGAGATCGGCCTCGCGTTGCGACAGGCTGAAGCTGCGCGGCATGGCGACGAGCTCCACCGTCAGGCCAGGATTGGCCGCCGTCAGCCCGCCGATGATTTCGGCGAGGAAAAACGTGCCGAAGGCTTCCGGCGAGCCGATGCGGATCGTGCCGACGAGGGCGGACTGCACGTCGAAATGATCCGACCAGATCGAGATGGCGCGGCTTTCCAGCTCCTCGGCGTGCGGCAGCAGCAGCGCGCCCTGCGGCGTCAGGCTGTAGCCGGTCGGCCTGCGGTCGAACAGCTTGAAGCCGAGCGACGCTTCCAGCCGGTCGATGCGGCGGCTGAGCGTCGTGTGCTCGATCGCCATGGCGCGCGCCGCCGAGGTCAGCCGCCCCGAGCGCGCCACCGCGAGGAAGGCCTGAACGTCGTCCCACCGATGTTTGCCCGCCCGCATCTGTCAATCCTGCTGCGATGATTGTGCAAAAACTGACATAGACAACCAGAAGCCCATCGCCTTTTCTAGTCGCAATCCATGCATTCGCGTCGCCTCGACGGGGCGATCGCGCGCTCAAGCGCGGCGAAAAGACCGCGTTTTTCAGGGAGATCATGATGAAATCGAGAAAAGTTGCGATTTCGGCCGCCCTTTTGACGATGTTGGCGTCGCAAGCGCAAAGTGCGGAAAAAACCATACGCATCGGCATCATCAACGATCAGGCCAGCCTTTACGCCGAAATGGGCGGCCCCGGCTCCGTCCTCGCCGCGAAACTGGCCGTGCAGGATTCCGGCCTCGAGGCGAAGGGCTGGAAGATCGAGGTCATCGACGCCGATCACCAGAACAAGGCCGACATCGCCTCCGCCATCGTGCGGCGCTGGTTCGACACGCAGGGCGTCGATGTCGTCGCAGATGTCACGAACTCCGCCGTGGCGCTGGCGGTCAACCAGATTGCCAGGGAAAAGAACAAGGTCATGCTCGCCTCCGGCCCGGCCGTGTCCGACCTGACCGGCGCGGCCTGCACGCCCAACACCGTGCATTGGACGCATGATACCTGGGCCTTCGCCAACGGCATCGGCAAGGCGGTCGTCGACACCGGCGGCAAGAAATGGTTCTTCCTCACCGCCGATTTCGCCTTTGGCCATGCGCTCGAGCGCGACACGGAAAAGATGGTGCTGGCCTCGGGCGGCGAAGTGCTCGGCAAGGTGCGCCACCCGCACAACACTGCCGATTTCGCCTCCTTCCTCGTGCAGGCGCAAAACTCGAAAGCCGATGTGATTGGCCTCGCCAATTCCGGCAATGACACGGTGACCTCGATCAAGCAGGCGGCCGAATTCGGCATCGGCCGTTCCTCGCAGAAGCTGGCGGGCCTGCTGCTCTACGTCACTGACGTGCACGCCATCGGCCTGCAATTGGCGCAGGGCCTGATGCTCGTCTCGCCGTTCTACTGGGACATGAACGACGGCACGCGCAAATTCTCCACGCGCTTTGCCGCGCAGCGCGTCGGCAACGCCAAGCCGACCATGGTGCAGGCCGGCGTCTACGCCTCGATCCTTCATTACCTCAAGGCGGCGGAAGCGCTCGGCAATTCGGAAGACGGCGCCAAGGTCGTCGCCAAGATGAAGCAAATCCCGACCGACGATCCGCTGTTCGGCAAGGGCGTGGTGCGCGCCGACGGCCGCAAGATGCATCCCATGCACCTGTTCGAGGTGAAGAAGCCGTCCGAGTCGAAATATCCTTGGGATTATTACGCCTTCAAGGCGAGCGCGCCCGCCGATCTCGCCTTCCGCCCGCTCAAGGACGGCAATTGCCCGCTCGTCACAGCGCAGGCGAAATAATCGCCGCGCCCGCTCCCCAACCCGACGAACAACAAGAGAGACAAACATGGCGCAGATCGGATTCGCAGGGTTGGGGCGCATGGGCTTTCCCATGGCCCGCAACCTGGTGAAGGCGGGGCATCAGGTGACGGCCTATGACGTTGACCGCGGCGTCTACGCCGCCGCCGAGGCTGAAGGCGTCACGACGGCGGAGAGCATAGACGCGGCGGTCGCTGCCGCCGATGTCGTGATCTCGATGGTGCCGACCGGCGCGCATGTGCTGCAATTGTATCTTGGCGAGGGCGGCGCCTTCGCCCACATGCGCAAGGCCGCGCTCGCCATCGATTGCTCGACCATCGCCGTGTCGGAGACGCGCGCCTTCCACGAAGCAGGCGCGGCCGCCGGCGTCGCCACGCTCGACGCGCCGGTGTCCGGCGGCGTCATGGGCTCGCAGGCCGGCACGCTCACCTTCATGGTCGGCGGCGAAGCCGATCATTTCGAGCGCGCCCGCCCTGTGCTCGAAGGCATGGGCCGCAACTTCTTCCACGCCGGTTCCGCCGGCGCGGGACAGGCGGCGAAGATCTGCAACAATCTTCTTGCCGGCATTTCGATGATCGCCGTGTCGGAAGCCTATGCGCTCGCCGACCGCATGGGACTCGACGCGGCCAGGATGCGCGAGATCGTCTCCGTCTCGTCGGGCGGCTGCTATTCGCTGACGCATTATCCGCCGGTGCCCGACCTGTTGCCGAATGTGCCCTCGAGCCGCGGCTATCAGAACGGCTTTGCCTCGGAACTGATGCTGAAGGATCTGCGGCTGGCCGAGCGCGCCGCGATGGATTCAGGCCTGCCGCTGCCGCTCGGCGGCATGGCGGCCGCCATCTACGGCATGTTCTGCAACAGCGGCCACAAGCAGCTCGACTATTCCGGCATCATCAATCTGCTGCGCTGAGCGACAGCACAATCACGAAAGAATGGGCCGCCGAATGGCTGTGCAACATTATCAAATGCTGATCGGGGCTTCGCGCGTCGATGCGCGCTCGGGCCTGACGCTCGACGTCGAGAACCCCGCCAATAAATCGATCATCGGCACGATCCCGCGCGGCGACAGGCATGATGTCGACGCCGCCATCGCGGCGGCGCAAGCAGCGTCCGCCGACTGGGCGCGGACGCCGGCGCGCACGCGCGGCTTTCAATTGCTGGCGATCGGCGCGGAACTGGAAGCGCGGCGCGAGGAAATCGCGCGGCTTATCGCCAGCGAGACCGGCAATGCGCTGCGCACGCAGGCGCGCAACGAGGCGGCGATGGTCGCCGACGCCTTCCGCTATTTCGGCGGACTTGCCGGCGAGCTGAAGGGCCTGACCATTCCGCTCGGCGAAAACATGCTGAGCTATACGCGGCGCGAACCGATCGGAATTGTCGGGGCAATCGTGCCGTGGAACGCGCCGGCGCAACTCGCGGCGCTGAAGATCGCGCCGGCGATCTGCGCCGGCAATGCGATCGTGCTCAAGGCGGCGGAAGACGCGCCGCTCGCGGTGCTGCTCATCGGCGAGATCTGCGCCAGGCATCTGCCGCCGGGCGTGGTCAACATCATCACCGGCACGGGGCCGGAATGCGGCGCGCCGCTGACGCAGGACGCGCGCGTGCGCAAGGTCAGCTTCACCGGCTCGACGGCGGTGGGCAAGGCGATCATGCAGGCAGCCTCCGACCGGCTCGCCGCCGTCTCGCTCGAACTCGGCGGCAAGAGTCCGTCCATCGTCTACGACGACGCCGACGAGGATTGGGTCGTCGACGGCGTCATCGCCTCGATGCGCTTCACGCGGCAGAGCCAGTCCTGCACCGCCGGCTCGCGCCTGTTCCTGCACAGGACGATCTTCGACGGCTTCATGGCGAAGCTGGTCGCCCGGCTCGGCGTGCTCAAGATCGGCGACCCGCTCGATGAGGCGACCGACATCGGCGCCATCATCAACGAGCGGCAATTCCGCAAGGTCTGCGGCTATGTCGAGTCGGGCCTTGCGGAAAAATCGGCGCGGCTGCTGACCGGCGGCCTGCCGCCGAGCGACGGCCCGCTGGCGCGCGGCTATTTCGCCGTGCCGACGATCTTCGCCAGCACATCCAACGACTGGCGGCTGGCGCGCGAGGAGATCTTCGGCCCCGTGCTCGTCGCCGTGCCGTGGGAGGACGAGAACGAAGTCATCCGCATGGCCAATGACAGCCATTACGGCCTTGCCGCCTATATCTGGAGCCGCGACATCGGCCGCGCCCTGCGCGCCGCCCATGCCGTCGAGGCGGGCTGGGTGCAGGTGAACCAGGGCGGCGGCCAGCATCTCGGCCAATCCTATGGCGGCGTCAAGCAGAGCGGCATGGGCCGCGAAATGTCGCTCGAAGGCATGCTCGACAGCTTCACCGAGGTGAAGAGCGTCAACGTCAATCTCGCCATCCCCGCGCCCATCGCGCGCTAAAGGAGCCCGGACGAAATGAATCTCCACCGAAAGCTGCTGCAACTGAAAGCGAATGGCGGCGCCATTCGCGTCGGCATCATCGGCGCCGGCAAGTTCGGCACGATGTTCCTGTCGCAGGCGCGCATCACGCCGGCCATGCATATCGCCGCCATCGCCGATCTCAATCCCGACCGCGTCAAGCAGCAGCTTCGCCCCGCCGGCTGGTCGGACGATGTTTTCGACACGCGCTCCATCGCCGACGCCGCCAGGAGCGGGCGCACCTTCGTCACCGACGACGCATCGAAGATCCTGACCGCGCCGGAGATCGACGTCGTTATCGACGCCACCGGCGATCCCCATCTCGGCATCCGCTTCGCGCTCGCCGCCATCCAGAACGGCAAGCACATCGTCATGGTCAATGTCGAGGCCGACGTGCTGGCCGGTCCGCTGCTGGCGAAGAAGGCCGCCGCCGCCGGCGTCGTCTATTCGCTCGGCTGGGGCGACCAGCCCGCGCTCGTCTGCGAGCATGTCGACTGGGCGCGCGCCTGCGGCTTCGAGGTCGTCGCCGCCGGCAAGGGCACGCGCTATTTGCCGACGTTCCACCAGTCGACGCCCGAGACGATTTTCGATTTGCTGGAAGGCTTCATCGACATCAAGGACCGCGCCTCGATCAATCCGAAGATGTTCAATTCCTTCCTTGACGGCACCAAGTCCGGCGTCGAGATGACCGCCATCTGCAATGCGACGGGCCTGCACGCGCAGAGCAACGGCCTCGTCTTCCCGCCCGCCTCGCGCTTCGAAATCTCCGACGTCTGCAAGCCGAAAAGCGAAGGCGGATCGCTGGAGAAGAAGGGCGTGACGGAATGCATTTCGTCGCTGCGCCGCGACGGCTCGGTCATTCCGCATCATCTCAGCCACGGCACGTTCGTCGTCATCGAAGCGCCGGACGACAATCCCTACAGCGCCGAATGCTTCCGCGAATATCACGCGCTGCATGACAGCTCCGGCCGCTACGCCACGCTCTACCGGCCGATCCACCTGAACGGCATGGAACTCGGCATCTCCGTCGCCTCCGCCTATCTGCGCAAGGAGCCTACCGGTTCGCCGATCTGCTTCAACGCCGATGTCGCGGCTTCGGCGAAGCGCAATTTGAAGGCCGGCGAAATGCTCGACGGCGAGGGCGGCTTCTGCGCCTGGGGCAAGCAGGTTCCAGCCGACGTGTCCTTGCGCGAAGGCTATTTGCCGCTCGGTCTCGCCAGCCGCATCAAGCTGATCCGCGACGTGCCGGAAGGCGAATGCGTGCGCTGGAGCGACGTCGTCGTCGACCCCAACGACGAGGCCGTGCGCGTGCGCAAGGAGATGGAGGCCGAATTCGCCATCGGCCGCAGCGGCGGGATGTGATCCAGCCCCGCCCGCCGCGCCTTCCGGCGAACGCCATCAAGCGCCGCATGAACGGTTGATCATGGTCGCGGCCGCGATAAGGTGGCGCGCGGGGAAACGTTCGGCGCTCCGTGCTGTCCGGCAAAAGCCGGCGCGGTCGTAAGACGGCGCAGCACGGGCGCTGCCGCAGGAGGCAGGTGCATGACATTCACGGTCGGCGTCTCGCGCGATCTGCTGAACTCAAAAGGCGAGTTCGGTTTTGACGCGACGATTTTCGATGTGCTCGCCACGGCGGCTGAACCGATCCAATGGGAGCTGATGCCGGACGAAGGGCCGATCGTCACGCCGGCCCAGATGGCGCGCTATGACGCGCTCTACATCAACACGCCGGCCGTGCGGGAAGAATCGTTCGGCGCTGCGCCGCCCCGCGTGCGCATCGTCGCCCGTCATGGCGTCGGCTTCGACACGATCGACGTCGCGGCGCTGACGCGGCGCGGCGTCATCCTGACGAACACGCCAGAGGCCATCCGCAAGCCCGTCGCGACGATGACGATCACCTTCATTCTGGCCTTGGCGCAGCGCCTGTTTCTCAAGGATCGCCTGACCCGGACGGGACGATGGGGCGAACGCGTCGATTACATGGGACAGGGCCTCGCCGGCCGCGTGCTCGGTTTGGTCGGCGCCGGCGGCATCGCAACCGAGACCGCGCGTCTGGCGCAAGCCTTCGATATGCGCGTCATCGCCACCGGGCGCGCCGAACTCGAAGGGCGTCCGGTCGTCAAAACCGACGAACTGCTGCCGCGCGCGCCGCTGGAAACGGTTCTCCGCACGGCGGATTTCGTCGTCCTCGCCTGCCCGCTCGACGAGACGAGCCGCGGGCTGATCGGACGCGACGCGCTCGCGCTGATGAAGCCGGGCGCCTATCTCATCAATGTCGCGCGCGGCGGCGTCCTCGATGAGGCCGCGCTGCTCGAAGCGCTGCAGTCAGGACGTCTGGCCGGCGCGGCGCTCGACGTCTTCACGCAGGAGCCGGTCAATTCCGACAACCCGCTGCTGCGGCGCGACGATGTGATCGTCACGCCGCATGCGCTGTGCTGGACGGACCAGCTGTTCGACGCCATCGCGCGCACCGCCCTGACCAGCGTCGCCGATGCTTTGTCGGGCCGTCGCCCGCGTCATGTCGTCAACCCGGACGCGCTCGCAAAAGGCCTGTCCTAGCGCCGCGCATTCGGCTCGTTCGACATCCTGCGCTATGATGATCGGATGAAAGCGCAGACCCTGATTCCGGCATCGCTGGCGCGCATGTCCGCTTTGGCCCTCGCATTGCTGGCGACGTCGGCGGCGCTTGCGCAGGACATAAGGGTCGGCGTGCTGGCTTTTCGCGGCTCGGAAAAGGCGGCGCAGGAATTCGAGCCGACCTTGCGGCATATCGCGGCGAGCCTCGGCGGCCGCAAGGCGGTCATGCTGCCGTTCGATCTCGACGGCATGCAGCGCGCCGTCGCCGACAGGGCCGTCGATTTCGTCATCACCAATCCCGGCGATTATATCGACCTTGAAGCGCGCTTCGGCGTCACCCGCATCGCCACGCTGGAGACGCGCATCGGCGCGGCCTCGATCGAAACCATCGGCTCGACCCTGATCGCGCCGCGCCAGCCCGGCGGGCCGGCGACGCTGGCCGATCTCGCCGGCCGACGCATCGCTGCGGTGTCGCGCGAGGCCTTCGGCGGCTATCGCGTCATCTGGCGCGAGATGAGCGACATCGGCCTGTCGCCGTCGCGCCTCGACGCCATCGTCGAGACGGGCTTTCCGATGCAGCGCGTCGTCGATGCGCTGCGCGCCGGCGCAGCCGATGTCGGCGTGTTGCGCGCTTGCCTGCTGGAAGAGCTTGTCGCCGATGGCCGCGTCGGCGCGGACGAGTTCACCGTCATTGGCGAGCGGCCCACGACCGGTTTTCCCTGTCGCGTCTCCTCGCGCCTCTATCCCGACTGGCCCTTCGCCCGTCTGGCCGAGACGCCGCGCGCGCTGGCCAAGAGCGTCGCGGCCAGCCTTCTCGCCATGCCGGAAACGGATGGGCGGGCGTGGACGGCGCCGCAGGATTATGCCTCCGTCCATGCGCTGTTTCGCCAACTCAGGATCGGGCCGTACGAGAACGCCGGCCAGCCGACGTTGATCGGCCTCGCCCGCGCCTATTGGCAATGGCTGGCCGCCGCGTTGCTCGCCGTCGTCTGGTGGGTCGTGCATGTGGCCCGCGTCGAGAACCTCGTGCGCCGGCGCACGGCGGAGCTGACGCGCGAGATCGCCGAGCGCGAAAAGGCCGAGACGGCCGCGCGCCTGCACCGCGAACAGCGCGACCAGTTCTCGCGCCTCGGCATTCTCGGCGAGATGGCGAGCAATATCGCCCATGAGCTCAACCAGCCGCTCGCCGCCATCGCCAATTACGCCGAGGGTATGACGCGCATGCTCGATGCGCGTCGCGACACGCCGGCGCTGATGCGCGACGGGGCGCGCGGCATGGCCGAACAGGCCCAGCGCGCCGCCGCCATCATCCAGCGCATCCGCTCCTTCGTCCGCCGCCGCGAGGCCAAGCGCGAGCTGGCCGATCCCAACGACATCATTCGCGACACATTGGCCCTGTTCGAAGGTCTCGCGGCGCGGCGCGGCGTCCCCCTGCGCGTGCAGCTCGGCGACGATGTGCCCAAAGTGCTGGCCGACCGCGTCGAGATTGAACAGGTGCTGCTCAACCTGTTGCAGAACGCCGTCGACGCCATGCTCGATGCCGGCATTGCCGGGAAGGGCGTCACCATCCGCTCGTCGCGCATGGGCGCGGCGGCGAAGATCGCCGTGCGCGACAACGGCCCCGGCTTGACGCCGGAGGTCGAAGCGCATCTGTTCGAGACCTTCTTCACCACCAAACCGCAGGGGCTTGGACTTGGCCTTTCGATCTGCCGCACCATCATCGAAAGCCACGGTGGCAGGCTGTGGGCGGCCAACAATGACGATGGCGGCCTGACCATGCGTTTCACCCTGCCCGAGGCGCAGACGGAGGCACATGCATGAGCGACGCGCCGCTCGTTCTGATTGTCGATGACGACGAGGCCATGCGCCGCTCGACGCAATTCCTGCTCGCGTCGGTCGGGCTCGAGTCGCAGAGCTTCGAATCGGCGACGGCCTTCCTCGCCGCCTATGCCGATGGCGACAGCGGCCGGCCCGGCTGCATCGTGCTCGATGTGCGCATGCCGGGCGTCAGCGGCCTTGAGCTTCAGCATATTCTCGTCGCGCGGCGCTGCCCGCTGCCGATCATCATCGTCACCGGCCATGGCGACGTGCCGATGGCGGTGGCGGCGTTGAAGGGCGGCGCGCATGATTTCATCGAGAAGCCGTTCAAGGAGCAATATCTGCTCGACATGATCGAGGCCGCGATCCGCCTGTCGCGCGAGCGTCTGGCCGAAAACGCCGATCGCCGCCATGTCGAGGCGCGGCTGGCGAAGCTTGGCAAGCGCGAGCGCGAAGTGCTCGACCGCGTGCTGGAAGGCAAGGCCAACAAGGTCATCGCCTATGAGCTCGACCTGTCGATCAAGACCATCGAGGCCTATCGCGCCACGCTGATGAGCAAGATGGAGGCCGGCTCCGTCGCCGAACTGGCGCAGATGGCCGCCAGCTTGTTGCTGCACAAGGGTAAACCCTCGTCCGGCGGGGGTTAGTCCCGGATCGATCGCTTTCCCGCACAGTCCTAAAGTCGCACCACTCGAAATCGCTCGAATGGAGTGCGACGCATGGACCGATCACGCAGGGATTTTCTTCGGGAGATCGGCCGGATCACCGCCGGCGCGCCGGTTGCTCTGGCGGCCGGCGCAGCCAGCGCGGCGACCGAGCCGGCCAAGGGCGCGCATCGCTGGGCGATGGTCGTCGATGTCGGCAAGTGCATCGGCTGCCAGGCCTGCACCATCGCCTGCATCATGGAAAACAACGTGCCGGAAGATTCCTTCCGCACCTTCGTCTCGACCTATGAAGTGGCGCAGGCCGGTCAGGTCAACGCCTACATGCTGCCGCGCCTGTGCAACCATTGCGACAATCCGCCCTGCGTGCCGGTCTGCCCGGTCGGCGCGACCTTCAAGGCGGCGGATGGTCAGGTGCTCGTCGACGCCGACGCCTGCGTCGGCTGCGGCTATTGCGTGCAGGCCTGCCCCTATGACGCGCGCTTCATCAACAAGGAAACGCGCACGGCTGACAAATGCACCTTCTGCTCGCATCGCGTCGAGGCGGGGCTGTTGCCGGCCTGCGTCGAAACCTGCGTCGGCGGCGCGCGCATCTTCGGCGATCTCGCCGATGCCAACAGCGCGGTGTCGCGCATTCTCGCCGAGCGCAGAAACGAAATCGCCGTGCTCAAGCCCGAGGAAAAAACGCAGCCGAACGTCTTCTATCTCGGCCTCGATCCGCGTTTCGCCGGCCGCGTCGATGGCGCGCCGACGCTGTGGCGTCCGACCGCCGATCACGAGTGAGGAAAGCGCGTCATGACTTCGTCCATCACTGAAATCCTCTATGTCGGCCGCGATCCCGCCTGGGCGCCGTGGGCCGTGCAATATTTCTTCCTCATCGGCCTGTCGTTCGCCTCGCTCGCGCTGTCGCTGCCGGGCGTCGCCTTCGCCCGTCCGGCATGGCGCGGGGCGAGCCGCATGGCGCTGCTCGGCGCGCTGGTCTGCGGCCTCGCCGCGCCCGTCGCCCTGCTCTCCGATCTGGCCCAGCCGGGCCGGTTCATGAACTTCTACCTGCATCCGGCCGGAAGCTCGTGGATGGCCTGGGGCGCCTTCTTCATCCCGTTCTATCTCGGCTCGCTGCTGCTCTACGCCTGGGCGGCGCTCGCCCCCGATCTGCGCGCGGCGGCCGCCGAGGGCGGCATTCTCGCGCCCGTCCGCCGCCTGCTCGGCGGCGAGGCGCGCCCCGGCCTCGTGCGGGCGCTTGGCTGGCTGGCGCTTGTCGCCGCAGCGCTCGTCGCGCTCTATACCGGCGTCGAAGTCATGGTGGTGAAGGCGCGGCCGTTGTGGAACACGGCGCTGCTGCCCTTCCAGTTCGCCGCCACCGCCTTTGCCGGCGCGATCGGCCTCGCCATCCTGTTCGACAAGCTCGCCGGCGACAACGAGCCGGCGACCAAGGCCCTGCTCAACCGCCTGCTCGCCAAGACGCTCGCCATCGTCGTCGCCATCGGCGCGATCTGGTTCGCGGCGGCGCTGGCCCTGCCGAAATCGAGCGAGGCGCAGGCCCTGGCGCAGGTCGCCAATTCCAGCGTGTGGCGTCTCAACGCCCTCTGGCTTGCCGCCGCGACGCTCGTTCCGCTCGTCATCGCCGCGGCCAAGCCGAACGGCTCGGGCTGGCTGACCGGCGTGCTGGCGCTCAACGCCGCATGGATGTTCCGCTGGACGATCTTCATCGGCGGGCAGGACATCCCCAAGACCGGCGCGGGCTGGTACGCCCATCCGCTGGCGCTTGGCCCGGAAGGCCTGCTCGGCATCGTCGGCACCGCCGGCCTGTGCCTGACCCTCTTCATCGTCCTGACCACGCTCATTCCCTGGACCGGCCGCGCCTCCGTCGCGACCCGTCCCGCCGCCCAGATTGGAGCCTGACGCCATGTCATCTCGTCGCGAACTCCTCAAGGCGGGCGCTGCCCTCGGCGGCGCCGCCGCCTTCGCCGCCGGCTTCTCCGAAACGGGCGAACGCCTGCTCCATTCCGTCGTCGCGCCGGCCAAGAAGCGCGGCGTCGACGGCCAATCGCTCAAGCCGGAATTCACCGTCAACGCCAAGGGCGACCTGACGCTCGATCCCGGCCAGCGCGTCAGCTACGCCATGTGCCAGGGCTGCACGACGCAATGCAGCGTGCGCGTGCGCATCGACGCGGCGACCGAGACCGTGACGCGCGTCTCCGGCAATCCCTACAGCCCGCTCTCGACCGACCCGCATCTGCCGATGGGCGCTTCCGTGCGCAAGAGCTTCATCTCGCTGTCGCGTTTTGGCGAGCAGGGCCTGGCCGGGCGCTCGACCGCCTGCGGCCGCGGCAACGCCGCGCTCGAACACATGAACTCGCCCTTCCGCATCACCGCGCCGATGAAGCGCGTCGGGCCGCGCAATTCGGGCGAGTGGAAACCGATCTCCTTCGAGCAATTGGTCAAGGAAGTCGTCGAGGGCGGCGACCTGTTCGGCGAAGGCCACGTCAAGGGCCTGCGCGAATTGCGCAGCTTCGAGCCGATCGACCCGGCCCAGCCGGAACTGGGACCGAAGGTCAACAAGGTGGCGCTGCTCAATTCGGTCGATGACGGCCGCTCGGCCTTCGTCCAGCGCTTCATGCAGAAAGCCTATGGCTCGATCAATTACACCGGCCACGGCGCGTTCTGCGGCGGCTCCTATCGCTCCGGCTCGGGCGCGGTCTTCGGCGACACCAAGACCATGCCGCACGCCAAGCCCGACATGGAGAACGCCGAATTCATCATCTTCATGGGCACGGCCCCGGCCAATGCCGGCAACCCGTTCAAGAAGCAGGGCACGGTGCTCGCCAAGGCGCGCACCGGCGGCAAGCTGAATTACGTCGTCGTCGATCCGGTGCTCGGCCACACCGACAATATGGCGACGAAGGATCGCGGCCGCTGGGTTCCGATCATCCCCGGCACGGACGCCGCGCTGGCCATGGCGATGATCCGCTGGATCATCGACGAGAAGCGCTACGACGAAAAATTCCTGTCGCAGCCGAACGCCGCGGCGGCCGAGGCGGCGGGCGAATTCTCATGGTGCAACGCCTCGCATCTCGTCGTCACGGAAGCTGGCCATCCGCGCCAGGGCCTGTTCCTGCGCGGCTCCGACATCGGCCTGCCCGTCGCGGACGCCGATAAATACAAGGACGCCGATCCCTACATCGTCATCGATGCTGCGAGCGACGCGCCGCGGGCGCATAATGCGACGAATGGTTCCGCGACCCTGCTGGTCGAACGCCCGATCGACATTGGCGGCAAGCCGGTTGCTGTCGCCTCCAGCCTGTCGCTGCTGCGCGCCTCGGCGCAGGCCAAAACGCTCGACCAATATGCCGCCATCTGCGGCATTCCCGTCGACGTTATCGCCGGGCTGGCGCGCGAGTTCACCAGCCACGGCAAGAAGGCGGCGATCTCCAGCCACGGCGGCACGATGGCCGGCAATGGCTTCCAGTCGGCTTTCGCCATCGTCACGCTCAACACGCTCGTCGGCAATCTCAATCGCAAGGGCGGAACCTTCGTCTCTGGCGGCGGCTTCAATCCGCTCGCCGGCCCGCGCTACAAGCTCGACGCCTTTGAAGGCGAGCTGAAGTTTTCCGGCACGCCGCTGTCGCGCAACACGCCCTATGAGAAGACCAGCGAATTCCGCCGCAAGAAGGAAGCGGGCAAGCCCTATCCGGCGCAGGCGCCGTGGTTCTCGACCGCCGGCCAGCTCTCGACCGAATGGCTGCCCGCCGCGCTGTCGGGCTATCCCTACAATGTCGAGGCGCTGATCCTGTGGTCGGCCAATCCGGTCTACGGCATCCCCGGCGTGCACGACATTGCGGCGAAAACCCTCGGCGACCCGAAGAAGATCCCGCTGCTCATCGCCGTCGATCCGTTCATCAACGAAAGCTCGACCTACGCCGATTACATCGTGCCCGACACGGCGATGTATGAGAGCTGGGGCCTCGCCGCGCCCTGGGCCGGCGTGCCGACCAAGAGCATGATGGCGCGCTGGCCGGTGGTCGAGCCCAAGACCGCAAAGACAGCCGACGGCCAGCCGATCGGCGTCGAGACCTTCCTCATCGCGCTCGCCCGCGCGCTGAAGCTCCCCGGTTTCGGCCCCGCGGCGCTGACCGGCGCCGACGGCCGCAAATATCCGCTGGAGACGGCCGAGGACTGGTATTACCGCGCCGCCGCCAATGTCGCCTTCACCGGCAAGGCCCCGGTCGGCGACGCCAGCGATGACGATATCGCGCTGTCGGGCGTCTCCCGCCTGATGCCGTCGCTGAAGGCGCGCCTGCCGGAAGAGGAAGTACGCAAGGTCGCCTTCCTGTTCACCCGCGGCGGCCGCCACCAGCCGGCCAACGAAGCGTGGGACAAGGACGGCAAGGCCGCCTGGCCCTTCGCCAAGCCGCTGCAGGTGTGGAACGAGACGCTCGCCGCCGCGCGCGATTCGATCACCGGCAAGCGCCTGTCCGGCGCGCCCGGCTGGGTCGAGCCGCGCTTTGCCGATGGCACGACGCTGGAGGCGCTTTATCCGCGCAAGGATTGGCCGCTGCGGCTCGTCAGCCAGAAGAGCCCGCTGCAGAATTCCTATTCGATCACGGGCCGTCGCCTGCGCGGCCTGCACCCCGACAATCCCGTCGGGATCAACCCGGCAGACGCGGCGAAACTCGGCATCGTCAATGGCGACCGCATCCGCATCGCCACGCCGACGGGGTCCGCCATCGGCACGGCGTTGCTGCGCCATGGCGTGCGCGAAGGCGTGCTGGCGGTCGAACACGGCTTCGGCCATCGCGAACTCGGCGCGCGCGCCCATCGCATCGGCGACAAGCGCCAGCCGCACGATCCCGGCATCGGCGCCGGCCTCGCGCTCAACGAGCTGGGCCTGACCGACCCGACGCGCAAGACGGCGTCCGTCTTTGTCGATCCGGTTTCGGGCACGGCGGTGCGCCAGGCCCTGCCGGCGCGGATCGAGCGGGCCTGAGCGTGCAGACAGACGGCCGGCCGCCGAATGAACGGAGGCCGGCCTTCAGGCCGTATATTGCGCGTCGCTGACCGGCTCCAGCCATTCGACGGTCTTACCGTCCAGCCTCTCTTGGATGGCGATATGCGTCATGCCGGTGGCTGGCCCTGCGCCATGCCAGTGCTTCTCGCCCGGCGGAATCCAGACCACGTCGCCGGGGCGGATCTCGTCGATGGGGCCGCCTTCTCGCTGCACGCGTCCGCAGCCGGCGGTCACGATCAGCGTTTGCCCGAGCGGATGCGTGTGCCAGGCCGTGCGCGCGCCGGGCTCGAACGTGACGCTCGCGCCAACGACCCGCGCCGGCGCGGGCGCGTCGAACAGCGGATCGACGCGCACCCTGCCGGTGAAATATTGCGCCGAGCCGACATTCGACGGCTGCGCGCCAATTCGCTTGATGTCCATGACGTTTCCTTTCAGCGGGGCTGCCGGTCCGTGTGCTTGATCAGGCCGGCGCGCGCCTGAGCGATTCCATGGCGATGACGAAGAGGTATTTCATGTCGCAATTCAACAGGCGCGCATAGGCGTCGTTGATGTCCTGGCGGTCGATCAGCGCGCTGTCGGAGACGATGCCGCGCCCGCGGCCGCCTTTTGCCGACAGGGCGCAGGACATGCGTCGGGGCTGACGACGCCGGTTCAGTCGTTGACGTAGTTCTCCAGTCTTTCCGTGTCTTCGATGCGCACCCTGTCGCGTTCGACCGTGACGCCGAGGCCGCGCAATTTGCTCAGGCCGCGCGAGAAGCTCTCCGGCGTCATGCCCAGATGGTTGGCGATCAGCGCCTTGCCATAGGGCAGGGCGATCTCGCCGCCGCCGGTCTGTTCGCGGTTCAGTTCGAGCAGAAAATCGGCGATGCGCTGCAGGGTCGGCCGCCGCTTCAATTGTTCGATCTGGTCGAACAGATAATGCAGCTGCGCCGCCGCCGCGGCCATGAGATCGAAGGCCAGCTCCGGCCGCTGTTCGATCGCGTGGCGCAAGGCGCATCCGTCGACGCGGATCAGCCGGCCGTCGGTGACCGCCTGGGCGCTGACGGGATAGCGGCCGCCGATGAACATCGCCATTTCCGCGAAGGACTCGCATTCCCGTGCGATTCCCACGACGACCTCCTCGCCGTCCTCGCGCTGGCGGTAATATTTCACGCGTCCGTCGAAGATGACGAAGAATGTCTCGGCCGGGTCGCCCTGATGAAAGATCTGCGCGCCGCGCGCAATCGACTGCGACGGGCGATCCCGGATCAGCGCGCGCACGGCCTCCCGGCCCATTTTCTCGAAGGGCGGCATGTCCATGAGCATGGACCATTCGCTGGGAGTCATCGGCGTTCTCTCCTGCTGCGGATGGTTTTGGATCAATCGGTCGAATGCTTGCCTTGCGTCTGCGCCATGCAGTGAAACTGGACAATTCGCGGTGCATGCGCCTGACGATAGCGACGTTATGCCTTCATGGTTCCTGCCCGACGTCAGCGCTTCCCGGCGATCGCGCGCCCTGATGATTGTCGCCGTCCTGGCGCATATTGCCGCGATATTGGGGGATGGCGTCAAGCTACAGGGCAAGACATTGATCGGTAGAGCGAAAATGATCAAGCCCGGCGCAAGGACAAAAACGGCGCACCGCTGTGAGCGATGCGCCGTTGTAGATGTCTGCGATCAGGGGCGGGCCGGCTCGAACGCCGCCCGCCAGGCGTCAGGCGGCCTTGCGGCGGCTTTGGCCGAGGCCCATGTTTTTCGCGAGCTGCGAGCGCGCCTGGGCGTAATTGGGCGCGACCATCGGGTAGTCAGCCGGCAGGCCCCACTTGGCGCGATAATCTTCCGGCGTCATGTTGAAGGCCGTTTTCAGGTGACGCTTCAGTGACTTGAACTTCTTCCCGTCCTCAAGGCAGATGATGTAGTCCGGCGTCACAGACTTCTTGACGGGAACGGCGGGAGCCAGCGCGACGCCGATCTCCTTCGTGGCCGCCTGACCTGCGGTCAGCTTGCCGAGCGTCGAATGAACCGATTGCAGCAGCGCCGACAGATCGGACGCCGGCAGGGAATTGTTCGCGACATAGGCGGAAACAATCTCCGCCGCGAGTTCGATGATGGAGTCGTCGGCCATGGCGCACCCTTCATTATTGTTTCGAGATAATCGTGGGCAAGTGACCTTGCGTTGGCCGTGTAATGGCATGTTCTTATTTGGCGCGCAATGAGTTCATTAAGCGAAAGCATCAAGAGATGAATTATTAATCAAACGGAACAAAGTTTTGTATTATAAAAGTTACATTCTTATTCATGGATTTTCATTGAGCGGCATTTCGGATATTTGGGCATCGCCGCCATGGGGGCGAAATTGTGCCGCGGTCGGGCGAAGGCTGTGATTCGCTTGGGACTCCGGCGCTGACGGGACAGCGGCCGCCGCGGGTGGTTTTTACATTGTCCGGTAAGGTTGACCGGACCTGAACGCGCGCCGTCGAATTTGAACGGACGTTTTAGGCGCGCCAAAATTCCGCATTTCTATCAATGGCATCCATCAGCTTCCGCTGCTGTCCCGGCGCAATGACGCAAGGGCCGGCGAACAAGAAGAGAGGTTTGGGATGTCTGTTCTGGCCAACAAGACCGCTTATGTCGTTGATGACGACGCCGTGCATCTGGGCATGATGGCGTTCATGCTGCGCCGCATGGGCTTTGCTGACGTCGAAGCCTTTCCGGACGCCGAAGCGGCGCTGGCCGCACTTGAGGACAAGACGCCAGACGTCATCATCAGCGATTGGAACATGGCGCCGCTGGACGGGCTCGAATTCCTGACTCTGGTGCGCTCGCGGCGAGAATGGAAGAACATCCCCTTCGTCATGGTGACGGCCAATACTTCCGAACATTACTGGCGCGACGCCATTGCCGCCGGGGTGACCGAATTCCTGTTCAAGCCGATGAAATTCGCGCAATTGAAGGATGCGGCCCTCGTCGCCCTCGGGCTTGAAGACAGCGAGCCGCATATCGTCAAACTGCAAAAGAAATTCGACCGGCTGGCCGGCGTTCGGCCTTCAGCCGCGCGCGCCGCCGCGCACTGAAGGCCGGCGGCGGCGACCGCCGGCGCAACGTGCGTCGTCGTCAATGGCCAAAGCGCCGCGGGCCGCCGTCGCGCGTCAGGAGACGCCGCGCGAACGGCCTTCCCAATAGGGCGCGCGCAACGCCTTGCGGTCGAGCTTGCCCAGACCCGTGACCGGCACGGCATCGACGAAATCGATCGACTTGGGCGACCACGGCGCGCCGCGCTTGTCCTTGACATGCGCCTGCAGCGTGGCGGCGTCGACATTCGCGCCGCTCTTCAGCACGACGAAGGCCTTGACCGCTTCGCCCCATTTCTCGTCCGGCACGCCGATGACGCAGGCCGACGCGACGGCGCCATGCGCCATCAGGGCGTCTTCCACCTCGCGCGGGTAGATGTTGAAGCCGCCCGAGATGATCATGTCCTTGGTGCGGTCGACGATATAGAGATAGCCGTCCTCGTCGCGCACGGCGACGTCGCCGGTGTGCAGCCAGCCGCCCTTCAGCGTCTCTTCCGTCGCGTCGGGGCGCTTCCAATAGCCGTTCATCACCAGCGGCCCGCGCACGCAGATTTCGCCCGGCTCGCCGACGTCGACTTCCTCAAGCTCCGCATTGAGCAGCTTCACCTGCACCAGGGGCGAGGGCCGGCCGCACGAGCCGAGCCGCTTGATGTTGGCGGGGTCGTGATCGGCCTTGCGCAAGGTGGTGATGCATTGCGGCGCTTCCGTCTGGCCGTAGAGCTGGACGAAGACGCGGCCGAAGATCTTCATGCCTTCGAGCAGGCGGTCCGGCGACATCGGCGCCGCGCCATAAACGATCATGTCGAGCGACGACAGGTCGTAGCGCGCCCGCACCTCATGCGCGTCGATCAGGCCATAGATGATCGTCGGCACGAGGAAGGCGCAGGTGATCTTCTCGTCCTGGATCGTGCGGCAATAGGCCTCCATGTCGAAGCCCGGCAGGAGCCGCGTGAAGCCGCCGCGATACATCACCGGAAACACGGTGACGCCGGCGGCATGGCTGATCGGCGTGGCGGCGAGATAGCGGATGTCCTGCGGCCAGTCCCAATCGGCGTAGAGCGTCACCGTCATCGTCACCAGCGCGCGATGCGACAGCATCACGCCCTTCGACTTGCCGGTGGTGCCGCCGGTATAGGCGAGCCAGCAGAGGTCTTCGGCGCAAGAGGCGGGCTGCAGCGGCGCGCTGGCGCAGCCGGGCAGTTCGGCGAGAATGTCGCGCGCGCCGGCGATCGGGCCAAGCGACAACAGGTGTTTCAGCTTCGGCGCGCGCGCCTGGATGGCGAGGCCGCGCTCGGAGAATTTGCCGCTCTCGACGACCAGCGCGTCGATCTCGGCGTCGTCGATGATGAAGGCGTGGTCGTCTTCCGCCGCCAGCGGATGCAGCGGCGTGTAGCGCAGGCCCATGACGGCGGCGGCGCAGATGATGGCCCAGGATTCGACGCGGTTGCTCGACAGAACCGAGACGGCGTCGCCCTTCTTCAGACCGAGTTGGTCGAAAAACGTGATCAGCCGGCCGATCGTCTCCCCAAGTTCGCGATAGGTCCAGCGCTGGCGCTCATCGGCGATGGCCGGACGATCGGCGAAGCGCCGGATGGCCCCGACAATCAGATCCCCCGCAGCCCCTCCGACATAAAGTTCCGACATCATGCGTTCTCCCTGTTTCTTGTTGTTGCGGCAAATGTAGCCGGGCGGACGGCGTTGCGCCAACCCCTATCAGGCTGCTGAAAAACAACTGATTTAGCTGCGCCCCTTGTCTCTCGAAGGAATTTTCAGGAGCGACAGACGTTTTGTTAGTCGCGGAGAATGGCGTCGGGCGGCGTTGGCGTCGCCGCATGGTCGAGCAATGCGCCCAGCGCTTTGGCCAGCCGGCGGAACGTTTCCTTGCGGCCGGAGGTTTTCCGCCAGACGAGGCCGATGCGGCGCGACGGGGCTTCGCCCGCCAGCGGCACGACCGGCAGGTCGAGGCCGCGCAGGATGCCGGCGTCGATCGCCAGTTGCGGCAACAGCGTGATGCCGAGGCCGTTGGCGACCATCTGCACCAGCGTCTGCAGGCTGGTGCCCTGAAAGGAGGCGTTGCGCCGCGCCCCTTCGAGGCTGCACGCGGCCAGGGCATGGTCGCGTAGGCAATGCCCGTCTTCCAGCAGCAGCAGATCCTCCATCGCGATGTCATTGGACCGCGCCGCGTCGAGCGCGCTCAGGCGGTGGCCGGGCGGGCAGACGAGCCAGAACCGGTCCTGGGCGATGTCCTGCGTCTCCAGTCCCTCGAGCGGATAGGGCAGGGCGATGACGGCGGCGTCGAGCTCGCCCGCATGCAGCCGCGACAGCAGCCGCGCCGTCTGCTCCTCGCGCAGGTAGAGCTTCAGCTCCGGAAAAGCGGCGCGCAGGCCCGGCATGGCGCGCGGCACGAGAAACGGCCCGATGGTGGGAATGACGCCGAGCTGCAGCGGGCCCGTCATCGGATCCTGCGCCGCGCGGGCGACGTCGACGAGGTCCTCGGCCTCCTGCAAAAGCGCCTGCGCCCGCAGGGCGAGCTCGCGCCCCAGCGGCGTCGGCACGACGGAGCGCTTGTTGCGCTCGAACAGCCGCGCGCCGAGCAGGTCTTCCAGCTCCTGAATGCCGGCGCTCAGCGCCGACTGGCTGACGAGGCACATCTCCGCCGCCTGGCCGAAATGGCAGCGATCGGCGACGGCGACCAGATACCTGAGCTGGCGAAGGGTGGGCAGCGCTTTCATGCGACGTCAATAATCGAAAAAACCGATTACAACAATCTGAATTTTGAACTTCCAGCGATTATCGATCCGGCCTATGGTCCCCTCACTCAGCGAGCGCCGGCCGCCCGAGACGGGGGCCGGGTTTGACTGGTGTGGAATTGCCGGGGTGACGCCGCCCCGGCGCGCAATGAGCGGAGAACCCAATGTCCTTGATCAATACCGAAATTAAGCCGTTTAAGGCCACCGCCTTCAAGAACGGCAAGTTCATTGACGTCAGCGACGCCAGCCTCAAGGGCAAGTGGTCGGTTGTTTTCTTCTACCCGGCTGATTTCACCTTCGTCTGCCCGACGGAACTCGAGGACCTCGCCGACAATTACGCCGAATTCCAGAAGCTCGGCGTCGAGATCTATTCCGTCTCGACCGACACGCATTTCAGCCACAAGGCGTGGCACGACACCTCGCCGGCCATCGGCAAGATCCAGTACACGATGGTCGGCGACCCGACCGGCGTGATCACCCGCAATTTCGACGTCATGATCGAAGAGGCCGGCCTCGCCGATCGCGGCACCTTCGTCGTCGACCCGCAGGGCAAGATCCAGATCGTCGAGATCACCGCCGGCGGCATCGGCCGCGATGCGGGCGAGCTGCTGCGCAAGGTCAAGGCGGCCCAGTATGTCGCCTCGCATCCGGGCGAAGTCTGCCCCGCCAAGTGGCACGAAGGCGAGAAGACGCTGGCCCCCTCGCTCGACCTCGTCGGCAAGATCTGAGGCGCGCTGAACGCGCATTGACGACGCCCCCGCTCCGGCCTCGCGCCGGGGCGGCTCCAGCGGCCGCCCGTGGTTCACGCGCGGCCGTTATCATGAACAGACCCGGAATTGCGGAGTGACACGATGTTGGACGCCAACCTGAAGACCCAGTTGAAGAGCTACATGGAGCGCATCGTGCTCCCCGTCGAGCTCGTCGCCTCGCTCGACGACAGCGAAGCCTCACGGGAGATGCAGGGGCTGCTTGAAGACATTGCCGCCCTCTCCGACAAGGTGACGTGGACGCGCCGCGACGACGATGCGCGCAAGCCGTCCTTCGCCATCCAGCGCGTCGGCACGGACATTGCCGTGCGCTTCGCCGGCCTGCCCATGGGGCATGAATTCACCTCGCTGGTGCTGGCGCTGCTGCAGGTCGGCGGCCATCCGCCCAAGGAGACGCAGGAGACGATCGAGGCGGTGAAGGCGCTGCCCGGACCGCTGCGCTTCGAAACCTTCTTTTCGATCACCTGTCAGTCCTGCCCCGACGTCGTGCAGGCACTGAACCTGATGGCGGCGCTCAACCCCAACGTCCAGCACGTCGCCATCGACGGCGCCCTGTTCCAGGACGAGGTCGAGGCGCGCAAGGTGATGGCCGTGCCGACCGTCTTCCTCAACGGCGAGCCCTTCGATCAGGGCCGCATGAGCCTTGAGCAGATTCTGGCGAAGATCGACACGGGCGCCGCCTCGCGCGCCGCCGAACAGATCAAGACCAAGGCGCCCTTCGACGTGCTCGTCATCGGCGGCGGTCCGGCCGGCGCGGCGGCGGCGGTCTATGCGGCGCGCAAGGGCATCCGCACCGGCGTCGCATCCGAGCGCTTCGGCGGCCAGGTGCTCGACACGATGGCCATCGAGAACCTGATCTCCGTGCCGCACACCGAAGGCCCGAAGCTGGCCGCGGCGCTGGAGCAGCACGTCAAGGAATATGACGTCGACATCATGAACCTGCAGAAGGCGGTCGATCTCGTGCCGGCGGCGACGCCCGGCGGGCTCATCGAGGTCAAGCTCGAGAACGGCGCGAGCCTGAAGTCGCGGACCGTCGTGCTGTCGACCGGCGCGCGCTGGCGCAACATGAACGTGCCGGGCGAGCAGGAATACCGCAACAAGGGCGTGGCATATTGCCCGCATTGCGACGGCCCGCTGTTCAAGGGCAAGCGCGTGGCGGTCATCGGCGGCGGCAATTCCGGCGTCGAGGCGGCGATCGATCTGGCCGGCATCGTCGCCCATGTGACGCTGATCGAGTTCGACCCGGCGCTGCGCGCCGACGCCGTGCTGCAGAACAAGCTGCGCTCGCTGCCCAACGTCGACATCCTGACCTCCGCCCTGACGACGGAAGTGCATGGCGATGGCGCCAAGGTGGTTGGCCTGACCTACAAGGATCGCCGGAGCGAGGCCGTCCATCGCGTCGATCTCGACGGGATCTTCGTGCAGATCGGCCTCGTGCCCAACACCGAATGGCTGAAGGGCAAGCTGGCGCTGACGCCGCGCGGCGAGATCGAGGTGGACGCGCGCGGCCAGACGTCGCTGGCCGGCGTGTTCGCCGCCGGCGACGCGACGACCACGCCCTACAAGCAGATCGTCATCGCCATGGGCGAGGGCGCCAAGGCGTCGCTGTCGGCCTTCGACCACATCATCCGCACCGTCCCGGCGGAAATGGCCCCCGCCGCCTGACTGCAGCATCGGCCCGCCGCGTCGCGGGCCGGCAAGACGCCAGCAAAGCCCCGGACCCGCGTCCGGGGCTTTTTGCGTTGTGCGCGCGCGCCGCTGCGTCATGTCGCCGCAGAATTTACATTTCCGCCGACGCAAGGTTGATCGAGATCAAATGCGGAAGCTGTGCTGATATTTATCAAGGAACGCGAGCCGCCATGCGCGCAGGGAGCGAGCCATGAAGGCTGGAAATGCAACGGCGCTGTCGCGTCGAGATCTCTTCGGAATGCGCCGTCAGGACGCATCGGGCGCGCCGCAGGCGTTGCCGCCAGCCGCGATTGCCGGCGAAGCCTTCATGCGCGCCTGCGACGGCTGCGCCGAATGCGTCAGCGCCTGCGACGAGAAGATCCTGCGTATCGAGGCGGGCCGGGCGCGCGTCGATTTCGCGCGCGGCGAATGCACGTTCTGCGGGCGTTGCGTTGAAGCCTGCAAGCCCGGCGCGTTGAGCGCCGCGGCGCTGGCCGCCTGGAGCGGCCGCCCCGTCGTTGCGGCGAGCTGCATCGGCCGCGCCGGCGTCATCTGCCGGGCCTGCGGCGACGCCTGCGGCTCGGGCGCCATCCGCTTCGCCATCGGCGCGGCGGGTTCGCCGCCATCCATCGATCTTGCGGCCTGCAACGGCTGCGGCGCCTGCGTGGCGCCGTGCCCTGTCGCCGCCCTGTCCATTATCACGGAGGCTGCGGCATGAATGTCATCGGCGTTCTCGTTCACGGCGTCCAGGCGCAGCGCGCGGCCATAGCGGCCGCGCTGGCGGCCATGCCGGGCGTCGAGGTGCATGAAAGTTTCGACGACGGCCGCTTCGTCGTCGTCGCCGAGGATGTCGCCGGCGTGCGCGCCAGCGACAGCCTGATGGCCTTCCACGCGATCCCGGGCGTCCTGTCGGCCGCCCTCGTGTTCCACGGCGTCGATGACGACGCCGCATCCGCAGATCAGACCAACTCGTCGCCGGGCAAGGCGACATTCATGGAGACGCGCCAGTCATGAACGCCATCGACAAGAGCCTGCATGCTTCGCGCCGCGACGTTCTCAAAGCCTCCGCGGCGGCGGCGACACTCGCAGTGGCAACCGGCGAAGCCGCGCCTGCGCTCGCGCAGGCGCAGCAGGGCCCCGGCGACGCCGGCATCAAATGGGACAAGGCCCCCTGCCGCTTCTGCGGCACCGGCTGCTCGGTGCTGGTCGGCACCAAGGCGGGCAAGGTCGTGGCGACGCAGGGCGATCCCGACGCCCCGGTCAATCGCGGCCTCAACTGCATCAAGGGCTATTTCCTGTCCAAGATCATGTACGGCGAGGACCGTCTGAAGACGCCGCTGCTGCGCATGAAGAACGGCAAGTTCGACAAGGAAGGCGAGTTCACGCCGATTTCCTGGGATCAGGCCTTCGACATCATGGCCGAGAAGTGGAAGGACGCGCTGAAGAAGAGCGGCCCCACCGCCGTCGGCATGTTCGGCTCGGGCCAGTGGACGATCTGGGAAGGCTACGCCGCCTCCAAGCTCTACAAGGCCGGCTTCCGCTCCAACAACCTGGACCCCAACGCGCGCCATTGCATGGCCTCGGCGGTGGCGGGCTTCATGCGCACCTTCGGCATCGACGAGCCGATGGGCTGCTATGACGATCTCGAGCACGCCGACACCTTCGTGCTCTGGGGCTCGAACATGGCGGAGATGCATCCGATCCTGTGGTCGCGCCTGACCAACACGCGCCTGACCAAGCCCGGCTGCGAAGTGCATGTGCTGTCGACCTTCGAGCACCGCTCCTACGAGCTCGCCGACAATGCGCTGACCTTCAAGCCGCAGACCGATCTGGCGATTCTCAACTACATCGCCCGCCACATCATCAAGACCGGCGCCGTGAACAAGGAATTCATGGCCAAATGCGTCAACCTGACCAAGACGGCGACGGACATCGGCTACGGCCTGCGCCCGACGCACGAGCTTGAGAAGAACGCCGCCAACGCCTCGCATCTCGGCAAGCACGAGGCGCTGACGCCGATCGACATGGCCGAATACGAGAAGCTGGTTGAGCCCTACACGCTCGAATACACCGCCGAGCTGTCGGGCGTCCCGGCCGAGAAGCTGGAGAAGCTGGCCAAGGCCTATGCCGATCCCAAGCGCAAGGTCATGAGCCTGTGGACCATGGGCTTCAACCAGCACGCGCGCGGCACGTGGGTCAACAACCTGATGTACAATGTGCATCTGCTGACCGGCAAGATCTCCGAGCCGGGCAATTCGCCCTTCTCGCTGACGGGCCAGCCCTCGGCCTGCGGCACGGCGCGCGAGGTCGGCACCTTCGCCCACCGCCTGCCCGCCGACATGGTCGTCGGCAATCCGGCGCATCGCAAGATCACGGAAGAAATCTGGCAGCTGCCGGAAGGCACGCTGCCCGACAAGGTCGGCTATCACGCCGTGCTGCAGCACCGCATGCTGAAGGACGGCAAGCTCAACGCCTATTGGGTGCAGTGCACCAACAATATGCAGGCCGCCCCGAACATGAACGAGGAAGGCTATCCGGGCTATCGCAACCCGGCGAACTTCATCGTCGTGTCCGACCCCTATCCGACCGTCACCGCGATGGCCGCCGACCTCATCCTGCCCACCGCCATGTGGGTCGAGAAGGAAGGCGCCTACGGCAACGCCGAGCGCCGCACGCAGTTCTGGCGCCAGCAGGTGCAGGCGCCGGGCGAGGCGCGCTCCGACGTCTGGCAGGTGATGGAATTCTCCAAGCGCTTCAAGGTCGAGGAAGTGTGGCCGGAGGAGCTGATCGCCAAGAAGCCGGAAGTCCGCGGCAAGACGCTGTTCGATATCCTGTTCGCCAACGGCGTGGTCAACAAGTTCCCGCTGAGCGAGCTGAAGGAAGACCAGCTGAACGCCGACAGCAAGCTGCTCGGCTTCTACATCCAGAAGGGCCTGTTCGAGGAATACGCCAAGTTCGGCCGCGGCCACGCGCACGACCTGGCCGACTTCGACACCTACCACAAGGCGCGCGGCCTGCGCTGGCCCGTGGTCGACGGCAAGGAGACCCTGTGGCGCTTCCGCGAAGGCTACGACCCCTATGTCAAGGCCGGTGAAGGCGTGAAGTTCTACGGCTTCAAGGACGGCAAGGCGAAGATCATCTTCGCCCCCTACGAGCCGGCCGCCGAAAGCCCGGACAAGGACTACCCGCTGTGGCTGGTCACCGGCCGCGTGCTCGAACACTGGCATTCGGGTTCGATGACGCGCCGCGTGCCGGAGCTGCACAAGTCCTATCCCAACGCGCAGATCTTCATGAACCCGATGGACGCCGAAACGCTCGGCCTGCGTCGCGGCATGGAAGTGAAGGTGCAGACCAAGCGCGGCGAAGTGACGACCCGCGTCGAGACGCGCGGCCGCAACAAGCCGCCGCAGGGTGTGATCTTCTTCCCGTGGTTCGACGAAGGGCAATTGGTCAACAAGCTGACGCTCGACGCCACCTGCCCGATCTCGAAAGAGACCGACTACAAGAAGTGCGCCGCCCGCGTGGTGCGCGCCTAAGGGAGCAGGGACCGTGGCCAGGACCGCAGGCGGGATCGATCCGGCGCGGCGACGCTTTCTCGAAAGCGCCGCCCGCGGCGTCGCCGGCGCAGCCGCAGCCGGCAGCCTTCTCGCGCTTCAGGCGCGGGAGGCTCAGGCGCGTCTGCCCGAGGCCCTGCGGCCGCCGGGCGCGCTCGCCGACGAGCGCGCCTTCCTCTCGGCCTGCGTGCGCTGCGGCCTGTGCGTGCGCGACTGCCCCTACAAGACGTTGACGCTGGCGGCGCTCGGCGACCGCAAGGCCGCCGCCGGCACGCCCTATTTCACCGCCCGCGACATCCCCTGCGAGATGTGCGAGGACATCCCCTGCGTGAAGGCCTGCCCGACGGGCGCGCTGGAGCACAGCCTCGTCGACATCAACAAGGCGAAGATGGGCGTCGCCGTGCTCGTCGACACCGAGAATTGCCTCAACTGGCTCGGCCTGCGCTGCGACGTCTGCTATCGCGTCTGCCCGGTCATCGACAAGGCGATCACGCTGGAGATCGAGCGCAACGAGCGCACCGGCAAGCACGCCCGCTTCGTGCCGACCGTGCACGCCGACGCCTGCACCGGCTGCGGCAAATGCGAGAAGTCCTGCGTCCTGCCCGAGGCCGCCATCAAGGTGCTGCCGCTGCATCTGGCGCGCGGCGCCTCGGCCGAGCACTATCGCAAGGGCTGGGTCGAGAAGGAAAAAAATCAGGGGCCGGTGGTTCCGGGCGTCGAGGGGCTGCCGCAGCGCCTGCCGGAGGCCAAGCCATGAGCGACGCCGCCCCCGTCCGCACGCCGAACCTGAAGGCCCGCCTGCCGGTGGCGCAGCGCGCCCGCCAGCTCAAGGGTTTCTGGTCGACCAACCGCTGGCTGATCCTGCGCCGGTTGTCGCAAGCCGGCGTTCTGGCGCTGTTCCTGGCCGGCCCGCTGTTCGGCGTCTGGATCGTCAAGGGCACTTTGGCCTCCAGCATGACGCTCAACGTCCTGCCGCTGACCGATCCGTTCCTGCTGCTGCAATCGCTCGTCGCGAGGCATTGGCCGGAAGGGCTGGCGATCATTGGCGCGGCGATCGTCTTCGCCTTCTATGCGCTCGTCTCCGGCCGCGCCTATTGCGCGTGGGTCTGTCCGATCAATCCCGTAACTGATGCGGCCCATTGGCTGCATGCGCGCCTCGGCCTCGGCAAGGGCTGGCAGCCCAAGCCCAACACGCGCTATTTCGTCATGGGCGCGGTGCTGGCCGTCTCCGCCCTGACAGGCACCATCGCCTTCGAGCTGATCAACCCGATCACGGCCGCCTATCGCGCAATCCTGTTCGGCGGCGCCTGGGCCTTCGGCCTCGTCGCGGCGGTGTTCCTGTTCGATCTCTTCGTGTCGCGCCGCGGCTGGTGCTCGCATCTCTGCCCGGTGGGCGCCTGCTACGGCCTCATCGGCTCGAAGAGCCTGGTGCGCGTCGTCGCGCCCAGGCGCGAGGCCTGCGACGATTGCCTCGACTGCTACGCCGTCTGCCCGGAGCCGCATGTCATCACGCCGGCGCTGCGCGGCGCGGGCAAGGGCGTCGCGCCCGTGATTCTCGGACGCGACTGCACGGCCTGCGGCCGCTGCATCGACGTCTGCTCCGAGGACGTCTTTCGTTTTTCGCATCGTTTTGACAAGCGGGAGGAGCGCGTCGCTCCCTCCGCTGAAGCCATCCGCCTAAGCGCGCCCCAGGGCGAGCCGGATTTGAGGGGGACCACATGATGAAACGCATGATCGCCGCTGTCGCGGGCGTGATGATCGCCACCCTGTCGATTGGGCCGCTCGTGTCGCAAGAGGTGAAAACCCTGCGCAGCGCGCCGCTCACCGCCGATTCGCCGGCCGTGCCCGCGCCCAAGCAGGAAGCCCAGTCGCGCTTCGACCGCGCCTATCGCCAGCAGCCGCCGCTGGTGCCGCATCAGGTCGATCGCTACCAGATCGACTGGCGCGTCAACCAGTGCCTCGGCTGCCACGATTGGTCGAACGCCGCCAAGTCGCAGGCGCCGACGCTGTCGATGACCCATTACATCGACCGCGACGGCCGGCAGCTCGACACGGTGTCCGGCACGCGCTGGTTCTGCAACCAGTGTCACGTGCCGCAGGCCGACACGTCCGACCTCGTGAAGAACACCTTCACGCCGTCGACCAAGGTGAAGTGAGGGGGCCATCATGACCGACGCGGCAAACAACGGCGCGGCCAGCGCGCCTGCGCCCAAGGGCTTTCTCGGGCGTCTGTGGGCGTTTCTGCGCAGGCCTCACGCCTCGATCGCTTTCGGCACGATCCTCGTCGTCGGCTTCATCGGCGGCGTGGTGGCCTGGGGCGGCTTCAACTGGGGCATGGAGCTGACCAACACCGAGTCCTTCTGCA
>ERZ1645192.519-NODE-519-length-31980-cov-10.908504_pt1 | contig 31980 bp, 27 predicted proteins | sample MGYA00575354_ERZ1645192 | MGnify/ENA primary metagenome ERZ1645192 (study PRJEB40844, sample SAMN11349763) | freshwater sediment metagenome | isolation source: river sediment | host: Sediment | place: India: Faizupur Khadar , New Delhi | collected 2017-02-21 ...
TACACGGGCAACGTCCCCTTCCGGGAGGGGGGCGCCCATGGGGAGCAGGTCGATGTCATCAGGGCACCGCGCAGCAGTGGATCTATTCTGAAGCCTTTTCTCTATGCGGCGATGACCGCACGGGGGATGGTAGCCCCGCGGCAACTGATCCCTGATATTCCCCTCCGGTTTGAGGGATTTACCCCCCGTAATTTCAGCGACAGCTACGATGGGGCGGTGCCTGCCGCGGAGGCCCTCGCCCGTTCCCTTAACGTGCCCGCAGTCTCCATGTTGCAAACCTACGGGGTGGAACCCTTTTACCATTTCCTGCATAAGGCGGGAATGACCACTCTTTCGAGGCCTCCCGGCCATTACGGGCTTTCACTGATTCTGGGAGGTGCTGAGGTGACTCTCTGGGATCTGGGAGCTATGTATGCCTCCCTGGCCCGTACGGTCACCCGGTATGCCGGGGACGATGGTTTTTACCCGGTGCATCAGTTCCGGCCCCTTTACTGGATGAATAGTGAGGAACAGAAGCGGGAAGAGGAAGCCCGGGTGCCCTTTTTGCCGGCGGCCGCGGCCTATCTCACCCTGGAAGCCCTCCGTGAGGTCCACCGCCCCGGAGAGGAGACCGGCTGGGAGGCTTTTGCCGGGGCCCACCAGATCGCCTGGAAAACGGGAACCAGCTTTGGCTTCCGCGACGGGTGGGCGGTGGGCGTCACCCCCGCTTATATGGTGGCCGTGTGGGCAGGGAATGGCGACGGCGAGGGACGGCCCGGACTGACCGGTACCATGGCGGCAGCTCCCCTGATGTTTGAGATCTTCGGCATGCTGCCCTCCGCCGATTGGTTTACTCCCCCCGCCGATGAACTGGTCCCCATGGCTTTCTGCCGCCAGAGTGGTTTCCTTCCTTCCCCCTACTGTACCGACACCGACACCCTGCTGGTTCCCGCCAACCTCCGCATCGCTCCCTGTCCTTACCATACCCTGTTGCATCTCGACCAGGAGGGGCGATACCAGGTCTCCGACGACTGCTATGCGGTGTCGGCCATGCAGCACGTCAGTTGGTTTGTGCTGCCCCCTGCCATGGAGTATTATTACCGCCGCGGTCATCCCGGTTACCGCGCTGCACCGCCCGTCAGACCCGGCTGCAGGGAGACGCTTCGGGTGATGGAGATGATCTATCCCCGCGAAATGGAACAGATTTTCATCCCCCGCCAGTTGGATGGCTCCCCCGGGAGCGTGGTCTTCGAGGTCGCCCACCGTGATCCGGCCACTACCCTTTACTGGAGTGTCGACCGGAGCATGGTGGGGGAGACCCGGGGTTTTCACCAGCTCAGCCTCCATCCTTCACCGGGGCCGCATACCCTCACCATCACCGATGCTGCCGGTAACCGGCTGGTGAAGAATTTTCGCGTCGTACAGGGGCATGATGCGAAAATTGATAATTTTGGTCAGCCTGAGAAAGCAAAGAAGGAATGAATACCCAAATGACCATCGCAACGAGAATTAAGGCATTAAGAAATAGCCTGCCTTCACATGTGGAACTGGTGGCTGTGTCCAAAACCAAGCCCGTAGAAGATATTATGGAGGCCTACCAGTCGGGGCAGCGGTTGTTCGGGGAGAATAAGGCCCAGGAACTGGCGCTCAAAGCGCCCCTGCTGCCCTCTGATATCCGCTGGCATTTCATCGGCCACCTCCAGACCAACAAAGTCAGGATGGTGGTTCCCCTGGTATCGGTGATCCATTCGGTCGATTCTCTGAAGTTGCTACAGGCCATTGACCGGGAAGCCCGGTTGGCCGGAAAGCTCCTCCCCTGTCTTCTGGAGTTCCGGATTGCCGGGGAGGAGACCAAGTATGGCCTTACCCCTGAAGAAGGGACAGCGCTGCTGGCTTCGGAGGCATTCCGGCAGATGAGCCATATCACGATCGCCGGGGTCATGGGCATGGCCTCCTTTACCAACGATGTGGACAGGGTAAGAGCCGAATTCAGAAAGCTCCGGCTGATCTTCGAACAGCTGAAGGCACGGTTTTTCCCGGGTGATCCGCACTTCAGGGAAATCTCCATGGGAATGTCGGGCGATTATCGCCTGGCGATTGAGGAAGGGAGTACCATGGTTCGCATCGGGACTACCATTTTCAGCGAGAGGAACGCGCTGGATAAGTGATTTTCAGGCGCTCCGTTTTGGCCTTTCAACTGAAAGGTCTACCTTTAGAGCCTTTAAGCAGAGGGTGTCAACAAAACTGAATTGATATGGTAAATCTGGAAACCACCTATTTGGGTCTGAAATTGAAAAATCCGCTGGTTGCAGCCAGTTCGGGGCTTACGGGTTCCGAAGGCAAGATTCAGGAACTTGCTGAAGCGGGGATCGGGGCCATCGTGCTCAAGTCGATATTTGAAGAGCAGATCAACGGGGAGATCGGCAAGATGCTCGATCAGAGCGGCCGGGGCAACGACTACCCTGAAGCCGAATACTATATTCAGAACTATATCAGAAGCAATTCTCTGTCGAAGCACATGGCGCTGATCAGCAAGGTGAAGCAATCCACAAGTTTGCCGGTGATCGCCAGCATCAATTGTATTTCGGTGTCGGAGTGGTTTTCATTTGCCCGGGATCTGGAAGATGCGGGGGCCGACGCTATTGAGCTGAACGTCTTTAATCTGCCGGTGAGGCGGAACCAGGATCCCGCGGATGTGGAGAAGGTCTATACCGATGTTGTGCGGGCCGTCAAGGCAGAGGTTAAAATTCCGGTGGCCGTGAAAATAGGGAGTCATTTCACCCATATTGTGGCCATGGTGGAGAAGCTCAAGGCCAACGGGGCATCGGGGGTGGTGATGTTCAACCGCTTTTACGAACCCGATATTGACCTGGAGCGTCTGGAACTCAAGGCTTCGGAGGTGTTCAGTTCGCCTGCCGAACTGCGTCATACGCTGCGATGGGTGGGTCTGGTAGCATCGCAGGTCTCACACTTCGATATCGCCGCCACCACGGGGATCCATGACAGTCAGGCTGTCATCAAACAACTGCTGGCAGGCGCCAGAGTCACCCAGCTCTGTTCGGCCCTGTACCTCCACGGTCCGGGCGTGATCCCAACCATCCTGGAGGGGTTGACCACCTTCATGAAGAAGTGGAATTTCACCACCCTGGATGATTTCAGGGGGCGGCTTTCCTATTCCCGCATCGGGGATCCCATGATGTATGAACGCTCCCAGTTCATGAAATATTATTCGGGCAGGAAATAACAGCACCCCGTACCTGACAAGAAAGATCCATCGGGGGGAAGGAGAATTGTGACCCTTGGTAACCTCCGGAACAGAACGCTTCCTGGGGTGGGGGTGTGAAAGCCATTGCAGGTTAAGGCAGAAGGGACCCCTCCCGGGGAAAAAAGTTGTTTTATTTCAGTGAATTTATTGGTATTTTTGCTGCGTGAAAAAAAGGAAGTTCATTTTTTGATGGAGAGCGGAAGGATACTGGCCATAGATTTTGGCAGGAAACGCGTAGGGTTGGCGGTCACTGACCGGGAACAGCTGATTGCCACCCGGCTGTCCACAGTGGAATCGGGGCAGATCTGGCACTTCCTGGATGATTATTTCCTCAGGGAAAAGGTTGTCCTGGTGCTTGTGGGATATCCGGTGACGCTGAACAATGAACCTTCCGAAGCCGTTAAATATATTAATCCGTTCATCAGAGGATTTGTAAAAAGGTACCCGGCGATCAGGCTGGAACAGGCCGATGAGCGATTTACATCCTACCTGGCCAAGAGGGCTATGATCGATGGGGGAGTCAAAAAGGGAGACCGGCGTGATAAGGCCCTGGTCGATGGGGTGAGTGCCACCATCTTGCTGCAATCTTATCTGGAACAGAAAAGATTTAGGTCGTAAATCATTAATTAACAATTATACCAGTGAAGTTTCCGATAACTGTATATGGCGATCCGGTTTTGCGCAGGGTAGCCGAGCCTATCTCTCCCGATTATCCCGGGCTGGAGGAGTTTCTGACCCATTTCTGGGAGACCATGTATTATGCCGACGGGGTGGGGTTGGCTGCTCCCCAGGTTGGGCTTTCCATCAGGATTTTTGTCATCGATGCCAGTGTGATGGCCGATGAGGATCCCTCGCTCGCCGGTTTTAAAAAGGCCTTTATTAATCCCACTATTCTGGAGACCTGGGGTGAAACCAAAGTGCTGGAAGAGGGGTGCCTGAGTCTTCCCGAAATCAGGGAAAATGTTGTACGCCCCAACATGGTGAGAATCAGGTATCAGGATGAGAAATTCCAGTGGCATGAAGAGGAGTATTCGGGTTATGTGGCCCGGGTGATCCAGCATGAGTACGACCATTTGGAAGGCCGGATGTTCGTGGATTACCTCTCCCCGTTGCGCAGGAAGATTCTCCGTGGCCGGCTGATGGCCATCAGCCGCGGAAAAGTAACCCCTCATTATAAGATCAGGGTCCCCGCCTGATTTTTTTTCGTATATTTAAGGGTCAGGACGCTTTTTACCCCCTCTGACCCTCAAGGAATGGCTGATTTTCTCAGAAGGGCTCCCATGTGGCGGATGCTCCTTCCCCTTCTGGCTGGCATTGGGCTGGCCTCACTGCTCCCGGGAGTGGCCCCGGCCTCCCTCCTGTGGTTGCTCCTCCTGACCCTGTCCACCGGCGGGATCCTCTCACACTTCTCTTTTTCCTCTCCGGAAGGATTATCAGGAGGGGTGATCTCCCTTTTCTTTCTGGTGCTGGGGTGGACCCTGGCATTGCAGCAGGAGCGTCCCGTGGAAAGAATAAGTGGGGAGCGTTACCTGGCGACCCTGTTGGAACACCCCTACAGCAAAAACGGCACTTTCAGGGCGGAAGGCCTTCTGACGGCCGTGGCTGATCAAGAGGGGGTCAGGGGAGCCCATGAAAAGATCCAGATCTATTTTCCCCGGGAGTGGTCGGGGGAGGGGCTCATCGCGGGGACCAGGATCCTATTCGGTGTGGACCCCATGGAGATCACCAACCGGGGTAATCCCTATGAATTTGATTACCGGGCGTATGCCGCGGCCAAGGGATTTTACCGGCAGGTGTTTCTTGTGGAGGACCAATGGCAGCCCACGGGTGCCGATCCCCGTTTCCGGATGCGGGTCGCCGCCGAGAAAACCAGGGATTTCCTGCTCTCCCTTTACCGGCGGAGCGGCATCGGGGGCGAAGAATTTGACATCCTGGCGGCGCTGACCCTGGGCTACAAGAAATCACTCGATACCGAAATCAGACAGGTTTTTTCGACGACCGGCGCTTCACATGTCCTGGCGGTTTCGGGCCTCCATACCGGTATCGTTTATATGATCGTCAGTTTCTTCCTGGGATTCCTGCGCCGTGGCAGAATCAGCCGCTATCTCTTCATGGTTCTGGCCCTGGCGGCCCTGTGGGCCTTTGCCTTCATTACAGGCCTGGCCCCTTCGGTCCAGCGGTCGGCCCTCATGTTTTCCGTGGTGCTGGTGGGAGACCACTTCCGCCATCCTTCCAATATTTGGAATACGCTGGCCGCTTCGGCCTTCCTGTTGCTGCTCATTAACCCGCGGCTCACGGGTGATGCAGGGTTCCAGCTTTCCTATGCCGCCGTGGCTGGAATCGTTTTCTTTCAGCCCAGGATCGCCGGATGGCTCACCTTCCGCCACCGGGTGAGCCGCTACTTCTGGGAGCTGCTGGCCGTCTCCCTGGCATCCCAGTTGACTACCTTCCCCCTCTCCTGTTTCTATTTTCACCAGTTCCCCGTCTATTTCTGGATTTCCAACTTTATCGTGATCCCTGCGGCATTTCTCTTCATCACCCTGGGGATCCTGGTGCTGGTCACCTCCGTGGTGCCTCTGGTGTCGGCCTTTCTGGCGCAGGTGACCGCCCTGCTGATCCATGGGGTTTATGGGGTGCTGGAGGTGACGGGCTCCCTGCCGGGGGCGCTGATCCCGGGAATTGGTTTCCCGGTGAGTTCGCTGGTGCTGAGTTATGGGGTGCTTTTACTGGTCTCCCTTTTCCTGCTGCGTCGCAAGATCCGCTTCCTGCAACTGGCCATGGTGGTGGCTTCGGCCCTCTTCCTGGCGGGAGCCGCCGGCAGGTGGCGCCAGTCGGCGGTCTGTGAAATCATCGTCTACAACCGCCGCGACCCCCTGATCCATCTCATCGCCGGTTTTCGCAATTATCTGCTGGTTTCTGCAGAGTCGCCCGGATCCGGCGCAACCCCTCCGGAAGCAGCCGCCGTGATCAGCCACTGCCACCTCGATAAACCAGTGATCCTCCCCTTCAGTGCCGATTTTAGCGACCCCCGGCTGCTGAAAAAAGGCCCCCTGCTCTCCTTCGGAGGAGCCTTGATTGCCCTCGACGATGGTAAAACTCCCCTCCCCGGGAAACCCCCTCCACAGATGGTCATCCATTACGGAAACAACAGACTGCCGGAGCTGTGGCCTGCAACCACATATAGGATCAGCTACCGGCGACAGAAGGGGCAGTCGCCAGAACCCAACCTTCATTCAGTCAGGGAAATGGGCGCCTGGAAACACTCCCTTAACCTCAGATGATTATTATGCATCCCTCAGGATATCCGTAAAGGAAATATTGTTACTTTGCATCTCCTTAGAAAAGGAGGAATAAGAAAAGAGGAAGGCCTTTGGGACTGCGGCGTCTCTCCTGATGGGACCCATTCAGAGAAGGCGGTTGCTGCAGGTCAGGGACACTGGAAACGATAATAGCTGATAAGAATATGAAAGTAGTCATTGCCGGTGCGGGAGAGGTGGGGACCCACCTGGCCCGGATGCTTAGCCGTGAAGACCATGACATTATCCTGATCGATGAGGATCCGGAGAAGCTCTCCCAGATCAGCAGGGAAGTGGATCTGATGACCGTCACCGGTTCGGCGCACTCCTTTGCCGATCTGAAGGAGACGGGGCTGAACAAGGCTGACCTTTTCATTGCGGTAACCCCTTCGGAAGAGCGCAATGTTCTGGCTTGCTCCATGGCCACTTATCTGGGGGTAGGGCGTACCATCGCCCGGATCAACAATTCGGAATACCTCCAGGAGCGGTACCGTGAAAAGCTCAGAAATATGGGCATCCATGAGTTGATCTACCCCGAGAGCCTGGCGGCCAAGGAGATCGTCAGTTCCCTCAAGTTCACCGGAACACGGCAATTGTTTGAATTTTCAGGGGGCAAACTGGTGCTGATGGGGATTAAAATCAGAGGGAACGCCCCCGTAGCCGATAAAACCCTGGAGGAACTCGGGCCGGTACTGCGTGACATTGTGGTGGTGGCCATCATGCGGGGCCACGAGAATATTATCCCCAACGGCAAAGACATAATCCGCAATGGGGATATTGCCTATTTTGTCACCAACAGGGCCAATCAGCAGCGCCTCTTTGACCTCTGCGGAAAGGATCAGTTCGAGGTCAGGAACATCATGTTCCTGGGGGGAAGCCGTATCGCCCAGAAAACCATTGAGAAGCTGGGCGACCAGTACCGGATTAAAATAATCGAGGAAAACAAGGAACGGTGCAGTTATCTGGCCGACCGGTTCGAGAACGTGCTGGTGATCAACGGTGATGGCCGCAATATGGATCTGCTGAAGGAGGAAGGGCTGGCCAAAATGGATGCCTTTATCGCCACTACCGGCAGTTCCGAGGTGAATCTGCTCTCGTGCCACCTGGCCAAATCGGTGGGACTCAAGCGGACGGTCGCCGAGGTGGAGAACTTTGCCTTGATCAATACCGCCGAAGGGCTCGATATCGGGACCATCATCAATAAGAAACTGATTGCGGCCAGTTATATTTACCGTTTTACCCTCAACGCGGAGATCTCCAACGTGAAATGTCTTACCTTTTCCGATGCCGAGGTGTTTGAATTCATTGCCCGGCCCGGTACCCGCATCACCCAGAAGCCTGTCAGGGAGCTCGATTTTCCCCGGGAAGCCAGGCTGGGTGGGATTATCCGCGGAGAACAGGGGATCGTGGCCTCAGGTAACATGGAGATCAGGGAGGGCGATAAGGTGGTGGTCTTTACCCTTCCTTCCGGCATCAAGAAACTGGAGAGATTTTTCAAATAGGAACCTAATTCCGGAACCATGAATTTTAAGATGGTCTTCAGGGTCACCGGCCTGTTGCTCCTGGTGGAGGGGGCGGCATTGCTGGTTTCATTGCTGGTTTCGCTGGTCACGGGAGGGAGTGATACCCAGGCCTTCGTCTGGTCGGTACTGGCCTGCGGAATCCCTGGAGGCCTCCTCATCTTGCTCACGCAAAAAGCTCCGCGGAACTTCACCCGCAGGGAGGGTTTTATGATTGTCTCCCTGGTGTGGCTGGTCTTCTCTCTCTTCGGGGCGCTTCCCTATATCTTGAGCGGTACCATCCCCGGTTTTGCCGATGCGTTCTTCGAAACCATGTCGGGGTTTACCACTACTGGTGCCAGCGTCGTCGACAACCTGGAGTCTTTCCCCCGGGGCATCCTCTTCTGGAGGGCCGTTACCCACTGGCTGGGGGGGATGGGGATTATCGTTCTTTTCCTGACGATGATGCCAGCCTTCGGCATCGGAGGGCTTCAGCTTTATGATGCGGAGGCACCCGGACTGACAGTTGAGAAAATCAGCCCACGCATCCACCAAACCGCCAGGATCGTCTGGGGAGTCTATGTGATCCTGACCCTGCTGGAAACCCTCCTGCTGATGCTCGGAGGGATGTCTCTATTCGACAGCGTCTGCCATGCCTTCGCTACCATGGCCACCGGCGGATTCTCCACCAAACAGGCCAGCATCGCCTTCTGGCCTTCCCCTTACATCCAGTATGTCCTTACCCTCTTTATGTTCCTGGCGGGGACCAACTTTACCCTCCTTTTTTTCGCCGGAAAGGGGAAACTCTCACGCCTGTTCCGGGATGAGGAATTCAGATATTATTTCCTGTTTGTTTTTGGCTTCACTGTATTGATATTCAGTGGTCTTTTGATCACCACCCAACTCCCGGCCGAACAGGCTTTCAGGGATTCACTCTTTACCGTGGTTTCCGTGATCACCACCACGGGCTTCGTTACGGCCGATTATCTGATGTGGAGTCCCGTGCTTTACATGCTGATTTTTATCCTTTTCTTCTTCGGAGGATCTACCGGTTCGACGGGCGGTGGCATTAAAATCATGCGTATCGTCCTGTTGCTTAAAAACAGCTACTACGAGCTGCGGCGGATCATTCACCCCAGTGGGGTGATCCCGGTCAGGTTCAACAAACATGCCATTGAACCCCGGACCATCTCCAACGTGCTGGCCTTTTTTATGTTTTACCTGATGGTCTTTTTTATCAGCACCGTTTTTCTGATGATTTTTGTGGGTGACATGGACACCTCAATGGGAGCCGTGGCTTCCTGCCTCGGAAATATCGGGCCCGGACTGGGGAGTGTGGGGCCGGTATTCACCTATTCTGCTGTTCCCGATGTGGGAAAGATCTTTCTCTCTCTGCTGATGATGCTGGGCCGTCTGGAACTCTTCACCGTCCTGGTCCTCTTTACTCCCTCCTTCTGGACGGAACAATAACCGGAGGTCCCCTTCTTCTTCCCGCCATCCCGGGTCTTTCTGATGCCTGCCACCGCCAGTAGGGCTGTTAACCCTTGCAGTCCTTTGCCTCTCCTGCTACCGCCAGTAGGTCTGTTAGCCCTTCTAGTCCTCTTCTCTTCTTAGTCGCTGCCTGCCGGGTCATTAGGGTGGTTAATTTTATTATATTCGTGGTGTGTCAGGGAAGCCATAGGTCGGGGTGGAAGTCCCTTCCTGACCAGTGGAGGTCCCCACAGGACCATGGCTGATCAGGACAGGGAGGGTTACATGAACTACAGGTTGATATTCAGGGTGGTCGGGCTTTTGTTGCTCATTGAGGGGGCAGCGATGGTCTTGAGTATGGGAGTGACCCTGATCACCGATGGCAGGGATACTCTGGCCTTTGCCCTCTCCGGAGGGTTGACCTTAGTGGTGGGCGCCCTTATTTTTATCCGCAATTCAAAGGCCAGAGGTATCATCACCCGGCGTGAAGGATTTTTGGTGGTCTCGCTGGTATGGCTGACCATTTCCCTGTTCGGAACCCTCCCATACCTCATCAGCAGGGAGATCCCCGGGGTGATTGATGCTTTTTTTGAATCGGTATCGGGATTCACCACCACCGGATCCACCGTGATCCCCAATATCGAATCCCAATCGGCGGGCATGCTCTTCTGGAGGGCCCTGACCCAATGGCTGGGCGGCATGGGGATTATCATGTTCACCCTCTCCTTCATGAAATCGTTCGGCATCGGAGGAATGCAACTCTTTCATGCCGAGGTGCCGGGGCCTACCCATGACCGGATCAACGCCCGGATTGAACAGACGTCACGCAATATCTGGTTGATCTATGTGATCCTGACAGGGGTCGCCATCCTGCTCCTGTTTTCGGGCGGGATGCCTCTCTTCGACAGCGTCTGCCACGCCCTCTCTACCATGTCTTCCAGTGGTTTCTCCACCAAGCAGGCCGGACTGGCCTTCTGGCCTTCGCCATACATCCATGGGGTGATTATCTTTTTCATGATCGTGGCAGGGACCAATTTCAACCTGATTCTCCTGCTGGCCAATGGCCAGTTAAAAAAGGTGTTGCAGAATGAGGAGTTCCGCTACTACCTGCTTTTTATTTTTGGATTTACCCTTCTGGTTTTTGCCGGACTCCTGGCCACGGCGCAGGATCCTGCGGGTCGGCTGCTGGAGGATGCCCTCTTTATGGTGGTCTCCATCCTTACCACAACAGGTTATGTGACCAGTGATTACACCTCCTGGTTTCCGGCTGTGGGCATGCTCCTGTTTGTCCTCTTTTTCTTCGGGGGTATGGCCGGCTCAACGGGGGGAGGCATGAAGATCATGCGTATCGTCATCCTCCTCAAGAATGCCTGGACCGAACTGCGCAGGATGATTCATCCTATGGCGGTCCTTGGAGTCAGGTTCAACGGCAGTAGTGTGGCCCCAAAAATTGTGACCAATATACTGGCATTCTTCGTCTTTTATATGCTGGTGTTTATCCTGGGAAGCCTGTTGATGGTGCTGTTCCTGGGCGACCTGGACAGCAGCATGGGCATTGTGGCTTCCAGCCTGGGCAATATCGGGCCCGGACTGGGGAGCCTGGGGCCTTCAGGCTCCATTGCCATCCTTCCCGATGCAGCCAAACTCTTTCTGGCCTTCCTGATGATCCTGGGCCGTCTGGAATTGTTCACCGTCCTGGTGATCCTGACACCCTCTTACTGGCAGGAGTAGACCCGGCCAAGGCTCACAGGTTCAGTATGCCCTTGCCTTCCCTGATGATCACCGGCTCCCCCGTGGTGAAATCAATAATGGTAGAGGGGACAATCTCCCCCATTCCCCCGTCGACCACCAGATCGGCCACCTCCGCATACTTCTCGTGAATGAGTTCGGGATCAATTGAATACTCCAGCATTTCATCCTCATCATGGATGGAGGTAGAGACAATGGGATTCCCCAGTTCCCTGACGATCTCACAAATGATGTTGTTGCCGGGGATTCTGATCCCCACGGTCTTCTTTTTTCCCTTGAAGTATTTCGGAACGTTGTTATTGCCTTCCAGAATGAATGTAAACGGCCCCGGGGCATTTTTGCGGATGATCTTAAAAACATGATTTGAAATCGGCCGGGTATAAAGGGAGAGATGGCTCAGATCACTGCATATAAAGGAGAAATTGGACTTTTCGACGTCCACCCCTTTCAGGCGGGCCACCCGTTCTACAGCCCTGCTGTTGGTGATGTCGCACCCCAAACCATATACCGTGTCGGTAGGATAGATGATAATCCCTCCTTCACGGAGGATTTCCGCAATTTTCCGGATATCTTTGGGGTTCGGGTTCTCGTTGTAGACTTTGATCAGCATGGGTAGTTCTGAATACTGGTCCGCAAAGATACAAATATGATCCTGAACATGAGCATGAACAATAAAGTAGAAATAGAAAGAAGCGGGGATGGTTCCGACACCCTCTACGTTCCGGCGCTGGATGAGCACTACCATTCGGTCAACGGGGCGGTGACCGAATCGGAGTGGGTGTACCTGCACCAGGGCTTTCAATACCTGGCCGGAGGGCAGGGGAGGAGCCTCCCGGAGGAGGAACTTCCTCCTCTGAGGGTGCTGGAGATCGGTTTCGGTACCGGACTGAATAGCCTGGTGACGCTTATGGAAGCCCATCGCTGCAGGATCCCGGTCTCCTATTACGGCATCGAGAAATACCCCCTGCCCCCGGAAGTCTATTCCTGCCTCAACTACCCGGAAATCACCGGTGCGCAGGGAAAGGAATGGTACCACTCCATCCATACGGCTTCGTGGGAGGAACCCGTCAGGATTTCCCCTTTTTTTGAACTGACCAAGCTCCGGCGGGATTTCATCACTGCGGGGCTGGACCCTGTTCCGCCTTGCCATGTGGTCTATTATGATGCTTTTGCCCCCGGAAAACAACCGGAGATGTGGGAAGATCCTCTTTTTCGGAAACTCTATGACAGGGTGCTCCCCGGAGGCGTAATGGTCACCTATTGTGCAACCGGAAGGGTCAGGCGGGGATTGATGGCCGCTGGTTTCAAGGTAGAACGATTGCCCGGGCCACCAGGAAAGAGAGAAATGTTGCGTGGAATCAGGAGCATCTGAGCATATCAATCAAAAAATGAATTATCTTCGCCGATTATTTCTCCGGAAGATCGGACAGTCATAGTCATTATCCATCAATGAATTAAATGAAATGCCCCACTCCTTCGCCTCAGGCCGGAGGTTGCGGGGGGTTGGGGTTTTCTGGAAAGGGTAGAATTAGAACCATAATCAAGTAATAATTTTAAACATGAAGATTAAATCTTTTCTTTTGTTTGCAGCAGTGATTTCATTTGTTGCCACCAGCTGCCAGAATGGCGGCCTCGGGAAAAAGGTCAGCCTTAAGACCGACATCGATTCCACCAGTTACGCCCTGGGTGTGCTGATCGCCCAGCAGAACAAACAGAGCCTGGAGACGGTTCCCGGCGGCGACCAGATCAATATTGACCTGTTGTCGGAAGCCTTCCGTCAGGTGCTGAAAGGGGACTCCACGCTGGTGACCGCCCAGGAAGCCAATGAAATGGTTTCCAACTTCTTCCAGAAGATGGGAGAGAAGAAAGCCCAGGAGAACCTGGAAGCCGGCAATGCCTTTCTGGAAAAGAACAAAGCCCGTGAAGGGGTGACCACGACACCATCGGGGCTGCAGTACGAGATTATCAAGGAGGGTACAGGCGTGAAACCCACGGCAGAAGACATGGTTAAGGTCCATTATCATGGCACCCTGATCGATGGTAAGGTGTTTGACAGCTCGGTGGACCGTGGCGAACCTGCAGAGTTTCCTGTGGGCGGTGTGATCCAGGGATGGGTGGAAGCCCTCCAGTTGATGCCCGTCGGGTCCAAATGGAAAATCTACCTGCCCGCCAGCCTGGCCTATGGTGAGCGTGGTGCCGGTGGGGATATCGGCCCCAATAGTGCGCTGATCTTCGAAGTCGAATTGCTCGAGATCCTTCCCAAGACCGAGGAAACCCAGAAATAATTCAACCCTGAAGGAGGATTTAACACGGTACGGGAGTGCTGCGTTAAATCCTCCTTTTTTTAATCCATACTATAATGAGCCTGGCAATTAAAGGTAAGCTGATCCGCATCCTGAATGTGGAGTCGGGGGTGGCCCGATCGGGGAATCCCTGGAAAAAACAGGAGTTCGTGGTGGAAACCCATGACCAGTTCCCGAGGAAAATCTGTTTCACCCTCTTCAACGACAAGGTGTCGCTGCTCAATGGCCTGTCGGAAGGAGACGAAGTGGAGGTCTCCTTTGATGTGGAATCAAGGGAATTCAACAACAAATGGTACCACAATATCAACGCCTGGAAGATAGAGCGTGGTGGAGAAAAGGAGAACGCCCAGGGCTATCCGCCGCCGGTCACTGCTGATGATCTGCCTCCGGAACCTGTAGATGGGGATTCGGGCGACGATCTTCCTTTCTGACCAACAGGACAATATTTTCCACATGATGGGTGTGGGGGAACATATCGACAGGCTGCACCGCGCTGACCTGGTAGTCGTCAATGGTAAGGGCCAGGTCACGGGCCTGGGTGGCAGGATTGCAACTGACGTAGACGATTTTCTGGGGTGCTGCCTCCACAATGGCTTTCACAACATCAGGATGCATCCCTGACCGGGGTGGGTCGGTGATGATGACCGAAGGATAACCCTCCTCCTGCAACAGGGCGGGGGTCAGCAATGCCCTGATGTCACCGGCCATAAACCTGACGTTCTCCCTGCCATTGGTGCGGGCATTCACCCAGGCATCCTCAGTGGCCTCCCTGACATACTCCAACCCCACAACCTTGCGGCAATGACGGGAGAGGAACAAACCAATGGTCCCCGTTCCGCTGTAGAGGTCATAAACCACCTCATCCCCCTGTAACCCCGCCAACTCCCTTACGCAGCGGTAGAGTTCCAGCGCCTGACGGCTGTTGGTCTGAAAAAAACTCTTCGGCCCTATTCTGAACCTGAGCCCTTCCATCTCCTCGGTGATGTGATCCTTTCCACTGAAAAGAACCGTTTCCTGGTCGGTAATCGTGTCGTTCCCCTTGCCATTGATGACATAAAAAAGGGAGGTGATCTCAGGAAACTCGCGTTGCAGGCTTATCAGCAATTTTTCCCTTAAGCTCATATCCTCCCTGAAGAAGGAGAGGATCACCATCACCTCGCCCAATGAGGAGGTGCGGACGATGAGCGAACGCAGGAACCCCTCCCCGTTCCGGATATGATAAAAGGGGAGGGCATGGTTGAGGGCATAGCCATAAAGGAAATTGCGGATCTTGTTGGACGGTTCGGGCTGAAGCCAGCACTGGTCGACATGAAAAACCTTGTCGAACATCCCGGGAACGTGGAATCCAAGTCCTCTTCTTTCCAGTTCAGGTTCCTGGAGCCCCATCTCCACTTCTGTGATCCAACGGTTGGCTGTAAAGGAAAACTCCAGTTTATTGCGGTAAAAGCGGGTCTCTTCCGAGCCCAGGATGGGACGGAGTTCCGGCAGGGAGAGCTTGCCGATACGCTCCAACTGGTCGGCCACCTGCTTGTGTTTGTAGTGCAACTGTAAGGAATAGGGCAGATGCTGCCACCGGCAACCTCCACACAGCCCGAAATGACCACAGAAGGGGGTCTCCCGGTCGGGAGAAAGAGTATGGTAATGCACCACACGGGCCTCCTCATACCTTTTCTTGCTCACCGTTACCTGCAGATCAACCACATCCCCGGGCAGGGCAAAATCGGTGAAAACCACTTTCTCTCCAACTCTGGCAAGGGATTTGCCTTCTGCTCCTATATCGGTGATCAATACCTGTTCATGGCAGGGCTTTATCTTTTTTTTGCGCACGTTTTTTTCTGCAAATATAGAGCTTTGAACAGGATCAGAAAGGGGGAGGCGATTTCCATTTTGGTGAATGATTTCCCAAAATGGGAAGGGAAAATATTAGTGAACAGAAAAAAGTGTTTTGATAATGAGCGTTTTATTTTAATGGCATGGTTTTGGTTAAGCTTATAGTGCGTTTGTAAAGTTATTTGTAATAGGTACTGGGGAAAGCATCTTCTGTATTTTATATGATTGGTTTTGTGTTTAGGGGTTTGTAAATCATCAATCATCTTCAAAAAGCGTCCATACTGCTTTCCCCATTTTTATTATAAAAGCCCGGCTAGGAGCCGGGCTTTTTTTGTGTACCGGTTTGGTCGTGTAGCGGAGAATGTTAATTTTATCGGTTCAATTGAACCACTGAATCGATGCACCAACTTAACCAAATTTTCAGCATTGTGGACGGCTATATTGGCGGATCGCAATGGTTTGTTTTTCTTCTTCTGGGCACGGGCCTTTTTTTCACGGTTTACCTTAAGTTTCCGCAGTTCCGTTATCTGAAGCATTCCATTCGGATTGTCAGGGGGAAATTTGACAAGGCGGGGGATGTAGGGGACACATCTCATTTTCAGGCGCTGACCACGGCGCTGTCGGGGACGGTAGGCACGGGGAACATTGCGGGGGTGGCGTTGGCGGTTCACCTGGGGGGGCCTGCGGCCCTCTTCTGGATGTTGATGACCGCTGCGGTAGGGATGACCACCAAGTTTGTAGAGGTGACCCTCTCGCATAAATACAGGGAGATTGCCGAAGACGGAACCATCGCCGGCGGTCCCATGTACTATATGAAAAACAGGCTGAAGATGCGCTGGCTGGCGGTGCTCTTCTCCGCGGCTGCCATCCTCTGTTCCTTTGGTACGGGGAACCTCCCCCAGATCAACAGCATTTCGAATGCCATGTTTACCACTTTCGGCATTGAACGTTATATCACCGGGGGCATCCTGGCGGTGCTGCTGGCGGCCATCATTCTGGGAGGAATCAAAAGAATCGCCCAGGTGACCTCCCATTTGGTTCCTTTCATGGCATTCTTTTACTTCTTAGGGGCGTTGGCGGTCATTGTCTACAATTACCAGAATATTATTCCCTCCTTATATGCGATTGTGCATGATGTCTTTACCGGAACGGCGGCCACCGGGGGGTTTCTGGGGGCAGGACTGGCTTTTGCCTTCAACAGGGGGGTGAACCGGGGGCTATTCTCCAATGAGGCCGGGCAGGGGTCTGCCCCGATTGCCCATGCCGCCGCACGTGCCCATGAGCCGGTTTCTGAAGGTCTGGTAGCCCTGCTCGAACCCTTTATTGACACCATTATCATCTGTATGCTCACCGGCATGGTGCTGCTGGCCTCGGGGGTCTGGAAGGAAAAGCATGTGAACCAGTTTCAGTCGGCTGATCTGGTGGCCCTGGCTGGCACCTACCAGGAGTCCGATCCTGAGGATGCTGCGCTCCTCTATGATTTCCTCCGTGGCCATGCCGATCCTGAGCTTTTTAACGGGAAGATGATGGTCAGTGGCGGTACTATCCTGAATGCCCCCACCATTCTCCATGCCAGGTCAGTGGCCGAAGAGATCAGGGTGGACCTCAAAGGGGCGCCCTATAGCGGTGAGATCTCCTTTATCCAGGGGAAACCCGACTGGCCCGAGGGGGTCACCATGACCGGCAAGTCGCTCCTCCACAGCGCACCCCTGACCAACGTGGCTTTCAGTCAGAGTTGGCTCGGCGTTTATGGTACTTATATCGTCACGTTCGGACTTCTGCTCTTCGCCTTCTCCACGGCCATCAGCTGGTCGTACTACGGCGACCGCGCCGTGACTTACCTCTTCGGCTCCAGGGGCGTGACCTGGTACCGGATGATCTACATTGCCGGTTTCTTCTTTGCCTCCTTCACCGATACCACGATCATCTGGACCCTCTCGGGTATTGCCATCGCCCTGATGACCATTCCCAACCTCTTTGGTATTTTGATGCTTCATAAAGAGATGAAAAATGAGGTGAAGCTCTTCTGGAAAGAGTATGCTCAGCGGTATCCGGGAGAGAAAGTCCCCAAGGATTAAAGTCCATTTTGGTCCTGAGCCCGCATCAGGCGGGAGGAAGACTTCTGTAAAGGGAGCAGCCGGAGACTGATGCAATTTCCGCAGAAAATGGCTATTTTTCGGCCCACTTAAAAACATCATTGGATATGGCGGGTGTATACCCCGTGAATTTTGAGGCCAAGATCGGCTTTGACCGGGTCAGGGAGATGCTTAAACACCATTGTGTCAGTCCCCTGGGTGAAGAATGGGTCGACCGGATGCAGTTCACGGCCGACTATGATTTCCTGGTAGAACGGTTATGCGAGAGCAGTGAATTCCTGAGGATCCTGGCGGAGTTTCCCCAGTTCCCGGTGACCCATTATTATGATGTACGGCGGGTGCTGAATCACATCAGACCTGAGGGGCGGTTTATGGAAGTGGAGGAGCTCTTTGATCTGAAGCGATCCCTGGAGGCGCTCAGGGCGGTGGTTTACTTTTTCGGGCCGGAGAAGGCCCAGATATTGCCGCTCCTTTACCGGAAAGCCCGGCAGATCATGGTTTACCCATCGGTACAGGAGCGGATCGATATCATCCTGGACCGCAATGGCAAGATCAGGGATAAGGCATCGCCGGAGCTGGCCCGCATCAGACAGGAGATGGCGGCTTTGCAGGCAGGCATCTCCCGCCGTCTCCAGGCCCTCCTCAAGCAGGCCCAAAAGGAGGGATGGGCCGAAGAGGGCTCTTCGGTTTCCATCCGCGACGGAAGGGCCGTCATCCCGGTTCCTTCAGCCCATAAACGGAAAATAAAGGGAATCGTTTACGATGAGTCGGCCACAGGCAAAACCGCCTATATCGAACCCGCCGAAATCGTGGAGATGAACAACACCATCAGGGAGCTGGAGAACGAGGAGCGGCGGGAAATCATGAGAATACTGATCCGGTTGTGTGATGAAATCAGACCTTATATCGATGATCTGATCGCCTCGAATGAGTTTCTGGGTGAGATTGATTTCATCCGTTCCAAGGCATTGCTGGCCCGGGTATTCGGGGCGATCAGGCCCGACTTCAGCGACATGCCGGCCCTGGAGTGGAAACAGGCGGTTCATCCCCTGTTGATGCTCTCCCTGCAGCGGGAAAACCGCAAAATCGTCCCCCTCAACCTATCGCTGACGCCCGAAAACCGGATTCTGCTGATCTCGGGGCCCAATGCCGGAGGAAAATCGGTGTGCCTCAAGAGTGTGGGGCTGTTGCAATACATGCTTCAGAACGGGTTATTGATCCCGGTGGGCGAGGGAAGCAAAACCGGGATCTTCGGGCAGCTCTTCATCGATATCGGGGATGAGCAATCGATAGAGAATGATCTGAGCACCTATAGTTCGCATTTGCTGAACATGAAATATTTCCTGCGCAACAGTGATGGGCGCACCCTGGTGCTGATCGATGAATTCGGTACGGGTACGGAGCCGATGCTGGGGGGGGCCATAGCTGAGGCCATCCTGGGGCAGCTCAACCGGCAAGGGGCCTATGGGGTGATCACCACCCATTATACCAATCTGAAGCATTATGCCGCTTCGGCCCCCGGGGTCATCAACGGGGCCATGCTCTACGATGCCCAGAAGATGGATCCGCTTTTTATGCTGGAAATCGGAAAGCCGGGGAGTTCCTTTGCCTTTGAGATCGCCCGGAAGATAGGTCTTCCCGAGCCCTTGTTGCAGGAGGCTGCCGATAAGGTGGGCAGGAAGCAGATCGATTTTGACAAGAACCTCCGGTCGATCACGCGGGACAAGGTTTATTGGGAGAACAAGCGGCAGAAGATCCGTAAGGTGGAGAAGAGTGTGGATGAGCTGGCGGGTACTTACAGCCGTGAGCTGGAGGAGATCAGGCTGCAGCGGAAGGAGATTCTCAGGGCCGCCCGGGAGGAAGCCCGGGCCATGGTCGCAGGGGTCAACCGGCAGATCGAGAATGCCATCAGGGAGATCAGGGAGACACAAGCCGCCCGGGAGTCTACCCGTCAGGTCAGGGAGGAGATGGAGCGGCTGCGGCAGGAGATGGCCAGTGGGGAGATCCACGACGACCAGATCGTAGCTGCCGGCGCCGAGAAGGTCAAGAAGGCGGAGAAACGGCTGCGCCGGGGAACACCCCCGGAGGTGGAGAAGACCCCCCAGGAGAATGTAAAACCCGTCCGGTCAGCCCCCTCAGCCGGGGAAAAGCGCTCCTGGAAAGTAGGGGACCGGGTACGCATCAGAGGGCAGGAGCTTTCCGGAGAGCTGGTAGATTTGAACGAGAAAAATGGGGTGGTGGCTTTTGGCCAGCTGATTTCGACGGTACCCCTCCGGAACCTGGAGCGGGCCGATGGCCAGGGGGAGAAGACTCCAACGAAAAAGGGAAGATCAGGAATGGCCATGACCCTGGATTTCGGCGAACGCCGGCTCAACTTCAAGAGTGAGATAGACGTCAGAGGGGAACGGGCCGAAGCTGCCCTGGCCCGGATCCAGGTGTGGCTCGATGAAGCAGTGATGTTCCAGGTCAGCCGTCTGCGCATCCTCCATGGTAAAGGGGAGGGGATCCTCAAGGAGATGATCCGCAGTTACCTGAGGGCCGAGCCTGTGGTCGGGAGGGTGGCCGATGAGGATGTCCGTTTCGGAGGAGCAGGGATCACCGTGGTGGAACTCGACCTGTGAGTGCGACCTCTTCTATCGTGAGCCTTCTTAAAAAGCCCCCGATGCGGGAATCCACGCAAAATGGCTGTATAAAATCGGGACGATCTTATGCACTTCCCAAAAAAATAGTACATTTGTTTTATCACCAATATTCCTAAAAATGCTGCCAAAATTCTTATTAGCTGACAATTCACAACAGGCCCCGGATACGATTTATGTGGTTCATAACGAGAATCCGCGGTTCATTATCGAAAGTGATATCGATGATTTCTGGAGCAACCAGCACATCCACTGGATTGATGAGGAGCCCCAGAACGAGGAACTCGTGGAGCAGCTCGTGGAAGAGGCAGAGGAGTTCCTGGAGGTCGAGTTTTCACAGGAATTTGACGAAGACGAGGAAGAAGAGGGGGAGTAACCCTCTTCCGGTTTTCGCCTCCTTGCTTTCATTGCACAGGGCAATTCCCCGGTCGGGCCAATGGGTGATGGGGAGTGGCCGGCCAGGCGCTGGTGAGCCGGGCCTGACGTTAGTATCGTTACTGTTCTCCTGCCTGTTTGAGGGATAGTTGTATCCTTTGGCGGACCAGGTCTACTTCCAGCACTTTCACTCTGACATGTTGGTGGAGTTTGACGACTTCGCCGGGGTCGGCGACGTAGCGGTTGGCCAGCTCTGATATGTGAACCAGTCCGGACTGTTTCACCCCGACGTCGACGAACACTCCGAAGCGGGTGATGTTATTGACGATGCCGGGCAGGATCATCCCTGGCTGAAGGTCTTCGATTTTATAGATTCCGCTGGCAAATTCGAACATTTTAACCTGTTGGCGGGGGTCACGGCCTGGTTTGGCCAGCTCCTGGCAGATGTCTTTGAGTGTGGGCATGCCCCGTTCGGGGGTCACATAGCGTTCCAGTTCGATGCCCGAAATGACCTCTTCCCGGCCGATCAGTTGGGCCAGGGAACTCCCCAGGTCGGCCGCGATGCGCTCCACCAGGGGATAGGACTCGGGGTGAACGGCGGAGTTATCCAGGGGGTGGGCCGCATCGGGGATCCGCAGGAACCCGGCCGCCTGCTCATAGGTCTTGGCCCCCATGCGGGGAACCCCCATCAAGCCTTTCCGGGAGGTGAAAGGACCATTCTCCTTCCTGTGGTCGACGATATTCTGCGCAAGCTGGGGCCCCAGTCCCGATACGTAGGCCAGGATTTCCTTGCTGGCGGTATTGACATTCACGCCGACCTGGTTGACCACCGAGACCACCACGCCGTCGAGGCTTTTCCTGAGCAGTTTCTGGTCCACATCGTGCTGATACTGGCCGACTCCAATGCTTTTAGGGTCTATTTTGACCAGTTCAGCCAGGGGATCCATCAGCCGGCGGCCTATGGAAATGGCTCCCCTGACGGTCACATCGTAGGTGGGGAACTCTTCGCGGGCTACTGCCGAGGCAGAATAGACCGATGCCCCGTCTTCACTGACCACGAAGACCTTCACCTCCCGGTCAAGATAATGGCCTTTGATGAAGTCTTCGGTTTCCCGGCTGGCGGTGCCATTGCCGATGGCAATGGCCTCGATTTTGTAGGCTTCGGTCATGGCGGCCAGTTTGCGGATGGCCATTCTTCTGTCGTTTTGTGGGGGATGGGGATAGATAGTCTCATTGTGCAATAGGTTGCCCTGTTCGTCGAGGCATACTACCTTGCAGCCCGTCCGGAACCCCGGATCAATGGCCAGGACCCGCATGTGCCCCAGGGGAGGGGCGAGCAACAACTGGCGCAGGTTCTCGGCAAAGACGGCAATCGCTTCCCTGTCGGCTTTTTCTTTGGAGAGGGAGGCGAATTCGTTTTCGAGGGAGGGGGCCAGCAGGCGGGTATAGCTGTCTTTAACCGCCAGGGAGACCTGATGGCCACAAGGCCCGGCTCCTTTGACAAAGAGATGCGTCAGCTGGCGGAGGAGCTCTTCCTCATCAGGGGTCAGGGAAACCCTCAGGATCCCCTCCTTTTCGCCACGGCGCATGGCCAGCAGCCGGTGAGAGGGACACCTCTTCAGGGGTTCCTCCCACGCAAAATAGTCGCGGTATTTCATCCCCTCCTGCTCCTTGCCTTTCACCACAACGGACCGGATAAGGGCTGACCGGGCAAAACCCTGGCGGACCAGCTGACGGGCTTTCACATGTTCACTGACCCATTCGGCGATGATATCGCGGGCGCCGGCGAGCGCCTCTTCTCCGGTGGTCACCTTGTCGTTGAGAAATGAGCGGGCCCGCCCTTCAGGGTTCTGTTCGTGCTGTGCCATCACGATCCTGGCCAGGGGTTCCAGCCCATTTTCGCGGGCTGTCGTGGCCCGGGTCTTTCTTTTGGGCTTATAGGGAAGATAGAGATCTTCCAATTCAGCGGTATTAAAACACTCTTCTATACGGTTCTTCAACTCCGGGGTCAGCAGGTCAGCCCCTGCAATGGTCTTCAGTATGGTCTCCTTCCGCTTTTCCAGATCTGTGAATTTTTCCCACAGTTCAGCAACCCTGGCGATCTGAACCTCATCGAGGCTTCCTGTCATTTCCTTGCGGTAACGGGCAATAAAAGGGATGGTGGCCCCGTCGGCGATCAGATCAATGGTATTTTGTGTCTTCACCACGGGGATCTGCAACTCCCCGGCAATGATGGCCGTAATTTTTGGATTCATCTCCCGTACATCTTGTTTCTGCAAAGGTACAAATCGCCGTCAAATCTCCGCATGCCCATTAATGGGGAGAGGCGCGCGCAGGAAGGGACAATTTTTGTATTTTTGCCTCCAATAAAAAAAAGTAGAGCGCATGTTTGAGAATCTGAGCGAAAAGCTGGAACGGTCATTTAAGTTGTTGAAGGGGCAGGGCAAGATCACCGAGATCAATGTAGCAGAGACGCTGAAGGAGATCCGGCGGGCGTTGCTGGATGCCGACGTTAACTTCAGGACGGCCAAGAGTTTCACGGATACCGTCAAGGAGAAAGCCATGGGCATGGATGTGCTGACATCGGTCAAGCCGGGGCAACTGATGGTCAAGCTGGTTCATGATGAGCTGGCCTTACTGATGGGGGGTAAGTTCACCGACATCAAACTCAAGGGAAGTCCTTCGGTCATTCTGATGGCGGGGTTACAGGGTTCCGGGAAGACCACCTTTTCGGGTAAACTGGCCAGCATGCTCAAGCATAAGCGGGGGCGTCATCCCCTGCTGGTGGCGGGTGACGTATACCGGCCTGCGGCCATTGAGCAGCTGAAGGTGGTTGGCGGGCAGATCGGGGTTCCGGTTTATACGGAAGAGGGGAACCTCCAGCCGGTGGTCATTGCCCGCAATGCCATCAAACATGCCCGTAACCAGGGGTTTGACGTGGTGATCATCGACACGGCCGGCCGGTTGGCCATCGATGAACAGATGATGAAGGAGATCACGGCCATCAAGGAGGAGGTCAAACCCGATGAGATCCTCTTCGTGGTGGATGCCATGACCGGTCAGGATGCCGTAAACACGGCCAAAGAGTTCAACGACCGGCTGGATTATGACGGGGTGATCCTCACCAAACTGGACGGGGATGCCCGTGGGGGGGCGGCCCTGTCGATCCGTTCGGTGGTCGATAAGCCCATTAAGTTTGTGGGGACCGGCGAGAAGATGGATGCTCTGGAGGTCTTCCATCCCGACCGTATGGCCGACCGTATCCTGGGGATGGGGGATATCGTTTCACTGGTGGAAAAAGCCCAGGAGCAGTTTGACGCCGAGGAAGCCAAACGGATCCAGCAGAAGCTGGCCCGTGACCAGTTTAACTTCAACGATTTCCTTAAGCAGATACAGCAGATCAAGAAGATGGGGAACCTTAAGGATGTGGCTTCCATGATTCCGGGGATGGGAAAAGCCCTCCGGGATGTAGAACTGGACAATGATTCCTTCAAGCATATTGAGGCCATCATTCATTCGATGACGCCTGCGGAGCGGGAGAATCCCGCGCTGATGAACGGGAGCCGCCGCAAGAGGATCGCCGATGGCTCGGGGACCTCTATTCAGGAGGTCAACCGGTTGCTGAAGCAGTTCACCGAAACGAGCAAAATGATGAAAATGGTAGCACAGGGCAAGAACCTGAAAAACCTGATGGGACAACGCCGCCAGTAAGCGGAATTCAGCGGCAGAGCACGGAGCGGCTGCCCATGGCGGCACTCCGGGAAACAAGTAAATATCAGATCCGGAAAATACCAGCACCTATGCAACTGATAGACGGGAAAAAAATCGCCGGGGAGATCAAACAGGAGATCGCCCAAAAAGTAGCTGCCATCAAGGCAGGAGGGGGCAGAGTGCCTCACCTGGCTGCGATTCTGGTAGGCCATGACGGAGGGAGCGAGTCTTATGTGGCTCATAAAATCAAAGACTGCCAGGAAGTGGGTTTTATTTCGACGCTGGTCCGCCTGGAAGAGGAGGTCTCCGAGGAACGCCTTCTGGCGGAAGTGGAACAGCTCAACCGGGATCCCGGGGTGGACGGTTTTATTGTGCAGCTTCCCCTTCCGGCCCATATCAGCGAACAAAAGGTGATTGAAGCCATTGATCCTTCGAAGGATGTGGATGGTTTTCATCCGGTGAATGTAGGAAAGATGGTTCTGGGGATGCCCTCTTTCGTATCGGCGACGCCCTTTGGCATCGTAGAGATGATCAGGCGGTGTGGAATAGAAACCAATGGCCGGTCGTGTGTGATCATTGGCCGGAGTAATATTGTAGGCCGGCCCCTGAGCATCCTGATGTCGCTTAAAGGGGTCAATGCCACGGTGACGGTGGCCCATAGCCGTACCCGTGACCTGGAGGCGGTGTGTGCCAATGCCGACATCCTGGTGGCTGCCATGGGCGTTCCCGGTTTTGTCACAGCCCCGATGGTCAAGGAGGGCGCCGTGGTCATCGACGTGGGAACCACCAGAGTGGCCGATTCCTCCACCAAATCGGGGTTCCGGCTCAAGGGGGATGTCGCTTTTGATGAAGTGGCCCCCCGTTGTTCATGGATCACTCCGGTCCCCGGTGGTGTCGGCCCCATGACCCGCGTCTCCCTGCTGCTCAACACCCTGAAGGCCTCCGGAAGGTGACCCGGTGATGATTTTTGTGACAACACGGAAGGGATGTAATTATTTTTTCAGAAATTTGAGACGTATTAAGGACCTTAACCGACGAAAAAATGACAGATTCCGGCAAATATGAAAGAACCGACGACGGGGGGGGCGGTTTTAGCCAGGACGTCCGTTCCACTGTGATCAGGGCGGGAAAAAGAACCTATTTCTTTGATGTCAAGCGGACCAGGAACGGCGAGATGTATATCATCATCACCGAAAGCAAGAAACGGTTCGAAAATGACGGGAATTTCTTCTTTGAGAAACACAAGATATTTCTTTATCCTGAAGATTTTGACAATTTCACCACAGCCCTGGAGGAGACCTCGGAATTTATCAGGGAGAATATGCCTGAAGGAAGTCTGAAACATGATATCAACGACAGGGTGGAGTTCACCCCCGGTCGTGATGAGGATTGATGCCGGCCGGGTCGCGGGGTCCTGGTCTGGGGAGTCCGGTGCTTCAGGGAACGGGAGGGGCTGATCAGACCATGTTTCTCTCTTTTTTAATCGCCTCATAGGCTTCATTCACGCTTCTGAACTTCTCCTGGGCCGATTTCTGGATCTCTTCGCCCAGGGGAGCCACCTTATCAGGATGGTATTTCATAGCCATCCGGCGGTAAGCCTTTTTGACCTCTTCATTGGAGGCAGAAGGTTCAATTTCCAGTATTTTAAAGGCATAATCGGTATCCTGAATGAACATGGCTTTGATGGAGGCCTGGTCGTGGTCACTGATTCCCATCTGGCTGGCCATGAATCCGATCAGTTTTTGTTCTTCGGCATTGACGGTGGTATCGGCTTGTGCGATTCCATACAGGAAATGAAGTAGTTGGAGGCGGGCGGAGTAGTTCATGTGGGTGCTGATCTGGCGGCATACATCAGCCACGGGGATGTTTTGGTTCAGGAGGTCGCGCAGCATCACGACGGCTTCAGCAGCGGCCTCTTCCCCGAAGTTGCTCCGCAGGAAATTTCTGACATAGTCGAGTTCAGAGCGCATGACCTTGCCGTCGACTTTCATGGTGGCCGCAATCAGCACCAACAAGCTCATCAGATATCCTCCAGAGGTGGTGCTCACCTGGCGGCCCCGTTTTTCACCGGTCACCACAGTGGCGCCGTCCACGACGGATCCGATGGCGAAACCCAGGAGGGCTCCTATGGGACCCCCTACGGCCCATCCCAGTCCTCCACCTATCCATTTACCGAAATTTCCCATAATTCCTTAATTTTCTGATCTGTTGAGAGGATCTGTTCCAACAGGGAATGTTCCTCATCGTTGATAATCGTTATCGCAGCGAGTTCTTTTTTCTTTTCTTCCTCCCATTGCCGGTGCATGCGGGCCAGAACCGCCTCGCGGGGGAGCCGGTCGCGTTGCATCACCCTTTGGATGCGCAGTTCGCAGGGTGCCGTCACCAGAAGGGTCAGGTCCATATTGTGCCAGGTGCCTGTCTCAAAGAGCAGGGCCGACTCAAAGAGGACATAGGGTCCACTCTGCTGCTGGTGCCAGCGGGTGAAGGCCTCTCGCACCAGAGGGTGGATCAGTTGGTTGACGGCTTCCAGTGCTTTCACGTCGTTGAAAATTCTGGAGGCCAGATAACCCCGGTCGATCTCCCCCGTGGGAAGGTATACCTCGGGGCCGAACCAATGCACCATCTGTTCCTTCACCCTGTCATGGGCGCTGTAGAGGTTCCGGGCGCTGGTGTCGGCATCAAAAATAGGGATGCCAAAAATATGGAAGATGCTGCATGCCAGAGACTTGCCGCTACCTATGCCGCCGGTGATCCCCACCTTTAAAGGCAGGTCACTCTTCTTCGATAAGGTATTCGACATAGCCGGGTGTAATTTTTAAACCGGTGATGCCCAGGGGCAGTTTATGCACCTTGACTTCCAGTTGCGGCTTCTTGAGCTCAATATCTTCCCAGGAAACGTAAAGAGAGATATCTTCTGCTCTTATCCTGGAGTATTTTGAAAGGGCCACTTTAAAACTCATCTCCACCTCATTGGGGAAAAGCCTGACCCGGATATTCTCGGGTTGATGGTCTACCCATACGGGGACGCGCAAGTTTTTCTCCGTGAATTCGTCGATGGGCACTGACATCAGCACTGTCCCCGGTTCGACGATCAGTTGCTGGGGGATCACCAGGGGAATCTCCTGGGAGAAGGAAGATTCCAGGTTTTTGTAAGCTTTAGGAGCGGTGTAGATGGTATCGGTGGCTTCCAGGGCATGGAGAGGCCCTGAGACGGTGACCCTGGAGGGCGTGAAGGCCACCGCAGAGGAGAGCCCGAAGCCTGCCTTGAAATGAAACTGCACACCCGGAGCGACCGGGAGTTGCCTCACCTCCAGGCTGTCGAAGGATATGGTGAAGACCCCCGGGGAGATATCCAGCAACTGGAGCTCACTGTTGAGCTGTGCATTGATCTCACCGCGGATGTTGTCTGCCGAGATGATATAAAGCCCATTGGTCACCTGAGCGGTGGTGGCAGTCAGTTTTTCTACATTAATGGTCAGGGGGACAAAGGAGGTCCCCATTTTATAGCGGAGCAGGGCGAACCCGTGGGCGCTGATTTTCAGGTTAAGTTTTTCGGGAGGGTTGTTGATGATGAATTTGTTGCGGGGAAGGTCTACGTAGTGCACGGGGTGCGAAATGGTGGTGGTGTAGTCCTTGCTCAAGGCATTGAGAAACCACAGAACTGTGGCCATCACCAGGCAGATGGCAAATACCACCATGGTGCGGTTGCTCGGCCAGTAGGGTGTGTTCATTTTTCTGTGGTCGGTTATTGTGGCAGATTTCCTCAGACAAAGGTATAAACCGGCAGCTGATTTACAAAAAAAAGGCCGGCATTGTGCCGGCCAGTACAAGTATCTTCAGTTTAGCGCTGCTGAGCGGCGTCACTCATATCTTTGATAATCGCAGCCTTGTCGACTTTGATGTTCACATTATCGTCGACCTGCATGACAACATAGTTGTCCTTGATTTCCACTACCTTGCCATAAATGCCTCCGGTAGTGACGACTTTATCGCCCTTGGCCAGACTGTCGCGGAAGGTTTTTAATTCTTTCTGCCGCTTGACCTGAGGACGGATCATGAAAAAATAAAATATGACCAGGATGACCAGAAACGGGAGAAAGGTCGTCCACGGATTGGCTTCTGCACCTGCAGGAGGTGCCATTAAAAGATAATTCATTCTTTTCTTTTTTTAATGGTTCTTTTATTCAATTTCCGGAATAGCGTATTTCACTTCCAGAACGCTCAAAAATAGAGAATTCCACGCATATTTAAAAACAATATCAATTGCTTTCCCCGATCAGTCCCCGACCCATCTTGACGACCTTCCCGTTTCCTTTCAGTTCCCTGAGGGCTTTGTCGAGAATGCCGTTGATGAAGTTCCGGCTTTTATCGGTGCTGTAGTATTTTGAAAGTTCAATATACTCGTTCAGGGTGACCTTGGTGGGAATGGAGGGGAAGTACAGGAATTCGGCCAGGGCAAGCTGCATGATGAGAATATCCATAAACGCGATTCGCTCCAGGTCCCAGTTGGAGGAGTGCGTGTTGATCAGTGCGGACAGTTCGTCATGATGGATGATGGTTTTCCGCAGCAGGTCGCTCGCAAATTCCTCATCTTCCCGATCTTTATATTTGGGCAGCAGGGGCTGGTTCTCGTCGGAGTTTTCATCAAAATCGCGCAGGGTTTTAATAATCATGGCTACCACCAGGTCGATGTCGTCATTCCAGTAAATGCTAAGCTCTTCCAGCACCTGGTGTAAATCCTCGCACACCAGAAGGATGTTCAGAAAGACCTTTTCTGTGAATTTCCGGTCATCGGCCCAGGAGTTCTCCTTTTTCAACATGTACTCCCTGAAGAAAGTGGATTCTGCCAGAAAGGCATAGAGTTCCCTGATCAGTTCGGGGTGTTGGGCCCAGGGGGGAGGGGACTGGTGCAGGTAAACCTGTAACCGTCTGTTGATGCGGAGTTGGTGGATGATTTTGTTATCAACGAACCTGGTATTGGGGTGAAGATCTTCGTGTGTGGGGACTAGTTTGGCCAGGTTGGTATCAATCCGGCGCTGGGCGTAATCGGCCAGTTCAATCAGAAGGGCCAGAAGGTAATGATAAAGGTCGTAGGACTTGGAAAGGGCGTGTGCCAATTCCTTATCACTGTGGGCAATGGACTTGTCGGAGGATGCGTAATAGGCATATATGACCTGGAGTACCTTAATCCTGATGGTCCGTCGGCTAATCATAAATTCAGAACTTCTTTAAATAACGGCGGCAAATGTACTACATTTTTTCCACTCCCCCGCTCTGGGCTTCTCTTTTTTCCGGTGAAGGGATTTCTTCTGCAGGGGATTCCTGATTGGCATCGTCCTCTTCTTCGGGTGATTCTTCTTCCCAGTCGAAGGGTTTTCTGGGGATCCGGTAGCGGCGGTAGTAGATTGCCAGGAGGATTCCGGAGAGGGCGCCCCACAGGTGGGATTCCCAGGAGACTTCGGGTTTCAGGGGGAGGACGCCCCAGACCATTCCCCCGTAGAGGAAGACCACGACGATGGCCAGGACCAGCAGCCGGAGGTCATTGCGAATGACGCCGCTGACGAAGTGGAAAGCCGCCAGGGCATAGACTACCCCGCTGGCGCCGATATGCCACGAGGGGCGGGCCGCCAGCCATACACAAATCCCGGCCAGCAGGTACATCTGGAAGAAAATCCGGTAGGAGAGGCTCCTGTAGTAGTACACCAGCGCAAAAAGGAGGATAAAAAAGGGAATGGTATTGGATACCAAATGGTTATACCCTGAATGAATGAATGGAGCGGTGAGGATGCCCGGAAGGCCCCTGAGGGTCAGCGGGAAGATCCCTCCTTTGTGGAGGTCCAGGCCAAAGAGCTCACTCAGGATTTCTGTCAGCCAGAAAAGGGCCACGAAGAAAAAGGCGAATAGAAAGCTGTGCCGGATGATTTTCTTCTCCAGTTCCTTGTCGTGGGCCGACAGGTCATCGGGGTAATACCTGAAAACGGCCATTCAGGAGAGCAGTTGGCGGATCAGACGGGCAAAATCGAGGATCTCATCTTCGGTCGTGTCAAAGGAGGTCATCCAGCGCACTTCGGAAGTCTGTTCATTCCAGATATAGAAGAAGTACTTCTCCTGCAGGGGGGCGATGATTTCGTGGGGTACGATGGCGAAGATGCCGTTGGCCTCCACCTTCTGGGTGATTGTGATGGCGGGAATAGCGCGGATTTCGGTTTCCAGGAGGCGGGCCATGTGGTTGGCATGGAGGGCGTTTTTCTTCCAGAGCTCCTCTTTGAAAAAGGCCAGGAACTGTGCCGAGGTGAACCTCATCTTGGAATAAAGCTGCATCGATTGTTTGCGGATGTACTTGGTATCGCTTGCCAGTTCCGGATGGAAAAACAGGACGGCTTCGCCTGAGAGCATGCCGTTTTTGGTGCCGCCGAAGGAGAGGACGTCGACGCCGCAGTCGCGGGTAAACGCCCGGAAGGGGAGGCCGAGGGCGGCGGCTGCATTGCTGATGCGGGCGCCGTCCATATGCAGGAACAGGCCGTGGTCATGAGCCTCCCTGGCCAGAGCGGTGATTTCCCCGGGGTGGTAAAGGGTTCCCATTTCCGTCACCTCAGAGATAGAGATCACCCGGGGCTGGGCATGATGTTCGAATCCAAATCCATGAAGATAGGGCTTGACCAGCTCGGGGGTGAGTTTACCGTCGGGTGTGGGTATCCCCAGCAACTTACACCCGGTGAATTTCTCGGGGGCGCCGCATTCATCGGTGTGGATATGGGCGGTATCGGCACACAGGATGGAATGAAAGCTGGAAACCATCGCGGAGAGCCCTACCACGTTGGCCCCTGTGCCGTTAAAGACAAAAAAAACTTCTGTATCCTCCCCGAATTGCTCCCTGAAAAGGGCGGTCGCTGCCTCCGTCCACGGATCCGCCCCGTAACCCGGCACATGACCTGTGTTGGCCTCCGCAAGCGCCTGAAGAATGGAGGGATGTACTCCGGCATTGTTATCACTGGCAAAACCTTTGCGCATAGCTCTTTTTTTTTCAAATGTAGTTTTTTTGTCAGCAAGGTTATAATATTTTACCGGGTGGGAGGAATATAATCGGGCCGTTGTTAACTTTACCCAATGGAAAATCGTTTTAAGCTCACGGAAATGGTTCTTTTGCTGGCTATACGGCCGCAAAAGGGGGGGATCACCTGGATGGCCGGCGGTGCGCTCGACCTGGTCATGGCGGGAGCCCTCTTCCTCGAAATGGAGATGGCCGGCGCGTTGACCATTCGCGATAACCGCCTGGAGGCCCTCAGTAACAACAATACGGATCCTCTGCATGCGCTCCTTCTGGGTAAATTGGCCCCCCGGGAAAAACCCCGGAGAATCTCCTTCTGGTTGAGCAGCCTGAGGTTATCTCCTTCCAAAATCAAGGCCGGGGTGCTCGGGACGCTGGTCAATGCCAGGGAGATCAGACTGGAAGAACGGCGTTTTTTGTTCTTCCGGTGGAAAAAACCCTTTCTGATGCCGGGGCACCATGTTGCACAGGTTATTGACCTGGCCAAGAGGACCCTCACAGCATTCCCCCGGGAAAAGGAGGCTGTGGCCCTGCTGATGTTGCTGGACCAGGCCGGTCTACTGTCAAGGGTTTGGCCTGACCGGTTTACCCGAAGGAATGCCCGGGCCAAAATAAAACAGATCAGGTCCGATCTCACCGGTAATCCTGAAATGGCCTCCATTGCCGCAGTCATCAAAGCCATTGAAAGAACAAAGACGGCGCGCCATGCCGCTGCCGCTA
>ERZ1645192.520-NODE-520-length-31973-cov-6.807381_pt1 | contig 31973 bp, 24 predicted proteins | sample MGYA00575354_ERZ1645192 | MGnify/ENA primary metagenome ERZ1645192 (study PRJEB40844, sample SAMN11349763) | freshwater sediment metagenome | isolation source: river sediment | host: Sediment | place: India: Faizupur Khadar , New Delhi | collected 2017-02-21 ...
ACGTTTTGGGACTGCAAAAGTACAATCTTTTTCTTACATATTTGAAGTTTTTTGATTTTTTTTTAAAATTTATTTCTTTGCAGTATGTCAATAAGATAGAATGTGCTTTCTATACATAATCCTAAATTATTTGTTAACTTATCGTCTTTATTTTTGCATGAGAGACGAAAAAACATTTTTATTTTGAATAGAAAAGCATAAAATATGCTTTATTGCTCAGCATATGAATTTTATCAAAGCCTGCCGTTTTGTCAGTTTTAATTACTTGGAACAAGATTTGACAGTCGTATATAGTTGAAAAGAGAAAAATTATGAATATAGAAAAATTTACAGTTAAAAGTCAAGAAGTTATAAGTAAGGCACAAAACATTGCCGTAGCTAAACAACAGCAACAAATTGAAAATGCTCATTTATTGAAAGCAATTTTTGAAATCGATAAGGATATTGTTCCTTATTTGTTGAAAAAGAATAATATAAATGTAGCAATGCTGATGCAAGTTGCCGATAAAATAGTGGATAGTTTACCGAAGGTAAGTGGTGGTAGTGGTGTATATTTATCGAATGCAGCAAATACAAGCTTACAAAAGGCGATGCATAGTTTATCGGAATTCAAAGATGATTTTGTATCCATAGAACATATATTGTTAGGAATTTTATTATCGAATGATAGTGCATCTCAGCTTTTAAAAGATAATGGCTTGACAGAAAAGGGGCTGAAACAATCCATATTGGAACTGCGAAAAGGAAGTCATGTAAATTCGCCACATGCTGAAGAAAGCTATAATGCCTTGAATCGTTATGCTCGTAATTTGAATGATTTGGCTCAAAAAGGCAAGCTAGATCCCGTTATAGGCAGAGAAGATGAAATACGGAGAGTTTTACAAATATTATCACGACGTACCAAAAACAATCCTATATTAATAGGAGAAGCAGGTGTAGGAAAAACAGCCATTGCAGAAGGTCTTGCACATCGTATTGTATCGGGAGATGTTCCTGAGAATTTAAAATCGAAACAAGTATTTTCTTTGGATATGGGCGCATTGGTTGCCGGAGCGAAATACAAAGGCGAATTCGAAGAACGGTTGAAAAGTGTTGTGAAGGAAGTTACTGTAGCCGAAGGAGAAATCATCTTATTTATTGATGAAATTCATACCTTAGTCGGTGCCGGTGGCGGTGAGGGTGCTATGGATGCGGCTAATATCCTTAAACCTGCATTGGCAAGAGGGGAGTTGAGAGCCATAGGAGCAACGACAACAAATGAATATCAAAAGTTTTTTGAAAAAGACAAAGCCTTGGAACGTCGGTTTCAGGTGGTTTTTGTTGATGAACCGGATAGATGTTCTTCTATTTCTATTTTAAGAGGTTTAAAAGAGCGCTATGAAACGCATCATAAAGTGAAAATCCTTGATGAAGCCATCATTGCTTCGGTTGATTTATCGCAACGTTATATTACCGATCGTTTTCTGCCTGATAAAGCCATAGACCTGATTGATGAAGCAGCATCAAAATTACGACTTGAAATAAATTCAATTCCTCAACCTTTAGATGATATAGAAAGAAAAATAAGGCAATTAGAAATTGAACGCGAAGCTATTAAAAGAGAAAATGATGTTGAAAAAGTAAATATTCTTAGCAATCAAATTGCAGAACTTAGTCAAGAACGTCATACGTTAAAGGCAAGATGGGAACAAGAAAAAGAGTTGGTGAATAAAATACAACAAATTAAGAATGAAATAGAAGAATCTAAATTTGAAGCTATTCAGGAAGAAAGGAACGGTAATTATGGTAAGGTAGCAGAAATACGATATGGTAAAATTAAGGAATTAGAAGCTAATGTAGATGAGTCAACAAAGCAATTACATGAAATTCAAGGTGACCATCCAATGATTGATGAGGCTGTCGGTGCCGATGATATTGCAGCTATCGTAGCGAGATGGACAGGTATTCCGGTTAGTCGTATGATGCAAAGTGAAAAAGAAAAATTATTGAAACTGGAAGAAGAGCTTCATAAACGCGTTGTAGGACAAAACGAAGCTATTGAAGGCATTGCCAATGCGATACGACGCAGTCGGGCAGGTTTACAAGATAGTAAACGTCCGATTGGATCGTTTATTTTTCTGGGTACTACAGGTGTAGGGAAAACCGAACTGGCAAAAGCCTTGGCTGAATACCTTTTTAATACGGAAAATGCAATTGTTCGTATAGATATGTCTGAATATCAAGAATCACATTCAGTGTCTCGACTGGTCGGAGCTCCTCCGGGATATATAGGTTATGATGAAGGGGGACAATTAACAGAAAAAGTGAGACGTAAACCCTATTCTGTTGTTTTGTTCGATGAAATTGAAAAAGCCCATCCCGATGTTTTTAATATTTTATTGCAAGTATTAGATGACGGTAGATTAACGGATAATAAAGGGAGAGTTGCCGATTTTAAAAATACAATTATTATTATGACTTCGAATCTCGGCTCGCATATTATTCAAGAAAATTATTCAAAAATAAGCGATTATGAGGATGAACAAGTACAAGAACGTACAAAAGTTGACGTGATAAGCTTGTTAAGAAAAACAATACGTCCTGAATTTTTAAATCGTATTGATGAAATAATTATGTTCAAGCCTTTGTCAAAAAAAGAAATTCAAGAAATTGTGATCTTGCATATCAATCAACTGAGAGAATTATTGATACAAAATTCCATCGAAATCAAACTTACTGATTATGCCATTGAAGCCCTCTCTGAAATGGGGTATGATCCTCAGTATGGAGCTCGTCCGTTGAAACGTATCATTCAAAAGCACATCTTAAATAATTTATCAAAAATGATACTTGCCGATAAACTGGTAAATGATTGTGAAATTACGATTGATGTAATTGATGATGAGTTTGTTTTTTATAACAAGAAAGAAAATTAAAAAATTGAAATGCTAAAGGGTGATTTTAAAAAGGTCACCTTTTTTTTATGTTTATAGAGAATTTTATTTTAGAATATATTGTGATTAAGTTTATCATACGGAACACAGATAAATTCGGATTGCAATTTTGTAGGATGATTCGGAATGAATGAAATTTTCATGTACTTTTGCACAACAACTTAGTTTTGCTATGTCAACATCAAAGTCTTTTTCAGCTCTATTAAAAAATTTTCCTGAAAAATGTGGCGTTTACACCTACTATGATCAGCAGGGTGTAATTATTTATGTTGGTAAAGCTAAAAATCTCAAAAAACGAGTAAAGTCATATTTTAGTAAAAATCACACATCTGCAAAATTGCGTGTACTTGTAAATAAAATTCATGACATTCGTTTTACGGTTGTAGATAATGAATATGATGCCTTATTGTTGGAAAATAATTTGATAAAGAAACACCAACCTCGTTACAATGTTTTACTCAAAGACGATAAAACATATCCATGGGTATGTATTAAAAATGAAGCCTTTCCTCGAATTTTTTCAACCCGAAAGAAGATCAATGACGGGTCACACTATTATGGACCTTATTCGTCGGTAAGAACAATGCAAATACTTTTAGAAGTGTTAAGTGAATTGTATCCTTTTAGAAAATGCAATTTAAATTTAAGCGCTGAGAATATTACAAAAAATAAATACAGAGTTTGTTTGGATTATCACATTAAAAAATGCAAAGGACCTTGTCAAGGATTTCAATCTGCTGAGGATTATCAGAAGAGCATAAAAAATGCCATGAATATTATTGAGGGAAATACAAAAGAAGTTTTTAAAGAATTGCAAGCAGAAATGCAAGGGTATTCAAAAAAAATGGAATTTGAAAAGGCTCATGAAATTAAAGAAAAAATTGAATTACTCAATAAATATAAGGCGAAATCAACGGTTGTAAATCCTAACATACACAATGTGGATGTATTTGGTATTGTAGAAGATGATAATTCTGCTTTTGTTAGTTATTTTAAAGTCATGAATGGGGCAATTATACAAACTCAAAACATAGAAATCAAAAAACGTTTGGATGAAACGAAAGAAGAGCTTTTATTAATTGCCATTGTTGATTTACGCAAAACCTATTTTAGTCAAACAGAGGTGCTGATTTTGCCTTTTCCTCTTTCGTATCATATAGAGAAAACAAAAATCATCCTGCCCAAACAGGGAGAAAAATATCAATTGCTTCAATTAGCCCAACGTAATGCACAAATATTTATGCAGGATATACACCACAAAAAAAATTTACTTGAAGGGAACAAAAAAAATTATAATATAGTAGAACAAATGCAAAAAGATTTAATGCTACCTACACTTCCATTACATATTGAATGCTTTGATAATTCGAATATACAAGGACAATATGCGGTTTCTGCCATGGTTTGTTTTAGAAATGCAAAACCTTCTCCGAAAGAGTATAGGCATTATCTCATAAAGAGTATTGATCAGGCAAATGATTTTGCTTCCATGCAAGAAGTGATTCATAGAAGATATAGTCGTTTATTGAAAGAAAAAGCAGATCTTCCGAATCTCATAGTGGTAGATGGAGGGAAAGGACAAGTGTCGGCTGCATATGAAATTCTTGAAAAATTAGGGATAGAAGATAGAATTTCGTTAGTAGGCATTGCAAAACGATTAGAAGAGATATATCGTCCGAATGATTCAATAGCTTTGTTTATCAATAAAAAGTCGGAGACGCAACGTGTATTACAACAGCTTAGAGATGAAGCACATCGATTTGGAATTACTCATCACCGCAATTTACGTTCTCATGCATTGATAAAAACAGAATTAACGAATATACAAGGTATAGGCGATGATACTGCTCGAAAATTATTGCATACCTTTCGTTCAATAGCAAAAATTAAAAATGCCGATTTAAATGATTTAATTCAAGCAATAGGGAAAAAGAAAGCACAAGCTGTCTTTAATTTTTATCATATATTTGAAGATAAACTATGAAATAAAATGAAGGAAGAATGCTATGCTTGAAGCAATTATGCAATAGATTGCGAAATAAATAAGCTTCCCTTTTTTAACAATATTAATCATCCATTTACAAGCAAAACATCCGGTTAAAAAAGCTGCCAGAAAACCGCTTATTAAAGCGATAGGAGTTATTCCCGGAGAGCTTGTTTCAACAGAAACATAATCTGATAAATCCAGAAATGCTTCTCCTAATATAGGAATTAACACCATAAGAAAGGAAAATTTAGCAACAGATTCCTTGTTATTTCCGAGTAATAAGCCTGTAGCTATGGTACTTCCCGAACGAGAGAGTCCGGGTAAAACAGCAATAGCTTGAGCGATACCAATAATTAAAGCATCCCACCATCCAATTTTTTCTTTTTGACGAGGTTTGGCATAATAAGCAAAGGATAGTAGGAGAGCTGTTAACAGCAAACAGCAAGCAACAATTAGTAAACCGGAACCAAAAATTTCTTCCACATAATCTTTGAAAAATAATCCGACAATTAAGACTGGAACCATCGAAAGCGCAATTTTAAATAAATATTGTGTTTCGTCGTTCCATTTAAAAACAAAAAAGCCTTTAAATAAAGAAGATATTTCTTTCCATAAAATTACGATTGTGCTTAAAACGGTTGCAGCATGAACAGCGACAGCAAAAGTTAGATTTTCTTGATTTTCAATACCTAAAATCGCATTACCGATTGTTAAATGTCCACTACTGCTTACAGGTAAAAATTCTGTTAATCCTTGAATGATTCCCAGAACGATAGCTTCCCAAATAGCCATAAATTATTCTTTGTTTTCTGAAGCGATATTATTTTCTTCTTCTTTGATTTTTGGGCGGTACATAATGGCAACTAATTCAACAAGAAATCCTATAACTAAAATGATAGGACCGATATATAATCGCCTTGTATCAAAAATTGCTTCACTAAATTCTGTCGGATTGTCTGTTCCTCCTCCTGATAACAGAAAATACCCCAATATTAAAATTAAAATACCGCTTATCATTAATACATAATTAATTTTCCCAAACGGCATTCCCGACGCCCATACACTTGTTTGTTTTTTTGAAACGGGTTTGTTTACAGGTTTTTTGCTCGTATTTTTCGTTGTGTTAACTGATTTTGCCATGTGTATCTGTTATTATTTAAAAGTAAAGTTTATCAATTTTCATTTTTATATATTTTCTTACAGCAAAGAAAGTAGATAGCCAAGTAAAAAATACACCTATTAAGGTTACAATACCAAAGACAATAAGATATTGCATAGGGTCATTTAAATCTATCAAACCGGGAACGCGTGTATAAGCAAGATAGATAACTCCCGAAAGTAGTATTATGGAGAATATTGAACCCCATAATCCTTGCATAATTCCTTTGAAAATAAAAGGTTTTTGGATAGTGCTGCGTTTGGCTCCTACTAATAGCATACTTCTAATAATGAAACGTTTGGAATAAATAGAAAGTCTTATAGTGTTGTTTATTAATGAAATAGCAATAATTAACAATACTCCACTTACGATAAGCATAACCAAACTTATTTTATATAAATTTTGATTTATATTTTCAACATAACTTCTTTGATATTGGATATCGGTAACATTGCTTTCAAGTTGTAATTCTTTTTCTATCTTTTGCAAACTATCAATGGAAGTATATTCTGAATGAATTTTCAATAGAATAGAAGGAGGAAGTATATCTCCTACAATTTCTCTAAAATCGTGACCTAACATTTTTATAGTTTCTTCTGTTGCCTCTTCTTTGCTTATAAAGCGAGATGATTTTACATAAGGTTGAGCTTCTAATCGTTTTTGAAGTTCCATAATATCTCCCTCTTTGGTATCGGGAAGTAACATGATTTCGAAACTAATGTTTTCTCTCGTTTCTTTTGATATGCGTTGCGCATTGATAAGAATAACGCCCAAGAGACCTATCATAAATAAAACCAGCGTAATGCTAAGCACAGTCGAAATCCATGAAGTAGCTAAACGATGTTTTGTTATTTTATCTATTTGTTCCGTCATATGTTAAGTTGTTATGTTGAAATACATAAATAATTAATTAACTTTTAAAATTAGTTTTTATTGTATCATGAATTTAGGATTCTTCATTTCCGTTATCTAATGTCATATAGATTGAATTCTGGCTTTTAAATTCAGGAACTATTTGTTTCATCTGATTTACGACAGCAAACTCATTATCAATGTAAATCATATTTATTAATTTATTAATATGTTCATTTATAGTGTCGAAATCGTATTCAATAACTTTAGCAATTTTAATTTTTTTATGTTTAGTAACGATAGTATTTTCATTATCATTTAATAGTTCTTCGTGTAGTTTTTCGCCGGGTCTTAATCCGGTAAATGTAATTTGTATGTCTCTACCTAGTTCGAGTCCTGAGAGCAGAACCATTTTCTTTGCTAAATCTAATATTTTTATTGAATTGCCCATATCGAAAATATATATTTCGCTTCCATTACTCATGGCGCCGGCATGTAAAACAAGTTCACAAGCTTCAGAAATTGTCATAAAATAACGGGTAATTTCGGGGTGTGTTATTGTAATAGGACCTCCTTCATCAATTTGTTTCTTTAAAATAGGAATGATAGAGCCATTTGAACCCAGGACGTTTCCAAAACGAGTAGTGATAAATTTACAAGTGTTGTATTTTTTACCTAATGATTGAACATATATTTCAGCGATACGTTTAGAAGCTCCCATTATATTGGTTGGATTAACAGCCTTGTCTGTAGAAATCATAATAAATTTATTGACTCCGTATTTAATACTTAAATCGGAAAGAATTTTAGTGCCAAGAACATTTACTTTAATTGCCTGCAATGGATTTTTTTCCATGATAGGTACATGTTTGTAGGCAGCTGCGTGATACACAACATCAGGTTTGTATTTTGTAAAAATATTATCCATAAATTGTACATCGCAAATGTCGCCAATAAACATTACAAATGGTTTTCGTTGATAATAGTCAATTAATGATAATTCTAAATAAAACATTGGTGATTCAGCATTGTCAATCAATATTATATTTTTAAAATCATATTTCATAACCTGATGTACGATTTCACTGCCGATTGAACCGGCAGCACCGGTTATGAGTATAGTTTTATTTAGTAAATCTTTGCGAATAACATTTTCGTCTAATTTGATAGGTTCTCTTTCAAGAAATTCTTCAATTTTTATTTTTTTAATTTGTTTGAAACTTAATTGACCATTTATCCATCTGTCTACAGGGGGGACTACCAATACTTTGGTTTTGTATTCTAAACACATTTCTGTTACTTTACTGCTTTTTGATAAAGGAAAATTTTTGATAGCAATAATAACATGAGCTATGCTCTTGGTTTCTAATAATTTTTTTAATTCTTTAAAAGAATATATGGTGAGATTATCAATTTTTTTTCCAACTTTTTTAGGGTCATCGTCTATAAAGCCAATGACATTGTATTTATTAGATATGTCTTGATATATAGATCGTTTAGTTGTAAATCCCAGTTCTCCGGCACCGTAAATGATAACGTCTTTCTTTTCTTTTGGTGTGTTGATATATTCGAAATATAAGATTTTTGTAAAGAGTCGATAGAAGATGATTATAAAAGTAGAAATTATGAATTCTAATATGATAATTGAAAAAGGAACAAGGAATGTTTTATTGATTAAGTAGAAAAAAAACAAATTTCCTATACATATAATAATGGATCCAAATAAATTAACGGCAAAAATACGGGTAATATCTTTAGTCCCGGTATATCGTAATAAGGATGCATGAATTTTAAAAAGAAGAAAGAATATGAATCGAATGCAAAGTATTACACCAAAAATAGTAAGAATTTGATGAATATCAAATTCAGCCGGTTTTTTAAAATTAACGCGTAAAATCATTACCAATCCTATGGATAATAATACGATAATCATATCAGTAATAAGAATAACCCAACTTGGAATGGTTTTATGTTTATTAGGAATAAGAATTAATCTCTTCATGAAATTTTATTTAATGTGTTTTTTTGATTCTTCCCAAAATGCATTCATTGTTTCAATGTCAACGTTATCAATGCTAATATTTTGTTTATGTGCCTGATCTTCTATATATTTAAACCGTTTTATAAATTTTTGATTTGTTCTTTCTAAAGCATCTTCAGGATTGATATTATTAAAACGTGCATAGTTAATGAGAGCAAACAATATGTCACCGAATTCTGCTTCCATTTGAGTATTGTTTTTTTGTTTGAATTCTTTTTCAAATTCTGAAATTTCTTCTTTTACCTTTTCAAGTACATCACCTGAATTTTCCCAATCAAAACCTACGCCTTTCACTTTTTCTTGTATGCGATGAGCTTTTACCATAGCCGGTAATGAATGTGGAACGCCTTCTAATACCGATTTATTTCCTTGAGTGAGTTTGATTTTTTCCCAATTCGCTTTTACTTCCTCAGCATTATTAACAGATATGTTTCCAAAAACATGAGGATGTCGTACTATTAATTTATCACATATACCATTAACAATATCTGCGAAATCGAATGCCTTTTGTTCAGAACCGATTTTAGCATAAAAAACAATATGTAATAAAATATCTCCTAATTCTTTTTTTATTTCATTTAAATCGTTTTTGATAATAGCGTCTGAGAGTTCATACATTTCTTCAATGCTAAGATAACGAAGGCTTTCAAGCGTTTGTTTTTTGTCCCATGGACATTTTTCTCGCAATTCATCCATAATCGTTAGCAATCGGTCAATGGCAATATGGTTTTTGTTTTCTGTCATTTTTTATAATATATTTTATAATTATCAGCCAATGGAAATCACAATATATGATTGATTATAAAGCAGTATCATTCTATTATGTTTTAAAATAGCCACATGCGAAAATAGAAAAAAAATGCATGTAAGAAGTGTTAAAAATTAAATAAAAAGCATTAAGATGTTGCCAATTTTTTTTCCCATTTCCAGGCAGATAGAAGCATCTCTTCCAAGGTATACAAGGCTTTCCATTTTAATTCTTTATTAGCAAAGCTTGTATCGGCCCATATTTGTGCAATATCTCCTTCTCTTCTCTCTTTAAGTTGATAAGTAACTTTCAACCCGGTAACCTTCTCAAAGGTTTGTATAATTTCCAATACAGAATAACCTTTTCCAGTTCCAACATTGAAAACTTCATAATTGATGGGTGAATAGGCATTCAACATGCGTTCGATGGCACAAACATGAGCATAGGCTAAATCCATCACATGAATATAATCACGAATGCAGGTTCCATCCGGAGTATTGTAATCACTTCCGAAAACGGATAAAAATTCACGTTTGCCAATTACGGTTTGTGTAAGATAAGGCAAAAGATTTTGAGGAATTCCTTTGGCAGTTTCCCCTATTTTGATGGAAGAATGGGCTCCAATAGGATTGAAGTAACGTAATGAAATAACCTTTAAATGTTTATCGGCTTTGCAAAAATCTTCCAATATCTCTTCTGCTACTTGTTTGGTATTACCGTAGGGAGACATTGCCTTTTTAACAGGGGATGTTTCAGTAACAGGTAGTGTATCAGGTGTTCCGTAAACAGTGCATGAAGAAGAAAAAACAATATTACAAATATTGTGATTTTTCATTTCGTTTAACACATTCAGCAAAGAAAAAAAATTGTTTTTATAGTAGCGTAATGGATTATTCACAGATTCATTTACATATTTGTATGCGGCAAAATGTATAATTGCATCGATAGAATATTTGTTGAAGAGTACTTTACAAGCTTCTTTGTCGGCTAAATCAATAGCTTCAAATTGTGGTAATATATTAGTAATCTCTTTAATATTATAAATCACTTCTTTTTCCGAATTCGCCAGATTATCGGCTATAATTACATTATAGCCTTTTTCTTGCAATGCCACAACAGTATGTGAGCCGATATAGCCTGTTCCTCCGGTTACAAGTATTGTTTTCTTCATACATTATATCTTTATTTTGTTAATAGCAATGTTTATGCGTTCGACACATTCATTAACCCCTAATATTTCAATGATAGTAAATAAATCCGGACCTTTCGCATATCCTACCAAACATAAACGTAAACAGTTCATGATTTGGGCTGTATTTAGTGAATTATCAATTATATAATTCATAATAGCATCATGAGCTTTAAGGGCATTATAAGGTTGTATGGATTGTAGCAGATTCACTATAATGAGTAGTTGCTCAGGGGTATTTTCCTTCCATCGTTTTTTTATTACATTTTCATCATAAGTAATAGGACGTGTGAAAAAGAAAGCGGAGGCATCCCAGAAATCTTCAACAAAATTAGCCCGTTCTTTGATTAATGCAACAATTTTTTCTACATATTCTTTTGAAGATATTATGTTTTTTGATTGTAGTATCCGTAGATATTTATCCGCAAGTTCAGCATCTGGTTTTGTTTGTAAATATTTATGATTAAACCATTTGGCTTTTTCAAAGTCAAATTTAGCTCCGGATTTACTAACTCTATCCAAAGAAAAATGTTCTATAAGTTCGTCTAACGAAAATAGTTCTTGTTCGGTTCCCGGATTCCAACCAAGTAATGCAAGAAAATTAATTAAGGCTTCAGGAAAATAACCTTTTTCTCTGTATCCGCTAATAATTTCTTTTGTATTGGGATCATGCCATTCCAAAGGGAACACAGGAAATCCTAAACGATCACCGTCTCTTTTACTCAATTTTCCGTTTCCTTCCGGTTTGAGAAGTAAGGGCAGATGAGCAAATTGAGGCATCGTATCTTCCCATGATAAATATCTATATAATAAGACATGCAAGGGAGTTGAAGGCAACCATTCACTTCCACGAATTACATGTGATATATTCATTAAATGGTCATCAACAACATTAGCCAAATGATATGTAGGTAATTGATCCGATGATTTCCATAATACTTTATCATCTAATATAGATGTATTAATAACTACCTTTCCGCATATTAAATCATGAATAGTAATGTCTTCTCCGTTTTCAATACGAATCCGGATTACATATTTTTCTCCTTTATCTATTAATGTTTGTACGTCGGTATCAGTAAGTGTCAATGAATTTTTCATCTGATGACGTGTGGTAGCGTCATATTGAAAATTAGCTATTTCATGTCTTTTTGTTTCAATTTCTTCGGGTGTATCAAAGGCAATATAGGCTAAATTTTTTTGAAGTAGTTCTTGAGCGTATTTTTTATAAAGAACTTTTCGCTCGGACTGACGATAGGAAATTCCTTCTTCATTTGGGATATGTACTCCTTCGTCAAATGGTATGCCTAACCATTGAAAAGCATCAATAATATATTGTTCTGCATTGGCAACGAAACGTGTACTATCGGTATCTTCGATACGTAATAATAGTTTGCCTTGATGTTGTTTGGCAAAAAGATAGTTATACAATGCTGTACGAACACCTCCTATATGTAAAGGTCCTGTAGGGCTTGGGGCAAAGCGAACTCTGACGGGTCTCATTTTTTTAAAATTACTTGATTTATGCAAAAGTATATGAATTTTCTATACGATTATTCACGGGCTTAAAAAATGTTAGTTTAAAAGAATGCTCTTATTTCAATTCCTCCGGTATGTATCATTGGTATTTTTGGTGATACTCGTCCTTCATACATTAAATTTATTTGCAAATTTTTAAATATATTGGTTTGATAATTGAGGGAGAAAACACCATTATGCCCGGGTTGTAAGGATTCCATCATTTCATAGGCAATAGAACTAGCGGTTAATCCTTTGAAAACAATGTGATAATAAATTAGCTGAGCATACAATATGCCTCTTTTGGGGAAACGGTAGTTAATTTCTGTTGAGGCTTTGTTTGTAAATAATCTTTCGATACCTATGCGATTAATTTTTTCAATATATGCATATAATAAGTTTATTGATAATTTATTATCAAATTGATAGCTAATAACAGGTTCTATATGATTGGTTTTAATTCTAAAATTTTTATTGTTGAAATATTCCGACTGTACGATGTGAAAAGAATTGTAATAATTAATTTTAACTATAAAATCATTGAAAATACTCCATCGTGCAGTGAATTGCCATTCTTCTCTGTTGGTAGTTTCAAAACCATTCACTGTTAGTACTTTGTTTTTACTATTTGTGTAGATAATATCTATACCCCAAACTGAACTGCTTTGATTAAAGGAAAATGCATTTCTAAAATGTGTTGTTGAGGTTACAAGCATCGTGTCGTTGATATTGTTATAAAATGGATTTATAATAGAAGTAAACTTTGTTCTAATTTGTTTTACTTGAGTTTGATAGGTAGTAATGTTTGCAAAACGTGACAGGAATTTACGAAATCCTTTTGAATTCATCCAAAGCATTGCAGGTCTTAATGCCAGACTTTGAGTAAAGCGATTATTGTAGGTTTTTATAAATTCGTTAGAAAGGAGCCAAATTCGGATGTAATTTGCTTTGTCTTTATATACAGCCACTTCAAATTCATCAAGTTCTTCTATGCCGTTTTTATTATAGTCTATCCATTGGTAAACACCTTGACCGTCCGCTACTTTTAAATATGAATAGGCATTTTTTTGCTCCATGCCGGACCCCAATTCATAAAAAAGCCCCCAATGGATTGCTCCTTTCAAAAATCTACCTTGATAATCAACATTTGCTAAAAGCATGTTCTCGGGAGATATTGTAATAGTTGAGCTGTCTTTATTTGATAAATTTCTGTATGCTAATGTAAATCCTAATGTGTGATTGGTGAATTTTGTAAGGTGTAATCCGAGAGTAACATTGTGAGCGATGGAAGATAATCCAGATGTCTTTTGTAAATGTTTCTTATCCATGCGATTACTATATTCTAAGAGATAATTAAACCCATTATTAATACTATCTTTCTGTTTTAGAAACAAACTAATCTCATTAAAAGCGTAACTTTGAGGAGAAATTGAATCATTGGAAAGAAAAGTCAATTGATTAAATTCCATTTCTTCCTTTATGCCGATTTCAAGAAAAGTAAATGTCCTACTGAACATTTCTTTATGTTTTAAAAATATGGTTTCGTGAGTTTTCGATTCACTTGTTAAAAGCGAAACATCTGCTTTTATGGTATAATTTTGTATTTTAAAATCAGTATAAAATTGATTACGTATAGCATTCCATGAAAATTCCGGAATAAAAAATACATTTGAAGTCCATCCTATTTTTCCTTGGTTTTTATAATCAAACAACAGACTCATGCCAGCATAATGTTCAGAGGCATTCATCATCGAATCGTTCAGATTAAAATTTCTAATAAATTCCACATCACGATAATTTTCAATATAATCAAACAATTTATTTTTGCTTTCATAATATAAAGAACTATGCATTTTCCACTTAATATCCTTCCCTATATTTTTTTTCTTTTGTAGGATTAAAGTGTTATTTAACGAAAATAGCAAGCCTATACCGATGTTTTGGGCATTTCCTATATTTGAAAAAGTGTTCATGTCATTGTTTGATAGAGCTGTTTCTATATGTATTTTGGTATTTTTCGGTAATTTGTAATTAAAAGTAACAGTATACATTTGTGTGCGTTTTGGAGTTATCAATAAAATTACAGGTTCATAATTGCCTTGCGGAATACCACCAATGGGAGCAATCCAAGTATACACTCTTCCGTTTACAGCACTTTTTGTTAATACATAATTGCCTTTTCCTTCTCCTACCAAAGTAAATCGCAAGGAATAAAAGGCACTGTCGGAATTTGTGGAGTAGATGTATACGGAGTCGTAAAATATACCATTTACTAAGGTATCAATTTTTTTATATAATATTTCATTTATTTGATATCCTGTGCTATCTGCAAAGGGGAAATAAGCATCTCCAATATTGTTTCCAATCTTTTGTAGAAAGGAGATGTTTTCATCTGTCAAATCCATTTGATTTGATTGGTTTTTAAAGTCTTGTTCATGATAAAAATGCAAAGAGACGTCCCATTTTTTCTTTTGAATGGTAGTGCTGATGTGTGAAAGTCCACGTGTATAGTTGAAGTCTGAGTATTCAAATTCAGCAACTATACGTTTGTCCTTAGTAATTGGTTGTTTGGCAGTAAATGTTATTTCTCCCGAATTATAATTGATGATGTAGTCTGCATCTTGACCACGAGTCAACAGCCTTCCGTCAATATATATACGTTCAGATCCTGAAAGGATTATAATAAATGTTTCATTGTTAATGCCTCTTAATTGATAGGGACCTTGATTCCCTTCTATGGCATTGATAGTCTGACGATGAAAAGTTCCCTTCGCAATTGCTCCGGAAATATTTATATGATAATTTATCGTGTCCTTTTGCTTATTTTGTGATTGTAATAACATATTAGTCAATAATCCCTGCCCTTTTTTAGTAAACTTCATGAAATGTACATCTTGTGATTTGGCTTCTATATCACCGGCTAGTAAGGATATTTTTTCTTTGTAAATTAATTCGATAAATATTTTATCAAATTCTTGTATTTGTCGGGTATTACCCTCAGGTTGAATGGGTATATTTTTGTCGGTAATGTTTGCAAGAATTTTAACGTCCTCAGATAATTGTCCTGACAATTGCAAGTTTAAGTTAGAATTCAATGCTATGTCTTGATTATTACCCATGGTGATGCCTCTTGATAAACTTCCGGTAGACATGAAAGTAGCATCGGAAAGGTTTAAAATATTAATTTGTTCTTCTTGATTCCTTATCATCAATGGATTTATGGGGTCATAGAGATTTTTTTCTATGATGGCAGTGCTTTTATGTTGAAATGTTTTATGAATTTGAATGGGGAGTGTTCTATATGTTAGGTTGATAGTATGACCTTTAAGTAAGGGATCTATAATGATGAATAAAGCATTTTGGTAATCAATTGCATAGCTGTTTGTATCTATGTTTTCTACCACTAAGCTTCCGGGCACTATAGAAACAGTATCTAAAACCAAGCTGTCGGAATTAATCAGAAAGGTTTTATGAACACGATTTGAAAAATTTTGACCATGTAAAATGGAGGATAGAAACCATATAATGACAATCAATACTAATCGGGCTTTAAGAGAAGATAGTTTGGACATGTCGTAAAGACTTATTATGATGGTTCTTGCGAAATATCTTTTTCAATACCTATTTGTCTATATGTTTCGTATAAAGCTTCTCTGTCATCGGTAATAATCACCAAAGTGTCTCCCAAGTGAATTTCTGTTTTTCCGTTAGGTATTAAGTATATATTATCGCGTATTAACATCACAACGAGCGTTTTATCAGGGAATGGGATATCCATTATTCGATGGCCATATTTCAAAATTTGTTCAGTGATAGTGATTTCACAAGAGCTTGATTTTGTTGTCTCCGAAAAATCAGCATCCAAAAAATTAGTCGGTTTGGGATCTTTAGAATAATCAAATATTTTAAAAAATTTTGCCATTGCTGTTACAGATGTGCCTTGTATTAATAACGAAATAATTGTAATAAAAAAGACGATATTAAAAATTAATTTAGCATTTTCCAATCCTGCAATCCAAGGATACATGGCAAATACAATGGGAACAGCTCCTCTTAATCCAACCCATGAAATATACAAACGGGATTGAATCTTTATTTTACGAAAGGGTAATAATGAGAGAAGTACTGATATAGGTCTGCCGAAAAATATAGTAAAAAAAGCTATTAATAATCCAGTAATGAAAACTTCCGGATAGATAAGTTCATGAGGATTAACCAATAATCCCAGTGTTAAGAATAGAACTATTTGCATGAGCCATGTTAAACCGTCAAAGAATTTAAGAATAGATTTTTTATGAACAAATTTCTTATTACCGATAATCAATCCTCCAACATAAACTGCTAAATAACCATTCCCATGAATAAAATCGGTAAACGAAAATATGAAAAATGCACAAGAAACAATAAAAACAAGATAAAGAGCATCGTTAAATAATTCTATTTTATTGATAATCCAAATTGCAAATTTACCGAGTATAAAACCGCCAAAACCGCCAATAGCCATTTGAATAAAAAAATCCATGATGGCATATCCGTAATTTGGATCTGACGGATTTTCTATTAGTTGAATGAAGAAAATGATAAGCATATATGCCATTGGGTCATTACTTCCACTTTCTAATTCTAAGGTTGGTCTCAGATTGTGTTTAAGTTTCAATCCCTTTGATCGCAAAATAGAAAATACGGATGCGGAATCTGTCGACGACATTATTGAGGATAACAACATAGATTCTAATAATGTAAACCTAACTCCTACATTGAAATAGTTGGTAATTATAAAAATAAAAAATCCGACAAATAAAGCTGTAAAAAGCACTCCCAATGTAGCTAAGACAATGCCTTCTCTTACAATAGGTTTAATGTCAGAGAATTTAGTATCCATTCCACCAGAAAAAAGTATGGTACATAATGCAATAACACCTATAGCTTGTGAAATGTAAGGATTATTTAGTTCTACTCCTAATCCATCAGTACCAGTAATCATTCCTAAAATAAGAAACAAAAGCAAAGTAGGTACACCTAATTTGTAGCCGGTTTTACCTGCCAATAAACTTACAAATAACAATAAAGAACCAATAAGAAGAATATTCTCTAATGTTATTATCATAATTATATATTTTAAGTTAATTTACATTTTAACGTAATAATATGGAAAAAATTATTTTATATAATGTTAACAAGACATATCCTATTTACATAGTAAGGCAATATTATTTTTTTAGAATATATTTTTTTATTGTTTTTGTTTGTTGTATGAAATTTTCATGTACTTTTGCATTACATAATAACGATTTAAAATATAAATAGATGACACTATTTAAATCATTTTTCCCATTGATTATTTTTCTTATTATCACTCCTTCAATATCTTATGCTCAAGAATCAAAAGGGGAATTATTAGATACAACCATCTGTATCCATCCTGATAAATTGGCATTTTATAAAGGAGGAGAGAAAGCGAAATTAAAATTTTTAAAAGATAATATTGTTTATCCGCAAATTGCTAAAGATCAAAAGAGACAAGGTAGGGTAATTGCTGAAGCCATAGTAGAAAAGGATGGCAGTTTGTCCAATATTAATATACTCAGGGCAGTTTCTCCCGAATGTGATAATGAAGTCAAAAGAGTAATAGCATTAATGCCTAATTGGAAACCTGCCGTTTTTCAAGGGGCTGTAGTCAGGACAAAAATAAATATCTCCGTATTTTTCATACTACCTGACAATTAAATCATTATAAAGATTTAATTTATATAACAAAAAAGCGGAATATTAGATTTTATTCCGCTTTTATAGTTCAAGAGAAAGGTTATTGTTTAATAAATTTCTTAGTTATGGTTTCTTTATCGGTGTATAATTTCAGAAAATAGATTCCGCTTTTTAAGCTATTGACATCAATTAATTCAAAATCAGCCTGTTTTGTGATTACAGGTTTTCCTAATAAATCAACAATTTCTAATTTAAGTAAATTGATGTTTTCAAATTTAATATTAAGTGTATTTTTAACCGGATTTGGAAATATTGACAATGTAAAATTATTATAGGACGAAATAGAAACGCCTAAATAATCTCCTTGCCAAATATGAATGGGGAACCCATCGTTGATAAAAGGTTGTAAATCTCTTTCCCAATGCACATAGGCATCGCTACCATTTAAATTTGAGATTTGGTTAATTTGTTTCAATCCGGCAGAGGCTACTCCATATACGTCATTTGCTGCATCATCAAGATTACCAATTCCTGTAGCTGAAGGATTGTATGAATTGCAAAAATAACAATTTATAAATGCGCCTATTGAGCTACTGAATCCGCAAAATAAACCTAAAGTATCTCCTGTAATACCAGTAGTTACGGTGTATGCACTCCTTATTTTTGAATTATTATAACCTACGAAACCACCATTAATGCCATTTCCTGATACGTTTCCTCTAGCATAACAATAACTAATCAATGCGACTCCTGATTCATTGGTATCATATAAACCTATAAATCCTCCTCCATAATTTTCATTTGCTGTTACAGATACTTTTGCATAACAGTCTTTAATTGCTGAAGTAGCGGCATATCCAACAAAACCACCCACATTATTATTCCCTTCAACAGTTCCAGTACTTACATAACAGGAATCGAAAACGTAATACTTCGCAAATCCTACTATTCCGCCAACATAATTTTGACCTGTTATATTAACGTTTTCAACAAATAAATTTGAAATTTCATACAATGTTTTATAATCACGTCCTTCAATATAGCCAAATAAGCCTACGTAATCAGTATCTACGACATTGATATTTTTAATAATCTTCCAATTTCCTTCAAAAGTCCCTTTAAAAGGAGCGTCTTTTCTACCAATTGGTGTCCAAGGTTTATTATTTAAATCGATATCATCTGTTATTAAAATGAGTCTTGCATTGAAATTATTTCCATTATTGCATTCTTGTGCAATCCATGCTAATTCAGCAGCGCTTGTAACAGTGTAATTCCATTTTGCATCAGGGGTAACAGGCGTTATAGTAACTCCATCCCATGGTGTTTGAGCAAAGGTCAAGTGTGAAATTAAAAATACAACTAAAAATGTAATTATTTTTTTCATATATATTATTGTTAATTATTACTTGTTAAAAATTTGAATACAAAATTAAAAAAAATATTTATAAATATCAACAAAAAAAAAGATAATAGAAAAAAAATAGAAAACACATTATTAGCATTGTATGCATAAAATTATAATATTTGAAACAAAATGGAAGAATATTTATAAAAAAAATGGAATATTTTTACACAAATAACATATAATTTAAAAAGGATATCCTATTCCCACACTCATAATAATATCGTTTAATGAAACCGTTTTATTAATCCATTGCATAGGCTTTAATTTAGAAGGATTATATATCTGAAGAGCGGCATCTAGTCTTATCACAAAAAAAGATAAATCTAATCGTAATCCAACACCGCTTGCAATAGCAATTTCTTTATAGAAACGATTCCAATGAAATTCTCCCCCTGGTAAGTCCTCATTTTTTTTAAAAATCCATACATTGCCAGCATCTGCAAAAATAGCCATATGTAAATATTTATAGATAGGCGTACGAAATTCTGCATTTAATTCAATTTTGATATCTCCGGTACTTTCAATATTAGAAGCAGAACCATTGTAAGAGCCTGGACCGAGTGTCCGCAATCTCCATCCTCTCATACTATTTGAGCCTCCAAGATAAAAGCTTTTTTCAAATGGCAACGATTTTGAGTTTAAAGTAGGAATACCAAGTCCAATATCTGAATGAATTACAAAAGAGGATTTTTTCCCAAGCATTATGTTATATGCCATATCAATATTTACAGAGACATAGTTAGCAAAAGGAATTCCCCAAAAATTATATTGATTGTTCTCATTTTTTGCAGCATTAAATAATGCAAACAGTTGATATAGAATATTTCCATACGCATCAGCATAGAAACGTATTAAATAATAGTTTTTTCGTGTATTTTCTTTTAAACTATTGAAAATTAATTGATAAGTTGTTCCTAACAATAAGTGGTCTTTATACTTTTCTTGGATATGTTGATTTAAAGTTCTTATTTCTTTCTTGAAAACAGAATCGGGATAAATTTTTACTAAATTAATATTTAAAACGGATAATATATGTGTTATTTGCGGGGAAGTACTCCATTGATAACGAAATCCGGTATTGGTAATAAATCTGGAATAATGGTCTTGGAGTTGATAATTGGTACCAATATTCAAAATTGTTTTAGCTCGTATGTTTTTAGAAATATTTTGTTGCTTTATGGGAAAAAGAAATCGAGAAAATTCCAGACCAATATCTCCACCGACTTCAAAATTGCGAAACATCCATCTTTTTATTTCGTTTTCATCGGTTTGTCTTTGAAATTCGTTCGTATACATTCCTGTAATCGTAAAAATTTCACCGGATTTAAATATATTCCTATTTGTCCAACTGATATTCGTTCCCATCCCAAAATCTTTTCCAATATTTTTGCCTAATAAGTCTGCATGAAAACTGTTTGCTTCCAATTTGGAAAGTTGAATAATGCAATCAACAAATCCACTGTCAGCCATGTAATTTTTTTTACTTAGGTCACTTTCCTCGTAAGATATCTTTATGAAACTGAAATTTTGCATGTCTACATATCGATTATAAGTATGTTTTGCATCGTCGGCTGAATATAAATCTCCTTGAGAAAATGAAATGGGATATACTAATGCTTTGGGTTTATAGTCAATTTTATCTAAATAAAACAGTTTATAGTTATTAGTGTCATTGAAATGATAGAATTTCTTATCTGATTTATTTTTTTTCTTTACGATTTCCGTATAATAAATTGTATCTATTGTATTTTCATTGTTATTTATCCCAGAAAAAATAGTTATTTCATTTATATAGAATTTTCGATGATTTCTTTCAATGGTATTTTCTCCTTCTTTATAAATAGGATTATTGATAAGAATGATAACATTTACTGTGTAATCTGTTAAATTACTATCAATTTTATAGACTATATAATTTTCATTAAAATCGTAATATCCTTGATTATTTAATAAATTTGTAATACGTTCTCTTTCTTCAGAAAACACGTCAACATCATAGTTATTGCCTTTTTTCACCAAACAATGCCCTGTATCGTTTAAGACTATTTCAGCAATATTTGGATCATAAATTTTGTATTTAATAAGATTAATTTTACAAACTATTCCTGCTGTGATACTATAGGTAATCTTTGCTTTTTTTCTTTTTATATCAATTTTATAATTCACATTCGATTGAAAATAGCCTTTATTAAACATGTATAATTGTATCTGAGAAGTTGAATATTCTATTAAAGTAGAATCTAATAAAATAATCGGCTCACCAAAATTTTTACGCATCCATTGTTTTGCTTTATTATCTTTAGTTGTATCAGTAGGCATCATTGTTTGGTAAATGCCTGCTTTCCAGAAAAATAGACCTAAGAATTTTTTATTTGTAATAGGTCTTACTACATATAATATGTCTTTTGTAGGCACTTCTTTTTTATCGGCAATCACTTTGTTTTTTGTAAGCATATATTGCCCGTCTTGTAAATTCTTGGTAGTATTACAGGAAGCAAAAATACATAACATTCCAATAAGAAGGTTAATAAGATTTATTTTTTGCTTTTTATGCATAATAATCAAAATTTATCGCATATCAATAATTTCAACATTAGGGTATTGTAATGTATTAAAGATAAAAAAAGTATCATTGATTTTAGGATTTTTAATAAAGGTGTCGAAAGTATAGGTATACGTGAATCCATCTCTTTCAGAAATACTAATTCTTATAATTTCTAACTGTTTTTTATCTATAACTACTCGTATTTTGAAGAAAGGAGCAGCTTGTAAAGGATATAAATCTATAATTTGTACAATAATGCCTTTTTCCGATATTTCGCGAATAAAAGCTGAACGATAATATTTTTGATAATTGGAGATCAATTTAATGGGATTAAAGGCGTTCTCATCATCTTGGGGGTCATAAAGGCTGATCGTGACTTCATTTTGTTCGGGCAGATAATTCCAAATATTTATTGAATCACAATAAACATGTTGAGTCGGAATAATTAATTTATATTTTTCCCCTTTAATCCATATATGACCTTGTAAAGTTTTTAATGTTTTATTTTCTTTTTCACTCCGAAAATTGAATTTAATTTCAGCGGTCTTGAGTGTTTTTAATTTTTTTTGAATAGATTGAAGGATAATAACAGATTCATCATCCTGAATTTTTTTCGTTTGTACTTGAGAAAATAAACCATATAGATAAAACATTAAGCTGAATAAAAAAACATATTTTTTCATAAAATAATATAGTTATGATGTATGTATATGAAAAAATCGAACCAAAGATTTATTTTTTAAAAGATTCCTATTTCTTTTAATTTTTCTTCAAGTGTCATAGGGTCTTTGATACGTACTTCTCTTGCTTTGCTTCCTTCAAAAGGCCCTACGATGCCAACACGTTCTAATTGATCCATGATTCTTCCTGCACGATTATATCCGAGTTTTAATTTTCTTTGTAACAAAGAAGTTGAACCATGACCACTATTAACTACAACCCGAGCTGCTTCGGCAAACATAGCGTCTATATCCCCATCATCAGCTTCTTGTGTGTTATCTTCTTGTTCATCCGGAACGTCAGGAAGCATAAGTGCACTGGTAAAACCGTGTTGTTCTCCAATAAAATCACAGACTCTTTCAACTTCAGGAGTGTCAACCAAGGCACATTGTAGTCGTATAATATCGTTCCCGGTAGAAATAAGCATATCTCCTTTACCAATAAGACGCTCAGCGCCCCCTGCATCTAAAATTGTACGCGAATCGATTTTTGATGAAACTTTAAATGCAATGCGAGCAGGGAAGTTAGCTTTAATAATACCGGTTATTATGTTTACAGAGGGTCGTTGTGTGGCAATGATTAAGTGAATACCTATGGCACGAGCTAATTGTGCTAAACGTGCAATGGGAGCTTCAATCTCTCGTCCGGCAGTCATAATACAATCTGCAAATTCATCGAATATCAATACAATATACGGTAAAAAGCGATGACCTTTTTCCGGATTTAATCTACGTGCTTTAAATTTTTCATTATATTCTATGATATTACGACATTGAGCTTCTTTTAATAAATCATATCTTAAATCCATTTCTATGCATAATGAATTTAATGTACGTACTACTTTTTTAGTATCCGTAATGATTGCTTCATTTAAATCGGGTAGTTTTGCCAAATAATGTCTTTCAATTTTCGAATAGAGTGTAAGTTCAACTTTTTTAGGGTCTACCAATACTAATTTTAATTCAGCAGGATGTTTTTTGTATAATAAGGATATCAATACAGCATTTAATCCAACAGATTTACCTTGCCCTGTCGCTCCGGCCATTAATACATGAGGCATTTTTGTTAAGTCAAAAACAAACACTTCGTTAGAGATTGTTTTACCGATACAAATCGGTAAAATCATTTTATTCGCGTTTTGGAATTTTTCAGAACTTATGGTAGCCTTCATAGGGACTATTTTCGGAATAGAATTCGGTACTTCTATACCGATAGTTCCTTTTCCGGGCATGGGTGCAATGATACGAATTCCTAAAGCTGAGAGACTTAAAGCAATATCATCTTCTAAATTTTTAATTTTACTTATGCGAACACCGGGAGCCGGAACAATTTCGTATAGCGTAATGGTAGGACCTTCAATAGCACTAATGGATTGGATTTGTACACCATAATTTAATAAAGTATCCTGAATTCGAATTTTATTTCCTTTTATTTCAGCTTCTTTTTCTTCAAGTGTACGAACAGTATTTGTGTATTCATCCAACAAATCAATAGTCGGGAATTGATATTGAGATAGTTCAGCAAATGGGTCGTAAGGTTCTAATGAAATGTTTGTTTCTTCAATTGACTCAAGTTCTTCTTCAGTAATTTCAGAAGAAGTAAGTTCAGCCTCTTCATTCAATGTGTCATCGAAGATAATGTCTTCTCCCGGGATAGCAGCTCTTTCGGTTTCATTATCGGAATTGTCTTGAATAAATGTGTCAATCGTTCTTATTTCATTATTTTCAACTTCAATAGGTTCAACGACTTCTTCAAACAAATCTTCTTCCTCTAAATTATCGTCGGGAAGTATTTCTGTTATTTTTTCTTCTTCAGTTTTAATTTCTTTTTTCTTTTGTTTGGAAAAGAAAGAAAATAACGATTTTTTAGGGTTATTCACTAGATTTTCAGTTGTTACTTCTTCAATGAGGGCTTCATTATCTTCCTCTTCTTCTTGTTTTTGAGGAATAATATCTGAAAAAGTCAGACCTGCATATATAATTAAAGTTGCTAAAGCGACAAAGGTCATTAATAAGATAAAACCTATAACTCCTATTTTACTCTCAATAAGGGTTAAACTCAATTGATTGCCAATATCTCCGCCTAACCAGTTGAATTCTTGTGTTTTTCCAAACAATGCACCTAACACTAAGGATAGCCATAGTATACAAATAATAGTTGCTGTTATAGTTTTAAAAGGTGGAAGCAAATGTTTTTTTATCATTAAAAACACAGACCAAAGAAAAAATAAAAATAAGAATCCAAAAGAGGCAATTCCGAAAGAATTTTTAATAAAAAGAAAAGAAAAATATAAGCCTAAGATACCAAGATTATTAGTCGGTTCATCATATGTTTTTAAGGTTTGAATTATATTTGTTCTGTAAATAGAGTCATCAGCTTCATGAGTATAGAAAAAGGAGATAAACGAAGAGAATAGAAAGATTGTAAATAGAAAAAGAAAGATGCCTAAAATCAAATGGAATTTAGGATTTTTTAAAAAAAGAATAAAAGAAGTATTCTCTTGGTTTTTTTTTGAAGGTACTGACTTCTTACTCTTTTTTTTACTTTTTTTTACAACTTCCTTGTTAACTATTATTTTATTTGTCATACATTAAATTCGTATTTGTTAATGTTCGTTTTTCAAATAGAGAGATCAACAGTACTCAATAACAAATAGTTTAAAAAAAAAATATTAATATTACAAATGTAATAAACGAAATAACTTCAAAATAAATGTTTTTATATTTTTACAAACAATAGAATGTTAATTATTAAAACAACAAATTTTAATCCTTTTTGTTAGAAATTTAATTCATCTATTTAATAGATGAATTAAGAAGTCCTTTATTAAAATGATATAGGAAAATGGATTATTTGGTTAAAAAAGTTGATGGGAATCGGATAAATGTATTGCTTTCTTGTAAACCTAATTTCTGATCTTTGTAAACTAAAAACAATGTGTTATTACTAGACTGAAGTTCAATATTTTCAATACTGATGCCATAGATTATTAATGTAGTTTTATTTTTTCTGTAGCCGGCAAAATTTGTTGGATTTTCCCATTGTTCAACTAGAATGTGACTATTATAATCATCTGTCGTTAGTGTAGAATCTATATCTAAGTTTATAATGGGTATTATCATTGATTCTATTTTTGTATCTGTTTTTACAACATCCATAGATGTGATGATGTTAGTGTCTACATCAGAACTGTCGCTTTGAATGTCATTATTAATATTAACGCTGTCAATTTCATCGTTTTTCTGATTAATTATTATCGTTTTTGATTTGATAGTTTTAGTCGAAAGAGAATCTGTGTTGTAAATTGGGAAAGCAAGTTGTATTTTATTGATTTTGCCTTTAGTGAATTGTTTGATTACACTAAAATATGCGATAGAACCAGCTAAGATGCATCCTATGATAATGCCAAGACCTAAAAAAAGTAAATTTTGTTTTTTCTTTTTAGTCAGCATGTTATTTATTCAATATTAATAATGAAAGGAATACGTGCTTGTACACCTTCTAATTGAGTTAGTGTTTCCATGTAATCAAAATATTGATACACATTTTTTGTTTTCAGGATGTTGATTTTTTGTGATACTTTACTTTCCAATAAAGAAGAAGTGAATTGTTCAAAAAAATCTTTTATAATCGGTTTTTCACTGATAGAATAATTTTTTAAGTTTGCTTTTTTTGCTGCAATTTTAATGGCAAGATCCAATCCGCCTAACGTATCTACGAGTCCTATTTTCATAGCATCGATACCTGTCCAGACTCTTCCTTGGGCTATATTATCAACTTCTTCTAGTGAAAGATTACGCCCTTCAGCAACATGATTTATAAATGTTGTATATATATTTTCTATGCTTTTTTGGAGAATTTCTTTTTCGTGTTTTTTCATAGGACGTGTAATAGAGATTGCATCTGAATAGGTGTTTGTCATAACCTGATCGGTTGTAATGCCTAGCTTAGTAGAAAGGAATTTGTTAATATTGGGGATAACTCCAAAAACCCCTATAGAGCCGGTTAAAGTGGAGGGTTGTGCTACAATATAACTTGCTGCACATGAAATATAGTAACCTCCGGAAGCTGCATAATCTCCCATAGAAACGACAATAGGTTTCTCTTTTTTTGTTAGCAAAACTTCTCTCCAAATGATATCAGACATCAGTGCACTTCCTCCACCGGAATTTACTCTCAATACAACGGCTTTGACATCTTTTTCCTGCCGTGCTTTGCTTATTTCTTGAGCTATTTCTTGTCCTATGTTTTCATAATCTCCTTTATCATCAATAATATTTCCAATTGCATAAATTACCGCAATTTGATTAGGTGTGCTTCTTTGTGCTTTGATGGTTTTTAGATAATCAGAAAAAGAAATTTTATTAATTTCTCTTGATTTTTCTACTTGTAACTTTTGTTTTAATAGTGATTCATATTCATCCTGATAAGCTAATCCATCTATAAATTTTTCTTGTAAGGATAAAGGAATATCATATAGAAAAGATAAATTATCTGCAATAGAATTGATTTTTTCTACGTCAATATTTCTACTATTGCATATATCTAAACATATGTTTTTCCATGTTGAATGAACATAAACTTCCATTTGCTCCCTGTTGGCAGCACTCATTTTATCGAGAATAAAGGGTTCAATAGCACTTTTATATTCTCCGTGACGTATAATTTGAGCTTCAATGTTTAATTTGTCTAGTAATTTGCTAAAGAATAAGACTTCAGCACCTATTCCTTTAAGTTCAATACTGCCTTGAGGATGAATAAAAATACTGTCAGAAGCAGTAGCAAGGTAATATGCTTTTTGAGACATTTTTTCAGAATAACAATACACGAATTTACCTGTTTTTCTAAAATCAATTAATGCATTTCTAATTTCTTCAATGCTTGCATAGGAAGATTGTAAGTCGCAAACATATAAAGATATGCCTTTAATGTTATTATCGTTTTCGGCATGTTTAATGGCGGATAAAATATGATTTAATCCTATGGTAGTAATTGCATTATTGCCATAAAGTTGATCAAAGGGATTGTCAATAATTCTTTCTTTAATTATCCCGTTTAAATTTAATTCTAATATAGAGTTAGATTTTACAATGGGTTGAGAAGTGGAAAAAGAAGCAATGCCAATTGTTAAGATTGTGAAAAACAATAGTGTCCACAAAAGGATAAGACCGACCATAGTAGCTAAGACGGCTTTAAAAAAAATTTTCATTTTCGTGTTAATATGGGGTTATTTTATTGGAATTCTCGGTAATGTATAAAATTGAAATTAAAACGTAAAGTTATCATATGATGATTTTTAGAAGTCCAAGGCACTCTAAGTTCTGAGTTCGCCTCTTCAATTTCTTTTAATTCATTTCGATACATAAATAGCTTGATGTTATATCCATAAGTCAAAGTAAACGTAACAGGTAGTTTTTCAATAGTTTTAGCCGAATATTTAAAAGGAAAGGAAATTCCTATTTCAGGACGCAAATAAATATTTGACATAAATTCTCCTTTTTTTGTATTATAATCGCTGGGATCTTGATATACATTTTTATCTTTTGCTGTAGCAAAATGAATGGCTATACCATAAATGAAAGGATTTAAATCGGCAGTTCCAATATAACTGCAATGAAAAGTTCCTATGAGATTGTGAATATAACCTGACTGATGGGGATCACTGAGGATATCGGTTTGTAAGCCGATTTGGTAGGTTATACTTTGTTGCATAAAGCGATTTCCAATTCCAAAATACTGACTGGAACTATAGCCGACACCAATAAAAGGGACTTTCCCTGCATCATAGGAAAGTTGTCCGGTAATACCGTGACGAATTACCGCTGTACTTTTACCGGTTTTTGAATAGTTGTGTTTTAATCCGGAGCGATTGACTTGTGCATCAGTTGTTCCAAAAATAATTGTTGTAATAATAACAAGTATAAAAATATTTTTATATGTAGCCATTTTAATGTATTATAATTATTACGTTGCTTTCATTAATTATATGCTCTTGCATTTTTTGGAATAAAACGAAAGTTTAACCGAACAGTTACCATGTGATGGCCTTGTGATGTATAAGGCATTAATTTTTTATCATGAATTCCTGTCGTTTCTTCGTAGAGATCAATTTCTTTTCGTTGCCAAAATGTTTGTATATTATATCCATAAGTTATTAAACAATAGGTTATTTTTTTTTCGTATTTCAACGGAAGTGAAATACCAATTTCAGGTCTTATGTATAAATTAGACATGAGTTGCCCTGGATATTTATTTGTTTCAATGTTATCCGGAATTTCATCTATATCAGGAGCTGCTATAAAATGTAAAGATAAACCATACACAAAGGGATTAATATCTACTCTGCCAAGATAATTTGCATGAACACTTGCAATGATGTTATGAGAAATGGTTGAGTTACCTAATTCGAGTCCGAGATTATACGTGATACTTTCTTGAGTGAAACGATTATTTCGAGTAGAAAACTGCAAACAAGTATATCCTATTCCAAAAAAAGGCATAGATTTACAATCAAAGGCGGAATTTATTGTAATTCCATGAAATACATCCGAATAGCTATTCCCTGATTTGGAATAGTTTTTAAATAGTCCGTTATTATTGATTTGTCCATTTACCACATTAATAGCAAAAAAACACATTATCAATAGGATTATAACAATAATTTTTTTTCGAATATATAAAGTATCCATTTTGAAAGATTCTTTAAAAAAAATTTATTATGCAAAAATAGAAAAAAAAAATACATAGAATACTTTTTGTACGTAATATTTTTTTATTTTTGTAGTAAGTAAAAAAAGCTTCGAAATATTTTTTAAATATTTTTAAATCAATTTTTTAAATAATATTGCTTTTTTATAATTTTAAAAAACAATGCCATATAAAGAAAAAAACATTGAAAAATCCTTTTACAGTATTGGAGAAGTAGCCAAAATCTTTAAAGTAAATACGTCTTTGATACGTTTTTGGGAAAAAGAATTTGATATACTTAAACCTTTTAAAAATAAAAAAGGAAATCGTTATTTTACCCCGGAGGATATCAAAATACTTGAAACCATATTCTATTTGGTGAAAGAGAAGGGGTATACCTTACAAGGAGCAAAAGATAAACTTGGAAAAAACAGAAAAGAAATTGACAAAAATGTTGAACTTCATAAATCTCTGACTAAAATTAAGGATTTTTTATTGGAAATAAAATCAGAACTGTAACCCTATTTTTCATGAAAATTTTCTCCATTCCCTTTAATCATTTTTTAGTAAATACGTATATTTTACAATCGGAAAATAATGATGCTTTGTTGATCGATCCTGCATGTAGTAATACAGAAGAGGAAGAAATCTTGGCATCTTTGATAAAAGAAAAAAAATCGATTATTAAATATATAATTTTCACACATACCCATATTGACCACATAGCAGGGGCTGAATTTGCAAAGAAAACCTATCCGAATGCGGTTATGATGATGCATAAAGATGCCTACACTTTGTATCAACATGCGGATAATTTTTGTCTGGTAATGGGATTTGAAAAACAGAATTTACCGGAAGTAAATCAGTTTATTGATGAAAATTATACTATTAATATCGGAGGTGAGACACTAAGCATATTTCATACCCCGGGACATGCAAATGGGAGTATTTGTTTGTATAATCAAAAGGATGGCTTTATAATTACCGGAGATGTCTTATTTCAACAAAGCATAGGACGAACAGATTTGCCGGGAGGAAATTATAATAATTTGATTGATAACATTAAAAATAAATTATTGACATTGCCACCTGAAACCAAGGTCTTTCCGGGTCATGGTGATGTTACTTCCATAGCATTTGAAAAGAAAAATAATCCATTTTTACAACAATAAAATTTACTTTATGCAAGATACATGTGAAGGATACGAAAGGAAAGATATATATAACGAAGAAATTACTCATAAACTGAAAGAACATTATTTTGCCATTTTGCAATTATTGGGTGAAGATACACAAAGAGAAGGATTACTTAAAACTCCCGAACGGGTAGCTAAAGCGATGCAATTTTTTACACAAGGGTATTTTGTAGACCCGCATGAAATTCTACGTTCGGCCATGTTTAAGCAAGATTATAAAGAAATGGTTATTGTCAAAGATATTGAAATTTATTCGTTGTGTGAACATCATATGGTGCCGTTTTTCGGGAAAGCACATATTGCCTATATTCCGGATGGTTACATAGTGGGTTTAAGTAAAATTCCACGTGTTGTAGATGCATATGCACGACGATTGCAAGTTCAAGAACAATTAACAACTCAAATAAAAAATTGCATACAAGAAACATTAAATCCTTTAGGGGTAGCGGTAGTTATTGAAACACAACATTTATGTATGTCAATGCGGGGTGTTCAAAAACAAAATTCCGTCACAACCACTTCGGATTTTACCGGTGCTTTCTTAAAACAATATAATACCCGTCAAGAGTTTTTGCGTATTATAGGTGCAAACTTACATTAAAAGGAATTGGTAATAAAAAAAAGGAGATGAATTTTGCAGTCATCTCCTTTTTATTATTAATCGTTTAATTATTATTTAACAGGTACATTTTTTAATGTAGCTATCAAGAAATTCCAGAATTTTCCAACACTTTCAATGTGTACTCTTTCATCGGGCGAGTGAGGATTGCGAATGGTAGGGCCGAAAGATATCATATCCCAATTTGGATAAACGCCACCCAACAAGCCACATTCTAATCCCGCATGTATTGCTTTGATTTCAGGTGTTTTCCCATATAAATCTTTATATGTTTTTTGCATGGTTTTCAGAATAGGAGATTCCATATTGGGTTTCCAACCCGGATAAGCGCCCGATAAGGTAATTTTTGCACCTGCTAATTCAGCAATAGCCGACATTTTTTCACCCACAGCTTCTTTTGCTGAATCAACGGAACTCCGGAGTAAACACATGATGATTACTTTATTTTTTTCTGATTTCACGATGGCTAAATTCGTTGAGGTTTCAACCAAATTCTCCATAGAATCGCTCATACGCATAACACCATTTGGTAATCCATATACTACATTTATAATTTTTTGCATACAAGAACCTTCTAAGATATAAGAAGGCATTTCGCTTGGTGTTGCATCTATTGCCATTGTAGGTTCTGTGGCTGAAAAGGCGTTTTGTATCATTGCCCTAATTTC
>ERZ1645192.521-NODE-521-length-31969-cov-19.539324_pt1 | contig 31969 bp, 26 predicted proteins | sample MGYA00575354_ERZ1645192 | MGnify/ENA primary metagenome ERZ1645192 (study PRJEB40844, sample SAMN11349763) | freshwater sediment metagenome | isolation source: river sediment | host: Sediment | place: India: Faizupur Khadar , New Delhi | collected 2017-02-21 ...
AGCATCTTTGCGGGGACCGATCAGGGTGGCGTTGCAGAAGACAGGCCGTGTGAAAGGGGCATTGGTCGACCCATTGGCATCGTTGTCTGATTCATAACCATTTGATCCGGAGACATCGGCCACCGTCTTATCACGGACAGCCAGGATATACTGTACATTTCCCGTGAAGCCGTTATCGGTGTCAAAATCGTCATCCAGCCCGCGGAAAGCGATGAGGTGTTTCGCGTTGACCGTACCGCCGAACCATTCGAAGGAGTCATCGTTGGCATAAGAAACCATGATGTAATCGACCACGGTACCGGAACCCACACCGGCCAACGTGAGGCCGTTGATCTCTTTATCCGGCTGGAGTGGATAACCTGCGTACTCGATGCGGATATAACGGAGGATTCCCGAATTGTCAGCCGGCTCGTTTCCGCCGTAATGAGAGCGGGGACCTCCTTCGATCTGCGGATCGCCGTTGTTCACCGGGGCTTTGCCGCAAAGCACCAATCCGCCCCAGTCGCCCCGGTTACGAAAACCAACCGGTGCATTGGAGGTGAAAACAATCGGATTCACAGGGGTACCGTCGGCCAGGATCTTTCCGCCCCTTTCTACAATGAGGGTACCCACTGTGGGTTTATCCCCTTTAATGATGGTGCCGGGCTGAATGGTCAGGGTCGCCCCATCGACCACGTAAACAAATCCGCGAAGAAGATAGGTATGATTCGAACTCCAGGTGACATTCCCCGTGATCTCTCCCGAGATAACCACCGCAGTGGTGTCAGTGGAGGGAACAGGTTCCGGATCTTCACTCTTTTTACACGAGGAAAAAACAAGGATAAGGGCCAGAAAAGCAAGACCCAGGGGATGCAAGTGTGTTTTTTTCATAAAGGTGGTTTTTTGATTTTTGCTGGTGCAAAGTAACCACCCGAATATTAACTGAAAATTAAGGGGAGGTTAACAAATCATTAAATCATCATAGAAATTATTGTTTAAATTTGAGGGTATTTAACCTCATTATGGAAAAAGCAAAGGTCACTACCAAAGCATTGGTTGATTCGATCATAGAAAAAGGTACGCTGAAACAGGAGGTATTCCGTACCACACAGGATGCCTTCAACACTTTCAAAAAATGCGGGGAGAGCCTGATCATGAAAAATCGCCCGGTCATCGAAAAATCTCCCCTTCCCCTGCCCTTTTCCTTCAAAGACCGGGGAGAGTTTGAATTCCGGTTGAAATTCGGGAGCGATGTACTGATCTTTTTCATGCACTCCAACGTCTTCGAGATTCCACGCGACCACGAAGTGATGAAAACGACCTATATCCGTGAAGACAAACGCCGTTCCTATTGCGGAATCATCCACATTTTCAACTTCCTGGCCGATTCCTTCAAATTCAACCGTGCCAATGACATCGGTTATTGCATCGGCCGTATCTTCATCAACCGTGAAAAACACTATTTCGTGGAAGGGAAGCGGGAAGTAGGTTTGCTCTACAACAATTTTCCCTATACCTTGCTGAATGAAAAGGCTGTACAGGAAATTCTTCACTCCTCTATCCTTTACTCCCTCAACTTCGACCTGCTGACGCCCCCTTTCGATACCATCAAGGAGGTCACCGCCGGGGAAATCCAATCCACCCTCGATGCCTTCTCCATCACGACAGGCAAACGGCTGGGATTCCGGTTCCAGGCCGACAAAGAATAGTTTTCGATTAAAAAAACCATTCCTATGAAAAATCAGTTACTTCCGAGGATTTTAGTGGCCATACTCCTTTTTACGGTGGCCGGCAGCTCTTTTTCGCAAACCTCCGCTTTCAAAGGGCTTCACAAAGTTCCACCGCCTGCCGGTTTTACCTTACCCGGGCAGGTTCAGGCAGGGCCTCTGGTGATGCCCCTGAAACAAAACTCACCGGTCCCCACCCCGACTTTCGTGCCGCGACAACTCAACGCTTCTGCGTTCCGGCTGGATCCCGCCGTGTTTACCGACACCCGGTACGACAAGAACGGGAAACTGCTCTTCACTGAAGGACGATTACCGGATGCCATCGCGCTTACCGGGAAATCCTCCGAAGCCGTGCCTCAGGCCTGCATCCAGTACCTGGATGCCCTCAGGCAGGCGCTGGGGATCAAACATCCCGGCGAGGAGTTTGTCCTGAAAAGTCGCACAACCGATGAACTCGGAATGGAACACCTCAGGATGCAACAGGTACTGAACGGGATTCCGGTGTACGGCGCCGAACTTTATCTTCACGGGCGTGATGGCTTCATCGACCGGTACAACGGGAGGATCGCCCCCACTCCGGCCCTGCGTGACTTCAATCCGCTTGTTCCTGCACCAAACGCTGAGGCCATCGTCCTGAACCATGTGGGAAAACAGACCAACAGCCGGGAACTGTCGGAAGCTGAGAAAAAGTTTTTGAACTACGATCGGCCGGCTACAGAACTGGTCATCTACCCCGCGGAAAGAAACCATGGCCGGGATCGCCTTGCCTGGCACATCACCGTTCGGCCCAACATCATCGAACGATGGGAATACTTCATTGATGCCGGCAACGGGGAAATCCTCCGTTTTTATAACAACACCCAAAGCGATGGCGACGTAACGGCTTCAGGCACTGATCTGAACGGGGTTAACCGTAGTTTTCACGTTTACCTCCAAAGCGGGACTTATTATATGGTGGATGTGACCAAGGCAATGTTCAATCCCCAGGCTTTCGAAGGGGTCATCAAGACGTATGATGCCTTCAACGCCCCCTATAACCAGATCACCAACGCTTCCATCGTCACTTCAGCCAACAACACCTGGAGCCCGAACGCCATCTCCGCTCATTACCACGCTGCCTTGTCTTATGATTACTGGAAAAATGTGCACAGCCGGAACTCATTCAACGGCAATGGCGCCGACATCCCCAACGTGATCAACATCACCGACGAGAATGGCCAAGGATTTGATAATGCTTTCTGGAACGGGCAGGCCATGTTTTATGGCAACGGTTCGATGTTCAAACCGTTGGCCGGGGGACTGGATGTCTGTGCCCACGAGTTGGGCCACGCGGTGGATGAGACCAGCGCCAACCTGGAGTACCAGAACGAGTCGGGCGCCATCAACGAAAGCTATTCCGATATCATCGGGGCGATGGTGGAACGCCGCAACTGGAAAATCGGGGAAGACATCATCATGGCCGGGAATCCCTACTTTCCCACCGGCGCCATGCGCGACATGTCGAACCCGCACAACGGCGGAAGCTCCTTCAACGATCCCTGTTACCAGCCCGCCCAATACAGTGAGATGTACAACGGGGAACAAGACAACGGCGGGGTGCATACCAACAGCGGGGTGGGTAACTTTGCTTACTACAAGTACGCCACGGCGGTCGGGCTGGAGAAAGGAGAAAAGACCTTCATGCGGGCCTTGTTCAATTACCTCACCCGGTCGTCGCAATACCACGACCTGCGAATTGCCGTGATCCAGTCGGCCAAAGATCTGTACGGCAACGGAAGCGCTGAAATGAATGCCGCCGCTTCCGCTTTCGACCAGGTGGGGATCACTGAAAGCGGCGGAGGTGGAGGCGGAGGTGGAGGCACAACCGAACCCGGAAACCTCCAGGTCAACCCAGGGCAGGATTACATCCTCCTGCTCGATGAATATGCCGGGGATCAATACACCCTTTATGCTGCCAATACCACAGGAACGCAGTTTACCCCCATCTCCTCCACGGGGATCCATAACAAACCCTCCGTCCCCGACGATGGATTGACCGCCTATTTTATCTCCGACGATAACAAAATGAGGAGAGTAACAATTTCCGATAACCCCTCCGAACAGATCATCCAGGATGAGGCGATCTGGGACGGGATTTCCGTTTCCAAAGACGGCTCCCTGGTTTCGGCCGTGACCATCTACATCGACTCCTCCATCTATGTTTATAGTTACGAAAAACAGCAATGGGCGAGGTTCCACCTGTACAATCCCGGTACCCAACCCGGCGTGGTCACTTACAACGTGCTGTACGCAGATGCAATGGAATTCTTGTACGACGGGGAGTACCTGATGTACGATTCCTATTCTCAGATCGACGGACCTGAAGGACAACAACTGGATCTCTGGGACATCAATTTTCTCCGTGTTTGGAATAAAGCCAACAATACCTGGGGCGATGGACAGATTTTTAAACTCATCTCCGGTCTCGAACCGGGAGTGAGCATCGGCAACCCGTCACTGACCAAGAATTCCACCTATATCGCCGCTTTCGATTACATGGATTCCAATACCGGAAACAACGCGATCTTAGCTGCCAACCTTGATAACGGCGATGTCGCCGCGGTGTACGAAAATGGCTCCACCCTCGGCACCCCCAACTATTCCAAATTGGACAATCAACTGATCTTCACCACCCGGAACGGTCTCTATGAGGACATTTCGGTGATCGGGATGCAAGCCGATAAAATCCATCCCAATGGGAATGCAACAACCCTGATCACAGAAGCCAAGTGGGGTATCTGGTTTGCCCAGGGCAACCGTCCGCTGGGCCTCGACGAACCGCTTCCGGTCATCGAACAATCGATGCACATCTATCCCAATCCCTTCGATGGAAAAGTTACCCTGATGACCGATCCGATGGGCAACGAACCGGTGGAGGTCTCCGTTTTCGACCTTCAGGGGAAACTGCTCTTCTCCCGGAAAGGAAGCGTAGCCGACAACCGGATTGAACTCGATCTCTCCTTCCTCAAGGCCGGGTTCTACATGGTCCGGATCACCGGGACTAAATTCGTGGCCACCGGAAAGATGGTAAAAAATTAGACTGCGGATCTGGTTCTGCTTCTGATTGCTGAAAACAGCTGGACACCGCCATACCCGGCGCCTAATAGTAACAGGATACCCAATCCCCCGTCGATCGGGGCCCCGCCTACCGGAGTTCCACCGCTTCCGACAGGGGTGCTGCCTCCGTTGGGCGGTGGCGGTGGATCTTCCGCATGAAGTTGGACAGGAAAAGCCGGCAGGAAAAGGAGAAGCAACACTATCAATGTTTTTTTCATGGTTTTAGATTTTGATGGATGAATGGATGAACAGACCGGACTTATGGCTCCGTCAGGAAGATCTTCGTGCCCGTGGCGCTTCCGCCGGTAAGGATCCTGACCAGGTAAACCCCTGGGGGAAGGTCAACCAGGACTCCTCCGGAGAGCGCTTCAGTCAGCGGGAACCGGCGTAAAAGCTGCCCCAAAAGGTTGCATAGCGCCACTTCGCCCTGCCATTCCTCAAGTTGGTTGTTTTGAATGAACAGTTGACGACCTCTTGTATAGATGATCCACGACACGGCTTCCGCCGGTTGACCATTGCCGGCCGCGGGATGGTAAAAATGGAGCAGAAACCGGTCGGGGGAATCGCCGGCCGTGTAAGAAAACTGGTACTCAGGTTGCAAGGCCAGGTTCCTGGTGGTGTGATCGCGGAGGTCTTCCAGCTCGAGGGTGATCCCTTTGTCGAAACTTTCCATATTGAAGGCTGCCAGGGTGTAATTTCCGCTCAATCCGCAGGAGAAGGCCACCGGGACTATGGTTTGGCGCTCCGTGAAAGGGAGGGCCTGGATAGTCCTTCTTTCGCCGTTGGCTGCTGTCGTGTAAAGCTGCGGTGCTGCCTCACCTCCGGTTTTCTTTTCCGCATCATATCCCGGATCGTAACCGTTGGTCATCCGGGAGTCAAACCAGATCACTGCCTCGTCCCGGTAACCGTTCAGACTGCCCGACGCTTTCAGGTAAAGGGCATTGCTGAAAGCATTAACGGATTTCAGGAAGGCTTCCGACTGATGGGTCCGGGAGGTATTGTCTACCGTAAAGTCACCGGCCACATTGGTTTTGATGAAAAATCCCTGCATGGGAGGAACATATTGCGTGTGCGTCGAAGGAGCGTTGTTATAGACTACGTAATTGTTGATCTGCTGATCCCAGAACCAGGCAGTCTGTTCTTCCGAAGGCCAGGTCACACGGGTGAGGTCGAGGGCGCTCGGGTAGGGATTGCCGGTAAGGTTGAAACCGCTACCGGCTTCTGAACAGGGAAAAGCAACGGTGGCGGTGTTAAGACTTCCCGTAAAAATCTTTTCCGGTGATGAGGTGGTTGAGGGAACCCACACCGCGTAACCCTTTCCGGGTGTAAGCGGAGCCGAAGGGTCGGTGATGTAAGCGCCCCAGTTGTCGGAGGCAGCATTCCAGGGAACCAGGTAGTCGTGAAGATAAACGCCGGCAGTTGCGTTTTCAGTTGGTGCTGACACGTAATGCCAGCCGTCCGGCGACAGATATTGTCGTACTCCTGCCGATCCGGAGAAGGGATAGGCGATCGTTCCATTGTCGATGAAGGATCCGCTTCCGCCTTCATCCGAACCGATGATCAGCGCTTCAGATCCCTGGATCTCTGTGGAACCGGTGCAGGTGAGTTGTGCTCCGGGAGCCAGGGCCAGCACGGCCGGAGCGTGGATTCTCAAGGCCGCGGCATGGCAGGGCCCTGTGGTCAGTATCGGAGTCCCCTGCCAAACGGAGGTGTTGACCGGCACCGACCAGTCAAGGAAGGCTGCTCCCGCTTCCGTTCCTCCCGTCTGCGACCATTCGCTGCCCGACCAAAGCCGCCCCGTGTACAACCCGGTAAAGGGAGCGTTTTCGACAGTAAACCCCTGGTATTCGGCGATATCGGCCGGATTGAAGGTCTTTTCCAACTGGCAACCCTCCATCCAGGAGGTAAGCCATTCAAAGTTACATTCAGCCGTGTTATCCGTGATCCGCAATACTACCGTCCCCAACGACTGCCACTCTGTGGTGATGAGGGAAAATCCGGTCGTTGAGGTCTGATCTATTGTTTTATTTGCATTAATCGCTAGATTAATATTTTGATTGATAGTATTAAAAGTAACCAAGTAAGATGAAGTAACCAGAGGACCGTTAATCCAGTTCATATCAGCTAAAGTATTGCTATTCATCGTAGTATGTACCTCCAGGGAATAGTAATAGGTAGGGGCGCTGGCTTTGATTTCCAGGTCGAAGAGGAGGTTGTCGCAGTATTCGTTGTAAGTGGTATTGAAATCGTAGCGTATCCTGGGATTGGAGGCGCGAAAATCGAGGGTAACGGAGGATTGTCCGGTTGCCTGGTTACCGATCATCAGAAGGGTTGTCAGCAGGGGCCATGCAAGGCGTTTCATGGGTTAAGAAGTTTATGGTTGGTGGTTTTATGTCAGATCAGTTGGGGACGGCGGTTCTTTTCGCGTTGTACCGGCGCCATTTGATATAGTCCAGGCTGTTGACAACCCCGTCGGCAAAGAGATCGGCGTCGTTGTAATCGATCCTGGAAAAGTTGGTCCGCCATTGAACCAGATCGATGTTGTTGATGCTGCCGTTTCCGTTGGCATCACCGGAAAACATCCCAAAGGATCCATTCCCCAGGCTGACCATCGGGTTGGCGCCGTAAGCACGGTCGAGGGCCATGGTGAAGTCGTATAACGAAGAGGATTCGGAAAGCGGAATGGCCGAAGCCGTCATTACAGCCAGGTGGTTCCTGTGCCGGATGACTACGTAATAATCACCGGCGGTAACTCCTTCAAAAAGCGGAAGATCGATCCCGTTCAATCCTGTGACCGTTCCCTCCCGTGTTAAAAGACAGGCAGAACGGGCAACCATGGAAGAACCGGCAGTCTGGGTACGCAACTCGACCAATACCCAATCGGTCATCACGGCCGGTACCACCGGGAGTTGTTCCGGACCGGCATAGTTCCAGGGTGAACGGTTGTAAGGTTGGTTGAGCGGTATCAGGGCGGGATTGAGCGCTGTGGTCATCCGGCCTGCCACAGAAGAATAAGCGCCTTCAAGGTAAACCTTCACATTGACCGTGATATTTGAGCGCAAGGAGCGATCACCTGTATCAGCCGGCAGCATAGTCTCTGCCAGGGAACGGTTGATAAAATCGGCTAATGCCTGCTGCCCCGTAACCATACCGGAAAAGAGGGCAAGCCACAGAAATGGGAAAAAATTTTTCATACTGCTGGTTTCAAAATCACAGAACCAAAATACCCGGAATATTCTAAATACCTAACAAGACATTTTACCAATATATTCATATTCAAGGATTATTGTATTGTTTTGTCCATTTTCATCCATTTTGTTACTATTATTTCACTTTTCAGGTAAAATTTGTGTCTACATTACATTTCTATATATTTAATTTATTTTGATTTTACCGTTCTTTATTTACTTCCATGACTTTCATTACTTCTTTACCCGAATCGCGGCAACACCGCGAAACCCGCGCTATTAGTGTAATTCTTACCGATGATGATACACTTTTTCTGGATGCGCTAAAAATTCCTCTGCAATTTTTAGGAGGGATCAATGTCATCGGGACTACCAGCAACGGAGAGCAATTACTGGTCATGCTGGAAAAAAAGAAACCGGACATCGTCCTGCTTAAAATCAACCTTCCGGATAAAAACGGACTGGAGTTAACAAAGATGATCGATGACAGGATGCCTTGTGTAAAGGTCATTGCACGGTCTGATTTTGACCATCCCAATTATGTGAAAGCAACACTTCGCAACGGAGCCAGAGGGTTTGTCTCAAAAAATACGAGAATCGAGGAGCTTCTGCAGGCGATACGTGAGGTACACGAGGGAAAGATCTACATCAGTCCCTCTATGGAGGAATTTATGATCCATGAAATGTGCAATTCGAGAAACGGAGAGCAGCTATACAGGATCAATCAACTGACCTACCGTGAAATAGAGTTGATCAAGGAACTGACTGAGGGCTGTACCACCCGGGAGATTGCCCGGAAATTTTTCATCAGCGAGAAGACCGTGGAGCGGCACAAAAATAATATATTTCACAAGCTAAAGGTGAAGAATGCCGCCCAACTGGTCAAAGTAGCATTTAAAAATGGATTGCTGCTGAATTGAACTAAAAAAGGAGTTGCCTTAGCATCTCGCGCAGAGAGCCATAGGTGTCGTCAAGAACGATGGGTATCTTTTCCCGACTGATCCATTGCACCGATGTAATTGCTTCGCTCAATTGGGGTGTAAGCGGTTGGTTGGAGTCGGTTTCCATGGAAAACCACCAGGTTCTTTTCAGAATCCGTTTCTCCTTGCGGGTATAGATATGCCAGGTGGAAGAGAGTTCTCCGGTAATGGCCAACTGCGCCAGTCCGGTCTCCTCTTTCACCTCCCTGATAGCAGCTCTTCGTGCGGCTTCAGGGGGAACACTCCCGCAAGTCAGTAAATGCTGCTCTCCGGGAGCATAATCGTCGCGATTTATCTTTCCTTTGGGCAAATCCCAACGTCCCAGGCGTTGGATGAAAAGAAGATCTCCTTTTTCATTGGTAACCAATCCGCCGGCGGCATCAATCCTTTTAAAGAGATCCATAAAAGCGGCTTCCGCAGGAGAGGGTCCGTCAGGGTTTTTATCAGGATCTATCACGGTAAGCGCTTTGAAATGGGGTGTAGCCTCAAATTGCAGGAAAGCTGCTTCCAGTTGTCGGGGGGATTCATAACGGAAAATCCATTCGTCAGGAGCTGTAACAGCAGGAGGCATGGCTGAAAAGGTAATCAGCCGTTCATCCAAAAATATCTTCATGGTGTTTGGAATAAAGTGTAAAAATACAAAAAAAGCGCCGGCGAAGCACACATAGGAAGGAAGCGGAATCTTTCGTATCTTTGCATCCGGAACAGAAAATTTTTCTATGATCTATAACAAAGACATTGCACTCATAACGGCCGGACAACTATTGAAGATCAACGCTGTAAAGCTGAGCCCCAGGGAACTTTTCACATGGGCATCGGGAATACAATCACCGATCTATTGCGACAACAGGGTGACCCTCTCCTACCCGGAGATACGGACTTTTATCCGCCAGCAGTTTGTGAAATGCATTGAGGAAAACGGCTTTCAACCCGAAGCCATCGTGGGTGTCGCTACCGGAGGGATCGCGCAGGGAGCGTTGGTTGCCCAGGAACTGGGACTGCCCTTTGCCTACGTCAGGAGCAGCAAAAAAGATCATGGACTGACCAACCAGATTGAAGGGGAGGTTCGCGACAACCAGCGCGTTGTAGTGGTGGAGGATCTTATTTCCACCGGAGGTTCCAGCCTGGCTGCCGTTCAGGCCCTGAAAGCAGCCGGATGCCATGTCAAAGGGATGGTTGCCATTTTCACATACAACCTCGATCGTTCCGAAAAGTCATTCACGGAAGCCGAATGCCCGTTGGTCACCCTGACCGACTATGATCACCTGATCTCCAAAGCGCTGGAAATAGGATACATCACCGATGCAGATGTCGCGGTATTGAAAGCATTCAAAAAATCCTTGAATTAGTCATTTCTTAAAAAAAAGAGGGCACCCTTTCGGGATGCCCTCTTTTTTTTTGAGTGATCCTTTTATTGTTTCACCAGTTTCGCATGGTTGCCTGCTGCTTTGACCAGGTAAGTTCCGGTGGGAAGATTGTTGATAAGAAGTGATCCCGTTACAGTTCCTTTCCGGCAGTTGCCCAGAGGGGCGGTCATCACAAGCCGGCCGGTCAGGTCATAAACCTCGGCGTTAATGAAGCCACTGGTTTCATTGACAAAGGAGAGGGTTACCGTTTCGCGGGCCGGGTTGGGGGTCAGTTTAAGGGTACCTGCCGTCATGTTTTTCACTGGTTGTGGCTCATCAATACCCACCGGTGCCCAATAGGTTGATTCTGACCATAAGCCCCTGCCATAGGAAGCCAGGTAAATCATTCCCCAGTTTTCAACATGGTAATCGCGGATCACCTGTTGACGGATTTCGGTAACAGCCACGTCACCAATATTCAGCATGTCGGGGATCCACGTGGGAGCGCCTGAGGAGAGGTTGCTGGTGGAGAATACACCAACATCGGTCCCTATAATAGCCACGTTGTCACCGTGGAGTTCAATGATCCCCGTATAAACCGGCATGTGGGGCAGGTCGTCCTGGATGGAGGTGAAGATGGGAGCCGGGTCATTGGCATTAACCGAGAGGTACACATAATCGGTATTGCCATAATTTCCAAGGGTGACCATCACCATGTTGCTGTTGTTGGGATTGATGGCGATGGAGGTGATGGTGCGGCTTGCGAATGGCATATCGGTGAACAGGGAATTGGTCAGAACGCACTGGCTGCTGGTGATGTTCGCAGTGGCTGAATCATAAGCGTTGACAAGGCCTGCAATCCTTACCAATCTTCCGTTTTTAGATCCAGCCCAGAGGGTATTCAGGTCGGCGGATACGGAAATCGTGGTGATGGGATCGTCATAGCTTTCATCGACCCAGAGTTTGAAATATTCAGGATCTTTTGCCAGTTTGAGCATGTCTTTGGTCATGTAAATACCTCTTTCGCCCGATTTCACGCCATAGCGGAAATAGCGGTTGGCGATCGGGTCAACGATGGCGAGGCTGTCGCCTGCAGGGAGGGGAGCCAATGTTCGGTAGGGGAAGAGGAATTCGTTGTTGGCGCTTTTAACCCAAAGGATGGTATCGGCCGGGATGGGGTTGACGTGGGCATAGATCATGACGCTGTCGCGGGAAGCAGTGAAATTATAGCTTTCCCAGATACGTTGTGGGATTTTCGCTGAACTAACGGTGTCAATTCCCATCATGAAGGAGTTGGTGTAGACCAGGTCGCGCATATCCTGACGGCGTACAGCAGAGTCGCTCTTGTATTTCGTAAAGACGGCGAAATTGGGATCGATCGACGACCATTCGCAGGTTCCGCCGGTTCCTCCATAATTGGCAGGTTGGTAAGCTGCGTCGGTGCGCCAAACCTGGTAACCATCATTGATATAATTGGTGTATTTCGGGTAGAAATAACCCAGGGCCAGGGTGCCGATCCGGTTGCCGCCTCCCATTGCAAAATACTTCTGAGAAGAGTAAGAAACACTGGAAAACTGACTGATCTTAAGATCTTTATTGATGACCTGGTAGGTAATGTTTTCACCCAGGGTAGCAATGGCCACACCACCATCGGTAGCCATGGCCATTTGAGGCAGGCCGTTGTTGCGGTAGAAGTAGCCGTGGTGGTAAAGCGGTGCATACTGGGGATCGATGGTAGCGGTACTTCCAAAACTGACCTGTTCCCAATTGTAGTAACCGGTGGGTTGAATTCTTTTACCCTTCCACATGTTGAGACCTCCCAGGAAGATCTGTCCCGGATCAAGCGGGTCCACGATGATCGACATGGCATAGCAGCCTTCTCCGGCAAAAGGTTCATACAGCGGGTTGCTGGGCATGATCAGGTACCAGGATGAACCACCGTCGGCCGAAGCCCAGATACCACTCAGTTTGCCATCGATTTTGGCGATGCTGGCATAAAGCTGGTTGGGATCGGAAGGAGCAGCGGCGAAGTTCATCCAGCCAATATCGCCGGCAGGGATGGAATCTGCTCCGATATGGAGGTTTCTGAAAGCGGTCAGGTCACCCCCGGGGGCAATGTATGCTGAATCACCGATGGCCGTAAGGACGGTTCCGTCGGGGCCCACTGCCACGTCCATGGTATAACCCTCTTTCACCTTCGTCCAGATGTTTCCGTCTTCGCTGAAAAGGAGGCCGGTGGAGGTGGAGGCGTAAAGGTGGTTGTTGCGGGGATCGATCGTAAGTTTGGTTACGCTGACCCAGTCGGGATTATCAAAGGTGCCAGGGACAAGCGTGAAAACACCGCCACTCTCCGAGCGGTAAAGGCCGGTTCCCTCATAGCGGTTGTAATGGCAGGTGGAAATACCGGTAGCGGCATAAATGGTACCCGAAGAGGTTTGCACGAGAGAAGAGACTTTTAGTACCTGATTGTCGGCTACTTCGCAGCGCTCCCACGTAAGCCCGTTGTTGTTGGATTTCCAGATACCTCCTGTGGCAGCCCCGGCGATCAGGCGGGAAGCCGTAGCATCGGTATTGTCATAAATCACGCTCCACACCGGACCGGTATAATTATCCGGGCCCATGGATTGCCAGTCGAGGGTGAGCGGGGAAGATTTGGCACGGAGCGCTGCAGTTTGTTGACGGGCTTTCATCACATCTGCCGGATCAACCATGCCGGTGTTCTGATTTACCCGCAGGCTCTGAAGCCATTCGTCTCCTCCTGCATTCTGAGGTGAAACGTTCCCTGATTGTGCTGCAGCAGGAGTGGAAGTATAGCTGAGCAGGCAAAGTACAAATACTGCAGTGATCAAGCCAAAGGGTAAAAATCTTTTTTTCATATTGACGGTTTTTTATTATATTTTTTGTTCCGGAATTCTCTTAAAACCTAATGATCAGTGGATAAGCCCTGTAAAAACCCATTGTTTTCAAACGAACAAATATAAGTGAAAAACTTTATTCTCCAAAAAAAAATTGAACCCTTGAAAAAGAGCCTGAAAGAAAGCGAAAGAAAGGGATGAAAAATCAGATCTGTTCAAGGCTGGAAGCCGGAAGCCAGCCGACACTTCCGTTGGCGATCCGGATCTCATACCAGCCGGAAATATTATCCAACAACCGGACCTTTGTTCCTTCGTGAACAACAAAAAGATCGGTGCTCTTGTCATCAGGCGAACTTTTCACCGTGATGGTGGGAGTAAAAACGATGGCTTCCCTTGCGGATTGTATTGAACGGTATCCCGACCAGGCAAAGAGAAAGAAGAAAAGCGCCAAAGCCAGGGTAGCAAGGCTGCTCCAAAAACCTATTTTACGGAAGATCAATACGCGGGCGGCAAAATAAACCATCGCGCTGCACAGGGCAAGGAGAAAGAAAATAACCCCGATCCATGCCCAGCCATCAACTGAAAACAACTGTACCAGCGAAAAATACCAGCGCTTGTAAAACATCTCGGGCAGGGGTTCGATCTTATCGGCGATTTTACCGTTGGCCACCTTCAGGTTGTAGTCGATGTCCTCATTACCGGGAGCCAGTCGCTTAGCCCTTTCATACCAGAGGACGGCATTGGGGAGATCGTTGAGTTTGAAAAAGGCGTTCCCCAGATTGTAGTATAGCTCAGGAGATTCCCAGCCCAACGCGATCACCTTCTTGTAGGAGTTGACGGCATCGGTATATGCACCGGCTGAATAGGCCTTGTTCCCCCTGACTACCAGCTCCTGCTCACCGGCTGAATAACCTCCGAAGGCAGAAAAAACAATTCCAATCAACAATACCAATCTTTTCATATCCTTTAGTTGTTCGGTTGATCTGTTACTTCAATTCCCGCTCTATCTTGCTGATGATCTCCAAGGCTTCATTGTATATCCGCTCCATGTTGACATTTTTTTCGCCTGGTGCAAACCGTGTAAATTCCGTATTATTCAGCGTATCAATGAATTGATGGATTATTGCCTCCTTGACATCCTTTTTTTGCAGCGCCTCCTGTACCGAATCAATGCTGAGTTCCGCAACCGGTATGCTGAACTTGTCGCTCAGATAACCCCACAAGGCCTGCGATATCTCCACGTAGAACGCCTCCTGGTCAGAGGCTTTCCTGTACTGATCAGCTTTTGCCAACCGTTTTTTCGCAATTTTCGTGGCTTTCAGGTTCTTCATCAGTTGGGCATCGCTGCGCCGGGCTGCCAGTTTTCGCCACAGGAGCAAGAAAACAATGAAAAGCAACAAGGGGATAGCCAGCAACAACCAGAAAGCAGTTGAACCGAAAAAGCGGTAACCCTTCACCGAAAGGGGAAAGCGTTTATCTTTGATGTGACGGATATCGCTGCCAATGTATTGAATATCCTCTTTCCCTGATCCTGAATAGGTTACCATCGCCGTACCATCTCCGGTACCTTTCTCCACGGTGAGGTTGTAAGCCGGACTGCTGATCGTGACATAGCGCTTTTTACCGATATCGAAATAGGTAAAATTAATGGGTTTGATGGTGAATTGGCCGGGTTTTCTCGGAATCATGAGATACTCAAAAGTCTGGGTACCCGAAACACCAGTAGCAGTGGTTTTGATATCGCTGGTGACTTTAGGATCATACGTCTCGAAGTCAGGCGGGAAAGTGACCCCCAGTTTGTCAATGAGCTGAAGGTTCCCCTGGCCGGTGATGGTGCATTTGAGGTTGACGGCTTCGTTGCTCTTTAACCGGGTTTTATCAAGTTCCGACTGAAAGGTAAAACTCCCTACCGCCCCGCTGAAGTCCAACGGTTTACCGCTTTCCGGAAGAGGCTGAACCGTGATCACCAACGGATTGGATTTCAGGTTTTTTTCAACATTGGCAATGTTGCTGCTGAAAAAAGAGTCGTTGAAAAAATCGTCAAAAAAGGGATCTCCCGTACGGGTACGGGTTTGTTTTCTTACCTGGGCAATGCACTCTAATTCCAACGGGTCGATGACCAGCCTGCCGCTTTTGAGCGGGAAGAGGGCGATTTTACGGATGTCGGCTACCACGTATTGTTCTCCGTTGATGACCTGGGTTGTCTGTTGCAGTTTATCATTTTCTTTCATCAGGTTCTGGGACCAGAAACCCGAGAAGGAAGACAACTTGCTGATGTTGATCTGGGCGATGGGGACTTTGGTGAAGATCTTGTAAGTGACCACAATGCCTTCTCCCTGAAGGGGATTGGCATTGGAAGCAAAGGCTTTTACATAAACATCGCCGGCACCGATGGAACCAGCTCCGCTTTCCCCGGCGTTTCGGCCACCCTGGGTGCCGCCTGATCCGTGACCGGAAGCGCCACTGCTCCCGCCAGCATTTTTTACCACCTTGATATTTAAGGTGTTAGACGTAAACGTTTTGCGGTCAACAGAAACAGAGGCGGCGGGAATGTCAAAACTTCCCTCACGGGTTGCCTGGAGGAGGTAAGTGTAAGTATAGGTGATGGTCATGCTGGTCCGGCCATTGATAGAGCGGATGCTGGAAGAGGTACTGGTGTTGGGACCGCTCAGCACTTCAAATCCCTGGATATTGGGTCCGCGGAAACCGGCCCCCTGGGCATTCAGCGTATAAGTGAGGGTGAAGGTCTCCCCCACCGCTACTGTGGACCGGGCCGAACCCGTTAACTGGATCTCCTGCCCTTGTACCCTGCCGGCGGAAAACAGGACTAATAAGATCCAGGAGAGAAAAAACAGCATCCGGGATCCGGTATTCATAATGGCATACTTCCCACCCATTATCTGTAAGTTTAATATTATTTAGTAATTCCTGATTTATCTTTCATTCAAAATTGTCGCTTCCAAAGTCTATTCCGGCGGTTCCTGAAATCACCAATCCTTTTCGGTGGCGGTCACCTGAACTTTGACCTGTTGCTTCTTTACTTTCTGCATCGTCTTTTTCTCATCGTTTTTCAACGCCTCAAGCATCCTTTCGGCATCTTCCTTGCTGATCTTTTTCTGATCCTGTGGCGGTTTTTGCTGGTTCTTGTCGTTGTTCTGGTCCTTGTTCTGATCTTGTTTATCCTGTTGATCCTTTTTATCGTCTTTCTTGTCCTGGTTGTTCTGATTTTGCTGCTGCTGTTGTTGTTTCTTCAGCATCATTTTGGCATATTCGAGATTGTACTTGGTATCGACATCTTTGGGGTCGGACATCAGCGCATTTTTATAAGCCAGGATGCTCTTTTCATACTCTTTCGACTGAAGATAAGAGTTGCCCAGGTTGTGGTAAACCTTTGACTGGAGCTTCTTATCCTTGTTTTTCTCTGCCAGGTCGGTATAGATCTTGGTCGACTCCTCAAAGCTGTTGTTTTTATAAACGGCAGCGCCAAGGTTAAATTGACCCTTGACAGACTCTTTGTTCAGTTCCAATGCTTTGCGATAATCTTTTTCAGCCTCTTTGTATTTTCCCCCTTCAAAATTCCGGTTTCCCTCTCGCAGCAAACTGTTTTCCTTCTGGGCAATACCGAGGGCAGGGGATAAAATCAGCAAAGCGATGACCAAAGTTTTTTTCATACCTGTAGCGATGGTAGCTTGTCGACTGCAATTACACATTGTGAGCGAAAGGTTTTATTTTCTGTGTCCATCCGGTGCGGCGTTCAAATATGAAGAGATCGAGCAACAGGAGGAAGAGTGCCAGTGCCGTAAAATACTGGAACCTGTCTTCATAGTCGCTGAACTGTTTTTCTTCAATTTCGCTTTTCTGGATTTTACCAATGTCGTCGAAAATGCGGGTAAGTCCTGTTTCAGAGGTAGTAGCCCTTACATACATCCCGTTGCCCAAATGGGCTATTTGCTGAAGCAGGGTTTCGTCTAACTTGCTCATGATCGTTTGCCCCGATTTGTCTTTCCGGTAGCCGATCTGAATGTTGCCACTGTAGAGAGGGATGGGTGTTCCCTGCGGCAATCCCATTCCGATGGTGTAGATCACGATCCCCTTTTTAGCGATTGTTTCTGCCTGTTCAAGGGCTTGTCCTTCGTGATCTTCGCCGTCGGTTATCACAACAATCGCTTTGTTGTGTTTCGATTCGCTGAAGCCGGAGGCTGCCAGGTCAAGGGCCGCGGCGATGGCGGTTCCCTGGACGGGGACCAGCGACGGGTTGATGGTGGTCAGGAACATTTTGGCCGCAGCGTAATCAGTGGTGATAGGCAGTTGGGTATAGGCTTTTCCGGCAAAGACGATAATCCCGATCCGGTCGCCTTCGAGGTTATCGATGAGGCGGGAGAGGGCTTGTTTGGCGCGTTCGAGCCGGTCGGGTTTGATATCCTGGGCCAGCATGGAGTTGGAGACATCGAGACAGATCATCAGGTCGATCCCTTTGCGTTTCACTTTTTCGAGCCGGGAACCGGTCTGTGGACCGGCCAATGAAATAATCAGGGCGCTCAGCACTGCCATTAGCAGGATGAATTTCACCACTGGTTTGCTCCTCGAATAGGCAGGCATCAGTTGCCGGATAACCTCCCATCGACCGAACCTTGTAAGTGCTCTTTTTTTCCACGTCAGGAACAAGATCAGCAGAAAGGTCAATACCGGGATGACCAGAAAAAGATAGAAATAATAGGTATGGGCGAAACGAAACACGGTTTAGGTCTGTATAATGTTTAAGGGATATTTTTCACCAGGGTGTACCGCAGGGCAGTTTCCACTCCTAACAAAATGAATGCCAGCAGTACCAGGGGCAGGTATTCCTCCTTTTTCTTTCTGAATTCAGTCACATCGATTTTTGATTTCTCCAGTTTGTCGATCTCCTGGTAGATGGCTCTCAGCTTGGCATTGTTGGTGGCCCTGAAATACCTGCCATCGGTCATTTTGGCAATTTCCATGAGCAATGGCTCATCTATCTTCACATCCATCATCTGGGTCTGGATACCGAAAGGAGTTTGAACCGGTATGGGCGCCTGTCCGATGGTACCGATGCCCACGGTATAGATACGGATCCCGTACAATTTGGCGATTTCCGCTGCTGAACGTGGGTCAACAGCCCCGGCATTGCTCACCCCGTCGGTGAGAAGAATGATCACTTTGCTGATGGCTTTGCTTTCGCGCAACCTGTTGACAGCAGTCGCCAAACCATCGCCCAGCGCGGTTCCGTCATCAATCATCCCGCTCCGGATGTCTCTGAAAAGGTTTTTCAACACGGCATGATCGGTGGTTAACGGGCACTGGGTAAAGGTCTCCCCGCTGAAGATCACCAATCCGATGCGGTCGTTTGGACGGTTGCCGATGAATTCTATGGCCACATCCTTCGCGGCCTCGAGCCGGTCGGGTTTGAAGTCCATCGCGGTCATGGAACCGCTGATATCCAGTGCGATCATCAGGTCGATGCCCTCCACGCTGATGTCCTGCCTGCTGAGACTGGTCTGGGGCCGTGCCAAAGCGACAATCAACAGGGTGATGGCCAGCAACCGCAACACATAGAGACTGTACAACAGGTAATGACGGAAAGTTCTTTTCGACGGTTCAAAGCCTTCTGTACTGCTTAAAATAAGTTCGGCAGTGTTTTTTTTCTGCCGGTAAAAATACCAGACCACCAAACCCGGAATCACCACGAGCAGGAAAAGAAAACCAGGATTGGCAAAAGTCACACCGTGAAACATTCCTTGCGTTTATGAGTTACTGTTATGAATTTCAAAATCAGGACTGTGCATTAAAGCAATGGATTTACAGTTTGGTTGTATTATCCTCTTTTATTTCCGGGTATTTTTCCGTTGTTTCGTTGATAAAAGCGATGCCCTCAGCGAGCGACTTTTCATTTTCGTCGGGAAGGGGTTTACCTTTGGCAAATTTGGCGATATCGGCCATTTGCAGGATGCCATTCAGCCTATCCAGTGCAGGTTTCGCACAAACAGAATCTTTCCGAAGGTTATCCATCACTTCGCCCGAGGTGAGCTCCAGAGCAGGAACATGGAATTGCTCTTCGATGTATTTTCGCAGGATTTCAGTCAGTTCAGAGTGGTATTCCTTGATTTTTCCCTCCTGCCACAATTTTTTAACACGTAGTTTTTCAAGTTCCTGCAGCGCTTTTTCGTGGGGCTGCAAGACCATCCTGGGTTTCAACCGGAAAACCGGTTCCTGCTTTTTCCTTTTCTTAAGGTACCAGATCAGGCTGATGATCATTCCGATCACGATCAGTGCAGCCAGGATAAAAGGCAATACTTCTTTGAAAGTGATCGGTACGTTCAAAGGCCCTTTGATAGGCTTGATGGCTTGGGCGGTATCGACTTTGACAGTGTGGACAGCCAGCAGGAGCATGGCAGTTTCGGCAGAAAAGCGGGCTGTATCAGGTAATTTGCGATAGGTGAAAGGGATTCCGGGAATAGTATAGAAACCCGAATCGTAACACGTCAGGTTTAGTTGTTGTTTTAGTACAATGCTTTTTTTATCAGCCGAGAAGGAGGTATCGATGGTTCCCCGACCAATCACCGTAATGTTTCCAAGGATCGTATCGGGCAGAAAAGGCCAGATCACCTGTCCTGTGGCTGGTCCCTCGTAACTCAGGGTCAACCCCACGTGATCGCCGATCAGCATAGCGTTGGTATCCAGCCGGGCTCCGACCTTCACCTCCTGCGATATCCCCGTCAAGCCTGTAAAAAGGAAAAACAAAATAAACAGTCTTCTATGCATGGTTCAACAATTGAATCATTTGCGTGCTCCTCTTTTTTTGAACAACCCCATCAAGGGTTTGATATAATCCTGATCAACCCTGATGGCTGCCACATCGATACCGCTCCGTCGCCAGGTATCCGTGAGGTAAGCGTGATGTTTTTTGTACCATTGCTGGTAATGCATCCTCACCTGCCCGTCGGAAGAGTCGATCCAGCGAAGTTCACCGGTTTCGGCGTTCCTGGCCCGGATCATTCCCACGTCGGGAAGTTCGGTTTCGCGTTCGTCAAAAACATGCAAAGCGATGAGGTCATGCTTTTTATTGGCGATCTTGATGGCATCTTCAAAACCTTTGTCCAAAAAGTCGCTGAGCAGAAAAGCGGTACAACGTTTTTTGATCGCGTTGGTAAGGAAGCGGAGCGGTTCGGTGAGGTTGGTCCCTTGCTCCTGCGGGCGAAATTCGATCAACTCTCTGATAATGCGAAGAATATGGGAAGTGCCCTTCTTCGGCGGGATGAATTTCTCAATGGTTTTGCTGAAAAAAATGACACCCACCTTGTCGTTGTTCTGAATGGCGCTGAAAGCCAGCACTGCCGCAATTTCTGTAATGCGTTCCTGCTTGAAAGTCTTCAGGGTACCGAACTGGTTGGAGGCGCTGACATCGATCAGAAGCATGACCGTCAGCTCCCGCTCTTCATCAAAGATCTTGACATAAGGATGGTTAAATCGTGCTGTAACATTCCAGTCGATGCTTCGGATATCATCACCAGGCTGATACTCCCTTACCTCCGAAAAAGCCATCCCCCGACCTTTGAATACCGAGTGATATTGCCCCGAGAAGATTTGATTGCTCAACCCCCGGGTTTTGATCTCTATTTTTCTGACCTTTTTAAAAAGTTCCGAACTCTCCATGAAGGGAATTTGATTGACCGTTTACACGTGAACCTGCCTTCGTACGATTGTTTTTACACCATATATCTCACTCCACCATGTTAAGGCACTTCTACCGTGTTGAGGATTTCATTGATGATGTCTTCAGTGGTGATGTTTTCGGCTTCTGCTTCATAGGTCAGGCCGATGCGGTGGCGAAGGACGTCGTGTGCCACGGCCCGGATGTCCTCGGGAATCACGTAGCCTCTGCGTTTGATGAAGGCGTAGGCTTTGGAAGCAAGAGCCAGGTAGATGCTGGCGCGGGGAGAACCTCCGTAACTGATAAGCCCTTGGAATTTCTTCAATTTATAATCGGCCGGAAAACGGCTGGCGAAGACGATGTCCGTGATATAATTCTCAATTTTCTCATCGAGGTAGACTTCTCGGGCGATGGCGCGGGCACGAAGGATGTCTTCGGGTTTTACAATCACGTTCGTCCGGACCGACTCGTTGCCTATGTTCTGCCTGACGATGAGTTTCTCTTCTTTCTTGTCAGGGTAACCGATCACCACTTTGAGCATGAAGCGGTCCACCTGGGCTTCGGGCAGAGGATAGGTTCCCTCCTGCTCGATCGGGTTCTCGGTAGCCAATACCAGGAAGGGTTCAGGAAGGATAAAGGTTTCATCACCGATGGTTACCTGTCGCTCCTGCATTGCTTCAAGCAGGGCGCTTTGAACTTTGGCCGGGCTCCTGTTGATTTCGTCAGCGAGAATGAAGTTTGCGAAAATGGGACCTTTCCGTACCATGAATTCCTCCTTCTTCTGGCTGTAAATCAAGGTTCCCAGCAAGTCGGCGGGAAGAAGGTCAGGAGTAAACTGTATACGGCTGAATTTTGCATCGATACAATTCGCTAATGATTTGATTGCTAATGTTTTAGCTAATCCCGGCACCCCTTCCAGCAGGATGTGTCCGTTGGCTAACAAGCCGATCAACAATCTTTCGATCATCGATTTCTGGCCAATGATCACCTTGTGCATCTCCATCGTGAGCAGATCGACGAAAGCACTCTCTTTCTGGATCCTTTCGTTCAGTTCTTTGATATCGGTTTCAACCATGATTTGAAAATTTAGGGTGCAAAGTTATGGAATTGCAAAAATACGGCATAGGGCTTGTTGTTAATATTTGTTAACCATTCCGTTAAAAAAGTGTTAAGGGAACCAGCGTCCGGGGCTTTATTCATGATGGTATGAAGGGCCTCTGAGGATTGTCAGCGCCCGGTACAATTGTTCTGTAAAAAAAAGTCGGACCATCTGATGCGAGAAAGTCATTTTACTGAGAGAAAGAAGGAAGCGTGCCTTTTTTCGCAATTCGGGATCAAATCCGAAAGGCCCTCCTGCGACAAATACCAGGTTTTTTCCGCCGGCGACAAACTGTTTGTTCAGAAAATCGGCAAATTCTACCGAGCGGAAGGGGGTGCCCCGTTCGTCGAGCAAAACCATGGTATCCCCCGGAAGCAGTTGGTATTGGATCAGTTCTGCCTCTCTCTGTTGCTGTTGCAATTGTGTAAGGGTTGCAGCATTTTTCAGTGCAGGGATCTCATGGATGGAAAATGGCACATAGTGGCGGATGCGGGATTCATACTCCCGGATGCCTGTCCTGAGCCATGTTTCTTCGGTGCGGCCTGTAACTATCAGGGTGATCTTCATAAATTGTCGCAAAGATCGGAAGTTTGGAGAAAGAATTTGTAATTTTGTAAAAAAGAGCGCTATGGAAAGGACAAACAATGGCAACTGCAACCTGATCAGAAATTGCGGATGGCGGATCAGCCAAAGCATACCCGCGATTAAGGACAGACTCACCTTCACCCGCCGGACCGGGCAAAGTCTGACCTTGATCTTTTTCCTGATATTTGCCTTTACCGCCAGGGCTTTACCCGGGCCTGACGAGACGGCCAAACTGGTTTCAGCAGCGCTCCATGCAGGAAATGCAACGGAAGTATCCAAATATTTCAACACGATGGTCGATCTCACCCTGCCGGGATATGACGACACTTACAGCAAAGCCCAGGCCGGCCAGATCCTCAAGGATTTCTTTTCAAAAAACCCGGTCAAAGGCTTTAAATCCACCAACCAGGGTTCCTCTTCCGACGGATCACGCTATACCATCGGATCACTGGATGCAGGTGGAAAACAATACAGGGTCTATTTTCTGGTGAAAAGCGTTAACGGGCAAAACCTCGTGCAACAGTTGCAGTTGCAGGAAAACCAGGACCATTGATTTTGGGAAGAAGCATTTAAATGTAAAAGATGTCAATTGAGGAGATCATAACGCTGGCATTGGCCGAGGATATTGGTGACGGGGATCATACAACCTTGTCAACCATTCCGGCCGGCGCAACGGGCAGAGCGCAACTATTAATCAAAGAAAACGGGATTCTGTGCGGCATTGAAGTGGCCCGGAAGGTTTTTCACCAGGTTGATCCTTCTCTGGAGCTGGAAATCTTCCTCCGCGACGGAGCTGTGGTTCAGAAAGGAGACATTGCCTTCATTGTTTCCGGGAAAACTGCTTCCATCCTGCAATCGGAGAGGCTTGTCCTGAATTTCATGCAGCGGATGAGCGGCATTGCCACAGCCACCCGCCGTATCACCGACCTTGTGAAGGACCTCCCGGTGAAATTGTCAGACACCCGGAAAACCACTCCCCTGTTGCGTCAACTGGAGAAATATGCCGTGCGTACAGGCGGCGGGATTAACCACCGGATGGGCTTGTACGACATGATCATGATCAAAGACAACCATGTGGATTATGCGGGAGGCATCGCTCCGGCCATCGACCGGGTACAGGATTACCTGAAAAAGAACAACCGGCAACTGAAAATTGAAATCGAAATCAGAAATTTCGCGGAACTCGACCTGGCATTACAACATGGCGGGATCGACCGGATCATGTTAGACAACTTCTGCATCCCCGACCTGAAAAAAGCCGTTGAACTGATCGCAGGCCGTTATGAAACAGAGGCCAGCGGGGGGATCAACGCGACAAACGTCCGTGACTACGCACTGACAGGCGTTGATTTCATCTCGATCGGAGCGCTTACACACCAGATCAAAAGCCTGGATATGAGCCTCAAAGCCATGAACAACAAGCAATGAACACGGGCAACCGTTAACCGGGAGATGAAGGATGTGGAAGTTTTCAGAAATACCATCAAAGGTCTTCTCCTCCGGCCCGGTAACATGGATCATCCGGTTTTCGAAAAAGATCGTTGTCCCCGGGTTTAACGGAGTTCCCTTGTACGATGTGGCTGTTTTCTTCTTTAACGGAATCACCCAGGGATACATCTCCACCCGTGCCGCTGCCATCTCCTACTCGCTTTTCCTCGCCATCTTTCCTTTCCTGATCTTTCTCTTTACCATCATTCCCTTCCTTCCCATCGCCGATTTCCAGGATTCTCTGATGGCCATCATCAAAGACCTTCTTCCCGGAGCTGCTTTTGAAACGGTGGAAGATACCATCTATGACATCGTCACCCGCCCCAGGAGCTCCCTGCTGATCATCAACCTCATCCTGACCCTCTACTTCTCCACCAACGGCGTGAACAGCCTGATAGACGCTTTCAACAACACCTACCATGACCTCGAAACCCGTTCAAGCGTGAAACAATACCTTGTCTCCCTGTTTATCCTTTTCGTGATCAGCTTCCTGCTGATCCTTGCAATCGGACTGATGACTTTCGGTTCAGACCTGCTGCGATGGATCCTTCCTGACGCATGGGAACAGACCCTTTCGGTCGTAATCCTTTTTGAAGTACTGCGTTGGCTGATCATCGTCGGGCTGTTGCTGATGGCTATTTCCATCGTTTACTACCTGGCCCCGGCCCGCAGGAAACAATTCCGCTTTATCTCAGCCGGCTCCATGCTGGCCACCGTCCTGATCATCGTGACGACCCTCGGTTTCAATTTCTACGTTGACAACTTCAGCAATTACAACGCATTGTATGGCTCCCTGGCCACTTTGATGATCATCCTGGTGTGGATCTACATTAACTCCATCAGCCTGATCATAGGCTTTGAACTCAACGCCTCCATCTTCCATGCCAAGGTCAACAGCCTGGGAGAAACCGGGAAAAACGACCCTCCCGTCCATTAACTGAGTGGTAAGGAATCACTTTTTACCCGTCAAACTACGGGTAAAAGGCAACAATTCCTTCCGGTAAGCTGCTGTAACCAGCAGGATCGCCAGTAAAAGATGTCCGGATTCAATCCAATATTGGTTGGAGGAGTTGATAAAGAAAGTGGTACTCACCACAGCCAGGGTATAAAACACCGGCAGGTAATAAATTTTCCAGGGGTTGACTTTGAAGTGGTAAACTTTCCGGCTGGCGATATACAGAAAGAATGCCTGAGCGGGTTTGACAAGGAAGCTGGCCCAGACGGCTCCGGGTATCCCGAAATACCTGACCAGGGGTAGGGTGATCACGATCTGAAACAAAGCACTGAAAAAGAAAACCTTTGGTAGTGCACGGGTTTGATTGAAATAAAAAAGGGGTATCTGAAACATAAAAAACCATACCCTCGAAACAAACCCCACACTCAGAATGCCCAGGAAGGTAAAAGAATGGTAATAAGCTTCATTGTGGATAAAAGGTTTGAGTAGCAACGGAATCGCGATCACGAAGAGCGGGATGAAAAGCAGGTTGACAGCTGAAAATCCATTAAAGTATTTATTGATCCGCTGAGAACTTACAAGGGTGTTCTCTTCCCGTATGATGGAAAAGACTTTGGGATTGACCACGTAAGTTATCCCGTTCTGGAAGAAATCGATGAGCAGCGTGCACTTCATGGCAAAATCAAAGATGGCCACATCCTCTTTGGTCATGAAACCGAGAATGATGAAACGGTCGATGTTGCCCAACACCCAGGAGAGAAGAAAATAGATCAATACCGGGGCACAGTAGAGAAAGAGCGGGCGAAGTTGTTCCTTTTTGAATTCCAGCCCATATTCATGGAGAAAATAGTATAGCGCAAGCAGGAAAATCCCTGCTCCCGAAAGGAGCCGTCCCCACATCGGGCCTGTGAGGGTAAAAGGATAAATAAACAATCCTGCCAAAGAAAAGCCGATGGTAAGTACAAAATTGAAGCTGTTCATCCAGAAAAAACGAGTGCTTTTTTGCTGGTTGATCAGCAGGTTGGTGTAAGTCTTGAAGAAGCTGTTTCCAAAAGCAGTAAGGACCGAGAACATGCCCCAGGGATAGAAGAGCAACCCTTTTTCACCAAAGAGCCATTGGAAGAGCAGCTCACCGACGGAGGCAAAAAACAAGATGAAGAAGAGACCGATCAGGAGCATCGAAACAACCATGGTGCCTATGTATTGCCTTACCATCAGCGGGTTGTCCTTCACCTTTATATAATGGATGCCGATATAGGATTCGAAACCAAAATTCATCAGCAGTTGGATGAAAGCAGTAAAAGCGATGTAGAGCGCCAGCAGCCCGAACTGCTCAACAGTCAGGTAGTTGAGGTAGAAAAAAAGCAATACAAACCCGGAGGCCAGCGGCATGGCTCCGGCAATGGTATAGAGAAGAGAGGATTGAAGAAACTTCTTCGAGATCATGCTCATCCCAAAATGAATCTTAATTTTGCATAAAAGTATCTAAAAAACGGAACAGCCAAAAATTTATTACCCATGGGGTTAATCCGTGTGCTGGTTCTTACCTGGGGATCTGAAAGCCATGCCAGTTCGAGGATCAGGGCCCTGGATTACCTGCCGCTTTTCAACAAACAGGGCCGTATGGTCTTTCGTTGGATCCCGCGGGTTCCGGAGCGGCGAACGGTTGTACAGAAACTTGCTTCTCCTTTCATTAAAAGATATCTGTTGACAAAGCGGGCGCTGGCTATTTGCTGCGGGCGGTACGACTTTCTTTTCATCCAGCGCTGGTTTCTGCCTGCATGGTTGTTGAAAGTGCTCGAAATCCGCGGTATTCCTTTTCTTTATGATTTCGATGATGCAATATACTTAAACACACCGAAACAACCCCGGAACCAACGCAATACCCTCCGGATGATATCAGGGGCGACAAAAGTTGTCGTCAGTTCACCCGTCCTCGTGAGTTGGTGCCGGGAAGCAGGGATAGCAGCAACAATGATCACCACGCCGGTGGATTCGCCGGTCATCCGCAGGAAAAAAGATTACCGTCGCAGCGGACCTTTAACCATAGGATGGATCGGTTCCTCTTATACAACCCCCTATCTGAAGTTGATCCTCCCGGCCCTCAAAGCACTCCGTCCAAGGATGGATCTCAGGTTGCTGCTGATCGGTGCAGATCCCGGCTTTGACAGCGAAGGGATCCCGGTGACTTTATACCCATGGAATCAAGCCAACGAGAGAAGTTTGCTCTGCCAAATGGATGTCGGAGTGATGCCACTTCCGGATGCGCCCTGGGCAGAAGGGAAAGGCGGCTATAAAATATTTTTGTACATGGCGGCTGCCTTGCCGGTGATTGCATCACCGGTCGGCATCAACCGTGACATTGTTGACCATGGGAAAAACGGTTATCTGGCCGGAAACCAGGCTGAATGGGAAAAGAGCTTCTGGCTCTTGGGAAATGACCCACTCCTTTGCCAGAAGATGGGAGCGGAGGGCTCCCGGTTGGTACAATCCCGTTATGACCGGCAACAATGTTTTGTCGAATTGAGCCGTTGTTTTGATTTTTGTCTTGACGCTGAAAAATAATGCCTATGATCCTTGTGGAATTGGGGTGCGGAACCACCAAAAGAGAAGGGGTGATCGGAGTTGACCGGTTGCCATTGCCGGGAGTTGACATTGTTGCCGATATGGAACAAGGGCTTCCTTTTTTCGAATCGGATTCGGTGGATGCCATTTACTCTGACCACTTTTTTGAACACATCGGGAATTTTGAATTGCTGATCCGGGAGATTCACCGGGTCTTAAAAAAAGAGGGGACTTTGTTTCTCAGGGTACCCCATTTTTCAAATCCTTACTACTATTCCGATCCGACCCACCGCCGGTTTTTTGGCTTATATACCTTTGATTATTACAGTGATCCGGTGCATCAGTTACGGCATAAGGTGCCGGCCTTCTATGGTAACCCGCGATTCAGGGTAATCCGGCGAAAACTAATTTTCAAATCCGATTTTTTAATCAGGAGTGTGATCAAACACCGGATCATCCAACCCCTGGTCAACCTTTCAGACTATACACGGGAATTGTACGAGGAGCTGTTTTGTCACCTGCTACCCTGTCAGGAGATCTATTTCGAAATTCAACCGGTCAAATAGACCTTTTGGCGTCAGCCAATGACCCGGCAAAGGCTCCCTTTCATTCCGGATCACAAAATTTTTTCGAAAATCCGTAATAACCCTTCTTTCCGCAACGCGATCGTGAAATGATCCCGGACATAACGGGCAGCAATAACACCTGTTTCCAGGGTCAGCGCTTTCCTGACAGCCGCTTCCAGCACATCCACCTCCCGGTGCATCACGATAACCCCCGTCCCTCCCATCGCGTCGGGGATCCCGTTGACATTGGATCCAACGGGGATGCATTCGCACAACATGGCTTCGCTCAGGGTATTGGGCATCCCTTCGGTAATGGAAGCCTGGACAAAAACCCTGGCCCGGTTGTATTCTTCAAAAAGGACACGGGGATCGAGGGTAAAAAAGATCAGCCGGAGATTGGGAATGAAGGAAATTTGATAATTGGTTTCAATCCACGGGAGGAAATCGCGATTGATCCCGATCATGGCGAACCGCAAGTCGGGATTGCGCCGGGCCATTTCGGTAAAGAGATCAAATCCTTTGTTGATAAAGTCGGCTGTGCTGCCCATGGTTCCGGCGGCCAGAACAGCCCCTTCCTCTTTGGGGATCGTGGAATCACGATAGAATTTCCCGGTATCAATGCCGTTAGGAAGAATCTCTACAGGCGTTTTAAACCCGGGTATATAATGCGTGATACCATCCACCTTTCCTTCCGGAGTGTAATAAAAATTCCGGTGATACAGCAACGAAGCGTGGTTGGGTATGACCAGGGAGGCATGGCGGAGTGCAAAACTGACGAACCGGCCCCTCCATTTTTTGGTAAAAACCCCTTTTTTCAACTCCGGGTAAGCAATCGCCTCCTGCCCTCCCGCAAAAATGACCACCTTTTTCCTGAAAATCATTCCGGCAAAGGTCAGGATGGCCGCATGGTAATCGCCGAACCAGGTAACCAATGCACGGGTATCCCGGATATGGCGAAGAAGAAACAGAGACATCCTGAGCATGCTGAAGAAAAAGGAGAACCGGCTGCCTCCTCCCTTGTAACAATAGGGGACGACGTGGTAGCGGCTTTCTAAAATCTGCTGATCCACCATAATAAAAGAGGAGTCGTTGTGCTTGATAAAAATCAACTTTTTCCTCATACCATACCATGGTTTTGTTCAGCGAAACAAAAGTAAGATGAAACCTGTTTCAAGCCTGCGATTTTTTATTTTCTATTTTTGTACTTTTAACTCAACTATCATTTCCTCAGGCTTACCCGTGAAAAGGTCTTTCCTCATCTTGTTGTTGATCAGTCTGTTCGGACCTATTATTGCCGCAGGTTCACCCGACACCCTTTCACCTACCTACCGCCACCAGGTTGTGCGGATCGACTCGATGGCCGCTTTAATTGAAGATTACCGTGACCGCGATATCGATTCCTGCCTGCTGATTTCACAAGAGGTCCTTCGGCTCTCCCTTGCAATTAATTACATCGACGGGAGGATCAAAGGAATGCAGGGCATCGTGATTTGCCATATTGCTAAAAGAGAGTATGCCAAAGCGATCGGGTTGCTGTATGAAAAACTGAAGTTGCATATCGAAAGTTCTCATTACCATGGACTTATAGAAACCCATTGTAATCTTATCTATCTCTTTATTCAAGTAAACGACACAAGCCGGGTCATGAATTATTACAACGCGGGATATGCGCTGGCAGAGAAAACACAAAACCCCGCAGATATGGGATCGATTATCAATGCCCGGGCATTATATTCTATGAACAGGAAAGAATATATCCAGGCACAGCAAGATGCGATTGTTTCACTGAATTATTATATCAAAGCCGGAGATGAACGGGGGCAAGGAATCAATCTGCGCCTTTTGGGCGACATTTACCTTCAAACCGGAGATTTTCAGCAAGCTTTGCGCTTCTATAACAAAGCCCTTGAACAATTTATTCAGATAAACAAATTAGGAATCGCCGGAACGGTCCTTACCCGGATTGCACATGTTTATGATACCCTTCATGACTACCCCAAAGCGCTTGATTACAACCTTCAGGCTTACCGTTTAAGAAAAGTCCTTAAGGCGGATAATCTGACCTATCAGTCGATGGTCAACATCGGTGCTATCTACTTGAAAATGAATATTGTTGATTCGGGGCTGTATTACCTGAAAACCGGTTTGTCCCTTCTCGATAAAGGGAGCTCAACCCAGTTAAGTCTTTACGGCCACAAAAAATTAACCGAATACTACGAATCTGTCGGAGATCACCGGCAGGCGCTGGTTTCCCTCGAACAATATCATTATTTTAAAAGTAAACTTACAAAAGAAAACAATAACCTCAATATCAAAATGTTGAACGCCCGGTGGATGATCAATGAAAAAGAGTACTTCAACATGCTCCTTCAACAGGAAAACAAATGGCGCGACATCCAATTCCGCCGCAATGCCATCAATATCATTACGTTGGAAGTTATCTTTCTCGCTCTCTTTTTCGCAATTGTTATGATCAACTCGGGCATCCAATGGTCTCAGCGACGAAAAACCGTGCTGGAAAAACTAAACGAAACACTGAAAAACGAGATTCTGGAAAAACAGGAAGCGGAAATTGTTCTTCACAGAAATGAAGAAAAGCATCGTTTTTTAGCCGATAACCTGATTGATGTGATTTTTGTACTGGATGACAAGCTGGTTCCCAAGTATGTCAGCCCTTCCAGTAAGAGAATCTTTGGTTTTGAACCCTGGGAAATGGTCGGCAGGGATCCGAAAACAGTGGTCTTCCCCGAATTTCATGCCACCTTGATGACCGGGTTCGAAGAGATGATCCGCACCAGGAAAGCCACCCGGTTAGTTTACAAATCGTGGCGCAAAGACGGTTCATTCTTCTGGGCTGAAAACATCATCAATCCTTTCTTTGATCCTGAAACCGGTCTGCTGAAAGAAGCCATCGGTGTTGTACGGGATGTAACGGAACTGAAAAAGCATGAAGAATTCCTCTCTGACCATGATAAACAGCGGAGTTTGTTGCTTCATGAGATCCACAACCGGGTGAAAAATAATTTTGCCATCCTGATCAGCTTCATGGATATGCAACAAAAGCTGTTGCACGACAAACAGCGGGAAATTGCTTTTAAGGAATTAAAGCTGCGGATCCGGACCATGTCGCTGGTCCATGAAATGCTGTATCGCGAAATAGGGATCCATACGGTTCCATTGGGAGATTACTTGAACAACCTGGTCATGATCATCGCCTCAGCCTATAAAAACCCTGCCATCACCGTCAAGACTGACATTGATCCCTGCATGATTAAAATCGAAAAGGCTTTGCCAATCGGATTGATTGTCAATGAACTTGTTACCAATGCATACAAGTATGCTTTCCCCGATTACCGACAAGGAACCATCCATATCTCCCTGAAGCCCGAAGGAGCGGATGAATGGGCAGTCACCGTGGCTGACGACGGGGTCGGGATCCCGGATGGCTTTTCGTTTGCTAACGCCCCGTCGATGGGATCACAGATCGTTAGCATCTTAATCCGGCAGGTGTATGCCCGGTTGGAGATCACGAACCATTCAGGCACTCATTTTAAACTGACAATTCCAATCAATTCTTTATAAAGTATGAATTTAAACCGACCAAACGTGGTCTTCATAGGTGCAGGGGCCATCGGGACTGCACTGGGTAATGTCATTGCCAGACACTCATCAGCCACCGTTCTTCTCCATTCAGTGGAGACCGCGGTAGTGGAAGATATCAATGACCACCACCTCAACACCAGGTATTTTCCTTCCCTGAGGCTTCACCCCGGAGTGATGGCCACCACCGACAACAAACAATTGGAGAGCGCCGATGTCATTTTCCTGGCTATTCCTTCAGTGGCCCTGATGGGCCATCTGAATGCGCTCC
>ERZ1645192.523-NODE-523-length-31889-cov-11.669096_pt1 | contig 31889 bp, 30 predicted proteins | sample MGYA00575354_ERZ1645192 | MGnify/ENA primary metagenome ERZ1645192 (study PRJEB40844, sample SAMN11349763) | freshwater sediment metagenome | isolation source: river sediment | host: Sediment | place: India: Faizupur Khadar , New Delhi | collected 2017-02-21 ...
CTGATCCTCATCCCGCTCATTCCCCGCATCGGCCCGGGCGGAATCGTGCTCTTCGGCGGTGGTTTCGGCCTGATCGCGGCAGCCCTGTTCACCGACAACCGCAAACAGGTGCCCTTGTTTATCACTCTGGGCCTGATCATCATGGCCCTGCCGGTCACCCGCTCGATCCTGTACAGCGGCGAGGTAGACCAGTACTTTGATTTCAAACAGCATATCGTCAAACGCGGGGTGAAGACCGACGTCGAGCAGGGCCGCCTGGAGCGCACCCACTGGGACCCGATCAGCAAGATCGACATCATCGGCCAGCAGACCGCTGCCGGATTCGAACGCAAGCACGTGGCCTACGACGGCGGCAGCCAGTCCAGCTTCATCTATCCGTTTGACGGAAATTTTGCTGCGTTGCGCGACGCCCTGCCGGGGGCGACGGGAGGGAGTTTCGGCACCCAGAGCGTCTATCTGAGCCATGCGCTCAAGGAGGGGACAGGGGCCGAGGTGCTGGTCATCGGCAGTGCCGCCGGCCAGGAGGTGAAAGCAGCCCTGACCTTCAGGGCCGCGCGGGTGGATGCGGTGGAACTGGTCGGCTACGTGGTGCATGCCGGCAAGCACTTCTACCAGGACTTCAACGGCGGCATCTTCAACCACCCGAATGTTGCCGCCCACGTGGCCGAGGGGCGGAGTTTCCTGCGCGCCAGCAACCGGCAGTACGACATCATCCAGATCTTCAGCAACCACACCTCCAGCAGCATCGCCGCCGGCAGCGGGGCCATGGCGCCCACCTACCTGCAAACCACCGATGCCTACCGGGAGTACTTCAGCCACCTGAAAGAGGACGGCCTGCTCCAGATCAACCACCACGTCTACCCGAAGATGGTGCTCACCGCGGCCAGGGCCTGGAAGGAGAGCGGGCGGGAGGATTTCCGCCGGCATGTGCTCGTCTTCGGGCTGAAGGGGGCCCAGGACAACCTGCCCACCCTGCTCATCCGCATGACCCCATGGACCGAGGACGAGGTCGCCATGCTGCGCACCTGGCACCTCGGGGATGTGACCCTGCTGGAGGATCCCTTCCGGCCCGAGGTCTCCATGCTCTCGGACGCGTTTTACGAGGGCGATCTGCCCCGGGAGGTGCGCGAACGGATGCCCTACCGGATTGTCGCGCCCACCGACGACCGCCCCTATTTCAATTTCCTGCGCAAGGAATGGCGGCGCTTCAACCGGGCGGAACCGGGGAACTTCATGGACTACAGCACCGCCGCCCTGCTCTCCTCCCAGTACGTGGTCCGCTCACAGAAAACAGGGAAGTATGTGGAGCGCCTCGTCCCCACCGACGTGGTCCACCTGTTCGTCACTGGCGGGGCCTCGCTGGTGTTTGCCGTGGTCTTTGTCGTCCTGCCGCTCTTCTTTGCCCGCGCCGGCCGCGCCCACTGGCCGCGCAAGTTCCACAGCCTGGGCTATTTCTCCTGCCTGGGGGCCGGGTTCATCATCATCGAACTGGTGTTCATCCAGATCTTCATGAAGCTGATCGGCTTTCCGCTCTACACCTATTCGGTGGTCGTTTCCGCCCTGCTGGTGGCCGCCGGTCTGGGCAGCTCTGTCTCCGGCAAACGGGGCATCTGCGCGGCCAGCGGCTGGCAGTCGCCCTTCTGGGGCGTGTTCCTCACCCTGGGCTTGTTTCTGCTCCTCTACCGACCGATCTTTACCCTGTTTCTCACCATGCCGCTGCTGGTCAGGATTCTGGTGGCCACCGCGCTCATCGTGCCGCCGGGCTTCTTCATGGGCATGTGCTTCCCGCTGGGCATCCTCACCATAAAAGATCAGCCCCAGGGCGCCATTGCCTGGGCCTGGGGCATGAACGGACTGTTCACGGTGATCGGCGGGGTGCTCAGCGTGCTCTTCTCCATTTATCTCGGCTTCACCCTCACCCTGGCAATCGGCCTGGCCATCTACCTGCTCGCCTACGCGCTGTTCAGCCGGCTGCGCACGGTCGCGCTCAGCTAGTCGAGCAGGAGCATCAGCCAGGGCAGGCTGGTCATGGCGTTGATCCTGTCGTGCACCGGGGTGAACCAGGTGCGGGCCATGACCTCGTACCCGGCCAGGTTGGGATGCAGGCCCTCGTAAGTCAGGTTGGACCAGTTACCGACCAGGGCCGCGTAGTGGTCCGCCAAGCCAATGCCGCGGTCCCGGGCCAGTTGGCGCAGCAGGACGTTGGTTTCCACGATCGGCTTGTTGAGATTTTGGACCGCATTGTAGCTATCCGGCGGGATAGTACCGAGGACGGGCACTTCGCCACGAGCGAGGGTGGCATCCACCATGTAGGCAATGTTCCGGTAGACCGTGTTCGGACTGAGAAAGAGCAGGTCGTTGGTGCCCTCCATAATCAGGACAAATTGGGGCGTCGTGGCATCGAGGAGCGCATCGATACGCGCCACACCATCCGCGGTACTGGCTCCGCGGACGCCATAGTTGCGCACCAGCACATCCTTGCCGGCGGCCAGCAGGAGACTCTGCAGCTTGGGCTGGTAGCCGCCGCAGGGTGGCGTGCAACCGTTCCCCTCGATCGGCCAATAATACGGGTAGCCGGAGGTGATACTGTCACCGACGGTATCGATGAGAAATCGGGCGGCCACTGTGTCGCGGACCGCGCCCAGCAGGAGCAGGACGGCAAACAGCAGGGCGGTCAACGATCGGGTCATCACCTGCCCTCCGAAAACGTGAGCGGGAAGACCCAGTCCGGAACCGCCTGAATCTCCCGGTTCCCCGGCAGAAACGCGGTCACCATGCCCTGTGCCCGGGTTTCCCGGGGCAGCGGCGGCGCCTTCCGGCGCAGGTGCTTGTGCATGCCTTGCTCCCAGGTTTTGTCCGCCACCACCCGCTCGCCAAGGAACCCGGTGCCGTTCCACTGTACCTGGAACCGCTGGTACCCCCCCTCACGCAGGCCGAGCCAGGTGACCTGCACCCTGCCGTCCCCGGACAGGCTCAGAAACGGCTTGACGTCCGGCTGGTCGTTGGCCGCGTGCACCCGCAGGGGCGCGCTCCAGCCGGCGCCGTCGAACCGGCTGGCGAACACGTCGTCACTCGAGCCGGTGTAGCTCGCCCAGGCCACCCAACCGGTCCCCTCGCGGTCGATGAGCACCACCGGGGCGTAGTTGTCGTCGAATCCGGTGACGATCCTGCCCTCGCGGGGCTTGCGGCCAAGGGCGTCGATGCGGTAGCGCAGTTGCGAGCGGCCTTCCCGGTCGCGGACGATCCACACCAGCCACAGGCGGCCGCCCTGGTCCACGGTGCAGGCCGGGGTGATGTCGGCCTCGGGCCCGTCCACCAGACGGGTCGAGGGGCCCCAGCCGTTCTTTTCCTGCACGGCCGTGAATAGGTCGAACCCCTGACCGCGGTCCGCCGCCCAGACCAGCCGGAGCGCATCGGCCGCATCGGCCGCAGCGGCCGCAGCGACCGGGCCGGCCCAGAGGAGCAGGCCGCAGAACAGCACCGCCATCCTCGTTCTTCCTTTGATGCTCATGGGATACCTCCTTTGTCCAGCCCCTGATCGAGCCCTTGCAACTGTCCAGCCCGATTAATCCCGGGCCGGGTCGCACCCAAGGTAAACCGCGCACCATGCCCGCACAAAGGAAATTTTCAGCAATCAGGCCATTCGAGTCGCGCTCGGGCACCGCGTCCTGCGCCGGCACCCAAGCGGGCAGGACCACCGCCCGGCAGCACGGCGGGAAAGCTGTTGACTTCCCCTCGGCCGTTCTGTAAGTCCGATGGCCGAACCCGCCGGTCGCCCGGCCACCGCACTGGCCAGCCCCGTCCCCTCCTCCGGCCGAACCCCTTCTCTGCCCTGATCCGCCCATGCCGACCACCCGACTGCCCGCCGAAGCCCTGCGCCTGACCATCGATCCCGACTCCCTGGGCTTTGCCGACACCTCGGCCCTGCAGGACCGGCCCCTGCCCTGGATCGGCCAGGAACGGGCGGAAACCGCGGTGCGCTTCGGCCTGGAGATGGCCCAGCCGGACTACAACCTGTTCGTGCTCGGCGAGGTGGGCAGCGGCCGCTCCTCCCTGCTCCGCCAGGCCATGCAGGAGGCCGCCACCCGCCGTCCCACCCCGCCGGACCTCTGTTACCTCTATCATTTCGACGCGCCGGAGCGGCCCCGCGCCCTGCGTCTGCCCGCCGGCCAGGGCCGGCTGCTGCGCCGGGGCATGACCCGCCTGGTCCAGACCCTGCTCAAGGAGATTCCGGAGCAATTGGGCTCGACCCATGCCAGGGTGGAGGGCGAACGGCTGAAAAAAAACTTCAAGGAGGAGGAGGCCAAGGCCTACGGGGAACTCGACGGGTTTGCGGAATCACGAGACTTTGCCCTGCACCGCGACGCCGGCCGACTGCTGTTCACCCTGCGCGGACCCGAGGGACGGGCCATGACCGAGGACGAGATGCTCGCCCTGCCCAGGGAGCGACGGGCCGACATCGCCCGCTTGGAGCAGGAACTGCTCGCCGAGATCAACCGCTACCTGGAGCGGGTCCGGCCGCTCGAACAGGCGCTCGAACAAGCGCTGGCCGACCTGCGCCGCCGGGTGGTGCGCCCGCTCATCGACCGGCAGCTGCGCGAGGTCCGCGAAGAACTGAAAAAGCAGATCAAGGACTCGGTCAAGCTCGGCGCCTGGCTGAACCGGGTGAAGGAGGACATCCTCGACGGCCTGGAACTGTTCCAGCCCGCCGAATCGGACGATGCGGCCCGGCGGGAGGCGCTCGCCGCCCTGGTGGCCCGTTACCGGGTCAACCTGGTGGTGGACAACCACGAACTCGAGGGTGCGCCGGTGATCGTCGAGGACAACCCGCTGTTCCGTTCCTTGTTCGGCAGCATCGAGTACCAGAGCGAAAACGACGTACTCGTCACCGACTTCTCCCGCATCCGCGCCGGCAGCCTGCACCGGGCCCACGGCGGCTTTCTCCTCCTTCACCTGCGCGACCTGGTGGCCGACGGCCTGGTCTGGGAGAAACTGCGCCGCTTCCTGCGCAGCGGCCGGCTGCAGATCGAGGAACCGGGCACCCCCTTCGCGCCGGTGGCCGCGGTGTCGCTGGAACCCGAACCCGTGGACGCGGACGTGAAGATCGTGCTCATCGCCTCGCGCCAGCTCTACTACGACCTGCAGGAGGCGGACCCGGAGTTCGCCCGCCGCTTCCGGGTCAAGGTGGACTTTGCCGAGCGCTTTGCGACCAGCGTCGAAGCCCGGCACGCCTCGGCGGTGTTTGTCGCCCGCACCTGCGCGCGCCTCGGTCTGCCGCATTTCTCCGCCGCGGCAGTGGCCCGCCTGCTCGAGCAGGGCCACCGCGAGGCCGAGGACCGCGGTCGGCAGAGCGCCCTCTTCGGCCGCACCGAGGCCCTGGTCCTGGAGAGCGCCACCCTGTGCCGGCTGCGCGCCGGTCGGCTGGTCGAGGCGGCCGACGTGGACGCGGCGCTCACCGCGCGCACCCGGCGCCACGACTACCCGGAAGAGCAGATGCGCGAGGCCATCGCCGAGGGCGAGGTGCTCATCAGCGTGCAGGGCGAGCAGGTCGGCCAGGTGAACGGGTTGACCGTGGTCGACCTGGGCGACCACACCTTCGGCTTTCCGACCCGCATCAGCGCACGCACCTACGCCGGCGAGGAGGGGGTGATGAGCATCGAGCGCGAGGTGTCCCTGTCCGGGCCCATCCACGACAAGGGGGTGCTCATCCTCAAGCACTACCTGGCCTCGCTGTTCGCCCGCAACACGCCGCTGGCTCTCAACGCGGCCATCGTCTTCGAGCAGGAATACCACGGCATCGAAGGCGACAGCGCCACCTGCGCGGAACTCTACGCCCTGCTCTCCTCGCTTGCCGGGGTGCCGCTCCGCCAGGGGCTGGCGGTGACCGGCGCGCTCAACCAGCACGGCGAGGTGCTGCCGGTGGGCGGCATCAACGAAAAGATCGAGGGCTGGTTCCGGGTGTGCTCCGCGGCCGGGCTGGACGGCCATCAGGGCGTGCTCATGCCGGGTCGCAACCGCAGGCACCTGATGCTCGATCACGCGGTGGTCAACGCCGTCAAGCGGGGACTGTTCCACATTTACACCTTTGACCTGGCCCTGGACGGCCTGGCCCTGCTCACCGGCCTGGAGCCCGGCACGGCCAACACCAGCGGCGCCTACCCGCGCACCAGCGTGCTCGGCCAGGCCCAGCAGACCCTGCTGGCCCACCGCCGCGCGGTCCAGCCCATGGAACATCGCCGGCCGCTGCACTGAGGCAGGGGCCGGTCCGGCCTTGCCGAAAGGCGAATCCCGGGCACCTCGCCACCACCGCGCCGCTGCCGCCCGACCGGACCGGTGCGAGGCATGGCCTTTCCTGCCGACCGGGGTTTTCGGGTGCGCGCTCCCGGCCCGCTGGTAGCCTGCGGTACCGGCGCCACCCGCGGAAAGCGTTTTCACCGGCCAAAACCCTTGCGGCACAACCGCTGAGAGCACCACCACACCTTCGTTGCAAAGACCACACAAGTGGTCGACCCGCCTCCACACGGATGCCGCTTTCCGCGCCGCACCTCCCGGTCGATCGCAATCCGCCCTGACCGCGGTCGACCCAGGGGCGCGCGGCAGTCCCCCTCGGTCCTGATCCCGTCATTGTTCCGTAAAAAATCGCTACCGCCAGAGAAACGTGCACTCGAATTGCAGCGTTTTCGTCAGGGAGTTGTCTCCGCACCATTGTGCGGGTACGTTCGGCCGTTCCGGCGCCTGCCGGCACTGGTCGGTTCATCACGGAATCCCAGGGGAGGCGCAGCCATGTTGACGACCGCAAAGATCGGGGAACATCCGGGCAAGGTGTTGGCGCGTGACTTTTTCGAACCGAGACACCTGACCATCTACCGGGTGGCCAGGGAAACCGGCATCGACCGGCGGGCCATCGGCGGCGTGCTCACCGGCAAAAAACCGCTGCCCCTGCGGGAGGCGGTGCTGCTGGCCCGCTATTTCGGCCAGGAGGAGGACTTTTTCGCCCAGCTCCAGCTGCGCCACGACCTGTGCCGCTGCCGGGAGCAGTAACCTTGTCCCTGCGCTCGGCGGACTGACGCGGAGCAGGGGCGGTGTGCTGTCCGCCGCCGCCGTGACCGGTTCAGCCGGCGTCGTACTGGCAGCGCAGGCCGGCATGACCGGGATGGCAGCGGTTGCCGAAGGCGGCAGAGAGGGCGGCGACCGCCGCCTCGCCCGTGCAGTGACAGGGAATGATCGCCTCCGGCGCCAGCGTCCGCAGGGCATCGATGGTCGCTCTCAATCGGCGCTCGTTCGCGCTGAGCAGGTGAAAACCGCCGATCACGGCCCGGATGGGCCGCCCGCCGGTCAGTCGCTGCACCTGGACGAGGGTGTTGACCAGGCCCGCGTGGGCGCAACCCACACAGACCACCAAGCCCGTGGGCGTATCGATCCACAGGGCGAGGTCGTCGTCGATCGGGTCCGGCCGCTGGCCGCCGGTATCGAGAAAAAAGGGGCCGCCCGTGTCCTCGCAGGCGGTCTGCCGCGGAATCGGCCCGCTCAAACCGATGGTAGCGGCAAGTTGCATGGACTGCTGCACCCAGTGCAGCCGCTCCTCGGGCAGCCGGTCAAGCGCTGCCATGGACGGACGAGGCATGTGCAGCGGTTTGGGCTGGTGGTCGCGGACCGCGTAGCGGGGTGAGACCGCCGCCGGGTGGCAGTACATCTCCGCCCGTCGGGCCAGACCGAGCACCTGCGCCAGACCGCCGGTGTGGTCATAGTGGCCGTGGCTGAGCACGATGGCATCGATCTCGCCCAGGTCCAGGCCGAGAATGCGACTGTTGATCGTGCAGGCGTCACTCTGGCCGGTATCGAACAGCAGGTTGTGTCCCGCGGTACGGATATGCAGCGACAGGCCATGTTCCGTGACCAGGCCCGGTGCGCCCCGGTTGTCGACCAGGATGGTAATGACGGTGGTCTCTGTGCTCATATCGCCTCCCGGCGCATGCATTTGCCCTCGGCCCGGGCCAGCGGCCGGCCGCCGGCGCGCAGTTCCGCCTTGAGGTGATAGAGAGGAGGGCAGGGAAAGACCAGCCAGGCGATCAGCTCCAGCGGGATATTGCAGGCAACGGGCTGGAGGTAGCGGACCCGCAGATCGCCGGTGACCGCTTGGATACCGTGCTGAAACAGCCAGTGGATGATGGCCGTATCCATGAGTGCGGCGATGACGCCGCCGTGGAGCAGACCGTCGTAGCCCTGCAGATCCTCGCTGGCAACGAACTCGGCGCGAATCCGGTCATCCGCGGCCGGTGTGAACGGCAGTCGCCAGGACCGGGGGTGGAGAGCGCCGCAGAGCACGCAGCGACTGTGCCCGTTCCGGTCGCCCAGACCGGCAGCCGATCCGGTATCCGCACCGTGCACAGACCGATCCGGCACCCTGCCCGCAGGCGGCCCCGCCGCCCCGATCACCTCCCGCCCCTGTCCCGCTGGTTCGGTGTCCCGGACCACTCCCGCCGCACCGTTCGCCCTGTTCTCCCACATCCTGGTCATGTGTCCCTCTGCCCGTTGCGACCGAACCGACGCAGGTAAAAGGTATGGCCCCGGTGGACGGTTTGGTGCAGATGACCCTGCTCGATCAGTTGCTCGACGACCTGCCAGGGCGAACCGGTTTGCGCCAGCAGCGCCCTGACCGCCTCGGCGCGCATGGGGTGCACGGCGGTGATCCGCAACAGGTCAGCGGCAGGATCTCCGGTCGAGGAGAAATCGCTGCCTTCGTCGCCGATCAGGCACTCCACCGGCTGGACCTGCTCGGCAAGCACCTGGTACAGCTGGTTGAACACCGTCGCGTCCGGCCCGACCCCCCAGGATTCCACCGGCGGGCGCACGGGAATGCCCAAGTAGGCGCAGCGCGGCCGTATCCCGGCAAGAAATTCGGCCACCCCGCGCATCACCGCTTCGGTGTCGTTGATCCCCCGGACGAGCATGGTCTCGGTGACCAGCACCCCGGCGAATCCCTCGGCAAAAGCGCGGATACCGTGGAGGATGTCGTCCAGGCGAAGGGACGGGTGCGGCCGGTCGATCCGTCGCCAGACCGCCTCGTCCACACTGTCCACCTTGACCGACACCCAATCGGCCAGGGCCAGTTCGCGGCGCACCTCCTCCCGACCGAGCAACGAACCGTTGGTGATCACGGCCACCGGCACGCCCTGGGGCCGCAACAATTCGATGGCCTCACCCAGTTGCACATCCAGGGTCGGTTCCCCGTCCGGCACAAAGGTCAGGTAATCGACCCGCTTCCCCTGCTCGCGCAACTGTCCGAGCCGGTCCGCCACAGCCTGCACGATCTTTCCCGGTGCGACAAAAGACCGGCGAGTGGTGAGCGGATGGGTCGTGCGGCCCACCTGGCAGTAGACGCAGGCATAGGAGCAGTGCTTGGCCGGGATGTTGTTGATGCCAAGACTGCGCCCCAGCCGCCGTGACGGTACCGGCCCGAAAATCCGGCCCGCTGTTTCCTCGCTCATAGGCCGCTATCCCCGGAATCCTGCACCCGTCCGTGCCTGTTGCCTGTAGGGGTACGCGCTGCGCCGGTCCTGGTGACCGGTCATCGACGCCGGCCCCGGGGCGCATCGGCACCGGCGGCCTCGGTCAGCTTGCCTTCACTGTACAGGGCCAGGGCCTCGCTGACCGTGGCTGCCGTGGTGGTGTAAATCGTCACCCCGGCCGCCCGCAGGGCCTGAAAGGCCTTGGGGCCGCAATGGCCGCTGACCAGTGCCTGACCACCCAGGCGGACCACGGTCTCCGCGGCCTGAATGCCCGCGCCCTGCGCCGCCTGCCCATGGGGATTGTCCTCGACCGCAAAGGTGTCGGTGTCCAGGTCGTAGATCAGAAAGGCGGCACAACGGCCAAACCGCGGGTCCATGGGCGCCTCGAGCCCCTTGCCGGCAACGGTGAACACTATTTTCATGCAGTACTCCCTGTTCCGGATGACCGGAACCATTGGTTGTTGTGGGTCCGCCGGGAAAATTCCTCGGCCGGGTTCGCCGACCGGGGCATATCCGGGCGTTCAGATTGCCGGGGAGGGTTCTTTGTAGAAGACTCCCCGGCAGACAGGCTTCAGCCCTGGCTGTCGCCGGCCGCCAACTCGGCGAGCCGTTTTTCAATGAAGGCCAGCTGGCTTTTGAGCAGACCGGCCTGCTGCTCCAACCCCTGCCGCTGGACGGCCGGGTCGGCTGCCATGGGTTGTGCGGCAAATCCCGCACCGCCCTGGGTGGGGTAGACCCTGTTGCGGTAGCCGCGGCCGCCACCGGCAAAACGCCGATTCCCGGCGAAACCACGGCCGCCGAATCCCGGGCCGAAGCCGCGGCCCGCCTGACCACCGGCAAAACCCGGCTGAACGTTCCCCGCGCAGAGGCCCGCCCCCCGTCCGGTCATGGGGCCTTCGCCCATCGGTCCTGTTCCATCTCCTCGTGGCATGTGTCTTCCTCCTCTGTGGTGTATGGAGTGTGTCCCGACCGAACCACATTCAGTCGGCCCGATCGGAGTCATTGGTTGCGGCCGGACCACCCGAGTGGTCTGGCGAGGGTGCATCGGAGCTGTCCGCGCTATTTCGCGAAAAGGGTCCGCCTCCAACTCTTCTTCGTCGCCGCCCCACACCGGTGATGGCCGTGTGCACCGGACCATCAAGACGCGCACCACTCCGGCGCCGGCGGCATCCCGGCATGACGAACGCCTCGCCGGGCAGCCGGCCATCGACCCAGCAGGCAACTATCTCCTGCAGATCTCCGGCCAGAAAGGGCAGCACAATAATGCCCCGGGCCGTAAGCAACTCGTGCAGGGTGCGACTGATCGCGCCGCAGACCAAAAACTCGATGCCTGCTTCGGCCAGTTGCACGGCGCGACGAACCGGCGCACCCTCGGCAAGCTGCTGGTCGGCCCGAAGGACGCCCCCAACCGAGGCGGTCACCACCAGCATCCGCCGGGCGGTGTCGAAAACAGGTGCCAAGCGGCCGTTCCAGTACGGAAACGCGGCCGTGACGGGTTGTGTTCCCTGATGTCCGTTCACACTCGAAACCTTGCAAAATGGGGTCCAAACGCAGACAACGCCAAGAAAACGAAGGAACCTGCCGTTTTTTCGTCCTTAATGAACATCCCTTGGCCGCCCTTGGGGAACAGTAAAGGTGCATAAACGCAGCTTTGCGACAATCGTAGGCTGTATTAACGCTCCTTATTGGTAGGACGACCCCGGCGTCCCGGCGCCGTCAGACCCAATTTCTTCATGCGTCGGAACAGGGTCGTCTTGTGGACACCCAGCTGTCGGGCCGTGGCCAGGCGATTGTTGTTGTTCTCCCTGAGTGCGGCGCGGATGGTCTGGGCGTCAAGCAGGTCACGCACCGCGCGCAGGTCGCCGGTGCGCTGCGACAGGTGATCCCGCAGGAGCAGTTCGCGGGGCAGGTGGGCCATGGTAATCGGGCCATCGCCGCAGAGGATGAAGGCGCGCTCGATGACGTTCTCCAGTTCACGGATGTTGCCCGGCCAGTCATGGGCCATGAGCAGGGCCAGGGCCTCCGGACCGAGAGCGTCGATGGCCTTGCCCTGCAGCTGATTGAACCGGTCGATGAACCGGTCGACCAGCGGCGGGATGTCTTCCTTGCGGCGGCGCAGGGGCGGCAGTTCGATGCGGACGACATTGACCCGATAATAGAGATCCTCGCGAAACCGGCCCGAGCGAACCAGCGCGGCCAGGTCCCGGTTGGTGGCGGCAATGACCCGGGCGTCGGCGGGGACGGAAGCGACACTTCCCAACGGTTCGTAGCACCGTTCCTGGAGCACACGCAGCAGTTTCACCTGCAAGGCGGCACTCATCTCACCGATTTCATCGAGAAAAATCGTTCCCTTGGCGGCCAGGGCAAAACGTCCGGGCTTGTCCGTGCGGGCATCGGTGAAGGCACCCGCCTTGTAGCCGAACAGCTCGGATTCGAGCAGCGTCTCGGGCAGGGCCGCACAGTTGACCGCGACAAAAGGTCCCCGGCTGCGCGGACTCAAGGAATGAATGGTGCGTGCCATCACCTCCTTGCCGGTACCGGTCGCACCGAGGATGAGCACCGTGCTCGGACTGGCGGCGATGGCCGGCAGCACCTCGAACAATCGCTGCATGAGCGGACTGCGGCTGACCAGATCGCCGACCCGACTCTTCCCGTCCAGCTGCTGGCGCAGGGCCTCGATCTCGGAGAGGTCGCGGAAGACCTCGGCGCCGCCGATCACCTGGCCGTCGCTGTCCCGCAGCACCGCCGTGGACAGGCTGATGGGAACGCGGTTGCCGTCCGCATCGATGAACCAGCCGGTCCGGCCGATGACCGGCCGACCGGTCTCCAGGGTCTGGCGCAGGGCGCAGGAATCGCCGCACATGTCCGCGCGCAGCACCTCGGAACACAGACGGCCGATGGCCTCGCGCCGGTCCACGCCGGTGATCTGCTCGGCCGCCCGGTTGAACGAGGTCACCCGCCACTGCCGGTCCACGGTGAAGACCCCGTCCGAGATGCTCTCCAGGATGGCCTCGGTGGGGGTGAGCACTGTTTTGGCATCGGCTGCGGATTTGGGCATGCTCCCTCCCGGTTCGGTGGCGCGCTCACAGGGGAACCTGTTTTCCAGGGCCTTCCTGCAACCGACAATTTTTCAATAGACCTACTGTTCACCATCGGCGCTGCGGAGGTCCGTGTTCGAAACAACGAAGAGCCCCCTCCCGCCGGGGGCGGAAGGGGGTCGGGGGCCGGGACGCCGGAGGCGCCCGGCAGGCTCGGAGATTGTCGCTCAGCGGTTGACCGTGACCTTGGTTGCTTCCTTGTTCACGTACTTGAAGAACACCGGGAAGGCCACGAAGAAGGCCACGCAGATCAGGTACTCGATACCCTTGATGTGCGAGTAGAAATCCACCAGGGTGTGCATCGGTCGCATCATGCCCGTGGCCAGCATGTACTGGCGGGCCAGTTCACTCACCTGCCAGTTCGCCTGGTGCAGGGCGCCGACCATGGTGGCTGCCACCCACAGGCAGACCAGGGCGCCGAAGCTGAGCATGATGGCGGGGACAAGGCGACTGCTTTTTTTCTCGGTCATTGTTCGATCTCCTGCAATTGTTTATTGATTGTTTTTCAGTTTCCGGTGATGGCGGTGACAAATCCCCTGATCAAGGCGCTGAATCCGCCGCTGGCCAAACCACCGATCAGGCAGCTGATGGCCCATATGCCGATGATTCCGGCCATGGTCATAATCACACCCACGGAAAATCTTGAGGTCTCCTGGGCAACATCGGTGCGGGTCTCGGTCTTCTTGATTACTTGCGTTGTCATGGCGTGCTCCTTGGCTCTGTTGAAGAGGAATCGTGCAATCGTTTGCCCTCTTTATAGCAGCAACCATGCCAGAACAGAAAACACGCTCAATAACCAGCGTGAAAACAAGTAACTTAATGATTTTTAACGAAATAGAAAAAGAAACAATGGCCATACCAGGACCACCTCGCACCACACATCTGCAGTACCTAGGCGGTGATCCAACAGGTACGCAACGGTTTTGATCAGGAGTGTGGCGAGAGCGCACACGCTTCTGTGGCAGGCACGAGGAAGGGGTGGGACGGCAGCCGCGCAGGGCGGTGACCGCCGCGGCACCTCAGGCCGCACCACCGCGAACGGGCAGTTCCAGCTGCAGGCGGGTACCCTCAGCTGTGGCCACGGTGGTCAGGCAGGCGCCGTGCAGGCGCAGCAACTCCACGCAGAACGGTTGCGTCGGCCAGGCCGGAGCCGCGGCGCTGGGGCAGTGCACGCCGGGGCTAGACTGGCACGGCGAGGGTTTGTTGTCCGCCACACCTGCCGGGGCTGGCTCGCGGTTCCGGCAGCGGTGGATGCGTCCCATCGAAGGAAGGCCGCAAACCACAGCAGCCCTGGTAAGGGCCAATGAAAAACCCCCTCCCGCCAGGCGGCGGGAGGGGGTCAGGTGGGTGAGAGATGCCGGGTCGCGCTGGGCGCCCGGCAGGCTCGGAGATTGTCGCTCAGCGGTTGACCGTGACCTTGGTTGCTTCCTTGTTCACGTACTTGAAGAACACCGGGAAGGCCACGAAGAAGGCCACGCAGATCAGGTACTCGATACCCTTGATGTGCGAGTAGAAATCCACCAGGGTGTGCATCGGTCGCATCATGCCCGTGGCCAGCATGTACTGGCGGGCCAGTTCACTCACCTGCCAGTTCGCCTGGTGCAGGGCGCCGACCATGGTGGCTGCCACCCACAGGCAGACCAGGGCGCCGAAGCTGAGCATGATGGCGGGGACAAGGCGACTGCTTTTTTTCTCGGTCATTGTTCGATCTCCTGCAATTGTTTATTGATTGTTTTTCAGTTTCCGGTGATGGCGGTGACAAATCCCCTGATCAAGGCGCTGAATCCGCCGCTGGCCAAACCACCGATCAGGCAGCTGATGGCCCATATGCCGATGATTCCGGCCATGGTCATAATCACACCCACGGAAAATCTTGAGGTCTCCTGGGCAACATCGGTGCGGGTCTCGGTCTTCTTGATTACTTGCGTTGTCATGGCGTGCTCCTTGGCTCTGTTGAAGAGGAATCGTGCAATCGTTTGCCCTCTTTATAGCAGCAACCATGCCAGAATGAAAAAACAGCCGAAAACTCACCTGAAAACCAGTCAACATATTGATATTCATATACATGCACAAGAAAAAAACCCTGCCGTCCAAACCTCTCCGCGCCACACATCTGCAGTGCGCTCGCAATCAGACAACAGACCTGCAACGGTTTTGATCAGGAGTGTGGCGTGCGACCACACGCTTGTGTGGCGGGCTGCATGGCAGGCCGACAGGGCCCATCCCGCCTTCAGGCCGCCTTGCCCCGACCGGGCAGGGTCAGCTGCAGGCGATTGCCCTCGGCCGTGGCAACGGTGGTCAGGATGGCGTCGTGCAGGCGCAGCAGGTCGGTGCAGAACGGCTGCGAAGGCCAGGCCGGGGCCATTTCGCCACTCTCTTCGTCCCAGCTGCCGGCGGTGTTGGCCAGGGTCAGGGTGACCCGCCCCTCGTTGGCATCGTCCGGCGCACAGTCGATGCGCAGAACTTTTTCCTGCTGCCGGTCGGGCAGCGCCCGTTTCAGGGCGCGCCTCCCCTGCTGCACCAGGGTGAACAGCACCAGCCACAGGTCGCCCCCGGGAACGGCCACCTCCCACCGGCATTCGGCCGGGACCACGAGCACGATGGACTCGGCCCGCAACGGTTTGTCGAGAATCAGGGCCAGGGCCCGAAACAGCGAGGACAGGGAGGAAGCCTGCCGGGAGGACACCCCCTGGCCGAGACGCTGCATGGCCGCGGCCAACTCGACGATCTTCTTTTCCTCCTTGAGGAGGGACTGGTAGAGCGGTTCGCGCGGTGGCCCGGTTTCCCCCCCGTCACCGAGATCGATGAGGGTCTGGGTGTAGTTGATCACGCCGTTGAGGATGTTGGTCAGGTCGCTGGTCATTTCCGAGCCGATGGAACCGGCGACCGCATAGCGGAAGCACACCGCCCGGCGCCGGATATCCTCGACCCCGGTGCGGGTCGCGACCTCCCCGTCCGCTCCGCCGGCCCCGCCGGTGAGCAGGCCAGCGACCCGCTCGGTCAACTCCTGCAGGGAGCAGGCCGCATCGCCCGCCCCACCGGATGCCCCAGGCCTGGCGGTCAGGGCGCACAACCTGAGCATGGGCGCGGCCAGATGGTGATTGAGCAGGATCAGCAGCGAACAGGTCAGGGCCACGATCAGGCCCAGCGCGCCGACGATGATCCTGTGCAGCCCGAGGAGAATGGCCTGGGTATGGTCGCCGAGGTGCAGGCGGAACTGCTGCAGGCCGATGTTGGCGGCAGTGAGGGCGCGCACCAGTTCGGCCGCCTCGCGCACCTTTTCCTCGCGCCGCTCCTGCACGGCGCGCAGCCGCACCTCGAGATTGACCAGGTCCACCCGCGACAGCAGCGACGGCTTCAACCCTTCCGGGACCAGCAGGTTGCGGTGCAGCCCGTCCGCCTCCTCCTCCAGCTGCTGCAGTTCCCCGTTCAGCTGCTGCAGGTTGACAGCCTCGCCGAGAACGAGCGATTCGTTGAGGTGCCCTTTGATCGCAGTGAACTGGAACAGCAGCCGGTCGCTCGCCGCCACCGCCTGCTGGCAGCGGTGGTAGAGCAGGTACTGGCGGACGCCGAGGGCGATGACGAGGAGCAGGCAGGCGAGAACCACCGCGGTGATGGCGGCGAACAGGCGGTTCAGGGGCAGCCCGATCCACCCGCGCGGCCGGCGTCGGGGGTGAGGGTCAGCGGACACGGTGCGTCCCTCCTGGAAAAATGGCCACGGATTCCGGCGAGGAAAGAGGGGTATGGGGAAAACCGGAACCCGCGGCCGAAGGGGTCACTTCTCACCCTGCCATTCGTAGAGGATGGGCAGGCGATAGAGGATGAAGCGGTAGACGATGAAATAGAGGGCAAAGATGGTCACCGTCACCCACACCTCCTTCCAGTGCGGGATCTCCTGGTACATCCGCCAGTTGAAGCAGATCATGGCCGTGTTCAACCGGTTCCAGACGATGCCGAGCACGCTGATCAGGGCCGCCCAGCGGACCATGCCGACCAGCTGGTGCTTGACCCCGTAGGCGAACAGGATCATGGGCAGGACCACGGCCACCGCCATCTCCAGGAGGAAATACTGGCCCCAGCCGGTGAGCAGGTGGGCCCAGTCCTGATCATGGGCGATGCCCACCATCTTGATCACCAGGTAGGTGATCAGGGCGTAGGCGCAGCCCTTGCCGAGCGCCAGGGTGTTGCGGTCGACGTTGTCGAGGAAGCGGTCGTCGCAGCGCCAGACCAGGTAGGTCTTGCACAGCGCGGCCGAGCAGATGACCATGGACAGGCCGGCGAAGATGGCCGAGCAGAAGAAATGGATCCACTGGAAGTTGGCCGAGAACCACAGCGGGTGCACCTTGGTCGGGGCATAGGTGAACAGCGCCCCGAGCGCGCCCTGGTGCAGGGTGGAGAGGATGATGCCGGCGATGGTCAGGCCGATGGAGATGGACTTGACGAACCGCTTGCCCTTGAGCCACCGGGCCCATTCGAAAAAGGCCGGGGCGATCTCGGCGATCTGCACCGACAGGTAGGTGGCCACATGCCAGGCGACCAGGAAGAGCACCGCCGCCGGGCCCAGCGAGATGATCATCGGGTAGTAGATGCGCCAGGGCATGCCCACGTCCACCAGCAGGTAGATGACCGCGAAGAAGTAGCCGAGCAGGCCGTTGAGCAGGGCCAGCCGTTCGATGGGCGCCAGGTCCTTGCGGCCGAAGATCTCCACCGTGGTGCCGAGCAGGAAGCCCGAGGCCGACAGCGGCACCATGCCGAACAGACCGAAACCGAGGAACAACCCCCAGGGGTAGTCGTCGGAACCGTGGGTGACCGATCCCAGTCCCATGAAATAGCGCTGCAGCAGGAGCGGCAGGCCGATGGCGAAAATGATGATGAGCACCCAGTTGACCGGGTTGCGCAGAAACTGGGTCTTGTATTCCTGTTTGCTCAGGCCCAGCCAGAGTTTTTCCTTGATGGTCCAGACCCCGCCATCCGGCCGGACATTGTCGACAATGGGTAATTTCTGGTCGTTCTTGACAAAGACGTTCATGGTTCAGACCTCCCCCTCGTTCTTTTTCTGTTCCGCCATCTTGTCTTTCCGGGTCGCCAGCAGGTGGAATCCGGCGAACAGGGCCGGCCAGATGGTCAGCACCATGGGCACGATGGAAAGGAAGTCCTTGACGTAGTTGAGGATCGGCTCCTTGGGCACGGTGGTGTCGATGCCCACCTGCTCGAACGGCGCCGGCGACAGGTACATCCAGGAGGTGCCGCCCGCCTCGTGCTCGCCGTACAGGTGATCGACGTAATTGCCCGGATTCTCGCGGATACGCTGCTTGCCCGCGGCCACCAGGTCGGTGCGGCGACCAAAGGTCAGGGCCTCCTGGGGGCAGGCCTCGACACAGGCCGGGGGCAGCCCCTTGGTCAGACGGGTGTCATGGCAGAACACGCACTTCATGATGCGCGGCTTGAAGGCGCTGGAGTAGCGGAAGGTGGGGATGTAGAAGGGGCAGGCGACCATGCAGGTGCGGCAGCCGACGCACACGCTGCTGTCGTAGATGACCGCGCCTTCCGGGGTCTTGGTGTAGGCGTTGACGAAACAGCTGGTCAGGCAGGCCGGCTCCAGGCAGTGGTTGCACTGGATCTTGCGGAACAGCGGATGCTCGCGGCCGGGGATGTCGTAGCGGTTGACGATGGTGTAGCGGGTCTCGTCGGTGCGCCGCTTCTGGCCGTGGTGGATCTCGTCGAACACCGAGAAGTCGTTGAACGGCTTCTCCGGCGCCGGCAGCTTCTGCTCCCTGTTGCAGGCCGCCTCGCAGCTGCGGCAGCCGACGCAGCGGGACAGGTCGACGAGCACGCCCATGGCGTCGGGGTACCCTTCGAAGGTGGCGGCCTCGGTGTTCTTGCCCAGGCTGACCGTGGCCGCGGCGGCGCCGGCCAGGCTGCCCTGGAGGAATGTTCTCCGGTTGATTGCGGTTTTCATGCTTGCTCACCCTTGTGATCAAATTTGTCGGTGCTGGCGTTCAATGGCCCGTGCCTGCCTTGGCCTTGTCCTTGGCCTTGGCATCGAGATGGAAGAAGGCCCTGCCCTTGTCGGTCATGGCGTGGCAGCCCTCGCAGTCGGAGGGGGCGTTCTTCTCGATGTGGCAGGGCACGCAGGCCAGGTGGTAGGCGCCTTTCAGGCCGGGCTTGTCGATGTGGTAGAGGTTGGGGTTGTCCGTGGCCCGCACCTGTTCGGGGGAGAACTGCCTGCGGGTGTGGCAGTCCTTGCAGCTGACCACGGTGGAGGCCGGCGAGTGGGCGTGGCAGCGCACGCAGTTCGGGTCCATGTCCTGGTGGCCGGTGGTGTGGTGATGGCAGTCCTTGCACGGGGCGAGCCGCTCGTGCCGCTTGTGACTGAACTCCACCGGCTCGTACAGGTCGGCCAGGCTGTCGATCCTGACCGTCGCCGGCGCATCGTGGATATCCAGGGCTTCCTGGCCAAAGCCCGGGCTGCCCGGATGCAGTGCCCAGGCCAACATCACTACCGCGGCCGTTATCACGGCTCTGGGGCTGGTCTTCATTGAACGTCCTCCGTCTGTTCGTGGGTTGTTGTGTCGCTTTTGCTGGTTGTGGCGCCAAGGCCTCGGTTTTGGGTCAGTATCCGTTCAAGTTTCCGTTCCTTCAGGTAGCCCTGGTAGACGATGTCCACCTCGTCGGCGTCCATGGTCTCGTTGATGAGCAGGGCCTCGGCGAACTTGTGCAGAAATTTGTTGTGCCGGGTGAGGAGGGCGGTGGCCGTGTCCAGGCAGCCATCGATCACCTGCTTGATCTCGGTGTCGATGCGCTGGGCGGTCATCTCGCTGTGCGCCTGCATCTGCGAGACATCGCCGAGGAAACCGCCGCCGCCCTGGCGGAAGGCGATGGGCCCCAGCGCCGGGCTCATGCCCCATTCGCACACCAGCCGGCTGGCGATGTCGGTGGCGGCGACGATGTCGTTGCTCGCCCCGGTGGTCAGCCGGCCGAACACCAGCGATTCGGCCGCGCGGCCGCCGAGCAGGATGGTGATGCGGTTGACCAGGTAGTCGCGCGAGTAGGTGTAGCGGTCGTCCAGGGGCACCTGCTGGGTGAGGCCCATGGCCCGGCCGCGGGGGATGATGGTGATCTTGTGGAGCGGGTCGGTTTCCTCGAGCATCAGGCCGACAATGGCGTGGCCGGCCTCGTGGTAGGCGGTGAGCCGCCGGTCCTGCTCGCTGACCACGATGTTCTTGCGCTCGAGCCCCATGACGATCTTGTCCTTGGCCTCCTCGAAGTCCTCGCGTTCCACCGCCGCCTTGTTGCGGCGGGCGGCCATCAGGGCCGCCTCGTTGGCCAGGTTGGCGATGTCGGCGCCGGTGAAGCCGGGGATGGAGCGGGCGATCTCGGCCAGATCCGTGCCCGGGGCGAGCACGATCCGGTGCGCATGCACCTCGAGGATCTTGAGCCGGCCCTTGACGTCGGGCAGGCTGATGGTGATCTGCCGGTCGAAGCGGCCGGGGCGGAGCAGGGCCGGGTCGAGGATGTCGGGCCGGTTGGTGGCGGCCACCATGATCACCGTCTCGCCGGAACTGAAGCCGTCCATCTCCACCAACAGCGCGTTCAGGGTCTGCTCGCGCTCGTCGCTGGAGGCGCCGCCGCTGCCGCCGGAACGGCGGCCGCCGATGGCGTCGATCTCGTCGATGAAGATGATGCAGGGCGCGTTCTTCTTGGCCTCGGCGAACAGCTCCCGCACCCGCGAGGCGCCGACCCCGGCGAAGATCTCGACGAAGTCCGAGCCGCCCATGGAAAAGAAGGCCACCGAGGCCTCACCGGCGATGGCCTTGGCGAGCAGCGTCTTGCCCGTGCCGGGCGGCCCCTGAAGGAGGACGCCCTTGGGGATGCGGCCGCCAAGCCGGCTGTACTTGTCCGGGTTCTTGAGGAACTCGACGATCTCCTGCAGTTCCTCCTTGGCCTCGGCGATGCCGGCCACGTCCTTGAAGGTGATCCGCTCGCCGTGCACCGGGGTGAAGCGGGAGGCGCCGGACCCGGCGCGCACGCCCAGGCCGTCCGGCCGCCGGCGGCTGAAAATGAGCCAGGCGCCGAAAATCACCACCAGGGGCAGGAGGGCCTTGAGCAGGTCCATCGCGCCCGAGCCGGACTCGGCCTCGGCGCTCATAGCCACCCCCTTTTCCTCCAACTGCGGCAGCAGGGCGGCTACGTCCGGGCTGTAGGTGCCAAACGGCCGGCCGGCCGTGTCCTCGCCGGTGATGGCGCCGCCGCGCAGATGGACGCGGACGATCTCGCCGGCGCGCAGGTCGGCGAGGAAGTCGCTGTAACTCCGGGCGGGCGGGGTCGTCTCCCGCAGGTAGACGTTGTAGCCGAACACCGCCACCGCGGTGAGGGTGAGCAGCAGCAGACCGAGTTGGACCGGGTTTCTCATGGTTGCCACCTTGATGCCCGCCGGCGTCCGGCCGGTGCGCTCCCCTGCCCGGCCGGCCCGGCCGGTTCGTGGAAGATGCCGGTGAGCAGGGTGCGGAACACCGTCGGGTGATCGGCGAGCAGGCCGGCGTTGTTGCGGAAACAGAACTCGTTGAGATAGAGCTGCAGGTGCTTGACCGTGACCCCGCCGCGGTGGACGCTGTGCAGGCAGGCCTCGAAACCGCGGCAGAGCGGTTCGGTACGCGCGGCCAAATCCGCCTGCAGGGGCGCCACGAACCAGCCGGGCAGGTCGCCGAGCAGGCGGCGGACGGTGTCGTCGGCGGTGAGCAGGCAGCTGCCCTCGGCCACCGTCTGTTCGAGGAACCGGTGCAGGGTTTGGCCGTTCAACGGCTCCACGTGGGCCATGCGGATGCGACCGGCAATGCCCAGGTCGGGCACGATCTCCGCCGCCGTCAGCACCAGGGCCCGCTCCCGGCGTTCGCGGGCGGGTGTGACCGTGTGACCGCCGATCTCCACCACCCCCCGGCAGCGGGCGGTGTCCGCCGCGCCCATGGCCTGGCGCAGCTTCTGCAGCCAGGTCCAGGCGGTCTGGTAACAGGAGGCGTCGAGCAGGCGCTGCAGCTGCTTGGCGCTGGTGTCGAAACCGGCGCCGCTGAACCACCAGATGGCCAGCAGCCAGTCCCTGAGCGGCCGCTTGACGCCGTGCATGAGGGTGCCGGTGGTGAGCGAACCGCGGTTGCCGCAGACCGTGCAGGTGAGATAGCGCTGCGGGGCCAGGTGCGGATGACGGGTGCGACAGAACGGACAAACGAACCCATGGGGCCAGCGCAGGGGAAACAGGTAATCGATGCAGGCCTCCTCGGTGGGGAACCACCGGTGAAAGGTCGCCAGCAGCGTTTCCTCTGCGTTGTCTGTGTGATGCATGGACATGGCCTCGGTTGGCGGGTTGAACCTATCCGCTTTGCTGCGCACAATTGCACAGGCGGTGCCATGTCCAGGGTGTTTTTGCCGATGACGGGTTCAACAACCCGTTTTCCTGAGTTTTTCAGGTGAATATTTCTTCACTTGCCGCCGGCCGATGGCTGGGTGCAGCCATCGAGGCGGCCGGGAAACAACGTTTTTTTATCCTGACAACGGCAGGTTACGAGACAGCGGCGAGGGCCTTGAAGAAAGCGGGAAGAGCAGGGGCGGATGCGGACCTCTGCCACAAAAAAAGCCACACAACCGTTGTTTTCCAACGCTTGTGTGGCAACGGAAGTGTGGCGGAGTTCAGAAATCCACCCGGGAGAGATCCAGGTGCAGTTCCTTGATCTTGCGGTACAGGGTGGTGCGGTCGATGCCGAGCAGACGGGCGGCCTTGGCCTTGTTGCCGCCGGTCCGGCGCAGGGCCTGGAGGATGCGCTCGGTCGGGCTCAGGGCGTCGGCCGGCGCCACCGGCTCGGGCTGGGAGAAGAGCGGCCCAATGGGTGCGCTTGCCGCCTGCGCCGGCCGTTCGGCCGGATGGACCGGGCGGGCGAGGTCGAGCGGCAGGTGATCGGTGCTGATGGTCGGCCCGGGGCAGAGCACGCAGGCCCGCTCGATCACGTGTTCGAGTTCGCGCACGTTGCCCGGCCAGCGGTGCTCGAGCAGCAACTGCCGGGCCTGGTCGGACAGGCCGTTGATGGTCTTGCCCACCTTGGGGGCAATGCGGGTGATGAAGTGGTCGGCGAGCAGGAGGATGTCGTCGCCGCGCTCACGCAGGGGCGGCAGGATGATGTCGATCACCCGCAGGCGGAAATACAGGTCCTCGCGGAAGGTGCCGCTGCGCACCTTTTCCTTGAGGTCCACGTTGGTGGCGGTGATCACCCGCACGTCCACCTGCAGGGGCGTGTCCTGGCCCACCGGGTAGAAGGTGCTCTCCTGCAGGAAGCGCAACAGGCGCAGCTGCATGAGCGGCGAGATGTCGCCGATCTCGTCGAGGAACAGGGTGCCGCCGTCCGCCTGGAGGATGCGGCCCATCCGGTCCCGGTCGGCGCCGGTGAACGAGCCCTTGCGGTGGCCGAACAATTCGCTCTCCAGGAGCGATTCCGGGATGGCGGTGCAATCCACCTTGACCAGCGGCCGGTTCCGGCGGTGGCTTTCCAGGTGCAGGGCCTCGGCCGCCAGTTCCTTGCCGGTACCGGATTCGCCGGTGATGAGCACGGTCAGGTCCACCCGGCCCACGTTCTCGATCATGGTGTACACCGCCTGCATGGCGTCACTGGCGCCGAGGAAGCGGTGAAAACTCCGCCGTCGCCCCACGGTCCCGGTCTCCACCGGGGTCTGGTCGCGGACCACCATCACCGCCCCGGCCACCCCGCCGGCGCCGTCCTTGAGCGGCGCGGTGGACACGCTCAGCACCTTCTTGCGGCGACCGGCCCCCTGGCACTCGAAATTGCGCGCACTGATCTCGCCGCCGCTCTTGAGCGCCTGCAGCAGGTCCTGCTTGAGCGGGGCGAACTCGTCGCGGCCGCACAGGCCGACCAGGCTGCCCTGCTCCAGCAGGCCGGGGTCGAGTGAACCGAACAACAGCCGCGCCGCCGGGTTCATCTCCATGACGGCCAGGTCCGGGTCCACGGTGACGATGCCGTCGGCCACGCTCTTGAACACGGTCTCGAGAAAGGTGCGGTAGCGTTCGCGCTCCTGCTCGGCCCGGCGCTGGCCCTGTTCGAGCTGGTGCTGGCGCAGGGCCAGGCGGGCGGTCTTGAGCAGGGTCTGTTTCTCCACCGGCTTGGGGATGTAGTCGAAGGCGCCCAGGCGCACCGCCTCGGAGGCGGTTTCCACGGTCGGGTAGCCGGTGATCATCACCACCGGGCAGGTGCGGCCGAGTTCGCGCACCCGCCGGAGCAGATCGATGCCGGTGCTGCCGCCGAGTACGATGTCGCTGATGATCAGGTCGAAATGGCGGTCGTTGAGTTCGGCCAGCGCCTCCTCGTAGGTGGAGGCGGTGATCACCGGGCTGTAGCCCTCGTTCTGGAGGAAAAACTGGAAGGTGCTGCGCAGGCTTTCCTCGTCGTCGACGACCAGGATGGCGGTCTCCGCTTCGCTGTTGTTCACGACGATTCCTCCCCGGTGCGCAGCCTGGTCAGGGCCGTCAGGTCACGGAAGACCACCACCGCCCCCCGCAGCTGCCGGTTCTCGTGGATGGGCGTGCTGATGTAGTCCACCGGGAAGCTCTGGCCGTTCTTGTGCCAGAAGACCTCGTCCGCGCCGAAGTGCACCTTGCCGTCCCGGTAGGCCTGGTGGATGGGGCACTCGTCCATCGGGTAGGGTGAGCCGTCGGCGCGGGTGTGGTGGATGAGGGCGTGGTGCGACAGCCCGACCAGGTCGTCCGGCTCCCAGCCGAGCATCTCGGCCGCGGCCCGGTTGACAAAGGTCACCTGCCCGTCGAGGTCGAGCCCGAAGATGCCCTCGCCGGCGGACTCGAGGATCAGTTCCAGGCGGCGCTTGAGCTGGCGCATCTCCGTCTCCGCCTGGATACGCTCGGCGATCTCCCGGTTGAGCGAGGCGTTGGCCACGGAGATCTCGAAGGTGCGGCGGTCCACCCGCTCCTCCAGTTCGCTGCGGTTGTGCTCGCACTCCTCGCGGACCCGGGCGAGCTGCCGCTCCAGGTCGTCAGCCCGCCTGACCAGCGCGCCCAGGCGGTGGTTGACCAGCAGGGCGACGACAACGAACAGACCGGCCAGGAGCAGCAGGGACAGCAGGGCAAAGGGCCATTGCGACAGGGTCTCCGGGCCGATGAGCATCTGCCGGTCCATGAGCGCGAGCAGGACCGCGACCACAAGGAAGAGAATGCCCAGCTGACCGATGAACCGTGTTTTTTCAGGCATGACTCGCGTCTCCTCCCGCCGCTGCCGGCAGATCGATGAGAATGGTGGTGTACTTGCCCAGTTGGCTCCTGATGCGGAAATTGCCCTTGTTCTCCTGGATGAGATTGTGGCTGATGCTCAGCCCCAGGCCGGTGCCCTCACCCTTGGCCTTGGTGGAGAAGAAGGGGTCCATGAGCCGGTCCATGATGTGGTGCTCGATGCCGGTACCGTAATCGGTGATGGTGATGCGCAGGGACCGGCTCTTGTCCCGCCCCCGGCCGGCGACGCCGATCTCGATGCGCTTGTCGGCGTGGCCGCCGGGATAGCGCTGGTTGAGGGCGTAGCGGGCGTTGCTGAACACGTTGAGCAGCACCTGCTGCACCTGCTGCGGGTTGCAGAAGGCGGGGGGCAGGGGCTCGGCATAGTCCTCGACCAGGGCGATACCGTCCAGCTGGCACTGGTGGGCGATCAGTTCGAAGCTGTGGCGGATGAGCGCCGGGATGTCCACCGGCTCCGGCGAGGCCTCCCGCTTGCGCGAGAAATCGAGCAGGTTGCGGGTGATGCCGGCGATACGCTGCCCTTCCCTGATGATGGCGCGCAGGAAGGTGGCGTTGGTCTCGGGCTGGCCGGAATCGAGCAGGATCTGGGCGTAGTTGATGATGCCGTTGATCGGGTTGTTGATCTCGTGGGCCACGCCGGCGGCCAACTCACCCACCGAGGCGAGCTGGGCGGCGCGGAAGGCCTCGGCCTTGCGCAGCTGCTCCTCGGTCAGGTCCCGGGCGAGCAGCAGGGCGGCCCCGGCCTTGCCCTCGTACTCGCGCAGGGGGCTGACGTTGAGCAGGTAGTTGCCGCCCAGGCCGCGCAGTTCGGTCTCGAAGTTGCTGCTGGTGCGCTCCCCGAGCAGGGTCTCGAGCGGACAGACGGCCCCGGGCGGGCGGCCGCCGTGGAGAATCTCGCACACCCCGCGGCCGACGATCTCCTCCCGCGAGCGGCGGGCCTTGGCCATGGTGGCCGGGTTGACGTCGAGGATGACGCCCTCGGCGCTGACGATCAGGGCCGGGTCGAGCACCGCGGTGAAGATGTTCTCCCACTTGTCCAGGGCATGGTTGAGGGCCTGGTTCTCGGTGATCCGGCGGGTGATGTCGATGCCGAACAGCACCAGCCCGACCCGCCCCTGATCGATATCCGGGCGGATGGAGCCGTGCCAGTCGATGATGCGCCGCTCACCCGCGCGGGTCTCCAGCTCGGCCTGGAAATTCACCTCCGAGTGGCCGTCGCGGAGCAGCCGGGAAAACTCGTTCTGGCTGGCGGTGCGGTTCTCCGGGGCGATGAGCACGTCCACCCAGTAGCGGTCGCGCACCTCATGTTCCCGATAGCCGGTAACCTCCTCGGCCGTGGGATTAAAGGAAAGAATCTGACCGCAGGGGGAGAGGGAGACGAGCAGGGCCTGCACGGTTTGCACGATCTCGCAGTTGAAATCGTGCTCGAGGCGCAGGTGGGTGGAGGTGTGCCACAGGTGCAGGGCCCGAGCGATGGCGGTGGCCACGTTGGCGATGAAGTCGAGATCGGCGGCATCGGCAAAGGCGCCGGCGCGGCTGGACTGCACGGTCAGCACCCCGTACTTCTGCCGGTCGTGGATCAGGGGCCAGGAGATGCACGAACGGCCGCCGCTGGCCGCGGCGATGCGCCGCAGGGTCACCGGGTTGGCCTCGTCGGCGAGGTCGTTGCAGACCACGTGCCGGTCCGTGGCCAGGGCCCGGGCCGCCGGGCTGACCCCTTCGGGCTCCAGTGCCAGCCGGTGCACGAGCAGTTGGCACTCGTGTTGGGCGGCCGGATCCTTGACCGCGATGAACAGCGGAGTGACGGTGTTGTCCTTTTCCTGGCGGCCCACCCAGGCCAGGCAGAATTCCGGGTCCTGGAGCAGGAGGGCGCAGCAGCGGGCCAGGTAGGAGGATTCATCGGCCTCGACCTCGACCTGGAGCTGGCCGAGGTCGCGCAACAGCTTGTAGCGCTGCACAAAGAGTGCGATCTTTTCTCCTGACTGTTTCATGGGGTGTTCCCGGCTCCCTCACCCTGTCAACTTCACTACACTTGTGTTGCATCGTGCGACATAAAACCACACAAGCGTGCGCCCCGCGCCACACCTTCGAGCGTATCCGCCCCTGCCTGTGGTGGCGGTTGCATCATGCGTGCCCGCCGCGGGCGGCGGCGACCGGGCAGTGGCAACAGGGCGGCCGCCCGGAAAAAAAAAGGCCGGGTCAGGGGGAACGGCGGTGGACACCAGCCCCTCCCCTGCCCGGCCACCGGCGGGTGGTGTTGCCCATCCGGCCGAAGCTTACCAGTGGGCCTCCTTGTTGGCCGCGGTGGCGTAGGTATACCGGCCGGCCTTGAAAGCCTCGAGGGCATCGCGCACCGTGCCGGTGACATCGTTGACCACCTTGACCCCGGCCGCCTCCAGGGTGGTGAAGGCCTTGGGCCCGCAGTAGCCGGTCATGAGCACCTGGGCGCCGCGCTCGCTGACCATGGAGGCCGCCTTGATGCCGGCGCCCTTGAAGGCGTTGACGTTCTCACTGTTGTCCACCGCCTCGAAGGCCAGGGTCTCGGTGTCGACGATGAGGATGTAGGGCGCCCGGCCGAAGCGGGGGTCCACCTCGCTGTCCAGTCGGATGCCCCTGGCGGTGATGGCTATTTTCATTGCGTGCTCCTTGTGCGCAGATTACCGGCCGCCGCCGCCACCGCAGACCTGATCGTCGCTGATGCGCGGCAACCGGCCGGCGAGGAAGTCCTCGACCACCGGGCGGATTTCGGGCCGTTCGCCGTCGTGGTACACGTCGATGCCCACCTGGCGAAACCCCATGAGCGGCCGCATGCCGATGCCGCCCACCACCAGGGCGTTGACCCCGGCCTGGGCGAGCAGGTTGACCGGGACCATGCAGCCGCCCTGCACGTGCTCCCGGTTGGCCAGGATGTGTACCGCCGTGATCTGACCGTCCTCGACATCGATGCAGGTGAACACGTCGCAGTGCCCGAAATGCCCTGCCCGCCTGCCGTCCAGACCGCCGTTACCCTCGGAAGGGATTGCTACTCGAACCATGAAACCTTCTCCGTCGTCATTGAATGGTTGCTTTGAAATCCACGATCCCCAGGGGGTTCATGGACGGTGAACTGACAATTTTCGCCCAGATGTCGCGCACCACCCGCCGGGTCGGGCTCTCCTCGCCATACTCGAACAGGGTCTGGCCCTGGACCATGGAGCGGGTGAACACCGGGTCGAAGGGCACCCGGCCGAGCACCAGGATATTGCGCTTCTCGGCCAGCTGCTCGATGGCCTCGGTCATCCCCACGTTCAGGTCGAACTTGTTGACGATGACCATGCCCGGCACCCGGAAATGGGCGGCCAGGTCCACCACCCGCTCCATGTCGTGGATGCCGGACACCGTGGGTTCGACCACGATGACCAGGGCCGTGGCCCCGCCGATGGCGGCGATCACCGGGCAGCCGATGCCCGGAGGGCCGTCGGTGAGGATCAGCTCCAGCCCGCGCGCCTCGGCCAGTTGCCGGGTTTTCGTGCGCACCAGGCTGACCAGCCGGCCCGAGTTCTCCTCGGCGATGCCCAACCGGGCATGGACCATGGGCCCGAAGCGGGTGTCGGAGACGAACCACTCACCGCAGCGCTGCACCGGAAAACCGATGGCCTGCTCCGGGCAGAAATCCACGCACACGCCACAACCTTCGCACCGGATGGGATCGACCTCGTACCGGTCGCTGATGGCGTCGAACCGGCACAGGGTGCGACAGGTGCCGCATCCGGTGCAAAGGTCGGGATCGATGACGGCCTTGGAGCCGCCCATGAAATCGGTTTGCTCTTTGACCTCCGGCTGCATGAGCAGGTGCAGGTCGGCCGCGTCCACATCGGCGTCACAGAGGATGCTGTTCTTCGCCAGGGCGGCAAAGGCCGCGGTCAGACTGGTCTTGCCGGTGCCGCCCTTGCCGCTGACGATCACTATTTCCCGAATCATTGGGCCGCACCCCGCTCGATAATGGCTGCAATATCCGCAAACAGCCGGAGAAACTTCGGTTCCCACTCCGGCAAGGCCTCGACCATGGTTGCCCCGCGCGAGTAGGCCTCGGCGATGCGGCGGTCAAAGGGAATGGTCAACAGGACCGGCAGGTTTTCCTCCCGGGCGTAGGCGAACACCTGGTCGTCGCCGATGTCCGCCCGGTTGACCACCAGGCCGCAGGGAATGCCGAGAATTTTCACTGCCTCCTTCGCCAGCTTGAGGTCGTGCAGACCAAAGGGCGTGGGCTCGGTGACCATGAGAACGAAATCCGCCCCGTTCATGGCCGCGATCACCGGGCAACTGGTGCCGGGCGGCGCGTCGATGAGGGTGATGCGCTCCGGGTCACGGGCTGCCCGCACCCGCTTGATCAGCGGCGGCGACATGGCCTCACCCACCCGCAGTCGGCCGTTGATGAAACTGGTGGCGCCCCGGTGGCCGAAGTTGAGCGTGCCCAGTTCGCGACCGATTTCGGTGATCGCCCCCTCGGGGCAGACCACCACGCAGCCGCCGCAGCTGTGACAGAGCTCCGGGAAGACGAGCACCCGGCGGCCGACCACGGCAATGGCGTTGAACCGGCAGATATCGGCGCATTTCCTGCAGAAGGTGCACTTGGCCTCGTCCACCAGGGGGATGGGCGTGTCCACCCGCTCGGTGCGCTCGATCTGTGGCTTGAGAAAGAGGTGGGCGTTGGGTTCCTCGACATCGCAGTCGAGCAGTTCCACCCGTTCGCCCAGCACGAGCGCCAGGTTGGTGGCCACCGTGGTCTTGCCGGTGCCGCCCTTGCCGCTGGCGATGCTGATGATCATCGTCCCGCCTCCTGTGGCCCGGTCGGGATCAGGCCGGAGATTTTGGCCAGCACCGCGAGCAGTGATTCCGCGTCCGCCTCCCGCGGCCGGGGCGGCAGCTGCATGAGCACGCCCAGCCCCTCGGTGGCCTCGTGGAACTCGTCCTCGGGCAGCGAGCCGACAATGGCCGTGTTGGCCAGCGGGTTGACCTTGACGAACTGGTGGACAAACTCGATGCCGCTCATGTCGTCGAGCTGCTCGTCGACGATCACCAGGTCAACGGCCCGGCCCTTGAGCTGGGCCAGGCCGGCGGCGCCGGTGGCGGCGGGCACCAGGTCCACCCCCTGTTCGCGCCGCAACCGGTCGACGAGCAGGGAAAAACGGGAAAAATCCTTGGCAACAAAGGCAATAATCAAGATTTTCGTTCCCCTCTGTGACGGTGCCCCGCAGCGGACCACCGTCGTCGTGTTTTCCAAAATGGCAGCCGCCGGCCAAGGCTCAGCGGTTGCCGCCACCACCCTGACCGCGGCCGCCGCCGCGCCCGGCGCCGCGTCCGCCGCCCTGGCCGCGACCCTGGCCCTGGCCCTGGCCTGCGCCCGGCCCCTGGGGCTGTTGCTGTTGATCGTTCGGGTCGACGCCGTTCTGGCGGCAGCCGCCCCGGCCCTGGCCGTGCGGGCCGTTGCCCGCGGGTCCTGTTCCATCTCCTCGTGGCATGGTTTTCCTCCGTGTGGTTATCGTTGGTCGGGACGATCCGTCCCGCCTGTCGGCGAACCGTTGGTTGGAGCCGGCGCATCCGTGCGGCAGGACCGGGTCGCGCCGGTGTCAATGGCGACCTCGGGCAATTCCTGCCGGGTGCGCCGCCTGCCCGGTCCTCGCTCGCCCGCGCCACCGATCTCGCGGCCGCGCCGGATGCGGCCGCCGCAGCAGAGGGCGGCCCCGCAGCCGGGCATGCACAGCTCGCGGTCAAAGGCCTGGCCGCGGGCAAAGGCCTCCAGCACCCGCGGCACAGGGCCGGTGACAAAGGGCACCAGGTCGAAGCCGGCGGCCTCGAGCAGGGCGGCCGGTTCCGCGGAAACGGCACCGCAGATGATCACCTGCACCCCCCGGGCGCGCAGCAGGCGCACCAGTTCACCCGGATGGGCGGGATCAAAGGCCAGCAGGGCGGTCGTAGTCAGGGTGCCGTGGTCGATCTCGGCGACGAGCAGGGTCCGGGCCGCGTCGAACACCGGCGAAACCCGCTGTCCCCAAACCGTCACCGCAATGTTGACCGTCGCACCTTGTCGTTTCATGCCCTTACAGAGCAATGAGCGTGCCACAACCGGAAATTCCCGAGACCAGGCTTTTACTTTTTGAAATAACAGAACTTTTGCAAACACCAAAGCGAGCGGCGCCATGACCGACAGCGAGGCAGGGTCGCATCGTCGCGCATGAATGCGACGGTCTGCGACCCTAAAGAAGAGCAAAGATGCGACTGTTCAGGAGGTGCGGCGACTGCGGCCGTCCGTGGGGGGCAGGTCGAGGTTGAGCTTTTTCAGCTTGCGGAACAGGGTGGATTTGTGCATGCCCAGCTCGCGGGCCGCGGCCAGGCGGTTGTAGTGGGTGCGTTCCAGGGCGGCGCGGATCGCCTCCTCCTCGCTGGCCACGCGCACCGCCCGCAGGTCCGGGGGTTCGGTCGTCGCCGGCGGCGCGGTCGCGCTCGCGGCCGCGGGAGTCTGCAGGTGGGCCGGCAGGTGGTGCAGGCCGATGCGCTCGCCGGTGCAGAGGATAAAGCCGTGCTCGATGATGTTTTCCAGCTCGCGGATGTTGCCGGGGAAGTCGTGGGCCATGAGCCGCGCCAGGGTTGCAGGTTCGAGCCCGGCCACGGCGCGGCCGCGCAGCCGGTTCATGCGGTCGATGCACCGCTCCACCAGCAGGGGGATGTCCTCGCGCCGCGCGCGCAGGGGCGGCAGCTGCAGCCGGACCACGTTGATCCGGTAGAACAGGTCGCGGCGGAAAGTGCCCTCGGCCACCAGCGCCTCCAGGTCCCGGTTGGTGGCCGCGAGGATGCGCACGTTCACCCGTTCACCTTTTGTTGCCCCGAGCGGCTGGAACTCCCGCTCCTCGAGCACGCGCAGCAGTTTCACCTGGAAGGCCGGGCTGGTCTCGCCGATCTCGTCGAGCAGGATGGTGCCGCCCTCGGCGAGCGCAAAATAGCCGG
>ERZ1645192.526-NODE-526-length-31825-cov-7.898615_pt1 | contig 31825 bp, 28 predicted proteins | sample MGYA00575354_ERZ1645192 | MGnify/ENA primary metagenome ERZ1645192 (study PRJEB40844, sample SAMN11349763) | freshwater sediment metagenome | isolation source: river sediment | host: Sediment | place: India: Faizupur Khadar , New Delhi | collected 2017-02-21 ...
CCGTCGGCATCCTGCGTTGCACGCAGCTCGCGGACCAGCGCGTCGGCGCGCGTGGCATCGGCCTCGGCGGCGGCCAGCGCGTCGTGCGCCTGCGCCAGGGCGACGTAGGTGCGGACCACGTTGGCGGCCAGCGCGACGCGTGCTGCCTGCGCGTCCACCTCGGCGGCGCGGGCGTTGCCGACCGCGGCCTCCCAGCGCGAACGCGAGGCGCCCCAGATGTCGGGATTCCAGGCGAAGCTCAGGGTCAGCAGGTCGGCCACGCTGAAGTGGCCGCCGAGGTCCGGACCGGCCAGCGATTCCGGCAGTTGCAGGCCCAGCACCTGCGCACCGGCGCCGAGGGTCGGCTTGCGTGCAGCATCGGCGACGCCGGCCTGCGCGGAGGCCTTGCGCGCACGCGCGTCGGCGGCGGCGAGCGAGGGCGCGCCGGCGAGCGCCTCGTCGACCAGCGCATCCAGTTGCGGATCGCCGAACGCGGTCCACCAGCGCTGGTCCGGCCATGCGGTCGCGGAGACCGACGCCTCGGCAAGGGAGGTCGCGGCCTGCAGGCTGGCGGCCTCGCGCGGCGTCGATTGCGGTGCGATCCCGGCGGTGGAGGCGCAACCGGCCAGGAACACTGCGGCGGCCAGCAGGCTGGCACGGGGGAGGCGAGGGGACATGGCTCAGTCCTCGGACAAGAGGTTGTCGCGCACCTGTTCGACCAGGCGGGTCAGCTGGGCGCGCGTGGCGTCGTCCATCCCACGCAGCGCACGGGCGCGGACCCGTTGCCCGCATTGGTCGATGTCGCGCCACATCGCGGTGCCGGCGTCGGTGAGGTGGATGTGGACCGCGCGACGGTCGGCCGGGTCGGCGAGTCGCGCCAGGATCCCGCGCGCTTCGAGCTTGTCGAGCAGGCGGGTCATCGCCCCCGGGTTGAGGTCGGCGGCGCGGGCGAGGTCGGTCACGCCGGCCGGGCCGGCCGAGAGCCGCTTCAGGGTGATGAACTGGCTGAAGTTGAGCTCATGGCCGGCGGCGGCGAGCTCGCGTTCCATCCGTGCCCACATGGCGTCGCGGGCCTGGCGGAACAGCAGGCCGAGGGCGGAGCCGGTGCAGGCTTCGGCAGGGGTGGCGTGGGTGATCATGGGCCGGCATATTGCGAGCCCATGCAATATTTGTCAATGCAAATATCGCCGTTGCAAACGTATTCCGTCAGCCGGGGCGCTGCAGGACCAGTTCCAGCACGAACTTGCTGCCGAAGAAGGCCAGCACCAGCAGGGCCATCGCGCCCAGGGTCCAGCGCACCGCGGTCTCGCCGCGCCAACCGCGGCGCCAGCGCCCGAGCAGCAACGCCCCGAAGGCCAGCCACGACAGCAGGCTGAGGACGGTCTTGTGCACCAGGTGCTGCGCGAACAGGTTCTCGACGAACAGCACGCCGGTGAGCAGGGTCGCGGTCAGCAGCGCGAACCCGACCGCGATGCTGCGGAACAGGAGGCTTTCCAGCTCGGTCAGCGGCGGCAGGGCCGCCAGCCAGCGATGGAATTCGCGCCGGCGCAGGGCGCGTTCCTGCAGCATCAGGAACAGGGCCAGCACCGCGGCCAGCGCGAGCGTCGCGTATGCAAGCAAGGCCAGCCACGCGTGCAGTTGCAGGCGCCAGTCCAGGGTGCTGGCGGTGTCGGCATGCCCGTATGCGGCGTAGCCCAGCAGGCTGAGCGCCGCGAGCGGGAACACCACGATGCCCAGCGCCGGCATCCGCCCCGATGCCCCGAACGCCGCCGTCAACGCTGCCATGCCGATGCCCGTCAGCGACAGCGCGGCGAAGAAATGCATGTCCGGGCCCTGCAGCAGGCGCCACGCCTCGACGTGGGTTTCGGCATGAAACAGCACCGCCAGCAGTGACACCGGGATCCAGCCGCGGCCTTGCGAACCCGCGGCGGCACCGCGCCACAGCAGGGCGGTGGCGGCGAGGTACAGGACGATCGCGATCGCAGGCATCAGCATCCGCGGAAGTGTCGCACAGCCGGTGCGCGCGGCGCGGCCGGTATACTGCGCGGCCCTCGTCCCCACGCCGCCCCGCCATGTTCGAATCCCTGACCCAGCGCCTGTCCGGCACCATCGAGCGCCTGCGCGGGCGCGGCCGGCTGACCGAGTCCAACATCAGCGAGGCAGTGCGCGAGGTGCGGATCGCGCTACTGGAGGCCGACGTGGCGCTGCCGGTGGTGCAGGCGCTGGTCCAGCGCATCAAGGTGCGCGCGGTGGGCCAGGAGGTCATGCGCTCGCTGAGCCCGGGCCAGGTGCTGGTGCGCATCGTGCGCGACGAGCTCGCGGCGGTGATGGGCGCGCAGGCCTCCGACCTCAACCTCAACGTGCCGGCGCCGGCGGTGATCCTGATGGCCGGCCTGCAGGGCGCGGGCAAGACCACCACCGTCGGCAAGCTCGCCAAGCACCTGAAGGACAAGCGCAAGAAGAAGGTCATGGTGGTCTCGGCCGACGTCTACCGGCCGGCCGCGATCGAGCAGTTGCAGACCTTGGCCGGGCAGGTGGGTGCGGTGTTCTTCCAGTCCGACGCCGCGCAGAAGCCCGAGGCGATCGTCAAGGCGGCGATCGCTGAGGCGCGCAAGACCTTCGTCGACGTGCTGATCGTCGACACCGCCGGCCGCACCAGCATCGACGACGCGATGATGGCCGAGATCAAGGCGCTGCACGGCGCGGTGGACCCCGTCGAGACCCTGTTCGTGGTCGACTCGATGACCGGCCAGGACGCCGCGGTGACCGCCAAGCACTTCGGCGAGGCGTTGCCGCTGACCGGCGTGGTGCTGACCAAGACCGATGGCGACGCCCGCGGCGGCGCGGCGCTGTCGGTGCGCTACATCACTGGCAAGCCGATCAAGTTCGTCGGCGTGGGCGAAAAGCCCGATGGCCTGGACGTGTTCCATCCGGAGCGCGCCGCCGGCCGCATCCTCGACATGGGCGACGTGCTGTCCCTTGTCGAGCAGGTCGAGGCCCAGGTCGACAAGGACAAGGCGCAGAAGCTCGCCGAGAAGGTCGCCAAGGGCAAGAAGTTCGACCTCAACGACATGCGCGACCAGCTCGAGCAGATGCAGGCCATGGGCGGCCTGCACGGCCTGATGGACAAGCTGCCCGGCGTCGGCCAGCTGCCGGAGGCGGTGAAGCAGCAGGTCACCGGCCGCGAAGTGCCGCGGATGATCGCGATCATCAATTCGATGACCAAGAAGGAACGCCGCAACCCCGACCTGCTGAACGGCTCGCGCCGCGCGCGGGTGGCCCGTGGCGCCGGCCTGACCCCGGCCGACGTCAACAAGGTGCTCAAGCAGTACCAGCAGATGGAAAAGATGATGGGCAAGCTGGGCCGCGGCGGCATGAAGGGCATGATGCGCGGGCTCAGCGGGATGATGGGGGGTCGCGGCGGGATGATGCCGCCGATGCGCTGACCGGCGCGCGACTCGGCGGCGCCGACGCGGCCCGAGTTTCCTTCGCCCATTCAAGGCGTTATACTTGTCGGCTTACCCGGCCATTCCGGCCGCTGGGCACCACCGAGAAACCGCAATGGTCAAGATCCGCCTTACCCGTGGCGGCGCCAAGAAGCGCCCCTTCTACCACATCATCGTCACCGACAGCCGCAGCGCGCGCGACGGCCGCAACATCGAGCGCGTGGGGTTCTACAACCCGGTCGCGCAGGGCGCCGAGAAGCGCGTGGAGCTGGACGTCGAGCGCGTGAAGTACTGGGTCGACAACGGCGCGCAGCTGACCGACAAGGTCGCCGACCTGTACAAGGCCGCCGCCAAGGCTGCCTGATGCCGCAGCCGCCCGTGAAGCGGGCGGCGCTGCTTGCATGAACGCACCGGACGCCCGCCAACGGATGATCGCCGTGGGCAGGTTGCACGGTGCGTTCGGCGTTCGTGGGGAAGTGAAACTGGAAAGCTTCACCGAGCCACAGCGCGCCATCGCCAAGTACCAGCCCTGGACCTTGCGTGACGCTCGCGGCGGCGAGCGCGCCTGCGAAGGCGCCAAGCTGCGCGAGGGCGTGAAGGGCCTGATCGCCACGTTGCCCGGCATCACCGACAAGGACGCCGCCGACGCGCTGCGCGGCGTCGAGGTGCTGGTGCCGCGCTCGGCGCTGCCACCGCCCGCGCCGGGCGAGTACTACTGGGTCGACCTCGAGGGCCTGCGCGTGGTGAACGCCGAGGGCGTGGACTTCGGCCGCGTGTCGCACCTGTTCGCGACCGGCGCCAATGACGTGCTGGTGGTGCAGGGCGAGCGCGAGCGCATGCTGCCGTTCGTGCAGCCCGACGTGGTGCGCGCGGTCGATTTCGACGCTGGCGTGGTCACGGTCGATTGGGACGCGGATTTCTGAGCCTGGCGATGCGCTTCGACATCGTCAGCCTGTTCCCGGATTTCGTCGCCCAGCTCGCCGCCCACGGGGTGGTGGGGCGCGCCGGCGAGCGCGGCCTGCTGTCCATCCACGGCTGGAACCCCCGCGACCATGCGGAGGGAGGCTACCGCCGGGTGGACGATCGTCCGTTCGGCGGCGGACCGGGCATGGTGATGCTGATCGATCCGCTCCAGGCCGCCTTGCAGGCCGCACGCGACGCGGACCCGGCGCCGGTGCGCACGATCTACCTCAGCCCGCAGGGCACGCGCCTGACCCAGGCCAAGGTACGCGAGCTGGCGGCCTTGCCGCGGCTGTTGCTGCTGTGCGGCCGCTACGAAGGGGTCGACGAGCGCCTGTTGCAGGCCGAGGTCGACGAGGAACTGTCGATCGGCGACTACGTGCTGTCCGGCGGCGAGCTGGCCGCCGCGGTGGTGGTCGATGCCGTGGCCCGGCTGCTCGACGGTGCACTCGGCGATGCCGAATCGGCGGTGCAGGACAGCTTCGAGGGCGATGGCCTGCTGGACTGCCCGCATTACACCCGGCCGGTCGAACATGCCTTGGGCCCGGTGCCGCCGATCCTGCTCTCCGGCAACCATGCCGGGATCGCGCGCTGGCGCCGCCAGCAGTCGCTGGGCCGGACCTGGCTGCGGCGACCGGACCTGCTGGACGAGGCGGCGCTGTCCAAGGCCGACCGCGGCCTGCTGGCCGACTTCAAGGCCCGCTACCTGCAGGCCCTGGACGAGCCGGACGGCGACGCCTGAGCGGGCCCGCCGGGCCGCCGGGCGCCTGCGGCTAACTCTCTAGCGCGCAAGGGAAAAACGCGCCATAATGGCGAGCTGGCCCATCCGGGCCGTTGCACCCGTTCCACCGATGCCATGACGCGGGTCCACGTGCACTCGCGCAACAACGACACCAACAGGCGCGCGCCACAGGCACGCACACGACTCCAAGGTTGATCCCATGAACAAGCCCTCGATCCACACCCTGCTCCAGGAATTCGAAGCCGCCCAGGTTTCGCGCCAGCTGCCCGACTTCGGCCCCGGCGACACCGTCATCGTCAACGTGAAGGTGAAGGAAGGCAACCGCGAGCGCGTCCAGGCCTACGAGGGCGTGGTCATCGGCAAGAAGAACGCCGGCCTGAACTCCTCGTTCACGGTCCGCAAGATCTCGCACGGCTTCGGCGTCGAGCGCGTGTTCCAGACCCACAGCGCCGGCATCGACTCGGTGCAGGTGAAGCGCCGCGGCGACGTGCGCGCCAGCAAGCTGTACTACCTGCGCGGCCTGGAAGGCAAGAAGGCGCGCATCAAGGAAGACCTGGCCGGCAACGCCAAGGCCAAGGCCGCTGCGGCCGCCGCTGCCGCCGCGGCATCCGACGCCGCCGCCGAGTAAGGCGCTCGCGCCTTGCACGCTGGACGGCCGCCCCCGGGCGGCCGTCTGCGTTTGGAGGGATCGGGATGACGATCGACGCGACAGCCGCCGCCGGCGTGCGCCTGGACCTGTGGTTGTGGGCGGCGCGCTTCTTCAAGACGCGCGCGCTGGCCAAGCACGCCATCGAGACCGGCAAGGTGGAGATCGGCGGGCAGCGCGCCAAGCCCGCGCGCAGCGTGCGCGTCGGCGACCTGCTGGTGGTGCAGCGTGGCGAGGAGCGCTTCGAGCTGGAGGCGGTCGCGCTGAGCGACATCCGCGGGCCGGCGAGCGTCGCGCAAGCGCTGTATCGCGAATCCGAGGCATCGAAACTGGCGCGTGAGCAGGCGCGGGCACTGCGTGCGGCGGAACGCGCCGGCTTCCGCCCGCCGGACAGCAAGCCCGACAAGCGCGCGCGCCGACTGATCCGCGCGCTGGGCGACATCGACGCGCTGTAGCAACGTCCGGCCTATCCCGGACGGCCGATTGCCGGTCCATCGGCGCCTGCCGACACTGGCGCAGCACGAAACGCCTGGAGCGCGCATGCGTACGCTGCGCCGCGGAAGCCGCGGCATCGATGTCGAGTTCATGCAACGCCTGCTGGTGCGCGCGGACGTGCGCGAGCACGCCGACGCCCCGTACTTCGGCAGCAGTGGCCGGTTCGACGAGGAGTGCGATCGCGCGATCCGGCTGTTCCAGCGCCGGCACCCGGGACTGGTCGTGGACGGCATCGTCGGGCCGCAGACCTGGAGCGCGCTGGGCTTGCGCAGCCATCGCGAGCACCCGATCCAGCGCTACGGGCAGCCAACCGGCATGAGTTGCTGGTCGGCGGCGGCGACGATGATCCTGGGCCGCAACATGAGTGTCGGCACCGGTGGCGCGACCCTCGGTCCGACCGGCGGGCTGGATGCCGATCACGACAACATCGAGGCCTTCGGCCGCGCCCTCGGCTGGCGGATGCCGGACCACTCCCCCGACGTGCGCGAACTGGTCGGGATGCTGGTCGCATCGCCGCTCTGGATCGGCTTGCAGCATGCCAGCGGCCGCCATGCGGTGGTGCTCAGCGGGGTCTACAGCGATGGCGATCCCTCGGGGCAGGGCACGATGGTGCGCATCCACGATCCGTGGCCGCCCGGACGCGGCGCGGTGTACGGCAGCTTCGCCAACCCGGTGATCCTGCGCGACGGCACCTTCCGCGCGGTGGCGTCGCTGGAGTACCTGTTGATCCCGAACTGAAGCCGGCGAGCGCGGACAAACGAACGGCCGCAGCAGCGGCCGTTCGCCCGGTGGAGCCCAGGGGCTTACGCGAGGTCGAAGCGATCCAGGTCCATCACCTTGGCCCAGGCCGCGGCGAAGTCGCGCGCGAACTTCTCGCGCCCGTCGTCGGCGGCGTAGACCTCGGCGAGGGCACGCAGCACCGAGTTGGAACCGAACACCAGGTCGACGCGTGTCGCGGTCCACTTCTGCGCGCCGGTCCTGCGGCAGCGGCCGGCGTAGCGGTTGCGCCCGGTCGGTGTCCACTCGGTGGCCATGTCCAGCAGGTTCACGAAGAAGTCGTTGCCGAGCACGCCGACCCGGTCGGTGAACACGCCATCCGACGAGCCGCCGGTGTTCGCGCCGAGCACGCGCAGGCCGCCGACCAGCGCGGTCATTTCCGGCGCGGTGAGGGTAAGCAACTGCGCGCGGTCGACCAGCAGGTGTTCCGCCGGGATGTCGGACGGTCCCTTGAGGAAGTTGCGGAAGCCGTCGGCGAAGGGTTCCATCGGCGCGAACGAGGCCACGTCGGTCTGTGCCTGCGTGGCATCGGTGCGGCCGGGGTGGAAGGGCACGTCGAGGTGGATGCCGGCGTCGGCGGCGGCCTTCTCCACCGCGGCGGTGCCGCCCAGCACGATCAGGTCCGCCAGCGACACGTGCTTGCCGCCGGCGCTGCCGTTGAAGCCGGCCTGCACGCCTTCGAGCACGGCAAGCACGTTCGCCAGCCGCGCGGGGTCATTCGCCGCCCAGTCCTTCTGCGGTGCGAGGCGCACGCGCGCGCCGTTGGCGCCGCCGCGCTTGTCGCCGCCGCGGAAGGTCGAGGCCGAGGCCCAGGCCGCGAACACCAGGTCCGGGACCGATGCGCCGCTGTCGAGGATCGTGGCCTTGAGCGCCGCGATGTCCGCGGCGTCGAGCGGGGTGCCGGTCGCCTTCGGCAGCGGGTCCTGCCAGATGAGGTCTTCCGCTGGTACCTCGGGCCCGAGGTAGCGCGCCTTCGGGCCCATGTCGCGGTGGGTGAGCTTGAACCAGGCCCGCGCGTAGGCATCGCTGAAGGCGTCGAAATCGGCGAGGAAGCGCCGCGAGATCTTCTCGTAGGCGGGATCGAAGCGCAGCGACAGGTCGGTGGTCAGCATCGTCGGGCGATGCTTCTTCGCCGGATCGAAGGCGTCCGGGATGATCGCCTCGGCATCCTTCGCCACCCACTGGTGGGCGCCGGCCGGGCTCTTGGTGAGTTCCCACTCGAAGCCGAACAGGTTCTCGAAGAAGTTGTTGCTCCACTGCGTCGGGGTCTTGGTCCAGGTGACCTCCAGGCCGCTGGTGATGGCGTCGCCGCCCTTGCCGCTGCCGTGCCGGTTGTGCCAGCCGAAGCCCTGCGATTCGAGGTCGGCCGCTTCGGGCTCCGCGCCGACGTTGTCCGCCGGCGCCGCGCCGTGGCACTTGCCCATGCTGTGGCCGCCGGCGATCAGCGCCACGGTCTCCTCGTCGTCCATCGCCATGCGTGCGAAGGTCTCGCGGATGTCCCGGGCCGCGGCGACCGGGTCCGGGTTGCCGTCCGGGCCTTCCGGGTTCACGTAGATCAGGCCCATCTGCACTGCGGCCAGCGGGTTCTCGAGGTCGCGGGTATGCGGCACCTGGCTGTCGTCGTCCTTGACCAGCACGCCATGGGCGTCGGGCACGCCGGGCGAGCCGCGGGAATATCGTTCATCGCCGCCCAGCCACTTGGTCTCGCGGCCCCAGTACACGTCGAGGTCGGGTTCCCAGGTGTCCTCGCGACCGCCGGCGAAGCCGAAGGTCTTGAAGCCCATGGTCTCCAGCGCGACATTGCCGGCCAGGATCATCAGGTCGGCCCAGGAGATCTTCTGCCCGTACTTCTGCTTGATCGGCCACAGCAGGCGCCGGGCCTTGTCCAGGCTGACGTTGTCGGGCCAGCTGTTGAGCGGGGCGAAGCGCTGCTGGCCGCGACCGCCGCCGCCGCGACCATCGCCGACGCGGTAGGTGCCGGCGCTGTGCCAGGCCATGCGGACGAACAGGCCGCCGTAGTGGCCGAAGTCGGCCGGCCACCAGTCCTGCGAATCGGTCATCAACGCCGCGAGGTCGCGCTTGAGCGCCTGGTAGTCGAGCTTCTTGAATTCCGATGCGTAGTCGAACCCGGCCCCGAGCGGATTCGATCGCTCCGAGTGCTGGTTGAGCAGGTCCAACCGCAACTGCTGGGGCCACCAGTCCTTGTTGCTGGTACCGCCGCCGGCGGCGCTATGGAATGGGCATTTCGCTTCGGTGGACATCGCGGGGACCTCGAGCACTGGGGTCCCGTCACTCTAGGTAGCGATGATCGAAAGTGAAAATCGAATGATCCGAACCGATTGATAGCAATAGGCTATCGCTTGGCGATCAGCGGCCACCGCCCAGCCAGGAACTGCCGAGTTTCAGCACGTCGCCCAAGCCAAGTGCGCCATCTCCGGCCTGGTCGAGCAACGCGCCCAGCAAGCCGCCGCCCAGTCCGCCGGCCTGGCGCACTTGTGCATGTTCCTGCCCGAGCAGGTCGCCCAGCGCCTGCGGGGACGCTTCGCCGTCGCCGCCGAACATGCGCTTGGCGAGGTAGGCCATCACGATCGGCGCGAGGATCTTGAGCAGCAGCTGTGCCTTGTCGTCGCCCAGGCCGGTCGCCTGTCCCAGCCCCGCCTGCGCGCGCGGCAACTGGCCGCCGAAGATGTGGCCGAGTTGCCCGAGTCCGTCGGTCTGGCGGTCCTGCTGGCCGCCGAGGACCGCCCCGAGGATGTCGCCCAGGCCGCCGGCGCTGGCATGGTCGCGCCCGAGCGCCCCCAGCAGGGCATCGGCACCCTGCGGCTGCGCGGTGTTGCGGCCCATCGCCCCGAGGATCATCGGCAGTGCGGCGGCCACCGCCCCCGCCGTTTGCGCCTGCCCGGCGCCGAGTTGGCCGGCGATCTGCTGCAGGGCCGGGCCCGAAAGTTGGGAGAACAGGTCGTCGGTCAGGCTGGTCATGGCGTCTTCCTCGGGGTCGGGCGAGGCCCGGAACCGCCACGTTAGCAGGGTGAAGGCCGATCGCCCGGCCGACGCCGGATCGCCCTAGCTCAGGCCAGCGCTTTCAGCCGGTACAGCGCCTCCAGCGCCTGCTTGGGCGTGAGGTCGTCCGGATCCAGCGCGGCCAGGGCTTCGATCGCGGCACTGGCGGGCGCGAACAGCCCGAACTGCTGCGGCTGGTCCAGCGCGGGCGCACTCATCGGCACCGTCGGTGCATCGCGGCCTTGCGCTTCCAGTTCCGCCAGCCGCGCGCGCGCCTGCTGCAGGGCGGCCTTGGGCAAGCCGGCGAGGGCCGCCACCTGCAGCCCGAAGCTGCGGTTCGCCGGCCCCGGCCGTACCGCGTGCATGAACACCAGCGCGTCGCCGTGCTCGACTGCGTCGAGGTGCAGGTTGGCGATGCCGCTCCCGGGTTCGGCCAGCGCGGTGAGCTCGAAGTAGTGCGTCGCGAACAGGGTGTAGCTGCGGTTCGCCGAGGCAAGCTGCCGCGCCACCGCATCCGCCAGCGCGAGGCCGTCGTACGTGGACGTGCCGCGCCCGATCTCGTCCATCAGCACCAGCGAGTGCTCGGTGGCGTGGTGGAGGATGTAGGCGGTCTCGCTCATCTCGACCATGAAGGTCGACTGCCCGCGCGCGAGGTCGTCGCCGGCGCCGATGCGGGTCAGGATGCGGTCGATCGGGCCGAGCTCGGCCCTGGCCGCCGGCACGAAGCTGCCGATGCAGGCCAGCAGCACGATCAGCGCGTTCTGGCGCATGAAGGTGCTCTTGCCGCCCATGTTCGGGCCGGTGATCACGTACATCCGGGTGTCGCCGTCGAACACCAGGTCGTTCGGTTCGAACGGCGCGTCGCGGAGCGCCTCGACCACCGGGTGGCGCCCGCGCTCGATGACGATGCCGGGCGCTTCGCGCAGCAGCGGCCGCGTCCAGTCGAGCGCCTGCGCGCGTTCGGCGAAGCCGGCCAGCACGTCCAGCTCGCTGAGTGCGAGCGCGCAGCGGCGCAGCGGTTCCAGCACCTCGTTGAGCAGGTCGAGCACGCCTTCGTACAGCAGTTTCTCGCGCGCCAGCGCACGCTCGCGCGCCGACAGCACCTTGTCCTCGAACGCCTTCAGTTCCTCGGTGATGTAGCGCTCCGCGCCGGTCAGGGTCTGCCGGCGGGTGTAGTGCACGGGCGCCTTGTCGCTCTGGCCCTTGCTGATCTCGATGAAGTAGCCATGCACGCGGTTGTAGCCGACCTTGAGGTTGGCGATGCCGGTGGCCTCGCGTTCGCGCGCCTCCAGGTCGATCAGGAACTGGTCGGCGTTCGTGCTGAGCACGCGCAATTCGTCCAGCTCGGCGTCGTAGCCTTCGGCGATGACGCCGCCGTCGCGGGCGAGCAGCGGCGGCTGCGCCACGATCGAGGCGCGCAGGACGCGCGCGGTGGCGTCGTGTTCGCCGAGTTCGTCGCGGAGGGCCTGCAGGCGTGGCGAGTCCAGCGGGGCCAGGATCGCGCGGATCGACGGCAGCATCGACAGGCCGTCGCGCAGGGTGGACAGGTCGCGCGGGCGCGCGCTGCGCAGGGCCACCCGCGACAGGATCCGTTCCATGTCGCCGAGCCCGCGGAAGGCCTCGCGCAGGAGCTCGTCGGCGCGCTGCTCGATGAGCGCCTGCACCGCGTGGTGGCGTTCGCCGACGGTGCGGCGGTCGCGCAGCGGGCGATGCAGCCAGCGCCGCAGCAGGCGCCCGCCCATCGGCGAGACGGTCGAATCCAGCACGCCGAGCAGGGTGGCCTTGAGGTCGCCGTCGACCCGCGAATCCAGTTCGAGGTGGCGGCGCGTCGCCGCGTTCATCGCCACCGCGTCGTCGCTGGTTTCCAGCGCGATGCTGCGCAGGTGCGGCAGCCGCTGCTTCTGGGTTTCCTCGACGTAGCCGAGCAGGGCTGCGGCCGCGGCGACCGCGCGCGGCTTGCCCTCCAGCCCGAACGCGCCGAGGTCGTGCACGCCGAAGAATTGCAGCAGCTGGCGGCGGCCGCTGTCGGCGTCGAACAACCACGGCGGGCGGCGCCGCAAGCCGCGCGCTTCCAGCACCGCCGGCGGCCAGCCATCCTCGTCGGCGACCAGGATCTCCGCGGCCTGCAGACGGGCCAGCTCGGCGTCCAGCGCATCGTCGCCTTCGACCTCGTTGGCGCGCAGGCGGCCGCTGGCAAGGTCGGCCCAGGCCAGGCCGTAGCCGCCCTTGCCGCGGCTGATCGCCAGCAGCAGGGTGTCGCGGCGTTCGTCCAGCAAGGCTTCGTCGGTGACCGTGCCCGGGGTGACGATGCGCACCACCTTGCGTTCGACCAGCCCCTTGGCCAGCGCCGGGTCGCCGATCTGTTCGCAGATCGCCACCGACTCGCCCAACGCCACCAGGCGGGCCAGGTAGCCCTCGTACGCGTGGTGCGGCACGCCCGCCATCGGGATCGGCTGGCCGGCGGAATTGCCGCGTTGGGTCAGGGTGATGTCGAGCAGGCGCGCGGCCTTGCGTGCGTCGTCGTAGAACAGCTCGTAGAAGTCGCCCATCCGGAAGAACAGCAGCACGTCCGGGTGCTCGGCCTTGGCCGCGAAGAACTGCTTCATCAACGGAGTGTGGTCTTGCTGCTTCACGCCGCTGCGTGTTCCTTCACGTGGCACGGTGGGTCGGGCCGCGCCCTCGGCTGGTCGATGCCGGGCGGGCGTGCCGCGGGCGCAAGCGGCCGGCGGGCGGGGGATCGCCCAGCATTATGCCGGCATCGCGCGGTGGCGGTCAGCGGGAGGAGGACGCTCAACGCGCCCAGGCGTTGCCGATCTGGATGTAGCCGGCGGTGCCGTCCGGGCCGCGGGCGACGTCCACCCCGAAGGTCAGTCCGAACAGCTTCATGGCCTTGAACCGCACGCCCACGCCACCGGCGGTCACCGACTTGCAGCCGCGGTTGCCATCGCGGGTGGAACAGGCGCGGCCGGCCCCGGCGAACCCGAGCACGTCCCAGCGCTTGCCGGCGGGGTGGCGCAGTTCCAGTTCCGCCGACGCCGCGCGCTCGCCGGCATAGCGCATCTTGGCGACGCCGCGCAGCGCGACATAGGGCCGCAGGTAGAACGGCGCATCGCCGGCGCTCGCCTCGGCGATGGTGCGCATGCCCAGCGTCGCCTTGCCCGGCCCGGCGCGGTAGCCGGCCCAGTCGAGCTTCAGCGACTGCTGCGCGAAGCTGGCCCCCAGCGCGGGGGCATGCACGGTCAGGCCCAGGGTGAGCGACTGGCCGCGAGACGGGGTGAACACATCGTCGCGCGTGTCGCGCGTCCAGCTCAGCCCGAGACCGGCGATGTCGGCCTTCCTGGCCTCGCCCGCAAGTTCCGGCGGCAGGCCGAGGTCGAACCCGACTTCGCTGCGCGCGGCGAACACGCGCACGCCCAGGCTGTCGGGCCCCTGGCCCAGGCTGCGTTGTGCCTGCACGCTGAAGCCGAGCATGGCCAGGTCGAAGCCGAGGTCCTGGTCGTCCCGTGGCGACAGGCCGGCGTACTGCAGCCGGATGTCCGCCTTGCCCGCCACCGCGGTGGTGCGCCAACGCCCACCGGCCCAGGCGCGATGGTCGAAGGCCGCCACCCCGCGCGATCCGCCGCTGGTCCACAACGCCCCGATGCCGTACGCCTGCGGCTTGCTGGGGCCACTGCCGGCGGCGGGCCCGGCGCGCATCCAGACCGGGCCGGCGAACACGCCGGAGCCGATCGCCGGCTCGGTGATCGGGTAGGGCACCACCAGGAAGCGGTCCTCGTCGGCCTGCCCTTCGGTGTCCTCCGCGGCATCCTGCGCGCGCGCATCGGGCGAGGCCGCGATGCTGCCCGCCAGCAGGAGGCCGCAGGCGGTCGGCAGCATCGTGCGGCGTCGGAAGGTGGGCAGGGGCATCGGCGGCATCCCGGGCATGGCTGGCTCGCGCGCACGAGACCACGCGCGCGGGTGGCGGGCAATTGGGCCTAGGTCGCAGCCCGCCGGTTCAGCGATGCGCGGGCAGGGACAGGCTGAGGGTGGCGCCGCCGTCCGGGTTGTTGCTGGCCCAGAGCTTGCCGCCATGCGATTGCACGATGGTGGTGCAGACCGCGAGGCCCAGGCCCATCCCCTCGGCCTTGCTGGTCACGAACGGGCTGAAGATCCGCTCCAGGTCCTCTTCCGGGATGCCGGTGCCGATGTCGCTGACCGCGACCTCCACCTGGCCCGGCGCCAGCAGGCGGGTACGCACGGTGAGCCGGCGTCCCTTGCACATGCCTTCCATCGCATCGCTGCCGTTCATCACCAGGTTGAGCAGCACCTGCTGCAACTGCACCCGGTCGCCGTCGACCAGCGGCAGGCCAGGGGCGAGGTCGAGCACCAGTTCGATGCTGCGGTTCAGCAGGTCGCTGCGGATGATGCGCAGCACGTCCTGCACGACCTCGTTGACCTCGAGCGGGCGATGGTCGGCCGGGTCCTTGCGCAGCATCGCGCGCAGGCGGCGGATCACCTCGCCGGCGCGCTTGTCGTTCTCGACGATGTTGACCAGGCTGCGCGTGACCTCCTCGAGATCGGGCGGGGTGTGCGCCATGAAGCGCAGGCCAGCCTGCGCATTGCTGAGGATGGCGGTCAGCGGCTGGTTGAGCTCGTGCGCGAGCGAGCCCGACAGTTCCGCGAGCAGCGCCACCCGCGAGAGATGGGCGAGTTCGTCGCGTTGCAGCGAGGCATCCCGTTCCATCCGCTGGCGCTCGCTGATGTCGGTGACCGACACCAGCACGAACGATTCGCCGGCGATCCAGACCGGACTGGCAGCGACTTCGACTGGCAGTTGGTGGCCATCGGCGCGGCGCGCCATGCGCGGCTGGTCCGGCGCGGTCGCCAGGTCGCCGGTGCGCAGCCAATCCGCCAGCGGATCGGCATCCTGTGCATCGCCGCCGGCCGGTGGCGGCAGCAGGCGGCCGAGCTCGGCATGCACCAGGCGGCTGCGGTCCTGCCCGAACACCGCTTGCGCCTTGAGGTTGGCCAACACCACGCGGCCCTCGCGGTTGGCCATCAGCATCGCCACCGGCGCTGCCTCGACGACCTGCTGGAAGCGCAGGTCGGCGGCCTTGCGTTCGGTGATGTCGACCAGCACGCCGCTGAAGCGCGGGCGCCCGCCGGACGGCGAGGTCTCCACATGCCCGCGGATGCCCAGCCAGCGCATCGCCTGGCGGTCTGGATCGATCCGGAACTCGGCCTTGAATTCGCCCTGGTGGCGCAGCGCATCGGCCAGCGCCGCCAGCATCGGGGTGCGGTCCTCCGGGTGCACGCGCCGCAGCAGGCCGCGCAGGCGGAAGGCATCGGGATGGCGCAGGCCGAGCATGCGCAGGGTGACATCCGACATCCAGCGTTCGCCATGGTCGGCATCCCAGCCCCACAGGCCGATGTCGGCGGCGCGCACCGCCAGCGAGGTGCGCAACTGGCTCAGGCGCAGGCTGTCGTCGGAGGCCTTCAGGCGTTGCGCCAGCTGCGCCGCGCGCAGGATGTCGCCGCCCAGGTCCATGCTCATCACGAACAACACCGGCACGAAGCCGGGGTTGATCGAGATCGGTACGTGCTTGCCGAACCAGACGGCGGCGATCGCCTCCACCGCGGCGACCAGCATGAAGAACTGCAGGCTGCCGCACACCGCCACCACCCGCATGCGCTCGCGCACGTCGCCGCGCCGCCACACTTCAACGATCACCTGGCCGAGGTAGACCACCATCAGCAACAGGCTGGCCTGCACGGCGGACATCCACGGATTGGCGATGCCCTCGGGCGTGGAGATCACTTCACCCCCCCACATCCGGATCCGCGCGAGCCCGGTGGTGTGGCTGAAGTGCAGGTTGTCGCCGGTGGTGAAGTTCGCGACCAGGCCGATGAGGTAGAAGGCCGAGATCGCCACCCCCAGGCGCACGCTGCCGGCCCTGAACGACATCCGCACGAACCAGACCAGGCCCACCGTCAGCACGCACATGGCGGCGTGGCCCCAGCGCAGGATCCGCGCGAAATCGGCGGGCACCGTGGTGCGCATCGCCACCACTTCCATGATCGCGATGGTGCCCACGCTCAGGCAGATGACCGAAAACAGCAGGTGCGCCAGGTTGGCGCGGCCGCGGACCCCGATGTCGAAGTGGATCAGTGCGAGGGTGAAGCAGATCCCCGCCATCAACGGCCATGCCAGGTCGATCCAGCTCATGCGTGCCCCGTTGCGACGGCGCGGCGTCGCGCGGCGCGAGGATAGCCGATGCAGACCCGGCAACGGGTTGCCGCACGCTCCCCCGGGCTCACTTCGGCTCGGTCTGCCCGAAGCGCCAGCCGATCTCCCAGCGCCATTCCGAGCGGATCCCCGACTCGATGTCGAAATCGCTCCAGACGTAGTTCCAGAGCACCCCGAGGTAGAGCCGCTCGCCGAGCGGCTGGCGCAGGCGCAGCTCGAGGTTGGCGTAGCGTCCGTCGCCGAGCGAATCGAGCATCTGCAATTCGCTGGTGAAGGTGGTGCGCCCCCAGACCGGTCCCTTGGCGCGCAGGTAGAAGCCCAGCGCCGGGCCGTCGAAGCGTTCGTCGCCGCGGGTGATGGCGAGGTAACCCGCCGCCGGCCCGACGCGCAGGTAGCGGTCGTCGCGTTCCCACAGCCGCCAGCCGTAGGCGGCGCTCAGCGAGACCGTGCGGTCGTAGCCCTCGGTGGTCAGGTCGGTGGTGGCGAGGAATCGCCCGGCGGTGAAGTTGCGTGCGCCGAGGAACTTGTCGTAACTGACGCTGGCCGCCCAGTCGTCGTCCTTGAGCAAGTCATCCGAGCGCTTGTAGTCGTAGGCGAGCTTGGCATGCAGTTCGCCGACATCGGTGCGGCGCACCAGCGTGAGCGCGGCATCGAGGTCGTTCTCGCGAGTCTTGAGGCTGCCCCGGTCCACCGCGAGCTTGGCGCCCAGGTCGCCCTGCCAGACCGGTTTGGCGGGATCGGCGGGGGCAGCCGCGCCATCCGCGGCGGTCGGTGCGGGGGATGCGCTGGCGATGGTGGGCGGCGTGGGTTCCACGCGGGCCTGGCCGGCCGCGACTTCGACCTGGCCCAGCAGGTCCGAGCGGAACACGATGCGGTGCGCGTCCGCGGACACCAGGGTGCCGGTGAGGCGGTCGCCGTTGGCCAGCACCAGGGTGTCGGCCTGCGCCGCGCCGGCGACCAGCAGGGCGACGGAGAGCGCCGCCGGGCGCAAATGGCGATGCACGGTGGCCGGCACCGGCCCGGCGAGCGGGCGGCGGGGGCTCATCGGCGGGCGTCGGTGCTGGTGACCCAGCTGATCGCGTCCAGCAAGGCCTGCGCGTCGACCGGCTTGCGCAGGAACATGCGCGCCCCCAGTTCGCGCGCCCATGCGCGGGTCTCGTCGTCGTCGCGTGCGGAGACCGTGATCACCGGCAGGCTGATGTGGGCATCGTTGAGGCAGGCCTGGACCTGCATGCCGGTCATCCGCGGCATGGTGATGTCGAGCAGGATGCACGCGCGCGCCTGGTCGACCACTTCCTCGAGGAATCGCTCGGCGCAGTCGTAGGTCAGCGGGTGCAGGCCGGCCGAGCGGATCAGCCGGGAGAACCCGGTCCGCACCGCTTCGTCGTCGTCGACGATGTACACCACCACCGGTCCTGCAGACACGGCCATACACGCTTCCCCGGCTGGTTTGTTCCGCGCCGCGGGGCTCCCCCGAACCCGTTGCACGCGAAGGGTTGGCGGGCCATGACACGACGTGGCCCGTCTCCACTGACACGGACATTAGGGGCGGCGGCAGGGCGCCGAAATGGGACCTTGATCCCATGCGCCCGGCGGCTGCCGGACGTGCGCGGGCAATCAGGCGGGACGCAGGCCCAGGCGGTCGCAGACGCGGACCAGTTCGGCGACCGAGCGCACCTGCATTTTCGCCATCACCCGGCCGCGGTGGACCTTCACCGTCTTCAGCGCGATGCCCATGTCGTAGGCGATCTGCTTGTTCAGGCGGCCGCGGATCACGTGTGCCATGACCTCGCGCTCGCGCGCCGAGAGCTGCGCATAGCACTCTGCGACTGCGTCCTGCTGGCCGCGCTGCGCGCGGGCCTCGCGGCTGCGCTCGACCGCGGCGCCGATGGCGTCGAGCAGGACCTCGGCATCCACCGGCTTCTCGAGGAAGTCGAGCGCCCCGCGCTTGAGGGCGCGCACGCTGGTGCCGACGTCGCCCTTGCCGGTCAGGAACACCACCGGGATGTCGATCCCGCGGTCGCCGAGGGTTTCGTGGAGTTCGGGGCCGGTCATCTCCGGCATGCTCACGTCGAGCAGCAGGCAACTGGCACGGGTGGGATCGTAGGCCTCGAGGAAGGCGGGCGCGGAGGCGAAGTCCAGCACGTCCCAGCCGGCCGACCGCAGCAGCCGGCACAGCCCGGTGCGCACGTCGTCGTCGTCGTCGACCACGTACACGCTGGCGTCGCTTCCCATCGCGGCTCCCATGCATCGGCTCCCTGCGCAGGGCAGGGATCATATCGCCGATGCCGGCGCGGGCGAGGGGGTCAGAGCAGGATCGACACCAGTTTGTTCATCAACTCGTCGACCGAGAACATGGTCAGGACCAGCGGGGTGACCGGCAGCAGCAGGGCGACGGCCAGCGCGATGAGCGCGCTGCGGTCGAACACCACCAGGCGCATCTGCTTGAGGTTGGCGTAGGCGTTGCCGAGGTCGGCCAGCGACTGGATGTCGGCGGTGCCGAGCAGGGGCTCGTCGGTGGCCGGCACGCCGGTGCCCAGCCAGCGCCGGTTGAACTCGGCGGCGTAGCGCATCGACAGGTTGCCGTAGCTGCCCAGGCCGCGTTGGCGGGCGTCGGCGAGGGCCGGGCTGAACATCAGCAGCGGCGCCACGATCGCGGCCACGGTGACCGCCACCACCGCCGCCAGCTCCAGCTTGAAGTCGAGCAGGTGGGCGCCGGAGAAGAAGATCTGGTCGGCGATCCAGCCGGCGGCGAGGATGCCCTGCGCGACCAGCAACGGCGCGAACGCGCGCGACAGCTGCGAGAGGAACCCGAGGCCGCCCGCATGGTCGGGGTGCAGGGGCTGCAACTGCAGGTCCAGGCGCGACAGCCGCCACATCAGCGCCCACCACACCAGCAGCCGGTAGTACCAGCGCAGCAGGAAGAACTGGAACATCGGCACGCTGACAAGATTCAGCCAGTGCCCGGCCATGCTGGCTTCCATCTCGCCGCCGCGGCGGACGCCGTACCAGGCGCTGAGGTCGGTGTCGATCGCCGGTTCCCACAGGCCGCCCGCGCCCAGCGTGTACACGAATACCAGGATCAGCAGCTCGGGCCACCACGCGTCCAGCCAGCGCCGGGTGGAGGCGAGGATCGCCTGGAAACGCGGTATGTCCGTACCCACCACGATGCGGCGGTCGATGAACTTCGCGAACGCGGGGCGCATGCGCATCTGCACCAGGCGCTCCGCCGCGAGCAGCATCGGCAGCGCCAGCAGGAACCGGGTGTAGGCATCGATGTCGCGCAGCAGCGGCACCTCGCACCCGTCCCACAGGCGGCCTTCCACGCCCGAGATCACCGCCAGCGGCACCCACGCCAGGGCCACCACCCAGAGCCCGCGGCGGCCCCAGCCTTCCAGCTCGCGGTCGGCCAGTCCGAGGCGTTGCAGCAGGCGGAACAGCGGGCCGGCGTCCACCAGCGAGAAGGCATTGGCGGCGTCGGGCGGGGTGGCGTCGTGCTGGGGCGTCATGGCGTGGCCCGGCCGCTTACTTGGCGTCGGCCTGGTTGAGCTCCTTGTCCGGGAAGTACTTGCTGCCCTTCACGGTCAGGTCGGCCGACAGGCCGGACGAGGTCACCTGGTACAGCCAGACGTCGGGCGAGATCGAGACCGCGCCGGCCAGCGCCGTGCCTTCGTCGCCGTGCTTCAGCGCGACGGTGCTCTGCCCGCTGTACTGCCAGCCGTCATGGATGAACGCGTCCAGCGCCTTGCGGGTCTTGAACACGAAGATCAGGTCGTACTTCTTGATGCCCATGCCGACGCCGGCCTGGACTTCGACGAAGCGCATGTAGGTCGCCTTGCCGGTGTCGGCTTCCACCGCCAGGCCGCGCCCGGTGCCGCCGCCGGCGACCCCGATCTTGATGCCCTTGTTGGAGAAGGTGGCGTAGCCCGCGGCGGATTCGACCGCCTTGCGGGCGCCCGGATCCATCTTGTAGAGGTTGGCGAGGGCGCGGTCGGACTGTTCGCGGATCTCGGTGCGTTCTTCCTGCACGTCGCCCGCGAATGCCTGTCCCGCGGGCAGGGCGAGCGCGGCGCCCACCAGCAGGGCGGCGAGTGCGCGGTTGAGCTGGGTCGGGGCGGCCATCAGCGCTTCCCCCCCTGCACGCCGCGCGCAGTGTCGAGTTGGGTGCGCAGGATCTTGGCCCACGCGGCCGCGGCGGCTCGCGCGTCCTGCTTGTTGGCGCTGTTGGTGATGCGCTTCGGGCGGAAGCTCTCGTCGGCTTCGGCGTGGTCGTAGACGCGCATGACGATGTCGTTGCTGGCGGAATCCCGCAGCTCCGCGATCATGGTCATCTCGCCGGCCGAGATCGCGTACACGTCGACGCGGCCGGCGGTCGGCAGGTCGGGCGCGGTGACGTACAGGTCGACGATCGACAGGTTGACGTCGAGCACGTCATTGCCGGCGGCGGTGACCACCTCGTAGCCGCCCTGCTTGAGCTGCTTGGTCATCTCCTCGCGGATCAGCGTGGCCAGCTGGTCCTTGATCCGCTGCTGCTGGTCGGCGCGCACGCGCATCGTGCCGGGCACTTGTCGCTCCCAGTTCTTGCGGAAGGCCACCGAGATCGGCCCGAGGCGGACCTTCTTGTAGGCGGCGAGGGTGGCGCCGGGACGCGCATAGACGGCGTCGAGGCCCTTGACCGTGCGCTTCTCCAGGCCTTCCTCGGTCCAGGCGGCATTGGCCTGGCCCTTGGTCTTCGGCGCGGCGGACGTCTGGGACGCGGCGGTGAACGTGGTGCAGGCGAGCGCGGCTGCGATCAGCGCGACGGGCAGTTTCCTGGTCATGCTCGGGGCTCCTGGATCTCGGGAGGTTGCGGGAACGCCGGGCGTGGTGCACCGGCAGCGTCCGCGATGGTCGGATGCCGCATCGCGCGGAGCTATGGGACCTTGGGCCGATCCGCCGCCGCGCGGGGTCACTCGCGACGGTAGGCCTCGAACGCGTTGGCGATGTCGGCATCGCCGGGGAAGCGCGCGCGTGCGCGCTGCAGTGCCTGCAGCGCCTCGGCACGGCGTCCGCCATCATGCAGGGCGACCGCGAGGATGTAGGCGTAGCGCGGGTTCGCCGGATCGCCGCGGGCCGCGCGGGCAAGCAGGTCCAGCGCCTCCGGCAGACGCTTCTGGCGGACCCGCAGCAGGCCTTGCGCGTGCAGCAGGGCCGGGTCGCCCGGCACCTTGGCAAGGCCTTCGGACAGGGTGGCGTCGGCGAGGTTGTCCTGGCCGGTCTGGCGATAGAGCTCGGCAAGGTTGGCATAGGCCGGCGCGAAATCCGGCTGCAACGCGAGCGCGCCGCGGTAGTCCGCGGTCGCGCGCGCGATGTCGCCGCGTTCGGCGTGGAACAGGCCGAGGTTGTAGCGCGACTCGGGGCGGTCGATGTTGGCTTCCTGGGCGTGCACGTATGCGTCGAAGACCTGCTCCAGGCGCGCCTGGGTGGTGGCGTCCTGCGTGGCGAGGTCGACCGGCGCCAGCACCGCCCCGACCTTGACCCGCACCGGGTAGGCCGGGTCTTCGGCCAGCGGCAACGCGAGGCGCAGGCGTTCGCCGACCGGCGCTGCCTGCAGCGCATCCACCGCGGCGGCGCGGACCAGCGGATCGCGATCGGCCAGGCCGCGCTCGATCGAGGCCAGCAGGCCCGGGCGCAGCACGTTGCGCATCTCGCGCAGGGCGGTGGCGCGGGCGATCGCCGGCACGCCCGGTTCCGCGACCAGTTCGGCGAGGCGCGCCGGGGCGTCGGCGGCGCCGGTGCGCGCGGCATGCAGCGCGGGCGCGAAGGTCTGGAAGCCCTTGCGGGTCGGCCCGAACGCCGTCTCGATCACGCCTGCGGCCCAGGCCTGGCTGCGGTCACGATGGCAGCCGGTGCAGGCGTCCGGCGTGCCGAGCGCGGCGCCCAGGTCCGGCCGCGGGATGCGGAAGGAGTGGTCGTGGCGCTGGTCGATGACCATGTAAGCGCGGGTCGGCATGTGGCAGGACGCGCATGCCGCGCCCGCGGTCCCGGCCGGGTGCAGGGTGTGCCGCGGCTGGTCGTACTTGGCGGGGGCGTGGCACTGGCTGCAGACCTGGTTGCCGGCCAGGCGCAACTTGCCCGAATGGGGATCGTGGCAGTCGGTGCAGGTCACTCCGGCGGCATGCATCTTGCTCTGCAGGAACGAGCCGACGTTGTAGACCTCCTCCCGTTGCTGGCCATCGTCGAAATAGCGGCCGGCCTCGAGCAGCGAGAGTTCATGCGTGTCGAACAGGTCGCGCTGGTGGTCCATCCCCGCGACCAGCGGCGCGCGGCGCGCATGGCATTGCGCGCAGGCCGCCAGCGTGCGGTGTCCCGCCAGGGACGGGCTGCGTCGTGCATTGCCGGTTTCCGGCACCGGGATCCAGGTCGCGCCCTTGCGCTCGTCCAGTGCCACCACCAGGCCATGGTGCGGATCGGTGGCCGTAGTCGGTGTCGGGTTGCGCGCCCATGCGACGTGGTTCGAGCCCGGCCCGTGACAGGCCTCGCAGGCCACGTTCATTTCGGCGAAGGTGGTCTGGTAGCGATCGGTGGCCGCGTCGTAGTTCCGTTGCAGGTCGGTGCTGTGGCAATCCGCGCACATCCAGTTCCAGTTCTGGTTGAGGCGGGTCCAGTGCAGGGGGTCGCCGGGCTTGATGTCCTCGTCCGGGTACAGGTGGAACCAGCGGCCGCCGCCCTCGCTGGCGGGCCGGCTGTCCCAGGCGAACGGCAGCGCCTGCAGGCGGCCATCGGGGAAGGCCACCAGGTACTGCTGCAGCGGGAAGACGCCGAAGGTGTGGCTGACCTTGAAGTCGGCGACCTTGCCGTCGGCGCCGGCGGTGCGCACCACGAAGTCGCCGCCGCGACGCAGGAAGCGGGCGGACGTGCCGCGCTGCTCGAAGCGCGCATCGCCGAAGTCGCCGAGCACGGTGGTGGCGGTGGCGTGCTGCATCGATTGGGCGTGTTGCGAACCGCGCCAGGCGCCGGTCTCGGCGGCATGGCAGCCGGCGCAGGTCTCGGCGCCGACGAAGCGGGGCGCGGGCGGCGCCGCAAGCGACGACGCCCCCGGGGAACCGGGGGCGCCATGGTGCCAGGCGAGCAGGCCCAGCAGTCCGAGGACGGCGGCCAGCCCCAGCAGCGCGAGGGTCGGCCACTGCCTCATCGGATCAGAACTTCATCTCGTAACCCACGACGGGCCCGTATTGTGTCACCTTCACGCCGGTGCCGGGCGTGTCCAGCTTGACGTTCATCAGCCGGTAGCCGAGCACCCACGCGCCTTTCTCCGTGCGGTTCCAGCGCAGCATCGCGCTGAAGTTCTCGGTGCCGCCGGTCTCGCCGAGCGAGGCGTCGGCGCGCAGGGTCACTTCGGTGCGGGCGGAGGTCTTGGCGGTGTAGCGCGCGCCGACCATGAAGTCGCTGAACGCCTTGTCGAGGATCAGGCGCGCGTCCGGCACCGACGGGCTGTCGGTCTCCAGCTTGGCGTCGATCTTCGGCTTGATGTAGCGCAGCCCGGCGAAGGCCTCGAAGCCGGAGAAGCGGTCGTCGCCCGGGCTCCACACGCCGGCCAGCTCGAACACCGTGAGGTCGAGCGACGCTTCGGTGCCCAGGCCGTTGCCGTACGAGGTTTCGTCCGACAGTGCGAGGTAGCTCACGTCGGCCATCACGCCGAAGTGGTCGTTCTGGGTCTCGGCGTGGCCGGTCAACACGATGTCGACCTTGCTGATGATGTCGCCGAAGCGGCTGGTGCTGGGCACCGGCGGCTGGTCGAACTTGAGGTCGGTCTTGATGCTCGGCGCCCACAGGTACATCGGGGCGACCCGCCAGCTCCAGTCGCTGTCGGCGGTTTCGTCGGCCTGGGCCGCCACCGGCAGGCCGGCGAGCAGCAGCGCGGCGAGGGTGCCGGCCAGGAAGTTGGCTTTCGCCATGGCATTGCTCCTTGCAGGAAAGGGGCCCCGCCGGCGCCCGTCGCCGGGCGCGGCAGGGCGGGTACTCAGGGGTTCACCACCACGTACACGACGTCGTTGCCGTACCAGCTGCGCTGGTAGTACACCGAGCCGCAGTAGTAGTAGCTGATCCCGTTCTTGATGACGGTGGTGCAGCCGCTCGGCGGCAGCGAGTAGTAGTACGAACCCACCACCGCAGCGTGGGTCACCGCGACCGCGCCGATGACCACGCCGGCGGCGACCGGGTAGCGCGGACCCCAGCCGTAGCGGTGGTCCACGTCCACGTCGATGTCGACGTCGCGGTCGATGTTGACGTTGTTGTTGCGGTTGATGTTGGTGTTGCGGTTCACGTTGTTGTTGCGGTTCGCCGAGCGGTTGGCGCCGGCGACCGAACTCTGGGCCATGCGCCCGTTCGCGGCGGGGCGTGCGCCGCTGGGGCCGGAGGCGGCGCTGGCATCCATGCCGGCGAGCGCGAGGCTACCGGCGATCACGAGGGCCGCCAGGCCGGGGGTGCGGAAGCTTGCCTTGGTCGTCATGCGGGGCTCCTTACTTCGAGGTGTCGCCGGCCATCAGCGAGACTTCGCTCGCGTTGGCGGGTGCGGTGAACTTGAAGGTCGCGTCGGAGACCTTCGGCTTGAGGTTCCAGTGCATCGTCACCTGGTACTGCGGGTCGCCGACCTCGAAGCGGGTGGTGATGACGATCTTGCGCGGCAGCGCCTGCTCGCCCTTCTGCACCCACAGCTGCCAGTCCACGTTCGACTGGCGGAAGGCCAGGTGGTCGCAGGCCACGCCGTCGATGACCGATTCGCCGACCACCGCGCCGCCGCTGACGTTCTGGGTCAGGTTGCCGACCGCGCCCTGGTAGAGGACGTCGATCATCGGCATCTCCACGCCGGCATCGAGCAGGCTGCCGATCAGGTCGGCGAGGTTGCTGACGGTGGCGACGCGGACGTAGGCGGCGTCGTCCGGCGAGTACATCGAGAGCTTCTCGCCGTCGTACACGATGGTGCGGGTGCGCAGGTCGCCCTGCAGCTCCGCGCGCAGCTTGTTGGGGCGCTGCACGGTGAGTTCGGAGTGCTCGTTGTGCTGCAGCTTGTAGCCCTCGGCGAGGACTTCGTCGCGGCTGGAGTCGGCGGAGATCGAGAACGCCTGCAGGCTGCGCAGGTAGGTCGTCATGCGGTCGAGCACGGCCTGCGCGCGCGGGGTGACCGCGGGCGCGGCGGCCGGGCCGCGCGGGGCTTCCTGCGCGGCCGCCAGGGTGGAGAAGCCGAGGAGCAGGGCGGAGGACATCGCCAGCGCAAGCGGGCGGAAGCGGGTATGCGTGGTCATGGTGGGTCCTGTGCGGGTTCGGGGGTCAGGGGATTGCGTCGATGTCGTGTTCGTCGGCGGCTTCCTGCCCCGGCAGGTTGGTCGCGCCGAACAGGATCGGCATCATTGCGCCGAAGGCATTGGCGATGAACTTCGACGGCGCGGCGGTCTTGGCCTCGGCTTCGACCAGCTGCTGCAGCTCGGCGACCTTGGCCGGGTTGGCGGCGGCGAGGTTGTTCTGCTCGTAGGGATCCTTCGCGAGTTCGAACAGTTCCACGCTGCTCGGCAGGGTGGTGCGCCACACCAGCTTCCAGCCGTCCTTGAGGACCGCGGCCTGCTGCGGTTCCACCGAGTAGATCGTGGTGGTGCGCGGCGAGGGCACGCCCTTGGTCAGCATCGGACCCATGTCGATGCCGTCGATCGGCTTGGGCTGCTCCAGCGAACCGCCGGCGAGCTTGATGAGGGTCGGGTAGACGTCGACCACGTGCATCTGGCCGTTGTTCACCGTGCCGGGCTTGATGTGGCCCTTCCAGTTGGCCAGCGCGATCACCCGGGTGCCGCCCTCGTACAGGGTGCCCTTGCCGTCGCGGTACGGGCCATTGCTGGCCGGCAGCACGAGCTTGGAGACGTCGGCCTCGCCCGCGAACTTGGAGGAACGCACGCCGCCGTTGTCGCTCTGGTAGACGATCAACGTGTCCTCGAGCATGCCGCGCTTCTTGAGCTCGGCGACCACGCGCCCGACCTGGTCGTCCAGCGCGGTGATCATGCCGGCGTAGGCGCGGCGGGTCGGCTCGGTGATCCGCGGGTTGCGCGCCTGGTAATGCTCCGGCGCCTGGAAGGGCGAATGCGGGGCGGTGAAGGCGAGGTACAGGAACATCGGCTTCTTGCCGTCGTATTCGCGGATCAGGCGGACGGCGTCATCGCCAAGCAGGTCGGTGGCGTAGCCGTCCTCGCGCACGAGTTCGTTGTCGCGGTACCAGTCGGTCTTGCCGTGAGCGGAATGGGTGAAATAGTCGATCTCGCCCAGCACCGCGCCGAAGTGGTAGTCGAAGCCGCGCTGGCGGGGCCAGTACTTCTGGTCTGCATGGCCGATGTGCCACTTGCCCACCATCGCGGTGTAGTAGCCGGCATCCTTCAGCGCCTGCGGCAGCGTGCGCTCGTCGGTGTCGAGCCCGTAGGTGCCGTTCGAGGGGATGACCGCCGACTGCATGCCGGTGCGATACGGATAGCGCCCGGTCATCAGCGCGGAGCGCGTCTGGGTGCACAGCGGCTGGGCATGGAACTGCTCCAGGCGCATGCCGCCGCTGGCGAGCGCGTCGATGTTCGGGGTCTTGATGTCGGAGCCGTGGTAGCCCACGTCCGCCCAGCCCTGGTCGTCGGCGATGATGTAGACGATGTTCGGTTGCTTCGCCGGGGTCTTGGCGCCGGCTTCGCTGGCCAGTCCGACCCCCAGCAGCAGGCCGATGCTGGCGAGCAATGAAAAAGTACGACGGAGTTTCATGGTGTCCCCTTGACGTTCCCGGCAATGGATCGCGCAGGGCTGTCCCCTGGCGGATGCAAGGCTAGGAGCCGGCAGGGGCGCGGCGAAATGGGACCTTGATCCCATCCGGTCGAGGCTGCGACAGGGCGTGCCAGCGTCGTGCGAAGCCACCCGCGAGGGCGCCCTGGCCCCGTCTTTCGGGGGAGTTCACCACGTATCGGGTTGTGTTAGCGTTCCGTTACGGGAGGCAGTCCATCCCGTTGCGCGTCCATTCCCCCACGTGGCCGCGCCGAACCCGACTCCCGCCGCACTTGCGGCGGTGGTCGCATGCGGCGTCCAAACCAGCATTCCTACCGGGGGATCTCATGTTCAATATGCAACCGAAGCGCCGTCGCCTGGCCTTGGCCGTGGTGGCCGCGCTGGCCGCCCTGCCGGCCCTGCCTGCCGTGGCGCAGGACGCCGGCCCGGCGCCCGCCCAACAAGAGGCCAAGACGCTCGACAAGCTGGTGGTCACCGCGCAGAAGCGCGAGGAGGCCCTGCAGGACGTGCCGGTCGTGGTGACCGCGCTGTCCGAGGAAATCCTCAAGGACACCGGCGTCCGCGACGTCAAGGACCTGCAGGTGCTGGTGCCCGGCCTGACCGTCACCAGCACCCAGAGCGAGGCGCTGACCACCGCGCGCATCCGTGGCATCGGCACGGTGGGCGACAACGCCGGCCTGGAGTCGTCGGTCGGCGTGGTCATCGACGGCGTCTACCGCCCGCGCAACGGGGTGGGCTTTGGCGACCTCGGCGAGCTCGAGCGCATCGAGGTGCTGAAGGGGCCGCAGGGCACCCTGTTCGGCAAGAACACATCGGCCGGCGTGATCAACGTGGTGACCAAGCGTCCGGACTTCGAGCCGTCTGCCCATGCGGAACTGACGTCCGGCAACTATTCCGAATTCGGGTTCGCCGCGGGCTTCAACTTGCCCATGGGAGAACAGTCCGCATTGCGCATGTATGCGGCCGACCGCAGCCGTGACGGCTTCATCAAGGTCAATACCGGTGTTGGCCCGCGCCGCGAAACCGACGATTTCAACCGGAATTTCTACACGGTGCGCGCGCAGTACCGCTGGGATCCCAGCGATACCCTGACCCTGAACCTGGCCGCCGACGTCACCAACCGGAACGAGGATTGCTGCACCGGCGTGACCATCATCCGTGGCTCGACTGCCTCGATCATCGACGCTCTGGTGCCGGATTCCGGCCTGGCCCCGGTCGCCGACCCGTACGCGCGCGAGGCCTGGAGCAACCGCAGCACCGGCCAGCGGATCAAGGATCGCGGCGTGTCGTTGCAGGCCGACTGGACCACCCCGTGGTTCGGCGGGGCGACGCTGACCTCGGTCACCGCCAAGCGCAAGTGGAGTTCGGCGAACGGCCTCGACTTCGACTTCAGCACCGCCGACCTGCTCTACCGCAACCCCACCGAAGACGACAACTACAGCGCGTTCGACACCTTCAGCCAGGAGTTCCGCCTGACCGGCTCCACCGATACGGTGGACTGGCTGGTGGGCGCCTTCTACTCCAACGAAGACCTGGACCGCAACGAGGCCTACCGCGTCGGCGCCGCCTACGAGCCGTACCTGTCGGTCGCGCTGCTCGGCCGCATCAATCCCATCCTGGCGACCAGCCCGACTGCGCCGCTGTTCCTGTCGCAGGCCTCCGGCCGCCCGTTCGGCACCGTGTTCCTGGGCCATGCCGCCGCCGATACCTACGAGCAGAACGCCAAGAGCTTCGCCCTGTTCACCAACAACACCTGGCACGCGAGCGATGCGCTCGACCTGACGCTTGGCCTGCGCTACACCAGCGAGGACAAGTCGCTGTCGTCGCACTACACCAACCCCAACGGCGGGCTTGGCTGCGCGTCGATGCTGGCCAACCCGGCCCAGGTGGTCGCCGCGCTGGTCGCGCGCGGGCTGACGGTGGCCCAGGCCTCGGCGGCGGCCCCGCAGGTGGTCGGCTTCTCCTGCCTGCCGTGGACCAACGTGCGCCACAATGGGCGCCATACCGAGCAGGACATGTCCGAAGGCGAGTGGTCCGGCACCCTGAAGGCGGCCTACCGTTGGAACGACCACGTGATGACCTACGCCTCGGCGGCGCGCGGCTACAAGGGCGGCGGCTTCAACCTCGACCGCGTGCAGTCCAACACCGGCCTGTCCAGTGGCGTGAGCGGCATCGTGCCGGTCGACGACACGTCCTTCCCCGCGGAATTCGTCGACAGCTACGAGCTGGGCGCCAAGACCACCTGGCTCGGCGGCAACCTGCTGCTCAACGCCACGTTGTTCCACCAGACATACAGCGACTTCCAGCTCAACAGCTTCCTCGGCACCAGTTTCGTGGTGCGCTCGATCCCGACCGTGACCTCGCGCGGCTTCGACGCCGAGGTGCTGTACCAGAATGGCGGGTTGTTCGTGCAAGGCGGCCTGACCTACGCCAAGACCGAGTACGGCGACGACCTGCTGCCGGATCCTGACCTGGTGCTGCTGCCAGGGAGCACCGCGAGCTTCGCGCCGAAGTGGTCGGCGACCGGTGCGGTGGGCTACGAGTTCGACCTGGGCAAGAACCTGGTCGCGCGCATGCACGTCGGCGCCAAGTACATGAGCGAGTACAACACCGGCTCCGACCTGGATCCGCAGAAGCTGCAGTCCGGCTACACCACGGTCAATGCGCGGGCCAGCATCGGTGGCCGCGACGGGCACTGGGCGGTCGAGTTGTGGGCGCAGAACCTGACCGACGCCGAGTACATGCAGGTGGCGTTCGACGCGCCGCTGCAGACCGGGTCCTGGAATGCGTTCCTCGGCCAGCCGCGGACCTACGGCGTGACTCTGCGCTGGCGTTACTGAGCCAGGCGGCGTCCCCCGACGGGACGCCGTGGTCGACCACGAGACCGGCCCCTCGCGGGCCGGTTTTGTTTTGCCCGGGCATCGGGTACAACGCGCTGGTCCCCCTTTGCGGCGCCCGCGATGCCTGCCCCCGACGACGACGCACTCGACCGCCTCGCGCATGCCCTCGGCGAACGCCTGCTGGCCACCCGGCACATGCTGGTGACCGCGGAGAGCTGCACCGGCGGCTGGATCGCCAAATGCATGACCGACGTCGCCGGGTCGTCGGCCTGGTTCGACTGCGGCATGGCCGCCTACAGCTACGAAGCCAAGCAAGCCCTGCTGGGCGTGCGACCGCAGACCCTGGAGGCCTATGGCGCGGTGAGCCGGGAGACCGTGGTGGAGATGGTCAGCGGCGCGCTGGTGCACTCCGGCGCCAGCGTCGCGGTGGCGGTGACCGGGATCGCCGGCCCCGGTGGCGGCAGCGCGGACAAGCCGGTGGGCACCGTGTGGATCGGCTGGAAGCGGCGCGGCGGCTACGCCAGGGCGGAACTGTTCCATTTCGATGGCGATCGCGACGCGGTGCGCCGGCAGACCGTGGCCGCTGCCCTGCGCGGCGTCGACGGCCTCCTCAGCTAGGTTTTCGCCTGGGGCGCACGGGGCTTGCATCACCGGCCAAGTTAGTAGTATTACTACTAACCATGGACCTGACCGATACCCAGCGCGCCATCCACGGCTTCCTCGCCGAACGCATCGAAGCTGATGGCTTCGCCCCCTCGCAGGCCGAGATCGCCCGCGCCTTCGGCTTCAAGGGCGTCCGCGCCGCGCAGTACCACCTCGAAGCGCTGGAAGCCGCCGGTGTGCTCGAGCGCAGCCCCGGGCGGGCGCGCAGCCTGCGCTTGCTGCAGTGGCCGGATGGCCCGCGCCAGCTCGACTTGCCCGCCGATGACGACGTGCTGCGCCTGCCGGTGCTGGGCCAGGTCGCCGCCGGTACGCCGATCGGGGCCGACATCGGCTCGGAGCAGGTGGTGCTGATGGATCGCACCTTCTTTTCCCCCGCGCCGGACTACCTGCTCAAGGTCAAGGGCGATTCGATGCGCGACGAGGGCATCTTCGATGGCGACCTGATCGGCGTGCACCGCACCAGCGAGGCGCGCAACGGCCAGGTGGTGATCGCCCGCATCGACGACGAGATCACCGTGAAGCTGCTGAAGATGGGGCAGGGCCGGATCCGCCTGCTGCCGCGCAACCCGGACTACGCGCCGATCGAGGTGCAGCCCGGCCAGGACTTCGCGATCGAGGGCCTGTATTGCGGGCTGGTGCGCCCCAATGCGTGAACCCGGCGCCCGCCGCGCGCCCGATTCCCAGCCGCGCCTGCGGGTTTCCCCGATCCCGTCGGCGCCGGCCCGGGCCCATCGTCTGTCCACGGTCGGTTGCGTCGCAGCTTTTGCGATGGCGCCCGCCTAACCTGAGCACATCCACGGAATCCACCACTTTGAGGACCAGCACGATGGACGAGAACAAGAAGCGCGCGCTTGCGGCTGCCCTGGGCCAGATCGAACGCCAGTTCGGCAAGGGCTCGGTGATGCGCATGGGCGATCGCACGGTCGAGGCGGTCGAGACCATCGGCACCGGCTCGCTGATGCTGGACATCGCCCTGGGCATCGGCGGCCTGCCCAAGGGTCGCGTGGTCGAGGTCTACGGTCCGGAATCCTCCGGCAAGACCACCCTGACCCTGCAGGCCATCGCCCAGTGCCAGAAGGCCGGCGGCACCTGCGCCTTCATCGACGCCGAGCACGCGCTGGACCCGATCTACGCGCAGAAGCTGGGCGTCAACCTCGACGAGCTCTACCTGTCGCAGCCGGATACCGGCGAACAGGCGCTGGAAATCGCCGACATGCTGGTGCGCTCCAACGCGGTCGACATGGTCGTGGTGGACTCGGTGGCCGCGCT
>ERZ1645192.531-NODE-531-length-31675-cov-6.760057_pt1 | contig 31675 bp, 27 predicted proteins | sample MGYA00575354_ERZ1645192 | MGnify/ENA primary metagenome ERZ1645192 (study PRJEB40844, sample SAMN11349763) | freshwater sediment metagenome | isolation source: river sediment | host: Sediment | place: India: Faizupur Khadar , New Delhi | collected 2017-02-21 ...
ATTATAACCCTATGACCCTTTCGGCTTAATGACTCATTCCTGACTCATCCCTAACCCAATAGAAAACCATATAAAAAAACGCTCCGATATTCAAAGCGTTTTGTCATTTTGTATGCGCCATATTACTTTTGCAATTGTTCAATTCTGGCGGCGCGTTCCGCCGCCCAGGCGTAACCATCCTCCTCAAAGTATCGTTCAGATAACGGCGGCAGTTCTCCGGTATCTTTATATACGTAGTAATCGCAATCCACTTCATCGGGTTTAATCCGATAATTGTCACGCAAACCATCCAGAATATGAGAGATCCCTGCCTGCGCCAGGTGATTTCTTAAGCGATACATGGTGGAATGCAGGTTGGCGTGTGCTTTATCATAATCCAAATCAAACCACAAAGCCTCTGCAATTTGCTCCCACGATGCTGGCACACCCCCACGGTGCACTAAATAGGCCAGCAATTCCTTGGCACGTCGGTTCTTCCAAACAAGCAACTCCCCGTCCACCTCAATGCTGAACGCGCCAAAGCAAGTGATCTTTGGTTTCTTTCTTACTTGCTGCTTGGCCTGCTTTTCGTGTATACGTTTGATGGTGCTTTCCAGGCGCGCCGCAGAGATGGGTTTGACGATGTAGTCTGTCGCATCCAGCTCAAATGCGTCCACCGCATACTCCTTATAGGCCGTCAAAAACACAATATCAATATTGCTCTGGATATCCTGAATATCGCGCGCCAGTTCAATTCCTGTTTTCCCCGGCATTTCAATATCCAAAAAAACCACGTCTGCAGGATTCTTGCTCAGAAACGCAATCGCTTCTTCCCCATTCGTAAACGAACCGACCGCTTCAATGCCCTCGACTTCTTTTGTGACGCGTACAAATCGGTCATGCGCGTGCCTTTCATCATCAATGATAACCGCTCGAATCACGTGTCTCCTCCTTCATTCGGTGGCAATACAAACCACACGGTTGTCCCTGCGTCTAGTTCACTTTCAATATGCAGCGATACTTGTTCGCCGTATATGCTTTGCAGTCGCTTTTGGATGTTCTTTAAGCCCACGCCTTTTCTTTCGGCGTTCTCATCAAATAAATGGTTCATCAATTGCTCGTCCATGCCAACGCCGTCGTCTTCAATCCGGAAACGGATACCATCGCGTGTGCCGCTTGCGGATAGCTTGACCGATCCGCCTTCTTTTGCTTTGGAGATACCGTGCTGGATTGCGTTTTCAACTAAAGGCTCAAGGACGAGCATCGGGATTCGGGTTGAGAGCGGAACTTCAATCTGTTCCTCATAGCTTATGCGGTCACCAAACCGTTCCTTTTGGATATGCATATAATTATTGATAAACTGCAGTTCGCGCGATAGTGTCGTGAACCGCTCTAAATTCCCAAAATCAAAAGAATTCTGAAGATAGAACGTTAAGTCGGTAATGAGTTCACCGGCTCGTTTGCTGTCTTTGTAGCATACGTTTTCAATCGCCGAGAGGGCGTTATAGAGAAAATGCGGCTTAATCTGTGCCTGTAAAAAAGCCAGTTCGGCTTGCACCGCCTGTCTTATCGCTTGTTCCCTCTGCTGATGCGTCTCTTCAAAGTCAATCGCCAGAATGTAGGCTTGCAGCAAGACCGCTATTACAATGGCATAGGTAATCGTTGCGCCAATATTCAAATCATAAATATTGGTATAATAGAACATATAGTCATAAATAAAACTGACAAGAATGATTGAAAAACTGACCAAATTCAGAATTGCCGTTTTTTTATAAGCTTTTATGGACCTAAACACAACCAGAAGAGCGAATACCAAAGCAACCGCAGATACGATATTGCTGGCCTCGCTGAATACAGTATTCGTCCGTGTCGACACAAACAAATCCGTCATCACATTGAGCGCCGTTAGAAATGCCAGGATAGAGATGATGACTCTGCCCTTACTGAATTTAAAGAGTTCAACCACATACAAGACAACCAAAAAAGGAATCAACGAAGATGGGACGTACCAGAGTTTCACCATCGTCGCAAAGCTCATGTTCGAAAACGATTTGTATATCAACATGTTATCATCAAAATCGATCAGCAAAATGGCTAGAAAACAAAGCAAAGCAAAATACAGCTGTTGTTTCAATTTGTATTTTGAAAGAAACAGGAAAAGATTAAGCATGCCCACCGCAAATAGGATACCCAGAAGGAAGATATCTTTTGTTGTTTTGACTTGATAGAACTTCTGGATATTATTCTGGCCGCCTAAATACATGCTGGTCCAAAAGCCGCCCTTGGCAAAGTGATAATTCGAAACCTGCATCGTGATTGCAAACTCATCTGAGGGTGCAACAAAATATAATACATCGGGTCTGATATCGGCTTCTTCTGTTCCCAGGCTGTCACCAACCATCCCGTTTTGCCCGATCAATTTTTCATTAATGAATATTTTATACGCACAGGGAATACAATTAACATATAGCCCCAAGATTTTATCGTCTGCGCCGGATAGCTTCACATCCAGCTTGTATGTTCCGTACCCAAACCGTGATTCCATATCTGGATAGTTGGTTTCATTGTTCCAAGTCCCCGGCACATCAACCAGAAGCGGTTCATGCTCAGATTCCTGATTATCGCTTAACAGCTCGTTCTGGTAAAACTCCCACTCCCCGTCCAGTGCAATGATTCCGTTTGTTTGGCTAATATCGCTGTCTATAGTCAGAATTCCCCGATTAATCGTATTGCGGAAATTGACAGGAACATTGATAAACAAATCGCCAATTAAAAACAACGTGATGATCAACACGAGAATACTAAACGCTGTATCAATTCTATCAATTGATTTTTTCATGTGTTCCCCTTCTGGTATCGCATCTGCTTCGGCCCAACAAAACTGCCCCGATTTATTCATCCATTCCAATTAAGATAATTATAACACCAGTCTATTCTATATTCCATTTAGATTGAAATCCCTATTTGGTTCATATTCGATTAGAATCTCTGCCTGCATGCGAGTGGAACTTTTTCGTTGCCAAAAAAAAGATCAATCTCAATTTTTAAGCAACGCACTCGGATGCTTTTTTTGTGCAAAACGCTATGTAACTCGTTCTGCATATCAGTTTTCGCGTGTTTATAAAAATCCCGCTTTCTGTCATGAGGGGCAGGGCCGGATTCAGCGGCACCGAGGTCGCGAAGTCCGCTAATGCTCACCTTAGTGAAAGGCAGCACTGGTTGTTTTTCGCGGTTCCACACCGAAAAGCTCATACGCACGTGGTCTCGCGGGCGAATGGTTTTTTTCTTGTGAGTATGGTAAAATTTATATTGCTCACAAAATGGGCCTCGGCCTTTTTTCTCGATTAGAGATTCTTATGTCAATTTGAGATGGATAAACCGCAAAAATGGAACTACACGAGAAATTGCAGCAACTACGAAAGCAGAAGAACATTACCCAGGAAGAGCTCGCGGAAGCGCTGTATGTTTCGCGTACAGCCATTTCCAAATGGGAATCCGGCCGTGGCTATCCCAGCATTGATTCACTCAAAGAGATTTCAAAGCTGTTTTCGGTGTCGATTGATGAACTGCTTTCCGGGGAAGAACTAATATCCCTTGCCGAATCTGAGCGCAAAGAAAAGGCGCAGAATTTATCGGATGTCGTTTTTGGAACGCTGGACTGTGCGGCGGCGCTCTTGTTTTTCCTGCCGTTCTTTGGTCAGCAGGGAGAAACCCGGATTGAGGCTGTGGCCTTGACCGCAATCACGGATATTCCGGTCTATATTCGCATACCGTATTTCGTGCTTGTGGCTCTGACCGCTGTGTTCGGAATCGCGATGCTGGCTATGCAAAGCTGTCGCAGCCTGATATGGACGAAGCGCAAACATCGGATTTCTGTGATACTCAGTGTTCTGTGTGTGCTGATTTTTATACTCAGCGGTCAGCCCTATGCCGCCGTATTCATGTTTAGTCTGCTTTTAATTAAAGGCGTTTTGCTGATGAAACTACGATGACACGAATCGTGTCACCCATGTCACTGCGCAATTCTTACAATTAAATAATCTCCATGATAGGCTGATATCGGACTTGAAGTCCTTATCACACCGAATATGAATGGAGATTTAGAAAAATGAAACACTATCGGAATTTTGCCCTTGCCGGAGCCTTATTGGTTCTGTTTGCCGTCCTCACGGTCATGCTCATGTATGTGGATATCAGTCCCATCGGTCCGGAAGGTTCCTCCGTTGGGCTCTCGGCGATTAATGCGGCGATGGCCGACCTCTTGGGTGTCCATTTGCTCCTCTATATCGTGACCGATTGGCTCAGCGTGGCGGCTATCCTGATCGCTTTGGGCTTTGCCGTATTGGGACTGGTTCAACTCATCCGAAGAAAAAGCTTGAAGCGTGTGGACCCCAGCATTTTGGTGCTGGGCGGCTTTTATCTGCTGGTTATCGGCGCCTACACTTTTTTTGAATATCATGTCGTCAATTACAGACCCGTTCTCATTCAGAACGTTTTGGAAGCATCATATCCTTCTTCCACCACCATGCTCGTCCTCTGTATCATCCCCACAGCCATCATGCAGTTCAATCGGCTGATTCAGGCAAGCCGTCTCAGAACTGCAGTTAATACGGCGTCAATCATATTCGCCGCCGTCATCGTCGTCGGCCGGCTTGTTTCCGGCGTTCATTGGCTGACCGATATTTTGGGAAGTGTATTGCTGAGTTCGGCGCTGGTCATGCTGTATTATTCGGTTGTTCAATATATCGCGCTAAAGCAACGTCAATAGAAATCCGTCAATCGTCCAAAAGTGCGTTCCAAAGCAGATTGGTTTTCAGTCTGCTTTTTTCCCTTTATAAGCGATGCTGATGATATCCTCAATATCGGCCTCTTCCAGACTGACGTCCCTGATTTGTACCGTTTTGGAGAGATCTTCAATCAGCCGGGCGGCGGTGATGTCCTTCTTCCAGAAGCGATAGGTGACACGCGTATCCGCTTTGTCCACAATCTTCGCTTTGGGGTGGTTGGGCGCGATATCCGCATAGTAGTCCACAATCAAATGCCGGAACGGCGCAATCTTTTCGATTAGATCGTTCAGCGAACCGTCTTCAATCACCTTGCCGTGGTTGATAATGATGACCCGATTGCAGAGTTCCTGAATATCTCCCAGATCATGCGTGGTTAATACAATCGTGGTCTTTCGGCTCTGGTTGATATCTTTGATGAATTTTCGTATGGCATTTTTGGCGTCCACATCCAATCCAATGGTGGGCTCATCCAAAAACAAAACGGACGGCGAATGCAGCATGGCGGCAGTGAGATCCCCCCGCATGCGCTGACCTAAAGAAAGCTGGCGCACCGGCGTGCTCAATAATTCGTCGATGGCGAGAATCTCGTTCATCGTTTTTAAGTTCGCGCGGTAGGTCGCTTCGTCAATCTGGTAGATGCGTTTTAGAAGCTCAAAGCTTTCGCCCAGACGTAAATCCCAGTTCAGCTGAGTGCGCTGGCCAAAAACGACGCCGAGGTCGGCCACCACTTTTTTTCGGTTTTTATGCGGGGAGACGCCGTTGATTAAAATCTCGCCGGAGGTGGGTGTCAGGATACCCGCCATCATCTTCACCGTGGTGCTTTTTCCCGCCCCGTTCGGACCGATATAGGCCACAATCTCGCCTTTTTCCACACAAAAACTGATGCCGTCCACCGCCTTGATCGTCTGGCGCTCGGGCTTAATCAACGCTTTTAATGAACCCTTCAGGCCTTTTTCGCGCTTGACGACATTGAATTCCTTGACGATTTGGTTGACTTCGATTACCGACATAGTTGTCTCACTTTCTTTTTCGCCCATTTAAGCCGCCCTGGGCATCAGGTTCCCGCGCTTTCGTACCGTTTCAGCCCGCGCATAAACATCAGACAGGCAATCAAAAAGAGAAGCGCTCCGACGGCCATCGAGACCACCGGCATGCTCACAGGAATATAAAAGGGCAGTGTTTTATCCAGAATCCCGCTGGCGGGGTATAAGGCAATCCAGCCCAGTGGAATGACGACTGTAAAGAAGATTTGCAGAAATCTCGGATAGATACTTAACGGGTACATGGTGGTTTTGTCGTACAACTGCATAGTCAGCACAATAAAGCTGGCCCGGTTCTTGACCCAAAACGAGATGGATCCCAGCATCAGCCATATCCCGCCGCGAATCAGCGCGCCGCCGACAACGGCCAGAACAATATACAACACATTCAGCCATGTCAAGACAAAGTGAAGCGAGATGCACCCATATGCAAAAATGAGCGCGCCGGGTATCAGGTCGGTGATTCCAATGAGATTAAAATCCAGAAACAGAAACTGGAACAGGACGTTCAGCGGCCGGAGCAGAAACAAATCCATTTCTCCGTCCACGATTAAATTTCCCATATACCAGGTCGGCACAAATAAAATCACCGAAATCCCGTGGCTGAGCACCGAAAGCCCATAGAGAAACGCCAGTTCGGCCAAACCCCAGCCCTGCAATGCGCCGAACTCCGCGATGACAAATCGGATGATGGCAAACCCAATGCCAAACTGCATGAGGTTAGAGATAAACCAGCCGGCCAGATTGGCCGGATATTCCAATGTGCTTTGCAGAGACTGCTTGATATAAAGACTGCCCACCGAGCAGTAATACCGAATCCGACCCATTTAACCCCCCTGAACCATCACGCGGCTGACTGCCCGCTTCTTAAGCCACATAAACAACCCATAAAGACATCCCGTCCATGCCAGCTGGATGCCCATCTGATTTATCAGGGTGTTCCAGTCGTAGCGGCCGATATAGACGGACAACGGCAGCTGATAGATGTACGGGAACGGCAGAACTTCCAAAACGCCGCGGAGCCATCCCGGAAAAAACCAAAGCGGCACCAGACTCCCCGAAAGCATCGTGACCAGATGCGCTTTGACCGAGCGCATGGGCCCCAGCGAGATGGCTGTGAATGCCCACATGCCAAACATCGCCGCAATCAGCCAGTTGATGGCGTAGCTTAGCACAAAGCAGGGAATAAACAACAGCAGGTGCAGGCCGGACGCCGGCACGGGCATCTGGATAAATAGTCCGGCCAATATCAACAGCGGCAGCCCCCGCTGCAACAGCGCCACCAGCATGCCGCCGATATCCTCGGCCAAAAATATGCCGAACAGGCCCACCGGTTTCAGCATATCCAGCGCAATGCTGCCCTTGCGTACGCTCTGGATGATTCGATCCTCCACATCATACGTGAAAAGGCTTCCGATAAAGGCGGACATGATGGCGTAAGTCAGCATACTTTCGCGCGTGACGCCCATCGCGCTGTCGCGATTTCCGTAAACCGCCATCCAGAAAAAGATGCTGGCAAACATGATGATGCCCTGCAGAATCACTGTGGAGACGATATTGAACCGATACGTCAGCGCCGATTTAATTTTGATTTTTGCGATAAATACGTAAGGAGAAATGGTGGATGCCTGCCTTCCTTAAAAATACAAATGTCAAACTGACTTAAATTGCTCATATTATACCATTGCTCGGATGATGGTTCTATGGTTAATTGTTTTTTTCGTTCAATAGTGCCGACAGAACCTGTCGTTTTGGAAAGATGCTCAACGATGTCCCGTGCCAATCCATATCGCGAAAAGGCCGATGTTGGGTGGCCTCTTCGCTTAATCTGCTTCACTTCTCTCATCAGTCCTGGTTCTTCAGCCGGTTGACCTCCGCCATAATACGCACGTATTCCCGTTCCATCTCGGCCTGCTGTGCTTCGGTGCGGCCTCTTTTCTTTTCAATCAGCTCAGCTGCCCGCAGTTCCAGCAGCATCACGCTGACCTTTCGGTCGGCGTGCTCTTTTGGCGGCAGTGATTCCGCATCGCGCAATATGCCGTTTTCCAGCCGCAGGCTCCGTGTGGCCACGTTTTGCCGGAATCGCCGGTCGTGCGAAACAAAGATGATGGTGCCGTCGTAGCCGACCAGCAGATTTTCCAGCGCCTCCATCATGTAGACATCCATGTAATTGGTGGGCTCGTCCAGAATCAAAACCGAACATTGACGACAGATCAGCGCCGCCAGCGCCGTCTTGTTTCTTTCGCCGCCGGACAGTACCCGAATTTCCTTATGCACATCTTCTCGTTTGATGCCAAGCTCGGCTAAGGTCGTTCGGGTCAGGGATTCGGACAATCTGCTGGTTTGCATCACAAACGCTAAGATGCTCTTATCCCCGTCCAAGCCGAGGCAGTTCTGGTCAAAATACCCGATAGTGTCCTTCGGGCCCATACGTACGCCGTCATTGCCCCAAGCGATGCAATTTAAGAGTGTGGATTTTCCGCTGCCGTTGTCTCCAGCGATGCACACGCGTTCCTTTCGTTCGACATAAAACGAAACGTTTTTTAAAATGGGCTTTTGGCCATACGAAAAGCTGAGATTTTCAACGACTACCGCGCACTTCCCCGCTTTCTGGCTCTCTGACTCCGCAACGATGCGATAATTGGTTTCGTCCCGAACCTTTTCCTTCACTTCAAGGCTGTCAATTCGGTTCCGTATGTTTTTGGCGGCCGCACTCACTTTGCCCGCTTTTTGCCGCACATCCATCCGATGGAGCCGCGCTTCGCTGTTCCCCATCCGTTTGGGTGTCCGCGTCATGCTTTGGGCCTTACTGCTTCTGTCCAAAAGCGCCTGTTCCAGGCTCTTCTTTGTTTGGACGTATTTCTCATATTCCCTCTTCTGGTTTTGTCTTTCCTTCTCCTGCTGTTCTTTAAAGGCCGAGTAATTCCCGCGAAAGGTTCGCACGCTTCCGTCCCGGATTTCCCAAATCCCGGTGCATATTTTGTCCATCAGTGCGCGGTCATGGCTGACCAGAAGCACTGTGTTCCTGCATCCGGCCAGCGCGGTTTCCAGCCGGCGGATTCCCTGTTCATCCAGATTCGACGTCGGTTCGTCGCAGACCAAAAGATCGCCGTCCTTCGCCAGCGCGTCCGCAATCTTGGCCCGCATCAGCTCCCCGCCGCTTTTCGGCATATCCGGCACCTGCCACTGGTGCTTTTCACCCAAATCGCCGCCCATCGGAACGTCTGTCACATTTTGTGTGATATAGCTAAAACTGCCGTTTCGGTCAACCGTTCCTGCTGTCGGCCGCGTCTTTCCTGTGATGATGTTTAAAAGGGTGGTCTTGCCTGCGCCGTTTTCGCCGACAATCCCGATTTTTTCGCCCGAATAGACCGACAGTGATTTGATGAAAAATAGCTTACGTTCACCAAATTCCGCCAGTATGTTGTTCATATCAATGATTAAAATAAAAAACACCTCCCAAAGGCATCAAAAGAAATCATATTCCTTTGCAGAAAAAAGCTATGCGATAGTCAATACTGATTTCTTAAAGATGCACAAAATTCGCCGCACGTGATGCGGCCTTTCGTTTCTGTGTACCCTTAAAATCCGATTAACTATTTGCGCATTAAACCTTTTTCAACCTCCGTGGTGTCTATATTCTTTGGTTATTCTAGCATACGCGAAACCGGTTGTCCAGCCGGAAATGCGCCTTCTGGTTTATCTCATGATACTAAAACAGCCTCTCTCAAATCGCATCGAGAAAGGCTGTCTTATATAAAAACATATTAGGCTTAAGTTTTATCGTGCAATCAATCCCCAATTACTGCTGATCGATATACAGCACGGTCTTTAAGAGCACGTTCGCGCCGTTCAGGCAGTCTTCGGTCGGCGTGAATTCCAGTTCGCAGTGGCTGTGGCCGCCCACGCTGGGCACAAAGATCATGGCCGCGGGCAGTACGTCGATAGCAAACTGGGCGTCGTGTCCCGGGCCGGAGTACAGCCGCATGCTGGAATATCCAAAGTCATTCGCGCTCTTTTCCACATAGTTGACAATCTCGGGCGTGAAGTTGACGGTCTTTCTGGACCAGGCTTCCGTAAAGCTCACCTTGCACTTCTCGACCTCGGCCGGAATCTTGTGGATAATCTCCACCACCTGCTTAATCACTTCGGGATCCTGATGGCGTGCGTCCAGCGTGAACTTCACCTCGTCCGGGATAATCGTATGGATATTCGGGTGGGCGGAGATTTTGCCCGTCGTGTAGACCAGCTTGCTGTCCAGCTCGTTTAGCTCGTCGTGCAGGTACTGGATGGTCTTGACGGCCGCGTACAGCGCGTCCTTACGATACTTCATGGGGGTGGTGCCCGCGTGTCCGGCCTGACCCACAAACGTAAACTCGTAGTTCACCATGCCGCAAACGCCTTCCACCACGCCGATCTGGATGCCTTCGGCTTCCAGAACCGGGCCCTGCTCGATATGGAGTTCCATCAGCGCCACGTACTTGTCCGGCGTCAAACGGTTTTTCTCACTGCCGATATATCCGCTCTCCTCCAGAGCCTGTCCAAACGTATAGCCCGGCTTATCCTTGGCCACCGAAGCCAGCATGGCCGCTTTGTCAAACTTATTACAGATGACGCCGGATGACATCATCGCCGGTTCAAACCGCGCGCCTTCCTCATTCGTCCAGACCATCACGGTCAGCGGATGCCGATGCGGGATTTTCTCTTTCACGATGGTTTCGGCCACTTCCATGGCGGTGAGCACCCCAAGAACGCCGTCGAAGTTGCCGCCCTGACGGACCGAATCCAGATGGGACCCCGCCACAATCGCCGGCAGGTTCTCACTGCCCGGAATGGTCGCGTACATGTTGCCCATGTCGTCGGTGACCACCGTCGCGCCGATGGCCTCCATCCGTTTCTTATACTCCGCTCTGGCCATCAGCGCCTCGGGCGACAGGGAAAACCGCGTGATGCCGCCTTTGCCTGTGTCTCCGAATTTGCTGAAAGTCTTAATTTTGTCGTCCAATCTTTCAAAACTGCATGCTATCATGATCTATCTCCTTTGATTAAATTCTCGACTTTTTCGCTACGCGTGTTCCTTCAACAATCGCCGCCGCCGGACAAACCTTGACGCACAGGTGGCATCCCACGCATTTTGCGGCGATCAGTTCGGGTTTCCCTTCCTGGCTGTCCCACTTAATCGCCTGATGTCCGCCATCGTAGCAGGAGATGGTGCACCGGCCGCAGCCGACACAGCGTTCCCGCAAAAACTTCGGGTAACAGATGCTGCTTCTTTCCAAGTCGTCGGCTGCGATAATCTGGGGCAGTGCTTTGCCGACAATCTCGGTCACGCTCTTTTTCCCCGAATCCGTCAGATAGGATGTCATCCCGTCGATGAGGTCGTCGATAATCCGATAGCCGTACTGCATGACAGCCGTGGTCACCTGTACATTCTCGCATCCCAGCGCCAGAAACTCGGCGGCATCCCGCCAGGTCTCGATGCCGCCCATCCCGCTGATCGGCGCGTCGGCAATCTCGGCGCAGTCCTTCATGGCCTGAATAAACCGTAAGGCGATCGGCTTCACAGCCTTACCCGAATATCCGCCCACGCTGGTTTTTCCTTTTACGTCCGGCCCCGAAGAAAAAGTATCGAGGTTGACGTTCATCACGCTCTTGATGGTGTTGATGGCGGCAATTCCGTCGGCTCCGGCTTTCATGGCCGCGATGGCTGGAATCTCCATGTTGCCGATGTTGGGCGTCATCTTGGCCAGAATCGGCAGATGCGTTCCCCGCCTTGTGGCTTTGGTAAAGGCCGTGACCATATCGGGGTTTTGTCCCACGTCCGACCCCAGTCCGTTGGCCGCCATATGCGGGCACGAGAAGTTACACTCGATGATATCCACGCCCGCCTCGGTCATCAGCCGCGCCAGCTCGGTCCATTCGTCCTCGTTCTGCCCCATGATGGAAGCCACCAGCACCTTGGTTGGGTAAGCGTCTTTAAGCTGTTTTAAATATTTTAAATTCTCTTCCAGTGTATATTCGGAAATCTGCTCGATATTTTTAAAGCCCACAAACGGGAGCGATTCCTTGCGTAGCGCGTCGAAACGCGGCGATACTTCGTTCGGCACAAACGTCCCGACCGTTTTAAAGACCGCGCCGGCCCATCCCATGTCAAACGCTTTGGCCACCATCTCGAAATTACTGGCCACCACTGACGAGGACAGAAAGAACGGGTTCTCGCACGGCACGCCGCAAAACGTGATGGATAAATCCACATCCGCCTTGCCCGGCTTTTTCCCTTCGGCCGCCAGCAGCATCAGCGAATCCACCGCAATCGGGCGGTTCATCCTGGCCTTGACGCAGGCGTCCACGCAGGCGCGGGTTTCGCAAGCCGCGCAGGGCACCGTTTCGGGCAGCAAAGCCGCCGCACCCGAAAAGTTCTCAAAGCGTAAGGAACGAATGACTTTGTCCGCCAAAATGCCCGCCGGGCAGGCCTTGGTGCAAGCCGCCTCGTGGCACAGCAGGCAAGCGCCCGCCTCTTCAATAATCGATATTTCTCTGTATTTCAATTCTGTCAATTTCAATCACTTCCAAGCTTATTTTTTAGGTATGCGCTTCACATATTTGCCAAAGCCCGGTTTGCCGGTAAATTCGCCGTCCGCGTAGACCAGCGTGCCGCGCACAAAGGTTTTCACGGGATATCCCTTCACCTTCTTGCCTTCCCAGATGGTGTGGTCATAGTCCGAGTGCATGTTCTCTACCGAAATGGTGAAATCCTTCTTCGGGTCATAGATGACGATATCCGCATCCTTACCCACGGTCAGGGAACCTTTTTCGGCGCAACCGAACAGCTTAGCCGGATTCTCAGCGCACAGTTCCACCGCGCGGTTGAAGGAGATTTTCCCTTGGTTAGCCGCCGACAGCATATACGGGTACAGGTTCTCGATGCCCGCACAGCCGTTGGGGATTTTCGTGAAGTCGTCCTTGCCCCAGTCTTTTTCAAAGCTCTGGAAGGGGCAGTGGTCGGTGGCGACGGTGTCGATGCCGCCGAGGCGAATCGCTTCCCACAGCGCGTCCTGGCTCTCCTGGCCTTTAATGGGCGGCGAGCAGACAAAGTTTCTGCCGTCTTCGCGTTTATAAACATCGCTGGTGAACTCCAGATACTGCGGGCAGGTTTCGATATAGATGTTATAGCCCTGCCGTTTGGCTTCCAGCGCGGCTTCCAAACCTTCCTTGTCGGCCATATGCACGATATAGAGCGAACCGTCCACCGATTTGGCCCAATGCACAGCGCGCTTGTCGGCTTCGGCTTCCACAAACTCGGGCCGGCTCATATAGTGGTACCAGGCCGATAGCTTGCCTTCCGCCTTAAACTGCGCCACATACATATCGATGAGATCGGGGTTTTCGGCGTGGATGTTGGTCATGGCGCCGACTTCCTTGGCTTTCAGCAGAATCTTGACCAGTGAACCATCGTCCACCATGAGTCCCTCTTTTTTGTAGACCAAGAAGCACTTGAAGCTGGTTACGCCGTAATCCACCGCCGACTGAAATTCATCGAGGATAGCGCCCTCGTTTAAGTCAGTGATACAGCAATGGAAGGCGTAGTCCACGCAGGCTTCAGGGTCGCACATGGCCATACGTTCCTTAACGGTCTCCACAATCCCGCGTCCTTTACGCTGGATGGGGTAGTCGAACACCGTGGTCACACCGCCGCAGGCCGCGGCCCGCGTTCCCGCCAGATAGCTGTCCGCCGAGACCGTTCCGCCAAATGGCATGGCCAGATGGGTGTGCACATCGATGCCGCCCGGAAGAACCAGCATGCCCTTGGCGTCCACCACCTGGTCTGCTTTCATATCCAGACCGGTTCCGATGCAGGCTATTTTGCCGTCCTTCACGGCGATGTCTGCCGTATAGCTCTCTTTTGCGTTGATAATCGTTCCGTTTTTAATAATCAAATCCATCGTTTTTTGGCTCCTTTGCTCGCTGTTTCCTCTTTATGAATCCCTGGTTAATTGTTTTTCATTGAGTATCTAAAAGCAATTAAGCAGGTTTCGTAAAATATCGTGCTGTTTTAATTATTTTGGCGGGATGCGAGAGAATTCCCGCACCCCAGCCAAATGAATGTGTTAATCAATCATTAGTCGTTCAGTTTGTAGACCAGAACCAGACCGGATCTCTGGAATACTTGCGCTACTTCGATGAGGTCCATGCCGCCCGCGTTGGCCGCGATCAGGTTGGAAACCCAGGTTACACCAAAGTCAACCTGTCCGGAGTATACTGCGGTGGTTTCGGAAATGTCGCCGCCGCCCGGTGTGATGGTCACATTCAGGCCGACTTCATCATAGTAGCCTTTGGCCAGCGCCACATAGTAGCCCATGAACTGAGCCTGCGGCAGCCATTTCAGCTGGATGGTGACATCGGTTTTCTCGGGAGTTCCCAGAACCGCGCCGTCAGCCATAGCGGCATCCCAGTAGGTAGAATCCATGATGTTGGAAAGCTCAAAGCCAGCCAGTGCATCAGCGGCTACCGCGTCGTCCAGCTTGATATAGGTTTTCGCCAGATCCAGCGTCTGCTGCATCGCGGCGGTGTCCATTTTGCCGTATACGGTGACGGTGTTGCCGGCGGTGTCGGTTTCAACCAGTTTCTTGACTTCGCCAGCCATGTAAGCCTGATGTTCGCTGGAAACCGAAGAGCCGTAGCTGTAAACGATTTCGGCCGCTTCTTCCGGATTGGCGCAGGCATATGCCCAGCCCTTCATGGAAGCCGCGATAAACGCTTTAACGGTGTTCGGGTTTGCTTCGGCAAAGGTCTTGGTGCAGAAGATGTTGTCTTCCAGCATCGCGACGCCTTCATCGTTCATGTCGATGTAGGATACAGTATCGCCGTAGCCGTAACCGCCGTCGTAGGAGTTCTTAACCAGTCCCAGTTCGTTGTAGGTCATCGCCGATGCCAGTAAGATCGAGTCATCGTCAAAGCCGTCCATGTCAAACGCCTGGCTCAAATAGGTGGTATCCTGGCCGTATTTGCTCAAAAGGGCCTGAATCTCATATTCGTTGCCAAGTCCCCAGTTGCCGACCTTGCCCTGGCTTGCGGCGTCAACGACGATCTGTTCGGCCGTCATATCCGCGCTGTAGTAAGGACCCTCAACAACTGCCGGTGCTTCTGTTGCAGCGGCTGTAGCAGTCGGAGCCGCTTCTGTACTCGTCTTTGCGGTACAACCCGCGAAGACCGACAATACCATTGCGCATACCAGAAACAATATGCCCAGTTTCTTGATTTTCAGCATTGCATTCACTTTCATTTTTTCCACTCCTTATAAATTTTTATATTCAGCCAAAAGACCGATTATTTCCGGCCTTTCAGCGTGATACCTTCCGCGATGAGCAAAATGATGTACAGGATAATCCCGATGGCGCAGGCCACCGTGATGTAGGCCCAGGCTGTCGCGTACTGCGCCAGCACGATGTTCTCTCGAATCTGCCTTCCGACGCCGATGATGAATTCGGCAAAATATTCGCTGACCAGCGCGCTGATGACGCAGACCGGCACGCTGACCCGAAGCGCCGTAAAGATGTACGGGACGCTGTTGGGCAGGCGAAGCTTGAAGAACACCGTTCTGTTTTCCGCCGCATAGGATTTCATCAGATCCAGCGAAAAGGGTTTAAGCTCGGTCATGCCGCGATTGACGTTGATGCTCATCGGCACCATGCAGGTGAGCGTCACCACTATCATTTTGGCAATCATACTGCGAATCTCCGGGTTATCGCTGAGGTCCTTGGTCAGGTTGTTGGCGATGGGGGCGATAGCGATGATGGGGATGGCGTTAAACGCCGCGATGACGGTGAGTCCGCCCGCGCCCCATTTCGGCGCAAAGGTGGCGAGCACGCCCAGCATGAAGCCGAGTGCCGAACCGACGATGAGACCGCCGATGGCGACAATCAGCGTAGCCACGACATTGGTCCAAATCGAATCGGTGTTGGCCAGAATGATATCAAAAATCCGGCTGGGCATGGGAAGCGTAAACGTGTCCGCACCCAGAATCTTATGCAGAATCTGCGTCTGCCAGAGCACCACGATCAGCACACCGAAAAGAATCGGGTATACCGTCGTGGCAAAACTATTCTTATTGACGATTTCTTTAATCTTCTTCATCTTATTTGTGTATCCTTTTATACGGCGAAACCGCTTTTTCGATGAGGGACATCAGGTAGTAGCTTAAGATGCCGACGATGGCCGAGAAGAACACGATCTGCCAGAAAACGTAGATGGTCATCGCGTGCTTCAATGACTGGGACAGCATACATCCAAGTCCGCCGCCGCCCTGCAGGGTATCCACCAGAATCGACGCCGTAATAGCCATCGGGGCCGAAATCTTAAGGCCGGTAAACAGATACGGGATGGATGACGGAATCAGAAGCTTGGTGTATATCTCGTACTTGGTCGCCGCGATGGAGTGCATCAGCTCGTGCTTTTCCTTTTCCACCGATTTAAAGCCCGCCAAGGTGTTGGTCGCCACCGGATAGAAGGTAAGGATGGCGGCGATGACGATACGGCTCTTGTTGATGTCCTTGGTGATGGCGAGGATAATCGGCGCCATACCCAAGATAGGTATCATCTGGATGACCATGAGGTACGGAAATACGATTTTTTCAATCGGCATCACCAGATTCATGAGCAGTGCCAGCAGAAAGCCGATGCCCGCGCCGATGAGAAAACCAATGCCCGCCCGGAACAGCGTCAGGCCTGCGTTGCTTAAGACAATCTGGAAGGCCGTCTGCGATCCGTTGACCAGTTTGGTGCTGAACACTGACTGGACAATCTGGTACAGATGGGGCAGAACGTTTTCCGGCGACCGTTTGGTACCGGCCACGATAAACGCGCCGATCTCCCAGAGGACCATGATGCCTAAAACCCAAACGACGGTGACCATCTGTTTGGATGTAAAGAACTTTTTAATGCGCTGCACTCCTACACCCCCTCAAAACTGGAGCGAACCTCGGCCACCAGCGCGTTGAATTCGGCTGACCGCTTGATGGAAAGCGCTCTGGGTCTTGGGATATTGACGTCGATGACCGCCGAGACACGGCCCGGATGCGGCGAGAGCACCACCACGCGGTCCGAAAGGAATACCGCTTCCTGAATGTTGTGCGTGACAAACACGATGGTTTTTTTGGTTTGCCGCCAGATATTCAGGAGGTCTTCGTGCAGTTTTTCTTTGGTGAACTCGTCCAAAGCCGAGAACGGTTCGTCCATCAGCAAAATTTCCGGGTCGATCGCCAGCGCCCGCGCAATGCCCACGCGCTGCTGCATACCGCCCGAAAGCTCGTGCGGATACTGTTTGCCAAATTTATAGAGCCCCACCATCTCGAGCATCTCGGTGACGCGCGCCGTTCTGTGCTTCTTGGGCAGGCCCTTAATCTCCATCGGCATACACACATTGCGCCGAACCGTCCGCCAGTCATACAATACGGGCGATTGGAACACGATGCCGAATTTCTTCTCCATGCGGATTTGCTTGGGCGTCAGTCCCCGGATGGAGATGCTGCCCGTCGTGGGGTTTTGCAGGTCGGCGATGGTGCGAAGCAGCGTGGTCTTGCCGCATCCCGAAGGACCCACCAGCGAGATAAACTCGCCCTGGCCGATTTCAAGATTGATATTCTTCAGCGCCTTAATCGGGTCGCCGCCGTTATTGGACGGGAATACGACGGTTAAGTCGTCGATGATAATCTCCGGTTCCAATTTTGTTCCTGCCGCTATATTCATTTTCGTATACTCCTTTTCGTGTAAACATAAAGACGTAAAGCTCTCTCTCCTAATTAGAAAAAACCTTACGCCTTTGTAATCTCGTGTTATTCGATTGTTTGAGTTTCTATTACCAGAGACTGCTGTAAATCTTCAGCAAGTCGCTTTTTTCGACGCTTCGAATGCAGTTCTGCGGGCTTCCGCTGGTCATCGCGTCTCCCGCCATCTTGTCTGCCAGCGCGGCGAACCGTTCGGGGTCTATGCCGTATTCGGCCAGCGTCGGAATCTCCAGTGTTTTGGTCAGCTTCGCCAGCGCTTCCAGAAACGCATTGGCCGCCGCACTGTCCGCGGCGCGTTCGTCCGCTGCCCCAATGGCCTTGGCCATATCCGCAAATTTCGCTTCGCATCCGTCTTTGACATATGCCATACACGCCGAGATCAGCATGGCGTTGGATATGCCGTGCGGCACATGGAACAGCGCGCCGATCGGGCGGCTCATGCCATGCACCAGTGTAACTGACGCGTTGTTGATGCAAAGTCCGGCCTGATAGGCCGCCGCGGCCATCTCGGTCCGTGCCGCCATATCGCTTCCGTCCGCGTATGCCTTGGGCAGATTCGCAAATATCTTTTTAATCGCCGACAGCGCGTACATGTCGGTCATCGCATTGGCTCTTTTTGAAATGTACGATTCCACCGCATGAGTCAGCGCGTCCATGCCGGTCGAAGCCGTAATGGATGGCGGAGAACTGACCGTGTAGGCCGCGTCCACCACCGCCAAATCCGGCAGTAACGCTTCGCCTTTTAGGAGCATCTTCACATCGGTTTCGGTGTCCGTGATGATGGTGAACTTGGTCGCTTCCGAACCCGTGCCCGCCGTCGTGGGAATCATCACCATCGGCGGAAACTCTCCGGTAATCTCTTTGCCCATATAGTCGGGTATCTTGCCTTTCAGCACCGACATGGCCGCAATCGCCTTGGCGCTGTCCAAAGGACTGCCGCCGCCGATTGCGATGATAAAGTCGCATTTTGCATCCCTGTAGGCTCTGACGCCCGCTTCAATCATCTCGACCGTCGGTTCGCCCGGAATGTCATTGAACAGCGCGTGCGCGATGCCCCAGGCATCCAGACTGTCGGTCAGCGTCTTCACCATGCCCGCCTTCGTCACATGCTTGCCCGAAACGATCATGGCTTTTGTGCCGTATTGCTTCATATAGGCTTCGCATGCCGATAAAGCGTTTTCACCCATCACTGTGCGTTTGGGTGCCGTGAATATATATGCCATAGATTTCTCCTGTGCGTTTAGATGTACTCATTATCCACGATGCTGAGTACCTCGTCAACTTTCGCCATCTCTTCCAGCACCTGTGCCTCGGTGATGATCAGCGGCGGCGCGACGATGATGATGTTCTCATGCGTGTAGGTCATGAACTTTCTCTGTCCCAGCAGACCCTTGATCTTGCCCATGATGCCTTCCGGATCCTTACCGTAGGGCACCAGCGCTTCACGGGTCTTTTTGTCCTTGACCAGTTCGATGGCCGCGAACAGCCCGATGTATCGGACGTCGCCCACACACGCGTGCGCAGCTTTCAGCTTTTCCAATTGCTCTCCCAGCACCTTGCCGGACGCCTTCACGTTATCCAATATGTTATTCTCAATGTAGTAATTGACGCTCGCCACACCGGCCGCGCAGGACAGTGGATGTCCGCTGTAAGTGAGGCCGCAGGACAGCATGTTATCGTCGAAGTAATCGGCAATGGCCTTGCTGACCACCACGCCGCCCAGCGGAACATAACCGCAGGTGACGCCTTTGGCAAAGGTCACGATATCCGGCTTAACGCCGAAATGTTCAAAGGCAAACATCTTGCCCGTTCTGCACCATCCGGTCATGACTTCGTCGCAGATCATCATGATGCCGTATTTGTCGCAGAGTGCCCGCACGCCGGGCAGATAGCCTTCGGGCGGGATGATAACGCCGTTGGAACCTGTGATGGTTTCCATCACGATGGCCGCAATCGAACTCGCGTTTTCGTAATTGATCTGCTCTTCCAGCTTGGCCAGATAGTATTCGGTTGCCGCCTTTTCCGTTTCAAAGCGAATCGGTTCGCGGTAGACATACGGGTCAAAGAACTTGATGAACCCGGGAATGCCCGGTTCCATCGGGAAGCGTCTGGGTTCGCCGGTCAGGTTGCCTGCGCCGAACGATGCACCGTGGTAGCTTCTGTAGCGGCTCAATACCTTGTTTCTTCCCGTAAACATACGGGCCATCTTCACCGCGTTTTCGTTGGATTCCGCGCCGGCGTTGGTGAAGAACACTTTGCCCATGTTGTCCGGCATCAGCTTGATAATCATCTCGGCCAGCGTGGCACGCGATTCTGCGCCGAAGCCCGGGCCCATGAAACAATACTGGTCGGTCTGCTTCTTAATCGCCTCAGCGATGGCCTTGTTCCCAAACCCGAGGTTTAGGTTGACCAGCTGCGAGGACATATCGGAATAACGGTTTCCGTCGTAGTCCCAAAAATAGATACCCTCGGCCTTTTCGACCGGAATGGGATTGATGTTTCTCTGCTTGCTCCATGATTGCAGTGAATATGTTTTAAGTTTGTTGGTAATCTCCTGGCCTGTCACAGTTGCCCTCCGTAAAAACAAATAAGCGACAACGAGCTTAAAAATCCTTTGCTCGACCGCCGCTTCATTGCTGCTTTTAAAATTTTATTTAATGCTATTATATCCGCCTTGAATATTAATTCAATCGCTATATGACCATTTTACATTGTGCATATGCACAATCCAAAGGGTTTCCCGGGCGATTTTCGACGCATAAATTAACATATTTTGTACAATTTATAAAATTGACTGGATATAAAGCGCCATCTGGAATTTCACTTTGTCCTCCATCTCCAGCGGATTGTACCCCGTAATCTCCTCAATTTTTTTCAGCTGGTTGGTCACCGTGTTGCGGTGCATAAACAGCTTTTCGGCCACGGCCGCCAGACTGGCGTTGCTCTCCAGATAGGTGACCAGCATGCCGGTGAGGCTTGCGCTGTTCTCCGCGTCGTAGGCTTCCAGCTTCCCGAGGATCTCCTTATAATAGCTCCTTAAAACCGCTGTGTCATTGACAGCATACAGGATTTTATAGATGCCAAGCTCGTCATAGTAGCAATACGGTAGATCCTTCTTTTTGGCAATCTCCATAGCCGACAGCGCTTTTTCAAAATTGGTCTTCTGATGGAACACGCCCATCTTGTTGTCACTGATGCCGACGTGCATCTCCCACTCGCCCAGACTCCCCGCGCTGGTTTCCATAAACTCCGGCAGAAAGCTCTTAATCTCCTCGTCGCTGAAATTGACCAGCACGAGAATGAGATACTCGTTGTAGGAAAAGACGATGAAGAGATCCTGCATCCGCTTCACAATGCGCTCGGCGATTTTCCCCAGCCGATTCAGCGCCAGCTCGGTGTTCTGCCCGCCTTTATTTTTAATGCTGATGCTGATGAAGCAGAAACTGCCGTCCCGCGCATAGCCCCGCCGTTCCAGCTGCTGCACCTGATACTCGATGTCGCCGATGTTAAAGATGATATTCTTCATCGCGGTGGTAATACCGGTCTCCACCTGCTCGTTGTTCATGATGCGGCGGCAGAAATCCCGCGTCATATCCACCATGCGGGTTTCCCACGGGATGGTGAAGAGCGGCATATTGACTTCATTGCAGAATTTGATGACCTCTTTGGGAATGACTTTGGTGTAGGGGCCGATATTCACCACAAACGCGCTGGTGCCCGCTTCATAGAGCTTTTGGGTATAACGAAGCAGCCAGTCCTCGCTCTTGTTTTGAATTCCCGCGGTAAAAACCAGCTCGCTGCCGTGCAGAAACTTGGCCACATCGTCATCCTCAATGATGTGCACCCAGTTGACCAGATTCTGCATGCCCTCGCTTCCGGCAATCAGCTTCATATTGTACAAAAACCGACCGTTTTTATACAGCTTTTTTACCATTATCGCCATATTGTACCTTCTTAAAATAAATAAAGGCGCTGTTTTCACAACGCCTTTGTCGTCCTTTATATCGGTTGTATTATACCATATCTTCCGGCTCTGTGCAAAGCCGGTTTAAAGCATGGTGATTTTCCCCTGCTCTGCGTCCACCAGAATTTCGTCACCCGTTTTGATCATCTGAGTAACCTGCGCCACTTCCGTGATATGCGGCAGTGCCAACTCGCGGGCGATGACCGCACCGTGCGACAGCGTTGAGCCCGTTTCGGTCACCAGCGCTCCGGCTGTGCAGAAATACGGCGTCCATCCGATGTCAGTGAATTTCGCAACGATAATTTCGCCGCGCACCAGGTGATTGATATCCCCGAGGTCACGAATCACTCTCGCCTTTCCCTGGAATACGCCAAAACTGCTGGGCGTACCCGTCAGCGTTTTTCCGGAAGCGGCCGCCTTGACTCCCTGTATCGGTTTCGGATGACCGACATAGACGTCTTCGAATACAAAGCGCTTCTGTAATTCAAATACGCGTTTTCTGGCGATGGCTTTTTTTATAAGTACGGGGTTATAAACCGCTTCTTTTACGAAATCGAAATCGATTTTCCCGATAAAATCAAGAATCTCGCTGTGCGTCATGAAAAATATCAAATCCGCATCCGGAATCAATTTGTGCTCCACCATCTTCTTTCCGAGATAATGGTAGGCATGACGGAATTTTTCGAGAACCTTGATGACGAGTGAGCGGGATTCTTCGCAGGCCTGTATCATCTGCCGCGCCTGTACAATGAGCGGTTTCAGTGCCGCCCCAATAATGGTTCCGAACTTTTCTTCGACCGACTCCATGTATTTCGCGTCAGTTCCGCTTTCTTTGAAGTCCGAAAGACCGCTTTCAATCATGGATTTGATGTACGCGGCCAGTCCGTCATGGTCCATGTTCCACGATTTACTGCGCAATTCCATTTCCAGGACACAGCGATGTCCATAGTCTTTGAAGAATGCTTCTATGGCCGTTTTCGATACGCCCCGAGCGTTTTCGATGGCAAACTTCACACCGTCCATATCCGTGTTGACAATCCGCGGATTATCCAAAAGCAGTTCACGCGCGATGTTTTTGAGCCGCTTTGGAATCTCCTCTGTGTCAATTCCATCAATATTGGTCAGGCATTCTGTCTGCAGCCGGTGCGCCTCAGCCGGCGTCAAACCGCGCTGCGTAAAGAGGGTGAACAATACACCGTCCATACCGCTGGAACAGGTCGTATTCTTATAGTGCCGCCAAAACGCGTCATACAGCGCTTCCATCTTGCTGGTGATCTCTTCAATCTGCCATTTCAGACTTTTTTCCATCAGCGGAATATTCACTTCTTCCGCCCAGGCCTGAAGCCGTTTGATCGCGTCCTTATGATCGTCGATGGCGTTAAAGTATCGATGGGCAACGGCGATATAGTTCAGCCATGCCAGATTTCGCTTTTCACTCGATTCATCTGAATCGCCGCCAGCCAAAAGACTGGTCTCCACGTTCTGGTCCGAGGCTCCCGGAATGTTCTCATTCATTCTTTTTGTTTCGGTTACATTGACAAACAGGTGATTCCCAAAGTGCGCGATACCGCTGCCTTTCGGGCTTTCCTCCACTGTTTTAATCACGCCGCGCTTGATCAGCTCTTTGCGCATGCCCACATCCAGCGCATCCACAACGGTCGACAGCGTTAACGGCGTGACGGCGCCAGGAAGCAAATCTTTAATCTTGGCTGTCGTATAAATATGACCCTCGCTCATGGGCACGCTGTCCAGTTCAAACGGGTCTTCAATTGTGGTGGTTGTAATCGGCCGCACCTGGAGCCAGTAGATTTTATCTTTCGCCAGCGCCCATTCGATATCAAGCGGGTATTTAAACTCCGCCTGAATATCCTTGACGCCTGCCACGATTTTGTCCAGAATCTCTCCGCTCAAAAAGTCATCGCCATTCGTTGCCCAGGTTTTTTTGTCAACACGGTATGTGTGCGGTTTTTCCACACCCTTCATCAGCTTATCGCCGAGGCCGCGCACCGCATCAATGATGATTACCTGCGGGTCTTTCAAATCCTCTGTGGAGCAAACGCCGGCTATATCGGGTTCAACCATTTCCTGAACAATCACACACGCTTTTTCCGTCTGCGTGTTGGAGAAATAACCTGTATAGTACTTTGCGCGGTTACTGTTGAAGGATTCCAAACAGTCACTGATCGCCTGTCTGACCCGGTCTTTGCCTTCCACGTTCAAAAACGATTCAAACTGTCCGGCTGCCGAGAATACAACCGAGTCTTCATTGTTGACCGAAGACCGTACTGCAACTTTTTTAAGCCCGCCGCTGTCGTAATGCTCCGCTGCCGCGTTTAAATCGGCGTCATCCTGAATATCTGTAATCACAAATCCATCCGGGATGGGCATTTGGATATTCGACAGTAAATTCAGACTGCGCGCCTTTCCTCCAACCAAGCCTAGCTTGTCAGCAGGAATTTTGTCCAAAGGATAAATGTTCATGGTTCACCTCTTAAAAATATGATTTCAAACCCCAAAAATTAAACATGAAAAAAGAGACAGTATACTGTCCGTGTATCGTTTAAATGATTACGTGTAAACCCAGAGGAAAAAGGTGGTAATCTCCTTGCGGATATCTTTGACCAGTCATACGTGACAGCAGCTCATCCTTCAGTTAACTTTAGGATTCTCGCTGCCCCTGTGTCAAATATCTATCGTCCGTCTTTGGCTCTGTTTGTCATCCATTATAACGATGTTACCGAACAAATCCGAGTGGCTACGCTGTCACAATTCACCTGTTTAACCATTTACATTATAACATCGCGAGATATTCGATTCAATAGAAATTGGTTCCTACATACAATATTATTAACATCGGCTTTTATGCCTAGCAGCGCGATATTCCGTTTATCAGCATTTACTGCGCGGCCGCCATACCCGCGCTTTTCCGCACCATTCTTCCCTGAATTGCGCTCGCAAAGGATTGTTGTGCCCGCCTCTTTTAGAAGAAAATCGTACTAAAAAAGCCCTGTGGACCCCACAAGGCTTTCCCTGTTTCTCCCCTTAGCGGAAGCATCCGCCAAACATACCGCCGCGGCCAAATCCCCGTTCGGCGTAGCGATCGTAGTACGAATCGTCATCTCGGCCAACGCAATATCCGTCATCCATACGCTCTTCCATGAATTCCAGCATTGCGTCCGCTTCCTCGCGCGTGAGGTTGCCTTCTTTCACCTGCTCGTCCAGCCATTCGGCTCTGTCGCTCAGCCATGCATCCTCATATTGTTGGCTTCCGGTATTAAACGGTCTCGCATAAACAGCCACTGCGCCCAGCAGAATCACTGCCACTACCGCAACGATAATCCAAGTCTTTTTCATCTTAAACACTCCTTTTCTTTGTTTCATCATACTCATGATAGAACAAGAATATGAAAGAAATGTGAGTGCTAGAATGCAATGGTGAATTCCGTAGACACCCCAAGTTCGGAACGAACCGAAATCTGCGCGCCGATGAGGGTCAGCTGTTCTTTCACTATGGAAAGCCCCAGCCCCTCGCCTTCCCACTTCCTGGCGTTGCCGCCGCGAAAATACGGCTCAAATATCCGGGCCAGGTCATCTTTGGCAATCCCAACGCCGGTGTCTTTGATGGTCAAGGTTTTAGCGCGGTTATCCGTCGTTAAGCTAACCTGCCCTTTTTCGGTGTACTTATAGCTGTTTAAAAGCAGATTATAGACCGCTTTATTCAGCGCTTCCGCATTGGTTTTAATCGTGAAACCTTGAGTCTCCAATGTCAGTTTCAACCCCTTTGCGCGAAACTTGGGTTCCAGACCTTTAACCATTTTTCTCAGCTCTCCGGAATAATCCGTTTTGTTCAGTTTGACCGGCTGCTGTTTTTCCTGTCCTTCCACCACATCGCTGATGTCCGAAAGCGCCGCATCCAGGCTTTCCGCGCTTTCCAGAAGCGACTGCACCGTCTCGCTGTCCGCCGGAATCAAGCCGTCCTGAATGCCCATCAACTGGCTTTTAATCACGGTCAGGGGTGTTTTGGTGTCATGCATCACCTGATCCAGCTTTTGTTTCTTCACCCGCTCCTTGTGCGCCAACAGCTTTCGATAACTCTCAATCGAAGCGGCGATGGCATTCATCTCGCTGATGCGATAAGCGGGCCGTTCCCGTGTGTCCGCTGTCGCGTAGTCCACCATATCCGTCACACTGCGGTTGATGTGGCGGATGACCAGAAACAAGACGCTCCCCGCCAGCAGAATCACCACCGCCATAGAGATGAGCCCGGAGGAAAGCAGAGTCGCCCGAAAAAGCCGGCTGGTCTCGGTGTTCACCGCGCTGGTTTCCCGCGTAATCGCCAGCATGCCCAGCTTCTCCCCGTCGGCGCTTAAATCGATTGTCTCGGTCGTCATATGGCTGGCTTCAAAGACAAAGGCTGTACGCGAAGCGCCGCTCATCATGCCGTTCATCATGCCGCCGCCCATCATGTTGCTGGTCATGTCACTGTCCATCAGCAACGCGCCGCTGGTGTCGTAAACCGCAATATAGTAGATGGGGTCCTCGATGTAGGAGACCAGCGTGCCCTTGTGCAGGTACCCCTGACTGATTCCATCGGTGACATACTCTTTGATGCTCTCCGCATTTTTCTGGTAGGTTTGGTCGATGGTCTGGTTAAAGTATCGGTCCACACTGCGGCTGGAGACCAGCGCAAAAACCAGCACCGACAACAGCACCGACATGCTTAAAACCAGAATCAAAATCCGCTTAATGCTCATCGCCGCCTCCAAACACATAGCCGTATCCGTACTTTGTCCGAATATACTTCGGGTTCTTCAAATCGTCCTCGATCTTCTTTCGTATGTTCTTGATAAACGCATCAATGCTCCGATCGAACCCCTCATATTCAAAGCCGATTGCGCGCTGAATAATCTGCTCGCGCGTCAGCGGATATCCGATGTTTTCGAAAAACAGCGCGAGAAGGTCATATTCACGCGTGGTGATGGGGATGTTCTCCCCATTTTTCGACAGCGTTTTTTGTTCGGTGTTGAGCGCCAGGTCGTCATAGGTCAGCACCCTATCCGCGCCGCCGTAGACGCGCCGAATGAATACATTCACACGCGAAACCAGCTCCCGCGGGCTGAACGGTTTGCCGATATAATCATCCGCGCCATGTTCAAACCCCTTTAATCGGTCGGGTTCGGTGTTCAGCGCGGTCAGCATCAGCACGGGGATTTTGGAAACCGCGCGAACTTCCTTTAAAACATCCCATCCGCTGATGCCCGGCATTGAGATATCCAAAACCACCAGATGCGGTTTAAACGCGCCGAAATCGCCGAGCGCGTCCAGACCCCCGGCGTATGCCCGCACCGCATATCCCGCCTGTTCCAGATACGCTTTCACCGTCTCGCGAATTTTTTCTTCGTCCTCGACAATCATGATTCGGTAAGTCATTTTTTACAATCCTCTTTCACTTCATTTTACGTCCCAAATATGAAAATCGTGTGAATCCGTTTTTGATCGCCCATGTCAGAAACCCTTTTAATATATATACAGATATTTAGCGAATCCTTAACATCTTTTTGGGGGACGAAACAAAAAAGACACCCTTATCCATGTGGGTGTCTTTAAATATCCTCAAACGCGTTTTGCTTTATTGCCGTAAAAGGCCGCCGTGGTAATAGCATTCATAAACCTTGGTGTCGCGGCAGAAAATCTCTTCATATCCCTGAAACCATTCAAAGCCACCGACAACACTCGTTTTATATATGTATTCACCCGCCTGAAAGTATTCAGGCCCTCTATATGGCATCTTCAGTTCTGCCGCCCGCAGTGCCGCTTTCAGAAAATCCCCGCTGAATTTCTCATCCAGCACACGCCCGAAATAATTCATCGCGTAAACCGCATTGCCGCTATGCCATAGCGCTTCTTCCCCGGCAAAGCACTCGCCACCCAGCCAGGTATCATAATACAGATACCCGTCCTTCTCATATCGGTAGTCGTGCGACAATGGTCTGGAGGATGCGCATTCCTGGGCGTTGGCCGCATACGTTTTCCTGTTGGCCTCCAGTCGAAACGCAATCAGCCGTTCCAGGTCACTGCCGCCGCCGTGTTCCAGACTGGCCCCGCACGGATTGTCTTTCACCAGATAATCGACGGTCACATGAAACAAATCGGACAGTTGTATCAGGTTGAGTATATCGGGATATGCGAGCCCGCTTTCCCACTTTGTCACCGCCTGCCGAGACACCTGCAACGCCTCGGCGAGACTCTCCTGCGTCATTCCCTGACTTTTTCGAATCATCAGCAGTTTATCTGAGAAGTTCATATGATAATCTCCTTTTCATTTGACTGTTCCACATCTCTACTTTATCGCATATTGCAGAAAAGAACATCAACCGCAGGATGCAAAAAAGCGACGAATGGTTGCCTCGAAGAAATGAATCAATCAGATTAATCAGCCGTTTACCGTGATATTCTTCACTTTTTTCACTGCTTATTCTGTTGTGCCTTTTTCTGACTTTCTATCAGCACATCCGATTCCTTCATAAACAGCGAAATCGGGAATTGAATCATCGTCAGCACCAGAAGGCCGATCATGGGAATCAGCACATTCCCGAACGCGCCGTTGGTCAGATCAAACAGATACGCAAAAACGATACCGGATATCTGCCCGGCCATCAGAATCAGGCCGAAGGATGTGCCTTCCCGCGCCGGATAGGCCACTTCGGCGCCATGCTGGAACAGGATGGGCGCCACGCCCATGATGACAAACCCCAATAAAGCGGCATCGACCAGAATCATGGCGTAGCCGCCAAGGAAGGTGAGCCCCACAACCAGCGGAATAATGGCCGCCAGCGCTACCCGGAACAGCGGTACGCGCTTGGCCGTTTTGTCCGATATAATCGGGAGCACCACCGCGCCGATGACGCCAGCCACGATGAAAGCTGTGCCGACCCAGCCGGCATTCTCCAGTGAGATGCCCCGCGGCGTCAGGATTTTTTCAATCATGGTGAGCATGGTGTTGAACATACCCATCGCGATGAAGCTGATGATGAGCACCTGGTTAAAGTCTTTGTTTTTAATCAGCTTTTTCATGGAGCTTAGGCTGATGTCCTCGCGTTCGGCTTCGGGCCCCGGTGGAGTCGCTGGTTTTTCCTTCAGGAAAACCGCCACCAGTGCCGCCGCCGCGCAGGCCACGATGGCGTAGATGCCCAGCATGGGTTTGACGCCGATTTGGATGGCGAGAACAGGCGAGAGCGCCATAGGTACGATGAACCCAAGATACTGCGCCATCACGAGAATGCCCGAGGCCGTGGAGCGCTCCTCCACAGGAAACCAGTTGGCCGGAATCTTGGTGGAGATGTTGATTAAAAAGGGTTGGCCGATGGCGATAAAAACTTGCGTGATCAGCACGATGACGTATACATCAGCAAACGCATAGCGGACAATACCAAATACGGCGGTGATCAGTGCGCCGATCATGACCGAACGTCTGGCGCCGTATTTATCGATGACCCACGAAGCCGGTATGGTGAACAGAATATACATCAGCATATAGATGAGCGAAAACGCGGTGATGCCGATGCTCTTGACCGAATAGAAGTTTTCCGCCAGACTGGATATGGGCGCAAACGCCAGCCAGTAGATTTCGGTGGCGATGATGGCGGGAACCATCACCGCGAGAATCAGCCAGCGGTAGGGATATACCTTGTGCAGTGTTTTGTCTGTCATTTTATGACTCCTTTATCAAGTACAGAATAATTGCAGATGAACGGTTTTATTCTATCAGGAAGATGCGGGTTTGTACAGGAACCCTGTCTATGAGGTCGCTTTGCCCAATTAAAAAAGCGATGCCCCTCCAAAAATGGCGGGCACCACAAGAAAAAACACTCAATTACAAGCCTGTTTTACAGACTAGCGCCAGTCCTTCACTTCCCGCGCGCCTTCTCCGGCCGCCGAACGATAGAAGCTGGGTTTAATGCCGGTACGCCGTTCATACTGCACCGCCATCTGCGCTTCAAAAGCCCCCGCCATATCCTTTTCCACGATGCTGATATTGCATCCGCCGAATCCGCCGCCGGTCATGCGGGAACCCGCCACACCGGGCAGCGAAACCGCGACGTCATACGCCGCATCCAGCTCGGGTCCGGTGGCCTCATAATCGTCGCGGATGGAGACATTCGCTTCCTTCAAAAGCTGTCCAAACGCTTCGATGTCGCCGCTTCTAAGCACCTCCACCGCCTTTTTCGTCCGCGCTTCCTCGGTCACGCAGTGCCGTGCCCGACGGTACAGCATCTCGTCCGAGAATTGATCCTGATAGGTTTTTAGCGCCGCTTCATCCATCTCGCAGAGGTATTTGTAGCTTCCGCCGTTTTGGTTGATGATGGCCAAAGCCTGCTCGCACTCACTCCGGCGCTGATTGTACTGCGTTTCGGTCAGCTTGTGCGGCGCGTTGGTGTTGGTGATGACAATGGTATAGCGTCCCAAATCCAGCGGCACATACTGGTAGTCCAGCGTGGCGCAGTCCAGAATCATCGCGTGATCCTTTTTGGCCAGCGCCGAGATGAACTGGTCCATGATGCCGCAGTTCATACCCACATACTGGTTTTCCGCGCGCTGACACAGCACCGCAATCTGTTTAAAATCCAATTTCTCTTCTCCGCCTAAGGAAAGCAGTGCCGTGGCCGTGGCCACTTCGATGGACGCCGATGAGGATAGTCCCGCGCCGAAAGGCACCGTGCCGTGATAATAAAGGTCGCAGCCGACAATCGCAAAGCCAGCCTGCTGAAGCTCATACGCCACGCCCAGCTGGTAACTGCCCCAGTGCAGGTGCTTATAGTCGGTCAGCTGGTCGATTTTTGCGCAGACACGGTCGGGCAGATCGGAAGCCGCGAGGTTGATTTCGTTTTTTCCGTTTGGCCGCGCGACCACGATGTTGGTATACTCCAGACCCACGGGGAACACATGGCCCCCGTTGTAGTCGATATGTTCGCCGATGAGGTTGATCCTTCCCGGCGCTTCAAAAATGCGGATATCCGTATCGGTTCCGCCGTAGATGCTGATGTATTGTTTCACGAGTTCCTGATAGCTCATCGTTTCTTCTCCAAAAATCGTTGGTGTGCCTGCCGCAGTTCTTCGGCCTTCTCTTCGGGCGCGGTGGGGTTGCAGTGTGCCCAGGCGCCGGTTTCGGACGAGGCCAGAAACTGCTGCTTTTCGGCCGAGCGCATGGGTGGGAAGAACTCGATATGGAAGTGGAAATCCTCCACATCCTCGGTGTTCACCGGCGCCGAATGCATACACATCATATACGGAAACTTCATATCAAAAAGGCTGTCCAGCATGCCGGTGGCCTGCCGAATCGTTTCGGCCAGGCTGGTCTTCTGGTCGTCGGTAAAATCGGTGATGTACTTCCCGTGCTTTTTCGCGATGATATGAAAACCGTAGGTGAACTCCGAAAAGAAAGGCACGATGACCGCGAAGTGTTCGTTCTCAAAAATCACGCGCGTTTTGGCCGCCATCTCCTCTTGCATCCAGTCGCAAAAAAGGCAGTTTCCCGTTTCGGCTTTGTGCTTTCGTGCCAAATCCAGCTCCACCTGCAGTTTTTTCGGAATAAACGGATAGGCGTAAATCTGTCCGTGCGGATGGGGCATGGTGACGCCCACCACTTCGCCGCGGTTTTCGAAGATCATGATATATTTTGACTTTTCGTAAGCCTGCAAAGCGGTGAACCGTTCGCACCACAGATCCACAATCTTGCGAATATGTTCGGTCGGGAGCTCGGGCAGGGTGGTGGTGTGGTCTGGCGAATACAGAATGACCTCGCATTTGCCGTAGGATTTCTCCACCTTAAAAAAATCGGTCGCCACATCGTCCGGTTCTGGCGGGTTCATTGACAGCGCGGGAAAGTCGTTGTCGTACTCATAAACGTCGTAAGACTCCGGCACTTTGCCCGAGCCTGGGCAAAACGGGCACCAGTCCTTGGGCATCTGCGGGCGGTTCTGCCGCGCCGACGCAATCATCACCCAGTCGTCTTTAAAGGGGTTATATCGTAACTCTGCCATGCTTCTCTCTCTTCTCTTTTTTTCGTTGTTGCTTTAAGTATTATAGCATACTTTGCGGCAATGTTCCGTGCGCCGGCTTAAC
>ERZ1645192.532-NODE-532-length-31634-cov-12.824250_pt1 | contig 31634 bp, 26 predicted proteins | sample MGYA00575354_ERZ1645192 | MGnify/ENA primary metagenome ERZ1645192 (study PRJEB40844, sample SAMN11349763) | freshwater sediment metagenome | isolation source: river sediment | host: Sediment | place: India: Faizupur Khadar , New Delhi | collected 2017-02-21 ...
CAAATTCATGATCGGCTTCACCCTGGCCTTCTGGCTCAGCTACCTCTGCTGGTTCCTGGGGCACTGGGCCTACATCGCCGCCACCGAGCAGCAGGCCGCCAAGTTCGGCATCCCCTGGGCCATGAGCATGAGCGGCGAGTTCGGCTACATCCTCGCCCTGATCCTGGGCCTGGTGATCGGCAACTTCTTCCCCGGCCTGGCCAATGCCATGAAGGAGGCGGCCCGGCCCGAACTCTACATCAAGACCGGCATCGTCATCATGGGCGCCGGCCTGGGCATCAAGGCGGCCCAGAGCTTCGGCCTGGCCTCGAACATCATGTTCCGGGGCTTCTGCGCCATCGTCGAGGCCTACCTCATCTACTGGGCGGTGGTCTACTACATCGCCCGCAAGTACTTCAGGTTCAGCCGCGAGTGGTCCGCGCCGCTCGCCTCGGGCATTTCGATCTGCGGCGTGAGCGCGGCCATCGCCACCGGCGGCGCCATCCGCGCCCGGCCCATCGTGCCGATCATGGTCTCCTCGCTGGTGGTCATCTTCGTGGCCGTGGAAATGGTGCTGCTGCCCTTCCTCGCCAAGTTCTTCCTGTGGACCGAACCGCTGGTGGCCGGCGCCTGGATGGGGCTCGCGGTCAAGTCCGACGGCGGCGCCATCGCCAGCGGCGCCATCACCGACGCCCTCATCCGGGCCCAGGCCCTGGACCAGGCGGGCATCAACTATGCCGAGGGCTGGGTGACCATGACCGCCACCACGGTGAAGATGTTCATCGACATCTTCATCGGCATCTGGGCCTTCCTGCTGGCCTACATCTGGTGCGCCAAGATCGATGTCCGGCCCGGACAGAAGGTGAACGCCGCCGAGATCTGGCACCGCTTCCCGAAGTTCGTCATCGGCTACGTGCTCACCTTTGCCATCCTGGTGGTCATGTGCTGGCCCTCGGCCAAGGCCATGGGGCCGGCTGAAGAGCAATTGGCCGGGTTGAAGGCAACCATCACCACCATCGAGACGAAGATGCAGGCGACCGCCGACCCGGCGGCCCTGGCCACCCTGCAGACCCAGTTGGACCAGGCCAAGGCCGACGAAAAGGAGGTCAACGCCTCGATCAAGGAGCCCAAGAGCTTCCTGGCCAAGGCCAAGTCATCGAGCAGCCAGGGGGACGTGTTCCGCGGGTTGTTCTTCCTGCTTTGCTTCTTCACCATCGGCCTGGTGTCCAACTTCAAGAAGCTGATGGAGGAGGGCCTGGGCAAGCTGGCCGCGGTCTACTGCATCAGCCTGTTCGGGTTCATCATCTGGGTCGGCCTGTTCATCTCGTGGCTCTTTTTCCACGGCGTCAAGCCACCCACCATCTAAGAAGGAGACCCTCTATGAAACCGCAACAACAGGCCAAGGTGGCCGAAGAAATCAAGAAAATGGAGTACGAACCGCTGCTGCCGGTGGAACTGAGCCTGATCCGATGGAGTATCGGCATCGGCGTGGGTTCGCTGTTCATCCTCTACTACCTGAGCAAGTGGCTGTTCCCGGGCGGCCACTGAACCCCGGGACCATCTAAAAACGCGAGGCTGAAATCCGCATGACGGAGAGGGCCTCGCGGTAGTCCACGAGGCGCTGTTCCCACACGGGCAGCGCCTCGTCGTCTTCCCGCCAGGCGGCCAGCTCCCGGCCGTCGATCTGCAGCCGGCCCGCCGCGACCGCGGCCGCGGCGGCGGCATAGTCCACCCCGAAGCGCTGCTGCCGGTCGGCCAGCGCTTGTTTCGTGGTGCGCACCACCTGTTCGCAGTGCTTGATCTCACGGGCCAGGGAAATCTCGTATTCGTCGGTATGCATGGGGACATTCTCGTGAAAAGGGAAGGGCAGGGCGGGCTCAGTCGGCCAGCAGCACCAGGCCGGCCAGCATGCTCAGGGCCGGCTCGGTGGCCGGCTGCGATGAGGACTCGCCGCCCGGGGCCAGGGGCCAGTGGACGGCCGCGGTCAGAGCGGTGAAATCGACGCCCACCGCGGACAGGGAGGGTCGTACCCGGTCCTGGTGCGGGCAGGGGAGGTGCTCGGCCAGCACCGCGCAGCGGTCCCGGTCGGCACAGTACAGCTCGAAGCAGGACCCCGCGGCCAGGCCGCGGGCGCGGGTAAAGCCGAACCCGGGCGCCTCGGTTTCCAGGGTGGCGGCCAGCGCATGGATGCGCCTGGCTACCTCCAGCCGTTTGCCGGTGCGCAGGTCCGCGGCCGGGACATCGATCCGGAAGACCAGCACCCATCGGTAGTCGGCCAGTTCGGCCCGGAACCCGGCCGGCGACTGGCTGTGGGGCGGACAGCCGGGCGCGAGCCCGTAGCTCGGGCAGCGATGCGGGGCCGCGCACAGGGCGGCGAAGTGGTCGGCCACCACCAGGTCGCGGGCCGGCAGGGCGGCCGCAGCCGAGGCGCCGAGGTGAAGGGCGCGCGCCAGCATCCCGCCGAGCAGGGGCGCGGACTGGTTACCGGCCCGCTGGTGGTTGCTCATCGGCCCGCACCCTGGGGTGGCGAAGGCTTGGCGGCGGCCCGTTCAGCCTCAGCATGGTGGCCCGCCACCGCACCGAGCACCCGCGCCAGCTGCTCGTGCCGGAAGGGCTTGCTCAGGTAGCTGTCCATGCCCGCGGCCAGGCAGCGGTCCCGGTCCTCGTCCATGGCATGGGCGGTCATGGCCACGATCGGCACATGGCCGCCGCCCAGCCGGGCGGCGAGCGCCCGGGCCAGCTCCACCGGCACCGCGGCCGGCAGCGGTGCCCCCCGCTCGGCCGCGCGGATCGCCGCGGTGGCGGCCAGCCCGTCCATTTCCGGCATCTGCACGTCCATGAGTACCGCATCGAAGTCGGCCTGGGCCAGGAACGCCAGCGCTTCCAGGCCGGTGCCCGCGCCGGTGACCCGGTGCGATCGCGCCAGCGTCATCGCCGCCACTTCCCGGTTCACCTCGCTGTCGTCCACCAGGAGGATGCGCAATCCGCTGACCGTCCGCGCCGCCTGCGCTTCCGCCACCACGGCAGGCGCCTCGGCCGGCTGCAGGGGCAGGGTGCAGTGGAAGCTGCTGCCCGCGCCCAGCCGGCTCTCCACCCGGATCTCGCCGCCCATGAGCGCCACCAGCTGGCGGCAGATGGCGAGGCCCAGGCCGGTGCCGCCGTGGCTGCGGGTAAGCGAATTGTCCGCCTGCTCGAACCGCTCGAAGATGCGGTCCAGCTGTTCGGCCGGGATGCCCGGGCCGGTGTCCGTGACCGTCAACCGCAGCAGCGGTCGGCCGCCCGCCTCCCGCCGGTCCGCGCGCAGCCGAACCGAGCCGGCGGGAGTGAACTTGATGGCGTTGTTCACCAGGTTGAGGAGCACCTGGCGCACCCGCAACTCGTCGCCGACGATCCAGGCGGGCAGGCCCGGGTCCACCTCCACGTCCAGGGTGAGGCCCTTGTCCGCGGCCGGCGCGGCCAGGGTGGCGACCACGCCGTCGAGCAGGGCACCCGGGGCAAAGGGGGCCGGGTTGAGCTGCACCCGGCCGGCCTCGATGCGGGAGAGGTCGAGGAGGTCGTTGAGCAGGCCGAGCAGGCTCTCGGCCGAGCGGAGGACAATGGCCAGCAAATGCTGGCGCCGGTCGTGATCCGTCTCCTCGAGCGCGAGCCGGCTCATGCCGAGGATGGCGTTCATGGGCGTGCGGATCTCGTGGCTCATGTTGGCCAGGAACTGGGACTTGGCCCGGCTGGCTGCCTCGGCCGCCTCCTTGGCCTGCTGCAGCGCCTCGCCGGCCTGGACGCGCTGGGTGATGTCCCGCCCGACGCCGGCGTACTCGATCAGCCGGCCGTGGCTGTCGAAAATGGCTCGCTCGGTCCACAGGTGCCAGCGGATCTCGCCGCCGACGAGCATGACCCGGTGTTCGAGGGTCGAGACCGGATGCAGCCGGCTGAGGGCGGCCAATTGCTGTTCCAGGGCCGGGATATCCTCGGGCAGGATGAACGGCTTGAAACTCCGCCCGATCAGTTCCTCCCTGGTCCGGCCGAAGTAGCGGCAGTAGGCCCCGTTGACAAAGGTGAGGGTGCCGTCCGGCAGGTAACGGCAGATGAGTTCGCTCTGGTCCTCGACAATCGCCCGGTAGCGGGCCTCGCTGGCCTCCACCGCCGCGGCGTGGTCGAGCACCCTGCGGTCGCGCTCCTCCAGGGAGGCGGCCATGGTGTTGAAGGAGGAGGCCAGCCTGCCGATCTCGTTGTTGATGTCCAGGTCGACGCGGCGGTGCAGGTCACCCCGGCTGACCCGCTGCACCCCTTCTTCCAACCGCTGTATCGGCTCGAGGAACCGGTGATTGAGCAGCCAGGTGACCAGAACGCCCAGGACCGGGCAGAAGAGCAGGGCGGCGAGGGTGCCGACCGCAAAGGCGGACCAACTGACCGCGTAGGCCTCCCGGCGGGGCAGTTCGGTCACGGCCACCCAGGGTGTGCCGGCCACCGGAATGATGGTGGCCTCCACCATGCGGCCCTGTTCATCACGATAGCTGCCCTGCCAGGAATGTCCGACCGAACGGATCAGGCCGAGCAGTTCCGGGTTGTCGATGCGCCGTGTACCGCTGGTTAGATTGGTGTCGGAATGGGCGAGGATCTGTCCCTCGCGGTTGACCAGAGAGGCCGTGCCATCCCTGCCCAACTGGAAATCGGCCAGGGATTCCTGGAGGAGTTTCAGGTGCAGCCGGCTGACCACCACCTGGCCCTGCTGCGCCGGCACGGCGAACACCAGGTAGGGCGCGTCGGCAACCTGCAAACGCACATCGCCCACGTATTTGTGCCCCATGCCGGCGACCGTGAACCATTTCGACTGCGGGATGGTGAACAGGTTGGCGAGCACGTTGTCACTGCGCGCCGCGTTGGCCAGAACCTCGCCCCGGGCGCTGACCAGGACGATTTCCAGGATCAGGGACTTGTTCTCGAGGAGCAGGTGCAGCTGCCTGGTGAGGTTGTCCAGGTCGCTGCGACCGAAGAGATCGACCATGAGCAGCAGGTTCTGCTGCCGCACGAGGGCGTTGTTGACGGTCTGCACGACCCGCTGGGTGGCTTCCCGCTGGCGACCGCTCCACCCCTGCTGCTCGGTGTAGCGCACCAGCAGGAGGACCGCGCCCAGGCCGAACAGCAGGAGGACCAGCACGGTGACGGCGAACAGACCAATCACCTGGCGGCGCAGGCTGCCCTGGCGGATGGTTGTCTGGACCGTGACGGGTTCGGCGGACTCGGCCAAGGGGCTTTCCTCAGGGCTTGGCCGACAGCGCCGGCGCGGCCAGGTATCGGCGCCAGAGTTGGGCATGCAGCCGCCGGCCTTCCGGGCTCAGCGGCATGAGCACTTCGGCGCGGCGCATCTCCCGGACCGGTGGGAAGAGGACCGGATCGTTGAGAATCTCGGGGCGAATAAAGGGAGTGGCGGCCGTGTTGGCCGTGGGGTAGTGCTGTTCGTTGACGATGCGGGCGCTGTTTTCCGGCCGGAGCATGAAGTCGATGAATCGCTCGGCCAGGTGTTTGTTCGGGCTGGCCGCAGGAACGACGAAATTGTCGGTCCACTGGATGGAACCCTCCGCGGGAAGTACGAAGGAAACCTGGAGACCGCGCTGGCGACCACGCAGCAGGTCCTGGGAGTAGCCGTACAGCAGGGCGGTCCGGCCGTCGGCCAGGGCCTGTTCGGCCAGGTCCGGGGCATACCCCGAGGTCCGCGCCCTGGCCTTGAGCTGCACAAGCCGGGCCAGGGCCGCTTCCAACTCGGCAGGATTCTCCGAATTGGCCGAATGGCCAAGCGATTTGAGGGCAATGCCCACCAGGGTCCGTTGCAGATCCCAGACCTGGATGCGGCCGGCGAACCGCTCGTCCCACAGGTCGGCCCAGCGGGTCACCCGACCCTGCGCCAGGTCGTCGCGCACCACCAGGCCGGTCAGCCCCCAGTTGAAGGTGACGCTGTAGCGGTTACCCGGATCGAAGAGCAGTTCGCGGAAATCCTCGGCCAGGTGGACGAGGTTCGGGATGTTGCGGTGGTCCAGCTCGGCGAGGAGGCCCTCTGCGGCCAGATCAGGGATGAACGGGTTCTCGATCACCGCCACGTCGCAGACCTGGCCGCTGCGAATGCCGGCCACCCCCTCCTCGGTGGATCGGTAGGTCCGGTACACCACCCTGGCGCCGGTTTCAGCGGTAAAGGCAGTGAGCAGGGACGGCGGCAGATCCTCCTCCCAGCTGTAGAAGACGAGTTCCCGGGCCGGGTTCGGACCACTGGCCTTGCTGTCCCGGCTGTCCCGGTCGCAGCCGGCGAGCCCGAGAAGGACAGGCAGGCCGGCAAGGAGCGCGAAAACAACGGCGCGAACATGCAGGGCAATCCGGGTCATGGCCGGGGGGTGGGTCCCGATCTGCGGAGGTTGCGGTAGGGCACCACTGTCCTGGCAGTGCGCGAGGAGCCGGGAAGCGGGCACGTCCGCCGACCGGAGGGCAGGGTGAGGCGCGGCGGGGTCAAGCCGGGTTGGGCGTGGAGCGGGTTGATCGGTGCAGGGGGCATGGGGGATCCGGGTGCGCGGCGCTTGTTGTGCCGACAGGCGGCGTCATCACCGACTGGCCAGGGGGATGGTTTGCCGGCAGCAGGCGATCGGCGCCGGGGTCTTGGCTGCGTCTCTGCGGCCAGGGATCATTCTATAGGGTTCCATTGGCGGGATCCAAGCGAAAAACAAGGGACACAAACGTTTTGCGAAAAAAGCGGCGGTAAACGACACGGCGCGGAGGTCCAGCCCAGCCGCAGTGGCGGGCCAAAAAAAAGGAGTTGCGACTGACCGCAACTCCTTGTCCAACTGGTCGGAACGAGAGGATTTGAACCTCCGGCCCCCTGAACCCCATTCAGGTGCGCTACCAGACTGCGCTACGTTCCGAAAATGTGCAGGGGTGTTTCTAGCACTTCCCGCGGCCTGCTGTCAACTGCTACTTGGGTGAAGCCGACCTTTGCACCCCGAGCCGTCCGAGGATGGTCTGCAGTTCCTGCTTGATCTGCCCGAGGAGATCATCCTCGGCCTTCGGCTGGTTGGCCGCATGCACCAGCGGCAGTTCCAACTGCTCATGCCGCCGCATGTTTTTCAACAGCTTGCGGGCCCCGGAGATGGTGTAGCCCTCGTCGTGCAGCAGCGTCTTGATGAGCAGCAGGTTTTCAACGTCCTGGCGCCGGTAGAGTCGCTGTTTGGATTTACCGCGATACGGCCGGACCGTGGCGAACTCGGTCTCCCAGTAGCGGAGCACATGCGGGTCCACGCCCACGAGGTCACTGACCTCGCCGATCCGGAAATAGACCTTGTCCGGGATCTGCCGGATGTCGGACGTTGCGTGTTTCACATCACGAAGGACTCGTTGAACACTGTGTGTCTCTGCAGGTACCTCGTCAACAATAAGCCGGAAATGGAAGAAATGCCAGAAAACCTTGAACCGGATGGTTATTTATTCAGTCGTTCCCGCAACCGCTTGCTGGGCCGGAACGAGACCATCTGCCGCTTGGTGATGGTCATGGATTCGCCCGTGCGCGGGTTGCGACCGCGTCGCGGCGATTTGTCGCGTACGGTGAGGGTGCCGAACTGCACGAGTTTGATGGATTCGCCGGCAACCATGGTGTTCTTCATGGTGGCGAACACCGCGTCAACGATTTCCGCGGCGTTGCGCTGGGAGACACCCAGCTTTTCATTGACCGCAATGGCCAGTTCCTTGCGGGTGACGTTTTTCTTTTTCATGCTTCGGATCCTTCACGCAGTTGGGCCTTGAATTCTGCTGTCAGGGCCTGGACGATTTTGTCATGCACCCGGTCGACGGTCTGGTCATCCAAGGTGCCGGTGGCGGAGCGATAGGTGATCGACAGGGCGACGCTCTTGCATCCGGCCGGGATCGGTTTGCCCCGATATACATCGAAAATCTCAGTCGTTTCAACGTATTTTTGCTGCTGGGCGCGTATTGCCCGCAACAGATCACCGGCCGGGGTGGCCTCATCCACGGTCAGACTGATGTCCCGTTTCACCGCCGGATAGCGGGGCAGGCTGGTGAACTGCTTGGCCTGCCGCTCCATGGCGAGCAGCCGCTGCAGGTCGATCTCCAGGAAATAGACCGGCTGTTTGATGCCGAACCCCCTCAGGGTTTCCGGGTGGACTGCGCCCAGGATGCCGACCGGTTGGCTGTTGTGGACAATGACCAGGGCGCAGGCCGGGTCGCAGTAGGGCTCGACATTGGACCCGGCCGGTTGCAGCAGGGGGCTGTGCAGGCTGTCGGCGATGCGCAGGGTCTTGAGCAGGTTGAGCACGGTGCCCTTGATGTCGAGAAAATCAGCCTGTTGGCCGGAGAAATGGAGCGGTTCAGCGCCGGGATAGCGGCTGCCGCTGAGCACCGCAGAGAGGAGCAGCCGCTCCTCGGGCAGTTCGCCGGCCAAGCGTTGCAGGAATATCTTGCCCGTTTCAAAAAGACGGATGTCGGTGCGCTGGAAATTGATGTTGCGGCGGACATTTTCCAGCAGTCCGGGCAGCAGCAGGGAACGCATGACCGTCTGTTCATCAGAGAGCGGGTTCAGCAGTCGCGTCACCTGCCGCCTCGGGTCGTCGGCGGCCAACCGGCACAGGTCGTGATGATTCTCCGCCACAAAGCTGTAGTTGATCGCCTCGAAATACCCTTGGGCAACGAGCAGTTGCGAGACTTCCTGGCGCAGGTGGCGAAGGGCGTCACGCCTGGGATAGTCCATGCGGATGAGCGGCTGGGCGGTGGGGATGTTGTTGTAGCCGACCAGCCGGGCCACCTCTTCGACCAGGTCCACCTCGCGCTCGATGTCGATCCGGAAACTCGGGACAGTCACCGCCAGGGTGGCCTCGTCGATGACCGTCACCGGGAACTCGATGCTGCGCAGCAGCCGGGCCACCTCGTCCCGCTCCAGGTCCATGCCGAGCAGGGAACACAGCCGCCGGATTCGCAGGGTGAGTTGGAGCGGGTCTTTCTGTCCGGGGTACACGTCGATGCCGCCCGGTTCGGCCTGGCCGCCGGCGAGTTCGACCACCAGTTGCACCGCCCGTTCGAGGGCGCTGTCCGCAAGGTTCGGGTCCACCCCGCGCTCGAACCGGTAGGAGGATTCCGACGGGATACCCATGCGCCGGGCGGTGCGCCGGATGCAGACCGGATCGAAGCAGGCCGATTCAAGCAGGATATCGGTGGTGGCGGCGGTGATTTCGGTCTCCAGCCCGCCCATGACGCCGGCCACGGCCACCGGCCGCTCGGCGTCGCAGATGACGAGCGTCTCCGCGTCCAGGCTGCGCTCGTTGCCGTCCAGGGTGGTGATAGAGGTCTCGTCGGCAGCGGGCCGGCGGACAACGATGCGGCTGCCGTGCAGGGTGGCGAAGTCAAAGGCGTGCAGCGGCTGTCCGGATTCGAGCATCACGTAGTTGGTGATGTCGACGATGTTGTTGATCGGCCGCATGCCCACGGCGAGGAGACGCTGCTGCAGCCATTGCGGCGACGGGCCGATGGTGACCTTGCTGACTCTCCTGGCGGTGTAACGGGGACAGAGATCAGGCGCCTCGATGCGGACCTCGTACCCGGACCAGGTGGGGGTCAGGGGGGTGACCCTGTCCACCAGCGGACGCAGCGGCCCGCCCGCGAAACTGCCGACCTCGCGGGCGATACCGCGCACACTGGCGCAGTCGGGCCGGTTGGGCGTCAGGTCCACCTCGATCACGGTGTCGCGCAGGTTGAGGGCCTCGGCGAGTGGGCGACCGGGCTCCAGCTGTGCGTCCAGGTCGAGAATGCCGCTGTGGTCCTGATTCAGCCCCAGTTCCCGCGACGAGCAGAGCATGCCCGCGGAAGCGACACCCCGCACCTTGGCCTTCTTGATCTTGGTGCCGTCCGGCAGCTTGACCCCGGGCCGGGCCAGGGCCGAAACCATGCCGGCCCGGACGTTGGGCGCACCGCAGACCACCTGGATGCTGCCGTTGCCGTCATCCACCTCGCAGACCGTCAGTTTGTCCGCATCCGGATGCTTGCTGACCGCCGTGACCCGGGCGGTGACGATCTGGTCCAGATCGGCGAACAGTTCCTCGACGCTGTCCACCTCGAGCCCGAGCATGGTCAGTCGGTCCGCGATCTGGGCAGGGGTGAGCGATCCGGTGGCGGTGAACTGGTTGAGCCAACTGAGCGTGAATTTCATGGGAGTCCTATGGGCAGCTGAAAAGCGTTCTGTGAGCGGTGTCCCGCAGGCAACAGGAACGTCGGGGCGGGGCAGGGGAATCGGCCGGACGCAGCCTGGAGCAGGATCGGCAGCGTCCGCGGCCCGGAGGAGGCCGCCATGCCGGTGGGTCCACGGCCGGCGCCGGGTTAGAACTGGGAAAGAAAGCGGAGATCGTTCTCGTAGTACATGCGGATGTCGTCGATCCCGTACTTGAGCATGGCGATCCGTTCCACACCAAGCCCGAAGGCAAAGCCCGAATAGACGTCAGGATCGTAGCCGACAATTTTCAGGACTTCCGGATCGATCAGTCCCGAGCCGAGAATCTCGAGCCAGCCGGTCCGTTTGCACACCCGACAACCCTTGCCTTCGCAGATCACGCAGGCGATGTCCACCTCGGCGCTGGGCTCGGTGAAGGGGAAAAAGCTCGGCCTGAACCGCAGGGCCAGTTCCCGTTCGAACATCTTGTGGGTGAAGCTGGTAAGGACGCCCTTGAGATCGGCGAAGGAAACCTCCCGGTCAACCAGGAAGCCCTCCACCTGGTGGAACATGGGGGTGTGGGTGATGTCGGAGTCGCAGCGGTAGACCTTGCCCGGGGCGATGTAGCGCAGGGGCGGATCCTGGGCCTCCATGATCCGCGCCTGCATGGGCGAGGTGTGGGTGCGCAGGAGAATCGAGTCCGTGACGTAGAAAGTGTCGTGCATGTCACGGGCCGGATGGTGTTTCGGGATGTTGAGGGCCTCGAAGTTGTAGTGGTCGGTCTCCACGTCCGGGCCCTCGGCCACGGCGAAGCCGAGCCCCTCGAAAATCGAACAGATCTCCTCCATCACCTGGGTGACGGGGTGCAGGGTGCCGAACGGCAGGAAGCGACCTGGCAGACTGAGATCCACGGCCTCGCGCACCGAGGTCGCCTGGCCGGCGATCAGGGCCTTTTTCTCTTCGAACAGCCGCTCGATCTCCTGCTTGATTTCATTGGCCAGCTGACCGAGTCGCGGCCGGTCCGCGGCGGCGACCGTGCCCAACTGGCGCATGATGCCGGTCAGCAGTCCGCCTTTCCGGCCGAGATACCGCACCCGGAAGGCCTCGAGCTGCACAGGGTCGTCGATCCGGGCGAGCGACGAGGCCGCTTCCTGCTGCAGCCGCTGCAGTTCCTGTTCCATGATCAGGAGGGCAGCTGTCCGGCGGTTCTGACAACCGCGGCAAAGGCGTTGGGGTCGACGATGGCCAGGTTGGAAAGCACCTTGCGGTCGAGTTCGATGGCGTTCTTGGTCAGACCGCCGATCAGCCGGCTGTAGTTGGTGCCGTTCTGCTTGGCGGCTGCACTGATGCGGGATATCCACAGCTGGCGGAATTCCCGTTTTTTGGTGCGGCGGTCGCGGTAGGCGTAGCACAGGGCGCGATCCACGGCCTCGGTGGCGGACCTGAACAGGCGGTGTTTGCCGCCGCGGAAGCCCTTGGCCAGACTCAGTACCTTATTTCTTCTGCGGCGTGCTTTGAAGCCGCGGGTGACACGAGGCATGTTGTTCTCCGATCATTTTTTTTAAGACAGCGAAACCGGACGGACGCGGAAACGTCTTCCGGCAGACAGTGTCGGTTGTTCCGGTCGTGGACGGCCGGTGCTGCTCCCGGTTTACAGGTAGGGCAGCATCCGGCGCACGGCCTTGGTGTCGCACTCGGCGATCAGGGCGGACTTGCGCAGGTTTCTCTTCCGCTTGGTGGACTTCTTGGTAAGGATGTGCGAGGCGTAGGCCTTGTTGCGGCGGATGCGGCCGCCGCCGGTAACGCCAAACCGTTTGGCCGCGCCTCTGTGGGTCTTCATTTTCGGCATGATTCTGCTCCTTGTGTCTTGCCAAATGGCCCGTGCAAACAGGCCGGACTCTGTTGCTCCCTGGTGCCGTCGTGATCGTCAGGCCTTGGGCCCAACGAACATGACCAGCTGCCGCCCTTCCATCTTGGGTTCCTGGATGATGACGCAGTCTTCCCGCAATGTGTCGGCTATCTTGGTCAGCGCATCCATGCCGATGGTCTGGGCGTACACGATCTCCCGACCCCGGAAACGCATGGTGACCTTCACTTTGTTTTTTTCTTCGAGGAATTCCCGTATCTTCCGTATCTTGAAGGCCAGATCGTGTTCCTCCGTCTTGGGCCGGAACTTGATTTCCCTGGTTTCGATAACGGTCTGCTTCTTCTTGGCTTCCTGCTGTTTTTTCTTCAGCTCGTACCGGAACTTGTCGAAATTCATGATCCGGCAGACGGGCGGGTCGGCCTTGTCGGAAACCTCGACCAGATCAAGCCCCTGCTCCATGGCGGCCTCGAGGGCGGCCCTGGTGCTGACGACGCCGCGCTGGCTGCCGTCGGCATCGATCAGCCGCACCTCGCGGTAGTCGATGTCCTGGTTGATCTTGATTTTCAGATCCTGCTGTGAGGAGACTTTTCTGCTGCTGCTCCGTTTTTTGATGTTCGTTCCTCCTGGTTGGGTTGCTGGTTCAGGACGTCCTGAGCCGGCACTCGTCCCTGACGAGATCGCAGAACGCTTCAGGCGTCATGGCCGGCAGATTCTGCCCGTCTTTTTTCCGCACCGTCACGGTTCCATCCTCTTTCTCACGATCGCCGACGATGAGCATGTACGGCACCTTCATCAGCTGGGCTTCGCGGATCTTGTAGTTGAGCTTCTCGTTGCGCACGTCTTTTTCAATGCGCACGCCGAGCGCCCGCAGGCGGGCGTAAACCTCCCCGCAGTAATCGGCCTGGGCGTCGGTGATGTTCATCACCCGGGCCTGTTCCGGGGCCAGCCAGAGCGGGAAGGCGCCGGCGTAGTGTTCGATGAGCACGCCGATGAACCGCTCCAGCGAGCCCATGAGCGCCCGGTGGATCATGATCGGCCGGTGCTCGGCGCCATCGTCGCCGGTGTAGGTCATGTCGAACCGTTCCGGCAGGTTGAAGTCCACCTGGATGGTGGAGCACTGCCACGAGCGGCCCAACTGGTCCTTGATCTTGATATCGATCTTGGGGCCGTAGAACACGCCTTCGCCCGGGTCGATCTGGTACTGCAGCGATTTTTTCTCCAGGGCGAGTTTCAGCGCCTGGGTGGCACTGTCCCAATGCTCGTCCGAGCCCACCGATTTCTCCGGTCGGGTGGACAGGTAGACATCGTACTCGTCGAAGCCGAAGGTGCTGAGAATGTGCAGGTTCAGGTCGATGATGTTGAAGATTTCCTCTTCCAGCTGGTCCGGCCGGCAGAAGATGTGGGCATCGTCCTGGGTGAAGCCGCGCACCCGCATCAGGCCGTGCAGGGCGCCGGTGCGCTCGTAGCGGTAGACCGTGCCCAGTTCACACCAGCGGATGGGGAACTCGCGGTAGCTGTGCTTGTCGGCGTTGAACACCCCGATGTGGAAGGGGCAGTTCATCGGCTTGAGCTGGTACAGGACCTCGTCGATCTCCATGGCGGAATACATGTTCTCGCTGTAGAAATCGAGGTGGCCGGAGGTCTTCCACAGATCCTGGCGGGCGATGTGCGGCGTGTACAGCAGCTGGTAGCCGTTGCGGTAGTGCTCGTCCTTCCAGTAGTCCTCCAGCAGCCGGCGCAGGAGCGCGCCCCGGGGCTGCCAGAGGATGAGGCCAGGACCGATCTGGTCCTGAATGGTGAACAGGCCCAGTTGTTTGCCGAGCTTGCGGTGGTCGCGCTTTCGGGCCTCTTCCAGACGGGTGAGATATGCCTGCAGTTCCTTCTTGTCGGCAAAGGCGGTGCCGTAGATGCGGGTGAGCATCTCCCGCTTTTCATCGCCGCGCCAGTAGGAACCGGCCACCCGCAGCAGCTTGAACACCTTGAGCCAGGACGAATCGGGCACGTGCGGACCGCGGCAGAGGTCGACGAACGAACCATGGCCATAGAGGCTCACCCGGTCGACGTCCATGTCGCGGAGCAACTCGACCTTGTAACGCTCACCCAGTCCCTCGAAAAAGCGGATCGCCTCGTCCCGCCCCATCTCTTCGCGCACGAAGGGCAGGCGGGCAGCGACGATCTCGGCCATCTTGGCCTCGATCTCTTCGAAATCCTCAGGCGAAAAGGGCTTGTCCCGGTCGAAATCGTAATAGAAGCCGTCTTCGATGGCCGGACCGATGGCGACCTTCACCTGGTCGCCGTACAATTCCTTGACGGCCAGGGCCATGATGTGGGCGGTGGAATGGCGGAGAATCTCGAGTCCCGCCTCGGACGACACGGACACCGGTTCGATGACGGTATCCTCGGTGAGCGGCGTGGACAGTTCCAGCAGCCTGCCGTTGTTCCTGACAGCTATGGTCTCTTTTCGTTTCTTCCCGGAAACAAGCGTCTTCAGCGCTTCGACAACCGTCGTGCCGTGCGGAAAGGTCTTGATTTCACCATCTTGTAAAGAAACCGCTATGTCTGTCATCGTGCCCGTAAAAAGGAAAGGCTAATGAGCAGAAGAAACTTCTGCATCCTAGCCTTTCGAAAAATTGGTAGGCGCGGACGGGGTCGAACCGACGACATCTACCACGTCAAGGTAGCGCTCTCCCACTGAGCTACGCGCCTACTCCAATTTGCAGCTTTGAGCTTTTCTTTATAAAGCGTTTCGCTGAAAAACGCAAGTCAAATACCAATACAGACACAAGGTGTCAAGCGAAATTCTCCAGTGTGCACAAGCCTGTGCAGTTTTTGCGGCCAAACGAACGCTCTCCTGTCCCTGTCAGGACAAGTGGCGAAGAGACTGGCGCGACTCGATGGCCCGGGCGAGCGTATGCTCGTCAGCGTACTTGATGTCCATGCCCATGGGGATGCCGCAGGCCAGCCGGCTCGTCCGCACAGGCCGTCGCTGCAGCTGTTCGGCGAGATAGGAGGCGGTCGCCTCGCCGGGCACGGTCGAACTGGTGGCGATCAGCACCTCGTCGACAGCGCCGGCATCGACCCGGGCGAGCAGTTCCCGGATCTTCAGTTCTTCCGGACCGATGCCGTCCATGGGGGACAGCACGCCGTGCAGGATGTGGTACACCCCCCGGAAGGCGCCGGTCTTTTCGATGGCGATCTGGTCACCGGGTTCTTCCACCACGCACACCAGGCGGACGTCGCGACTGGGATTACCGCAGATGATGCAGGGATCGGTTTCGGAAAAGGTATGACACTGGCGGCAGAGATGGATGGCCTCGTGCAGCGTGGCCAGGTCACCGGCCAGGTTCCTGGCCTCGGTGGCGGGACGGCGGAGAATGAACAGGGCCAGCCGGGTGGCAGTCTTGCGGCCGATTCCCGGCAGCTTGTTCAGGTCAACGATCAGGCGTTCCAGCGCCGGCGGAATGACCTGCACGGCGATCAGAGCAGGCCTGGGATGTGCAGGCCACCGGTCAGTTTGGCCATCTCGGTCTTGCCCAGTTCCTGGGCCTTGTGCAGCCCGTCGTTCACTGCGGCAACGACGAGATCCTGCACCATTTGGGTGTTTTCCGGACGCACGAGTTCCGGTTCGATGACCAGGGTCAGCAGTTCACCTTTGCCGTTGAGGGTGGCGGTCACCATGCCGGCCCCGGCCGAGCCGCTCACCTGTCTGCCGGCCAGTTCGTTCTGGACCGTGGCCAGACGCTCCTGAAACTGCTGCGCCTGCTTCATCAGATCACCCATGTTCATCGTTTCACCTCGTATTCTCTCCCATGCCGGGACGGGTTGGTTCTTTTGCAAATCCGCGCTTGCGGCGGCGGCAACGGTCTGGTTTCGCCGGCGCGACCGGGGCGGGACGGTGGACAGGAGAACGGCGGCAGTTCAATCGTCCGACAAATCCTGATCCTCGTCCGTGTCTACCGCGATCCTGGTGTTTTTCCGGTAGCGCGTGCCGATACGGATGTCCCCGACCTGGCCGGAGAACACGTCGAGGGCGGTCTGCACCAGCGGGTCGTTGGCCAGGGCCCGGCGCTCCTGCTGCGGAGCCATGCCGTTGGCCGGGTTGATTTCGCAGGTCACCGCCCCGGGAACCTCGAAATGGATCCGCAGGTTGTCCTGAAAGAAGTCAAGGACATACTCGGTCAGGGTGAGCAGATGTTCCCGCTGCTGGAGCATGCGGCAGTCGGCCGCATCCTCGAACCGGATCACCAGGGTGTCCCCCTGTTGCCGGGCCGTGGAGGCAAGTTGGAGGGCGGCAGCCATCCACCGTTGCCGCTCGTGCACGTATTTAAGAAAAGTGTCCCAGTGCTGGCGGACCTTCCGCTGGGCGAAACTCCCGGAAGATGGAACTACGGCCGGAGCTTCCGGCTCGAGCCGGCGGCTCTCCTGCTGCGCCGGTGATTGCGGATCGGCAGGTGATGGTGGCAATGGTGGCGGTGGAGCTGGCGCCGGTTCGGGAAACGGGACGGTTTTTCCCCGGTCAAGTGGCGGCGCCATTTCAGCGGCCCGGGCAGCGGCTGGCCGCTCGGCTTGAGACAGGGCCGTGGCGACCGGCGGACGATCGGGCTGGGCAGGTTCGCTGGCCGGTTCAGGGGAGGGGAGGGATACCCGTGCCTTGTTCGAGGCAGGTGCACTGGGCTCCGGCGCCCCTGCCAGCATCCGGTCGAACCGATCGATCAGCTGCGCAACCTCGACGACATCACCGAACCGGGCCGCCTCGATGCAGGCCAGTTCAAAGGCGAGTCGCGGGTGTTGGGCCGAGGCCACCTTCTCCACTCCCTCCACCAGCAGGTGCAGCATCGCGGTCAGGGTGTCCATGCTTTGGCCGGCGGCCACACTCTGCAGAACCTGCAGTTCTTCGTCCGTCACGGCCAGAAGGTCGGCCGGCTTTCGGCTGACCTTGCAGACGATCAGACCACGGAACCAGGCAAGCAGGTCATTCCCGAACCGCCTGATGTCGGTGCCGTGGCGATAAAGATCCTCGAGGAGACGGTAGACGGTGTCCAGGTCGCCGTTGATCAGGGCTGTACCCAGTTCGGCGAGCAGGCGATGACTGACCAGGCCGAGCACATCCACCACCTCGGTCGCGCTCACCTGCCGGCCGCAGTAGGAGAAAATCTGGTCGAGCAGACTGAGACCGTCGCGAACGGACCCGGCAGCCTCACGGACGATCATGTCCATTGCCTCGGGTTCCACTTCCACCCCATCCTCGGCGGCCAACCGGTTGAAGTGGGCGACCAGTTCCTGGTGACCGAGCCGTTTCAGTTCGTAGCGCTGGCAGCGGGACAGGATGGTGAGCGGGACCTTGTGCGGCTCGGTGGTGGCAAACATGAAAAACACATGCGCTGGCGGTTCCTCCAGAGTCTTCAACAGGGCGTTGAAGGCCTCAGTGGTGAGCATGTGCACTTCGTCGATAATGATGATCTTGTAGCGGGAACTGGTGGGCAGGAAACGGATTTTTTCCTTGAGTTCACGAATTTCCTGGATACCGCGGTTGGATGCGCCGTCCACTTCCTGGAGATCGACGCTGGCCCCCTCGGTAATTTGCCGGCAGGAGCGGCACTGGTTGCACGGTTCGCTGGCCGGACCCTGCTCGCAATTCAAGGCCTTGGCCATGATGCGGGCGAGGGTGGTTTTGCCGGTTCCCCGCACACCGCTGAACAGGAGGGCGTGCGCAACCCGCTGCTGGGTCAGGGCGTTCTGCAGGGTGCGGACCACGGCCTGCTGACCGACGACCTGGGCAAAATTTTGCGGCCGGGATTTTCTGGCGAGGACAAGGTAGGACAAAACGGCAACCGGTGGTCAGTGATCGGGGCTGCAGGAGAACCGGTGCCTGGCGGGCACGAACGACACCAATTCAGTACTGCGCAAAAAAGGATAGCCAGGCACCCCTGTACACATAAAGAGGTTCGCTACCGCTGCTTCCTTCCGGACCTGACGGGGTTTGCGATTCTTTATTGCACAGGACCCGGCTATCACACTGGATGATCGATCGGCTGTGACTGTCGGAAAACTTCAGTGCCTGCTGGCTGTTTGTGTGCCATGGGCTGAGTGCGCTGCAGCAGGGCAAGCGTCCGCGACGTGAGCGGGAATTTATACCTGTCCGGGCAAAGGTCGTCAAGAAAATTTATCTGGAGCACTCCTCGATTAGCGGCATCCGATCCGTGGACCGGCGTCCGTTCAACCGGCGCGCCTCGTGTCTTTGTGGAACGGAACCCTGCCGAGGAAAAAGGCGGGCATCCAAAAAAACTTCCACCGCTGCCCAGGCAACGGTGGAAGAGGTGTTCAGGTAACGCGCTGAAAAGAGAAGGAAAAGTGATCAAAAATCAGCCGTATCGGTCAGAACAGGAGATCCTTGCCGAGGATGGACACGAGTTCGTCGGCGGCCCGGGTGGGGGCCATCCTGCCGTTCTCCACCGATTCCTTGATACCGGGCAGTATTTTCTGAATTTCCTGGTGGTTATAGAACCAGCGTTCAAGACCTTCGTTGACCAGGAACCACATCCACGACATGGCCTGATCCTGGCGTTTTTTGTCCAATTCGCCCGAGGCGGTCATAATTTTTTTGTGGCTGACAATGGTGTTCCAGACGTCCATCAGTCCGGTTTCCTCCAGGGCGCTGCAGGTCATGACCGGCGGCGACCAGTTGGGGGAGGAGGGGGTGACCAGGTGCAGGGCGGTTTCATACTGCCGCTTGGCCAGTTTGGCGCGGGTGACGTTATCACCGTCGGCCTTGTTGACAACAATGGCGTCGGCGACCTCGAGCACGCCCTTTTTGATCCCCTGCAGTTCATCACCGGCACCGGAGATTTGCAGCACCAGGAAGAAATCGACCATGGAAGCCACGGTGGTTTCGGACTGGCCGACCCCAACCGTCTCGACAATGATCACATCAAACCCGGCCGCCTCGCAGATAAGCATGGTTTCACGGGTTTTCCTGGCCACACCGCCCAGGCTGCCCCCGGAGGGGGAGGGCCGGATAAATGCCATGTCATTGACTGCGAGTTTTTCCATCCGGGTCTTGTCGCCGAGAATGGAACCGCCGCTGCGAGTACTGCTCGGGTCGATGGCCAGAACGGCCACGCGATGCCCGAGGCCGGTCAGCATGGTGCCGAAGCTTTCGATAAAGGTGCTTTTTCCTGCGCCCGGCACGCCGGTGATTCCCAGTCGTACTGCCTTCCCGGTATGGGGCAGCAGTTCGTTGATCACATGTTTGGCAATTTCCTGATGCGTGGGCAGAATGCTTTCGACCAGGGTGATAGTCCGGGCGAGCATCAGTCGATTCGTATCAAGGACGCCTTGGATGTAATAACTGGGATCTTTCTGCATAGCTGACCTTTTGTGGAGGTTTCGGGAAGCGAACAAGCAAACGGACGGATTGTCGTCCGTCCGTCTGCCGTCCTACCGATTTTTTAACAGGTTGAAATTACTTGCAGTACTGAGCCTCGATCATGTCCATGACCTTGCCGGCGGACTCGGTGATCGGGGTGCCCGGGCCGTAGATACCCTTGCAGCCGGCGTCATAGAGGTACTGATAATCGCTCGGCGGGATAACGCCACCGGCAACCACGAGGATCTCGCCGGCGCCCTGCTCCTTCAACTTCTGGATCAGTTCGGGAACCAGGGTCTTGTGACCGGCGGCCAGACTGGAGGCGCCGACAACATGGACGTCGTTCTCGATGGCCATTTTGGCAGCCTCGTCCGGGGTCTGGAACATCGGGCTGATGTCCACGTCGAAACCGAGGTCGGCGTAGGAGGAGGCAACGACCTTGATACCGCGGTCATGGCCGTCCTGACCCATCTTGGTGACCAGGATACGCGGACGACGGCCGGTCTTGGCCAGGAAGTCGCCAGTGCGCTTGCGCAGGGCCTCGATAACCTGGGCGCTGTCACTGCTGGCCTCGCTGTACTCGGAAGAGTAGGCGCCGGATACACACTGGGTGGTGGCCACGTAGCGGCCGAATACTTTTTCCATGGCGTCAGAAATTTCTCCAACAGTTGCCCGAGCCTTGGCGGCGGCGATGGCGACCTCGAGGAGGTTCCCGTTGCCGGCAGCGGCCTTGGTGATGGCCTCGAGACAGGCCTGGCACTTGGCGTTGTCACGGGTCTTCTTGATGTGGTTGATACGATCGATCTGCTCGAGACGGACGCTGTCCGGTACCTCGAGGATGTCGAAGTCGAGTTTCTCGTCTTTCAGCCGGTACTTGTTCACACCGACGATGACGTCCTTGCCCTGGTCAATGCGGGCCTGGCGACGGGCTGCGGACTCCTCGATGCGCATCTTCGGCATACCGGAGGCGATGGCCTTGGCCATGCCGCCCAGCTCTTCGATCTCGTTGATGATCTTTTCGGCTTCCTGCACGATCTGGTTGGTCAGCCACTCGACATAGTAGGAACCGCCCAGCGGATCGGCCACACGGCAGACCTGGGACTCTTCCTGGATGATAATCTGGGTGTTGCGGGCGATGCGGGCCGAGAACTCGGTCGGCAGGCAGACGGCCTCGTCGAAGGAGTTGGTGTGCAGCGACTGGGTGCCGCCCAGAACCGCGGACATAGCCTCGATGGTGGTGCGGATGATGTTGTTGTACGGATCCTGCTCTGTGAGTGACCAGCCGGAGGTCTGGACGTGGGTCCGCAGCATGGACGACTGCGGCTTCTTCGGGTTGAACTGCTGCATGAGCTTGTACCACAGGAAGCGGGCAGCCCGCAGCATAGCGATTTCCATGAAGAAGTTCATGCCCACGCCGAAGAAGAAGGAAAGACGCGGGGCAAAGGTGTCGATGTCCATGCCGGACTTGAGCGCAGCGCGAACATACTCGACGCCGTCAGCCAGGGTAAAGGCGCACTGGAGGACAGAGTCGGCACCGGCTTCCATGATGTGGTAGCCGCTGATGCTGATCGTGTTGTACTTCGGCATGTTCTTCGAGCTGAAGGCCATGATGTCGGACACGATCCGCATGGAGGGCTCGGGCGGATAGATGTAGGTGTTCCGGGTCAGGTACTCTTTGAGGATGTCGTTCTGGATGGTGCCCTGCAGCTGCTCCTGCTTGACGCCCTGCTCCTCGGCGGCCCCGATCCACATGGCCAGAATCGGGATAACGGCGCCGTTCATGGTCATGGAGACGGACATCTCGTCCAGCGGGATGCCGTCGAAGAGGATCTTCATGTCCTCGATGGAGTCGATGGCCACGCCGGCCTTGCCGATGTCACCGGCAACGCGGGGGTTGTCCGAGTCGTAACCGCGGTGGGTGGAAAGGCTGAAGGCGACCGACAGACCCTTCTGGCCGGCGGCCAGGTTCTTGCGGTAGAATTCGTTGGAAGCCTTGGCAGTGGAGAATCCGGCGTACTGACGGATGGTCCAGGGCCGGCCGGCGTACATGGTGGCCATCGGCCCACGGGTGTAGGGAGCCATGCCCGGGAACATGCTGAGGGACTCGAGCCCCTTGAGGTCGCCGTCATAATACATGCACTTGACGGTGATGCCTTCGGGCGACTTCCAGTTCAGCGTGTCCGGGGATTTCCCCTTCATCTGCTTGCTCGCCATTTCTACCCACTGCTCATAACCTGTTGCCATAACCTGTGCTCCTTGTGGTTGCTTGAGGGGAATTTCCCCGGTTGAAAATATGAACGTACCTGACCAGCAGCAACCTTTGCAAAAGGGAGAAAGGTTGCTCCCGGTCCGGGATTGCCCGACCCCTCAGGCTTTCGTTGCCGCGACAGCCCGAGGGGGTGGCAGTCTTCTTACATGCGCTGGGAAAGTTCGACCAGAATGCCGCCGGTCGCCTTGGGGTGCAGGAAGGCGATTTTGCAGTTGCCGGCACCCATGCGCGGGGTCTTGTCGATGAGGGCCACGCCTTTTTCCTGCAGTTCGGCCAGTGCCTCCTCGATATTTTCCACCTGGAAGGCGACGTGCTGGAACCCGCCCTTGCCGCCGTTCTTCTCGATGAATTTGGCGATCGGCCCATCGGGCGAGGTCGAAACCAGCAGTTCCACTTCACTTTGGCCCACCGGGAAAAAGGCGGTGGTGACCTTCTGCTCCTCGACAGTCTCCGAGCCGTGCAGTTTGAGGCCGAGAACGTCGGACCAGAATTTGCTGCCTTCTTCCAGACTGTTGACTGCGATGCCGAGATGGTCGATTTTCAGAATTTTCATAGCGTGTTCTCCTTCCCGGCCGTTCTATTGCCGGAATTTTTCATAATGTCAATAGCCTGGACGATCCGTGGCTCTCAACATAGTGGCGCCCAATGGGGTAACCACTGGGCCATGGTACGTTTTGACAAGTTTCAACAATGCAGGGGGCGATGCTCTGTGTTCCGTGCAACCGGTCTTCTTTTCAATATTTCTTAAAGATGAAGGTAACGCCCTTGTGCACGCAAAAGGCAGGCCGCGCCGACGTAAGGTCGGCACGGCCTGTCAGGCACAGAATTATTTTGCCACCCGTTTGACGAAAGCGCCACCCGGATCGACAACTTCACGAATCAGGCGAACTTCTTCCACCGTGGGAGCCGGGAACTCGCTGACATTCGGCGCGACCAGCAGTTCGAAACCGGTGGCGGCCTGGATGCTCTCCACGGTCTCCCCCGGGAAGGTTTGGATGAGGCGCATCCTTTTGGTTTTCTCTTCAAAGTCGAAGATGCCCTTGGTGGTGATGAGCCGATAGGGGCCCTGACCCTGCATGCCGGCTTTCTCGCGGGCGCCGGGGCTGCCGTCAAGGTGTCCGGGGCTGGTAATGTACGACAGCTTTTCGTTAAATTTTTTCTTGTCGTGGGGCACGATGAGAATGGTCCGTTCGCAGGAGGCGGCCATGTCGCTGGCGCCGCCGCTGCCCGGAAGGCGGACTTTGGGTTTTTTGTAGTCTTCGGGGAAATTTCCCATCATGGTGGAGTTCAGGTTGCCGTACATGTCAACCTCGGCACCGCCGATGAAGCCATAGTCGGCAAAACCGCGCTGGGTCAACTCAAAAGCGGCGTTCAGTCCTTTCATGTAGGAGGCGCCGGTGCCGGTCTTGGAATCACCAACCGAGATGGGCAGACCGTGTTTCAGGGGCGGGCCCATGGCCCCGGCCTCGAAGACCGGAATCAGCCCGGGCGCATGGGTGAGGCTTGCCAGGAGCGAGGCGACCATGGGGAGGCCCGTCCCGACAAAGACGATTTTATTGTCTTCCAGTACTTTTGACCCCGCCACAACGATGATCTCTTGGGCGGTGTAATCTGTAGAAACTGTCATGATGACTCCTTGTCTGTAGGTTCCGGGAGGTTCCGCTTCAATTATGCAAATACGGCGGGCGATCAGGCCAGTCGCTCGCAGTGAACCGCCTCGGCGGCCTTGGCGGCGAGCAGTTTCGAGACCGGGAAGAGATCCAGGTACTGCTCAAAGTTTTCGACGCCGAAGATATATTTGTCATAGAAAGCTTTCAGCCCGTCGAGCGACCCGCCCTTGGCGATGGGTGCAATGAGTCCGAGGAGTTCGCGGATGTGATCGCCCTCGAAATAGTAGTGGCGGCGGCATGCGCCCGGGAAAGCGCCGTACGGAACGTGAACGACCGCGTCGACTGCCGGGAAGGGGATCAGGATGTCCTTCGGGCTGCTGACGATCAGTTCATGAGATACCAGCTGTTCGCAGGTGACGATGGTGTGGGCCGAGGCCATGGCGATCTCGGGGCAGGTGGCGTCGGTACCGCGAATGATGCAGTTACCGAATTTGTCGGCGGCCTGAACGTGAATGAGACCAACGTTCGGGTTGCTCGCCGGCACAAGACCGATGGGGCGACCTGTGAAAGGACAGTCCATTATCTTGGTGCGGCTGGTGTTCTTGATGTCACCGGCCAGCGGTCCGCGGGTGGGCAGGAAAGGCAGGCCCATGGCGCCGGCTTTGAACCGGGCGGACATATTGTAGTTACTCCAGTCCTCGAATTCGATCAGGGCGCGCTCGGCGAGATACCGCCAGGCCGGTGACAGACCAAACGACTCGTGGCCCCAGTAGGCCAGCTCGATCCGTTTGAAGGAAAAATGCTCGGGCCTGGCCATCATTGCACCGGCGAGAATTTCCGGCCCCATTCCTGCAGACTGGAAGGAAAGGGTCAGGTCTTTGCGCCCCTGGCGAATCATCTCGTGGCAGCTGGCCATCGGCTGGCGAAGGTTGACGAATCCACCGATGCCGACATTGTCACCATTCTTGATGAATTTGGACACCGCTTCCTTCAGCGTCATCCGTTTGTCTTTCTTTGACTTGTCCTTGTTGACAAGCGCCTTTCTAGCTTCGTCGGGTGATAAACCTGTCCAGAACATTTTCGCGTTAGTTTCCAATGTGTACCTCTTCCTGTCTGTCAAGCGTTTTTGTTTCCCGGTTTCCCTGCGCGGCAGATCTCCCGGATCCCCCTTCACAAAAAAAGACCGTAAAATAGCGCGTGCAAACTTCGCTATCTTAACGGTCTCCTTTTTGAACCGATCGGCTTTTCACTTGTCTTTCTTCGTCTCATGCGCTGCTCTAAACTCCACTCGGATTCTTCGTCGAAGACAGTCTTTTTTCCCGCTGCACCTGCTGCTGTGTCCCGATTCACCCGTAGAGTGAACCGACGTCCAACGTCAACCTGGAAATTAAGACTCTTTCCTCACGCCAGTTCGGAAAAGCTAATGCTCGATCTTACGATCTTGAGTGCTGTTCAACGGCCTCGATAGTCTCTCTGCCTCGTGGAAACGCCTTGCCGGCGGATGGTCCTTATCCCGACTGAAACGCCGGATGCTTCTGAGAAAAACAAGTAAATGACTAAAACTAGACAACTAGATGTTGGCTCTACCTATTTGAACTCCGGTCTTTTGTCAACAGCAAAAAAACGGCAAAAGAAGGAAATGAATGCCTATTCAGGAGCATTGTTCCATATAATAGGAAGATAATGGCCGGACGGATGTATCCGATTTTTTTACGCCTGGAAGCCGCACCCTGATCCCAGCCACAAACGGCTGGCGACAGACGCCATTATCGGCCGGGCAGGAGAAAAATAGGTAAAGAATTCAACACATCCGATCTTGTTGCCGAAAATCCCGAGGTGTAGTACGTGTACGCCGTGCGCGGAGGCGCGGGAAAGAATAGGCGATTCCGTTCGCAGTGCGGCAGACGAATGGAATGGTTCAGACTCAATCCAATCTGGGAGTGCGGCGATGAAAATTTATACCGGCGGTGGAGACAAAGGCAAAACCAGTCTTTTTTCGGGGGAGCGGGTTCCGAAGCACCATCTGCGCATCGAGGCGTACGGCGATATTGACGAACTCAATTCCCTGCTGGGCGCAGTGACCTCGTATCTTCCCGCCACCGAGCAGGCCGTCCGCGATGACCTGGATCTCGTTCAGTCCAACCTGTTCATGGCCGGGGCGTGGCTGGCGACAACTCCCGATTCCTCGGCCACCGCCTACCTGCTCCCTTTTTCACCGGAGCACGCCAAGGGACTCGAAGGGCGCATCGACGCATTGTCTGATGCCCTGCCTGAACTCAAGGAATTCATCCTGCCGGGCGGACAGCCGGTGGCCGCCTGGTCGCATGTGGCCCGCACAGTCTGCCGGCGTTGCGAACGCCGCCTGACCGAACTGATTGCAGAAGCCAGTAATGGCGATGGCGACCAGTTGCCGGCCATTCAAGTCTACCTGAACAGGTTGTCCGATTATCTTTTTGTGCTGGCCCGCCACCTGAACAAGGTGCTTGGCACGGCTGACAAGACCTGGAAAAAATGAACGGAGGGAACGCTTCCGGCGTCCGGGTCCAGGTGCTGAACCGGGTCTGGCTGGACGGGGAGAACTTCGAACTCACCTGCACCCGGCCGGAGAACTTTTCCTTTCTCGCCGGCCAGCATGTGAGCCTTGGTCACGGCAACCTCGAGCGGGACTATACCATCGTCTCGGCAACCGATGCGGAGGAACTGCGGTTTCTCATCAGGCGGATGCCCGGTGAGGGGATGAGTGATCGGCTCGCGGCAGTCCTCCCGGGCGCCAGCCTGAGTTTGGGCAGGGCCACGGGCTACCTGACCTTCCGGCCGGCCGGCCGGATCGATGTGTTCGTGGCCACCGGCGTGGGGGTGGCGCCTTTCGTTGCCATGGCTGCCAGCGGTGTGCGCGGCTTCACCATGATTCAGGGGGCGAGAACGCCTTCGGGACTGTTCTACCGGTCACTCCTGGAGAGTGCGGCGGCAACCTGGGTGGGCTGCCTGAGCGGAGAGGGAACGCGCAGTACTGCACCGGGATCCCTTTTTCCCGGCCGAGTGACCGTCTACATCGACGCCCACCTGCCGCCGGGCGAGTACGATTTCTACCTGTGCGGCTCCCGGCCGATGATCCACGACCTCACCCACCTGCTCGACCAGCGCTTCCCCGCCGCCAGAATCTACAGCGAAGCCTACAGCTGACCGGCCCGCCGCATCGCATTGCAGCGGGCCGGTTTCGGTTCAGATCAGCCCCTGCATGTAGCGATGCATGGATTCGGCCGCGTCCAGCCCCTGGCAGACCGCCTTGGCCACGGTCTTGGGACCGAGCACGGTATCACCGCCGGCAAAGATCCATTCCACGCTGGTCTGCAACGTGACCGGGTCGACCACGTAGGTACCCCGCGGGGTGACCTCCACCTTCACGGTCGGGTCGTACACGGGGATGGACTTCTGCCCCACCGCCGGAACCAGGACATCCGCCTCGAGGATGAACTCGGAACCCGGCACCGGCTGCGGCGAACGCCGGCCTGATTCGTCCTCTTCGCCCAGGTCCATGCGGACAAACTCGACCCCGGTCAACTGACCGTCCCTGGACAGGATCCTGGTCGGCGCGGCCAGGAAGATGAGCCGCACGCCCTCCTGATCGACATGATGCACTTCCATAGGTGCGGCCGGCATCTCCTCGCGGGTTCGACGGTAAACGATGGTCACGTCCTTCCAGCCCGAGCGCAGCGCCACTCGGGCCACGTCGATGGCCACGTTGCCGCCGCCGATCACCACCACCCGGTCGCCAAGGGCGATCTCGTGGCCGGAGAGCATCTGCGCCAGGTAATCGATGCCGGACATCACGCCCCTGGTCTCGGTCTCGCCCTCGAGCCCGAGCCGCTGGCTCTCGTAGGCGCCGATCCCCAGGAACACGGCGGCAAAGCCCTGTTCGTGCAGGTCGGACAGGGTCAGGTCCTTGCCCACGGTGACGCCGGTGCGGACGTTGACCCCGCACTGCTGCAGGGCGTACAACTCGGCACCGATGATGTTGCGCGGCAGGCGGTAATGGGGGATGCCGACACTGAGCATGCCGCCGAACACCGGCAGCGACTCGAAAATGGTGCAGTCGTAGCCCTTGTGCGCCAGGGAGTGGGCCACGGTGATGCCGGCCGGGCCAGAGCCGATGATGGCCGCCTTGATGCCGTTGCTTTTGACACAGCGGAGCGACAGGTTCTTGCCGTTGATGATCATCCAGTCGGCGAGGAACCGCTCGAGCATGCCGATGGCCACCGGGGCGTCCTTTTTGGCGCGGATGCAGGCGCCTTCGCACTGGAACTCGTACGGACAGACCCGCCCGCAGACCGAGGGCATGGAACTGGTTTCGCGGATGACCCAGTAGGCTGCCTCGTATTTCTTCTGGTGGAGCAGGTCGATGAAGCGGGGGATGTCGTTGCCGATGGGGCAGCCCATGACGCACAGCGGCCGGCGGCACTGCAGGCACCGATCGGCCTCGAGAAGGGCGGTTTTTTCATCGAATCCCTTGCAGACTTCATCGAAATTGTTGATCCGTTCCTCCGGATCGAGTTCCCGCGGTTTTTGCCGGGGAATGGCCAGCCGTTCCTTGACGTTCATAGGCGCACCTGATGTCTCCAAAAAAAGGGCTTCGGGCTGCTGATTGTCCCAACGGCAGGACCGCGCCCGGTTGACGCGGCGCCGGCAACCCGGTTCATCGCCACGACGCCGGTATTTTTCGTTTACTTGTTCGTTTTTGTCGAGGAATAAGGTAAGGTTTCCCGAAAAAAGAGTCATGCCATGGACCGTCCCTTTCAGCCCCGTCCGGCCAGCACCGGCGGGCGCCTCGCCGAGTATCTATGGAGCACGACGCCGCCATCACCATCATCACCGATCCCTCGTTCCGCGAGCACGACACCGGCGGTAACGACCACCCGGAGGCCCCGGAACGACTGCAGGTGATCCGGGACCGCCTCGAGGCCAGTCTCCTGGCCTCAAGCCTCGGCTTCCAGGCGCCCCGACCGGCCGAGCGGTCCGAGCTGCTCGCCTTCCACACCGAGGGCTGGGTGTTCCGCTTCGAGGAGGCGGTGCTTTCCGGCCGCACCTACATCGATCACCCGGACAATCAGGTCTGTTACGAATCTTACCGGATTGCCACGCTTTCCGCGGGTTCCGGGATCACCGGGGTGGACATCGCCGAACAGCGGCCCGGTTCGGTCCTCTTCTGCCTGACCCGACCGCCCGGCCACCACGCCGAGCCCAACATGCCCTACGGGTTCTGCTTCTTCAACAACTGCGTTATTGCCGCCCGCCACTGGCAGCGCCAGTACGGCCGCCAGCGGGTGTGCATCTTTGATTTCGACGCGCACCACGGCAACGGCATCCAGACCGCCTTCGAAGAGGAGGCGGACACCACCTACGTGTCCATTCACGAGCACCCGAGCTTCAGCTACCCGGGCACGGGCTGGGCCGAGGACCGCGGTTTCGGCCCGGGCAAGGGGACTATCCTCAACCTGCCGCTGCCGCCCGGATCGGGCGAGGAGCAGGTGGCGCGCCTGCTGCCGCGCATCAGGAAATTCCTCGAGGAGGCCCGACCCGACGCGCTCATCGTCGGCGCCGGTTTCGACGCCCTGCGCGAGGACGACATGTCGGGCCTCAACTTCAGCGTCGATGTCTACCGGCGGCTCGGCGCCTTTGTCACCGAACTCGGCCGGGACCTCACCGGCGGCCGTGTCGTTTCCATCCTCGAGGGCGGCTACAACCTGGATCAGCTCGGCGTCTGCGTCGAGGCCTACCTCTCCGGACTGGTCGAAAACAATCCCTGAGATCACCCCACACCATCCTATTCTGGCGGGAGAAGCGAGATGTTCATTCACTATCACATGACCCCCGAGCCGGTCGCCATGCATCCCGGGGAGACCGTTGCCCAGGCCATCGAAATCCTCGAGCAGCATTCGTTCCGCCACCTGCCGGTGGTGGACGAGGACAGCGTGCTGCTCGGCATGGTTTCCGACCGCGACCTGCGCTCGGCCCTGCCGTCCACGGTAGCCCGCAGCACGCAGCGCGAGGAGGTCGAGACGCGCATACACAACACGCCGCTGTCCGCGTTCATGACCCGTGAATGCCTGACCCTGTCGCCCATGGCCACCCTGGACGACGCCCTGCTGCTCTTCCAGGGGCACAAGATCGGCGCCCTGCCGGTGCTCGACGACGAGGGCCGGCTCATCGGCATGTTCACCATCGGCGACCTGCTGCGCGCCTACCGCGGCCTGTTCGGCCTGGGCGACATGGGCTCGGTGCTCATCTCGGTGGAGGACGACGGCGATCCCAAGGCCCTCAGCCGGCTGGTCCAGGTGATGGAAGAGAAGCAGATCAGCTTCTCCCGGCTGGTGCGCAAGGCGGCCACCCGCCGGACCAGGCCGATGATCTTCCTGCGCGTCAATGCCTACAACATCCGCTCGGTCCACAAGGCGCTGGAGGCGGCCGGGTTCACCATCCACGTCCCGTATGTGGCGTCATGAACGAGGTTGCCATGCTCGACAGACTGTTTTCCCCCCGGTCGATCGCCGTTATCGGCGCCTCCAAGACCGTTGGCAAGGTCGGCTATCTCACGCTCAGCAACCTGGTGCAAAGTGGCTTCCAGGGACCTATTGTTCCGATCAATTCCGCGGGCGGTGAACTGTTCGGTCTGCCGGTTTACAAACAGCTGGCCGACTACCCGGACGCGATCGACCTGGTGGTGATCGCCGTGCCGGCGGAGATGGTCCCGGCCGCGGCCCGTGACGCGGTGGCCAAGAAGGCCGGGGCCGTGGTGGTCGTGGCCTCGGGCTTCAAGGAGGCCGGCCCCGAGGGGCGGGCCCTGGAGGACGAGCTGATCGCCATCTGCCAGCGCGGCGGGGTGCGCCTGCTCGGTCCCAACTGCCTGGGCGTGATCAACACCGCCATCCGCATGAACGCCTCGTTCTCGCGGCGCATTCCCCAGGCGGGCAGCATGGCCATCTTCTCCCAGTCCGGCGCACTGTGCACGGCCATGATGGACATCGCCGACGAACGCGAACTGGGCGTGTCCAAGGCCATCTCCATCGGCAACAAGGCGGACATCACCGAGGTGGACGTGCTCGAGGCCCTGGCCGAGGACGAGGACACCCGGGTGATCGTCGGCTACCTGGAGGACATCAGCGATGGCGACCGGTTCGTCAAGGCGGCCGAGGCGGCCAGCAGCCGCAAGCCGGTGGTCATCCTCAAGGCCGGCACCACCGCCGCCGGTACCCGGGCCGCGGCCAACCACACCGGCGTGCTCGTCGGCAAGGACACGGCCTACGGCGCGGCTTTCAAGCGGGCCGGCATCTGCCGCGCCGACACCTTCGACGCCCTGTTCGACTCGGCCACGGCCCTGGCCCTGCAGCCGACCCCCAAGGGCGACCGGGTGCTGATCATCACCAACTCCGGCGGCTCGGGCACGATTTCCGCGGACGCGGTGGAAAAGGCCGGGCTGACCGTGGCCCCGCTGGGCGAGGAACTGGCCCGGCAGCTGCGCCGGGCCCTGCCGGACGCCGCCTTCATCGACAACCCCATCGACATCTCGGCCGCGGCCGAGCCCCGCCACTACGCCGCGGCCATTGACATCGCCGCGGCCGAGGGCTCGTTCGACGCGGTGCTGATCGTGCTCGCGCCCCAGTACATGACCGAGCCTGCGGCCACGGTGCGGGCCATCGTCGCCCACCTGGACGAGAACATGCCGGTGCTCGCCGCCTTCCTCGGCGGCGGCGACATCATGCCCTCGCGCCAGGAACTGGCCGCGGCCGGCCTGCCGTTCTACGACTCGCCCGAGCGGGCCGTGACCGCGCTCAAGGCCATGCACGAGTACGGCGTGTGGCAGCGCCGGCCCGCCCGCCAGGTGGTGCGTTTCCCGGTCAACCGCAGGCGGGTGGAGCGGATCATCTACCGCCGCCAGCGCACCGACCGGCTGCGCCTGGGCGAGGTCAAGTCCAAGGACATTCTCAAGGCCTACGGTTTTCAGATCCTCGAAGGTCGGCTCACCACCTCGCCCGAGGAGGCCATGGAGATCGCCCGCTTCATCGGCTTCCCGGTGGCGCTCAAGGTGATCTCGCCCTCCATCATCCACAAGTCGGACCTGGGCGGTGTGCGCCTCAACCTGGGTTCGGCCCAGGAGGTGGCCGACGCCTTTGACCTGATGATGCTGCGCATCAACAAGCTCGCGCCCAACGCCATCATCGGCGGCATCTACGTGGAAAAGATGGCCGAAAAGGGGCTGGAGGTGATCATCGGCATGACCCGCGACCCGCAGTTCGGGCCCATGCTCATGTTCGGTCTGGGCGGCATCTTCGTCGAGGTGATGAAGGACGTCACCTTCCACC
>ERZ1645192.534-NODE-534-length-31576-cov-16.765902_pt1 | contig 31576 bp, 26 predicted proteins | sample MGYA00575354_ERZ1645192 | MGnify/ENA primary metagenome ERZ1645192 (study PRJEB40844, sample SAMN11349763) | freshwater sediment metagenome | isolation source: river sediment | host: Sediment | place: India: Faizupur Khadar , New Delhi | collected 2017-02-21 ...
ACCATATTACGAATTTTAAGCGAATTTAAGAGAAATAGAACCCCGTTTCATCTCCAACGGAATTTATTAATAACAAAAATAATACAAGTTATCAACAAGAGAACCGACCAATGAAACGGCAAATTCTCCCGGAAAAGGTTATTTTTGTCCCATTCAATCATCGAACCATGCCCATACAATATATCGGAGAACACCTTTTCCCTGGTCAGGCCGGGCACTTCTTTGTCTGGTTGGGTTTTGCTACAGCGCTTTTAGCCACAGTGTTTTATGCCCTGGCACATTACCGGAGCAAAGGAAACCTCACCTGGCTTCATTCCGCAAGAGCTTTCTACCTTATCCATCTCTTTTCGCTTATCATGGTTGCAGGGTTGCTCTACTGGCTGATTTTTAAACATTATTATGAATATGCCTACGTGTGGGAGTATTCTTCAACTGACCTCTCCATCAAGTACATCATTTCTTGTTTCTGGGCCGGTCAGGAGGGAAGTTTCCTGGTCTGGGCGCTGGCACAGGCTATCATCGGTGGAATACTGTTAAGAATTGCCAGGAACTGGGAATCCCCGGTGATGATAACCTTCTCACTTTCACAGGCCTTCATCACTTCTATGCTGTTGGGTGTGGAAATCCTGGGAATCAAGATTGGTTCGAGCCCGTTCAAACTGCTCCGCGAAACCCTTGACACAGTCCAGGGAACAATTTTTGTTCTTCCTGATTATTTGAAACACATTTCCGACGGTAATGGACTGAACCCCTTGCTGGAAAACATCTGGATGACCATTCATCCCCCGGTTTTATTTATCGGCTATGCTCTGGCGCTGGTTCCTTTTTGTTACGCAATCGCCTCTCTCTTAAAAAAGGATTATTACACCTGGATTTCCCGCTCCTTTCCCTGGACCTTGCTGGCTTTGTTGATGCTTAGTGCAGGGATTCTTTTGGGAGGGGCATGGGCCTATGTTTCATTGACTTTTGGGGGATTCTGGTCATGGGATCCGGTAGAGAATTCTTCATTGGTTCCGTGGATGACGCTTGTAGCCGCTTTGCATTTCATGATTATTTCACGGCGCCAGAACTATGCCCTCTTTCTGGCGTACGTGTTTACTCCGCTCACTTACGTTTTGGTACTCTATGCCAGTTTTCTTACACGCAGCGGGGTACTGGCTGATACCTCCGCCCATTCATTTGGCGACAATGGAATGTCTGTCCAGCTCCTTTTCTTCATGCTGACCTTCCTGCTGATAATGACCATCAACATTGTTGGTCACCTGCGAAAAATCACCTTCCCTAAAAAAGATGTGTTGCTTTCCCGTGAATTCTGGATGTTTATCGGGAGTATCATCATGGTATTAGCCTCATTTCAAATTCTTTTCACTACCTCTATCCCGGTCTTCAATGCATTGACAGGGAGTGATATAGCGCCGCCCAACGACCGGGTCGGTTTTTATAACCGGTGGCAAATGCCTTATGCATTGCTGATAGCCGGATTCATTGCTTTCAGCCAATTCCTCAATTATGACAGTAACGATTCCGGAAAATTCCTCCGCAAATTGTTCCTTCCGGTTGGTATTACTCTGGTTGTCAGCTTCTTAGTTTTCTTTTCAGGAGTGGTAATACGATTCAATTACCTTTTATTCCTGTTCTTCATCGTCTTTGCCTTAGTGGCCTCCCTTATAAACCTGATCGTCAAGACTTCACGCCAGCGGAACATGCCTGCCATCGCAACACATCTTGGATTTATCCTTTTTTTACTGGGTACCCTGATCACTTTCTCAAATTCCAGGACCATCTCTTCCAATACATCGAGGTACGACCTGGGGAATTTGAGAAGCAATGAGGAAAACCTTATGCTTGTTAAGGGAGATACCTTGTACATGGAGGGTTTTTATGTAGTTTACTCAAGCCAACGGAAAAGTGGAAATACCACTGCTTATGGTGTAGATTTTCTAAAAAAAGAGGGAGGAAAATTCCGTAAAGCGTTCACACTTCATCCTTCCATAAACCAACATCCACGGATGGGTACCGTCTATAATCCTGATACCAGACATTATCTGAACCGGGATTATTATACTTATATTTCTGCTGTAGGTAACGAACCGGATTATATTGTTATTAAGGCGATTATGAACCCTTATATCAACATGCTCTGGGCTGGTTGCCTGTTGATGGGAGCCGGTTTTGGATGGGCTTTCTTCCGAAGGGTTCGTCGCCGCTGGATCAGCAGTTGAATCAGCTGGCTTCAGCGTCTTTATTTTTCATTGGCTTTATCAGTCAAAAGTGGTACAAACCGGAAAGCACCGTGTTCGGTTTTTGAAAAGGTGGTATCCGATGTTTTCACCAGCGTGGTCATTGTCTGGAGGTCCGATTCCCCCACCGGAATCACCAGAATTCCACTGACTTTCAATTGATCGAGCAAGTCATCAGGAATGAAGGGAGCCGCAGCGGTGACGATCATTTTATCGAACGGAGCAAATGCCTTTAGTCCTTTATAACCATCCCCGTAAAAAGTTTTGATGGTAGTGTACCGAAGCGTTTGAAGCAGTTTTGTGGTTTTATCAAAAAGTGTTTTTTGTCGTTCAATGGTAAAGACACGGGCGCCCATCTCGGCCAGGATGCACGCCTGGTAACCTGATCCCGTACCAATTTCCAGGATTTTTTCTCCTTTTTCCACTTGCAGGAGTGAGGATTGAAAAGCGACGGTATAAGGCTGGGAGATGGTTTGTCCGGCACCAATCGGAAAGGGTTTGTCTTCATAAGCATATTCCAGAAAAGAGGAATCGAAAAAGAAATGACGGGGTACCTTTTCCATGGCAGCCAGGACATTTTCGTCGGTAATTCCCTTGAGCCGGATATTTTTTACGAGGAGTTTTCTGAGCCCTTGATGCCGGTAAGAATCAATGAGCCGTGTAGAAGTCATAGCAACAGCCTTTGTGAAAATTTTCACGAAAATACTAAATATGGTCGGTGAAAAGGCTAACTTTGCAAAAAAAGAGGATATGCTGAAAATAGGAGTCCTGGGGGCTGGTCATCTCGGCAAAATTCATCTGAAATGTATCAAGGAGATCCCTGGTTTTGATCTTGTGGGTTTTTATGACCCCGATTCTGAAAATGCACGGCATGTGGAGGAAGAATTTTCAGTGTCAAGGTGGGCTTCATTGGAGCAGTTGATCGATGCTGTTCAAGTTGTTGATATTGTCACACCTACCATTTCTCATTTCGACTGCGCCTCCAAAGCCCTGAGAAAATGTCGTCATGTATTTATTGAAAAACCGATCGTGACAACGGTAGAAGAAGCCCGGGACCTTATTAAAATTGCAGGAGAGGCCAATGTTAAAGTTCAAGTTGGCCATGTTGAACGCTTCAATCCTGCTTTTTTAGCTGCCGAATCCTCCTTCGACAGGCCAATGTTCATCGAAACCCATCGGTTATCACAGTTCAATCCCCGCGGGACCGATGTTCCGGTGATCCTTGACCTGATGATCCACGATATTGATATTGTGCTCAGTGTTGTCAAAAGCAACATCCGTAAAATCAGCGCCAGTGGCGTTGCTGTTATCAGCGACTCTCCTGATATTGCAAACGCCAGAATCGAATTTGATAACGGGTGTGTGGCGAACCTTACAGCCAGCAGGATTTCTTTGAAAAATATGAGAAAATCACGCTTCTTTCAGCGGGATGCCTATATTTCTGTTGATTTTTTGAAGAAAGAGCTGGAGATTGTGCGTATCGGTGAACCCGGTACCTCTGAAGATGTCCAGGGCTTCTTTTTCGACCTTGGCAAAAACAAAGGCACCCGGCAAATCTTCTTTGATAAACCTGAAATCAAACCCACCAACGCTATCAGGACGGAACTGGATAGTTTTTATTCAGCCATCATCAACAATACCACTCCGCCGGTTACCATCAACGATGGCTATCTCGCACTTGAAGTAGCACATAAGATAATGGAGCGTATCAATCAAGGTGCCAACAATATACTTTAATAATCATTTCTGTTTTTCTAACTTTTCTTCCCTTCTCAACAATAACAGAAATCCAGCTTCGTTACCCATTCAGGATTCAGATGAGACAACCAATTACTCCCATGATTTGCCGGACCCGCTATCCCTTCCATCTTCCTTTCTTGGTGCTTCTGACAGGCTTCCTCTTTGTTTCATGTGAGAAATTTACCGGCGACCAGGAAATTCCGGCCTACCTGTCAGTTGATTCCATTTATCTTTCAACGGATTACAGTAAACAAGGTACCAATTCTCAAAACATTACCGATGTGTGGGTGTATGTTGATGATGAATTTTTGGGCGCTTATGAACTGCCAGCCCGTTTTCCGGTGCTTAAATCGGGAACCCACGCCGTGAAAATGTGGCCCGGTGTTAAAAAGAACGGGATCAGTGCAACACGCATCGCTTACGAATATTATACTCCAATCCAACGCAACATCAATTTCAAAGAGGACAGCACCTCCGCCGCAGGGATCTTGAAAACGACCTACCAAACCCCTGCTTTTTTCGCATGGCTGGAAGATTTTGAAAGCGCTGGATTGTCGTTGGACACAACACAACGCAGCACAGCTTACATTGATAAAACACCTGCAGGATCACCCCTGACTTTCCAGGGCAGCCATTCGGGAATCGTGAGGTTTGACTCCATTCATGACTTTCTGGAGGTCCAGACCCATGAAATCTACCCTATCCCGCTCTCTTCTGTATTTCTGGAAATGAATTTTAACACTACCAACACCGTTACTGTCGGTGTGATCACCTATGGCATCAGTACCCTTGCCCAAACCCCCATTATCACATTGAATCGAACTAACGGCGTTTGGAAAAAAATCTATATCGATCTGACAACCACTCTCAACGCTTATACCGGAATGAATTCATTCAGGGTTTATCTGGGTACTTTTAAAGACTCCGACCACCAGGAATCCATGCTCCTTTTTGATAATTTCAAAATAGTAACCCGCAAAACGAATTGATAATTCTACTTTTGCAAAGCAAACAATGGTAAGTCAAAACCCGGATCATGAATAAACATTTACAGGTTATCAAATATGTTGTCGCGGATTTTCTGGCAGCTTTTCTTGCCTGGGCTTTGTTTTTCATATACCGGAAACATGTAGTAGACCCCACGGTGTTGTCACACCCGCAAGATATTTTTCTGGACCGAAAGCTTTACCTTGGCCTTTTAGCCATTCCCCTGTTCTGGCTCCTGCTCTATACCTTGATAGGCACCTATCGTAAGATATACCGGAAAGCACGGTTACGCGAATTCGCCCAAACCCTGCTTATTACCTTTCTCGGAGTGACCTTGCTTTTTTTCTCGTTGATCATTGATGATGTGATCATTAACCAGCGTACCTACCTGGAGTTTTTTTTAGTACTCTTCGGCCTCCACCTGTTTTTCACAGCAGGCTCCCGGTTTATCATCACCTCCCGTACTGCTTATAGAATCCATCACAAATTAATGGGTTTCAATACAGTAATCGTAGGAAGCAATGGAAATGCAGTGAATATTTACCGGGAAATCGAAAACCAGGAGAAATCATCCGGCAATAAATTTATCGGTTTTATCAATGTTGAAGGCTACAAAACTTACAAACTGGCTGACTATATCCCTCACCTCGGAGAACTGAAAAACCTGAATAAATTGGTAAAGGAATTACAGATCGAAGAAGTAATAATTGCTATTGAACAATCAGAAAATCACACAATTGAAAAAATTATCACGCAACTTGAGGATACCGACGTGGTGATCAAGATCATCCCTGCCATGCAGGATATTCTCATGGGTTCTGTCAAAACCACCTCCATTTTCCACGCTCCCCTCATCCAGATCTATCCCGATCTGATGCCCGACTGGCAATTATCATTGAAGCGGATCATCGATATTGTTATTTCCATCATCTGCCTCATTATATTGTCACCGGTTATGATCCTGACTATGATAATCATTAAAATCACATCACCAGGTCCCATTTTCTATTCGCAGGAAAGGGTAGGGCTGCATGGGAAACTCTTCGAGATGCACAAATTTCGCACGATGTTTCAGAATGCAGAGGAAAACGGGCCTCAACTTAGCTCAAAAGATGACCCGAGGATCACCCCTTTCGGAAAGTTTTTAAGGCAATTCAGAATTGATGAAATTCCCCAGTTTTATACTGTCCTCAAAGGCGATATGAGCCTTGTAGGACCTCGTCCCGAAAGGCAGTTTTATATCGATCAGATCACACGGAAAGCCCCGCATTATCGTCTCCTCCATAAAGTTAAACCGGGGATAACCTCTTGGGGGCAAGTGAAATACGGCTACGCCGAGAACCTTGACCAAATGATCGAACGACTTCGTTTTGATATTCTTTATATCGAGAACATGTCGCTTGCAATGGATTTTAAAATCCTGATTTACACAGTTTTAATTATCATCCAGGGACGGGGAAAATAGCCCGGCTTCAATTTTTTTCATGATTTCTGTGGCTTTCCCCTGCAGAAAGAGATCCGTTGTAGTATTGGTGTAAAGCGAGGGTTCCGGATTGATTTCAATGATCGTTGCTCCATTGGCTTTGGCCATGGGAGGGAATTGGTTCGCAGGCATCACTTCACCGGTAGTGCCAATGATGAGGAAGACATCGGAGATGCCTGCTGCTTCGTATGACTCCATTAAAGCAGACGAAGGAATTGATTCACCGAAAAAGACGAAATCGGGTTTCAGGATATCCCCACATTGCCGGCATGTCGGTGGCAACTCTTCCAGGCTGATCTTCATCGCGTTGTATTCTCTGTCGCAGGAAAGGCACTTGAGTTTTTTGAGGTTTCCATGGAATTCAGAGACCATTTTATTTCCGGCTTCCTGGTGAAGGTTATCGATGTTCTGGGTGATCACCCGGCCGAGTTTACCTTCCTTTTCCATACGGGCCAATACCCGATGAGCAGCATTGGGTTGTGCGGAATGATAAAAGTTGTAAAACAGCTCTTTGATGATGACCCATGAGCGGGCAGGATTTTCAATAAAGAAGTCGATATCCAGCACCTTGGGATCGTAATTGTTCCAAATACCATCTTTACCGCGAAAGGGAGGAATTCCACTTTCGACGGATATCCCCGCCCCTGTAAAGGCAGTGGTAAAACGTGATTGGCGAAGAATTTTAACCGCTTCCGTGATGCTACCGGAAGGCGTTATTTTAACCATTTGTCAAGCCAGTTGCGGAATGCTCTTTGCCAAAGGATACCATTCTGGGGTTTAAGCACCCAGTGGTTTTCATCGGGGAAGTAAAGCAACTCTGCCGGAACACCCCGGAGGATGGCGGCGTTGAATGCCTGCATTCCCTGAGTGGCGACAATCCGGTAATCGAGTTCTCCGTGGATGCAGAGAATCGGGGTATCCCAGTTTTGAACAAATCGGTGAGGCGAGTTGGAGAAAGATTTCTGAGCAGTTTTGTTGTTTTTATCCCAGAAGGGGCCTCCAAGATCCCAGTTGACAAACCACATTTCTTCCGTTTCGAGGTACTGCGATTCGAGGTTGAACATGCCATCGTGGGCAATGAAGGCTTTAAACCTTTTCTGGTGATTTCCTGCCAGCCAATAGACTGAAAAACCACCGTAACTCGCACCCACGCAACCCAGTTTGTCTTTGTCAACATAAGGTTCTTTTGAAACCGCATCGATGGCGGAAAGATAATCTTGCATGTTCTGCCCGCCGTAATCACCGCTGATCTGTTCGTTCCAGGCCTGCCCGAAACCAGGTAATCCTCTTCTGTTAGGAGCCACAATAATATAGCCGTTGGCAGCCATCATTTGGAAATTCCAGCGGAAAGACCAAAACTGGCTTACCGTACTTTGAGGACCGCCTTCACAATAAAGGAGGGCAGGGTATTTCTTGGTGGAATCAAAATGAGGGGGATAAATGACCCAGGTATGCATCTGCTTGTTATCTGTGGTTTTGATCCAACGTTGCGTCACCTTGCCATAAGTCAGTTGATCCAGAATATTTTTATTGGTTGTAGTCAACTGTATATCAGAACCATTCGATGGATTGACCCGGTAAATCTCAGCCGGCATCGACATGGAAACCCGTGTAGTGATCAGTTGGTCACCCATTGGGACGACGGAGGTGTAGTTATGAATGCCCTGAGTTATGCGGGTGATCTTGTTATCGGTTAAATCGAGCTTGTAGATTTCGTCTGTCGCATGCCAGTCACTGATAAACCAAATCCCTTTTCCATCTTCTGACCAGGCAAGCGCTTCTGCATTTTGGTCAAAATCCTTGGTGTAATCGGTTTTTTCTTTGGTCGTAAAGTCCATAACCATCAACCTGATCTTATCTGATTCATACCCGTCCCGCTCCATGCTTTGCCAGGCAATTTTTTTCCCATCCGGTGAAAAGACGGGCGCAATGTCATAACCCATCATTCCTTCGCTGATATTGGTCGTTTTACGGCTTTCCAGGTCGTAAAGGTAGATGTCGGAATTGGTTGACAAAGCATATTCTTTTCCCTGTTTTTTCCGACAGGTATAAGCAATCACTTTGCTGTCGGGGCTCCATGTGATTTGTTCCATCCCTCCGAAAGGTGCCAATGGGGTTTCCCAGGGTTCCTCAGGCATCAGGTCGGTACCTTTTTCGACCACTCCGTCAAGGCCGGCCACGAAAACATGGCTATAGGCTTCAACCCAGGTATCCCAGTGGCGGTACATCAAATCTGTGATGATTTTACCGGATGCTTTCGGAAGACCCTCGTAAAGGTCTTTGAGCTTTTTTTCAGGATAAACGTCAGCTATATAAAGGAGTTGTCTGCCGTCGGGGGAGACTTTGTATCCGTTAATCCCGTTTTCGATGCGGGTCACCTGTTCTCTTGAGGTTCCATCGGGATTCATTTTCCATACCTGCATGGTACCGCTTTCAGGGGACATGAAGAAGATCTTTTTTCCATCGGGGCTCCACGTGGCCTGATATTCGCTGAATTTGGTGGTGGTTATCCGGTTTGTCTTCTTTCCATCGGCCGAAACAGTGTATAGTTCCCTGTTCCCTTTGTTCTGGTCGATATCATAAAAAGTGACTCCGTACAGGATCGACTGTTTATCGGGGGCAACTTCTGCTTCACTCAACCGGCCGAAACTCCACAAGACTTCGGGTGTCATGATGTCGCTGGTGAGTTTGATCTCCTTTTGTTCAATGATGGGATCTTTCTGTGCCTCCTTTACGGCAGGTTTGCAACCGGTTATGATAGCTACAAGGAGCGCTAACAATGGGCAGATGTTTTTTTTCATAAGATAATACTTAAATTGGATGGGTTAACAAATGACAAAGATAGTCAGAATCATGCAATCCTTTTCAATTGAACAGAAGCTTGAAGAGATGGGGGATGTAAACGATCAGTCCGGTCGCTGCAGCCGCGATGGATGCTACCAAAACGGCGCCTGCGGCGAGATCCTTCACCTTGCCTGCCAATGGTCTGAGTTCAGGTGACAGGAGATCGACCAGCTCCTCGATTGCGGAGTTCAGTAGTTCTGTGGCCAACACCATACCCGTCATGACGATTATAGCCAACCATTCACCCGGAGAAATTTTGGTGATCCATCCCAGGAGAATCGCTAAAAGGGCCGCTGCCAGATGGATCCGGAAATTATGTTGTTCCCTGATGGCGGAGAGGATCCCTTTCCACGCGAAGCCGAAACTCTTTAACCGGTCGCTGATTTTGAACTTATTGGTTTTCCTTTTTTCCATTTTCTCCCTGACCCAGAAATTTTTGTAACAGGAGAATCAATTCCCGTGAATCGATTGGTTTCGAGATATATCCGTCGCAGCCTGCGGAAAGGCTTTTTTCCCTTTCTCCTTTCAGGGCATACGCTGTCTGGGCGATGATCGGAATGGAAGGTTTCGATTGTTTGATGATCTCTGTTGCCTCGTATCCGTCCATCACGGGCATCCTGATGTCCATGAGGATCACGTCAACATCCTGTTTGTTCACCATCTCGACGGCTTCCAGACCGTTTTTTGCCCATATCAACCTGGCTCCGGTTTTCCTCAGGATGCGTTCCATCAGGAAAAAATTCGAATCTTCATCCTCCACGATCAGGACATTTTTTTTTGTCCAGTCGCCTGAAGAGGGAACCGGAGCGGGCTGTTTCAATGGCTCAGGTACAACGGTTGCAGGCATTTGCAGGGGCAGCCGTATTTTGAAAGTGGTTCCTTTTCCGATGTCGGAAATCAATTGGATCTCTCCCCCCAATAATTTGATGAGATTTTTGGAGATGGTCAGGCCAAGACCTGTTCCACCGTATTTGCGTGTATTGGTATCATCAACCTGACGGAACCTTTCGAAAATGATCTGGTGCATTTCAGGAGGGATACCTATTCCTGTATCCCTGACAAAAAATTCAATCACTGGTAAATCTTCCGCCTGGGTCAAGGTATAACCAAATTCCACAAAGCCTTCATGGGTGAATTTCAGGGAATTTTCAATAAGATTGGTCATCACCTGGCGAAGGCGGTTCGCATCGGTCATGATGGTAAAGTGCTTGTCGGTTTTTCCCGGGAGACAGTTCAGTACTATGTTGTTTTTAGCAGTTTTACGTTTGACCTCTGTCAGTGTCACCATTAAATTGGTCATCAACTGGTTAACGGCACATTCACGGATTTCGATCTTTATTTGACCGGATTCAATCTTGGCAATGTCAATGATGTCGTCGATGATTCGGAGCAGGTCATTGCCTCTTTCCCGGATGATGTTGATGAATTCCGTTTTTTCTTCTTCAGACACCCCGGGATCTGAGAGCAGGGTTGAGAAACCCAGGATGGCGTTCATGGGTGTCCGGATTTCGTGCGACATATTGGAAAGGAAGGCCGATTTAAGTTTATCCGACTCTTCGGCTTTTTCCTTAGCTGCGATCAGGTTCATCTCGATCTTTTTCCGGTCGGTGATGTCGCGGTAAATACCATACCCGCCGACTGACCTTCCGTTGATGATGATGGGAGTTACCAGCAGGGAGACGTCGATCAACCTTCCGTCTCTGTGCCTTCGCTTGGTTTCGATGGAGGCGATTTTCATCGTCGACAAATCCCTGGTGATTAATTCAGCTTCTTCCAGGAATTCCTGCGAGGCCAGGAACTGATCAATGGATTTACCAATAATTTCCTGGGGTGTAAAACCGAATAACCGTGTGAATTCGGTGTTGATCTTATTGACTTTCCCTTCCAGATCGATCATGATGATGGCTTCAGAACTGCCTTCAAAAAGCTGGTCAAGGTAGGCTTTTTCCTTTTGAAAGGAAGCTTCTGCCGTTTTCAGAGAAATGAAAATAGCTACCTGGTCAGCAATGAATTTGAGTATTTCCAGGTCTCGCTCGGTGTATTGGTTGGGATCGGTGTAACTTTGAACGGCGATGACACCGGTCACCTCTTCGTCCACCATCATCGGAACTCCCAACCACACTTTAGCCGGAGTACCAACAATTTCAATCAGTCCGGTACGCGCCAGGTCGGTGATCGTATGCTCGGAGGCCAGTAGTGGTTTCCGCGTCCGTATGACATACCCGGTCAGGGTCTTCCTTGCAGGAAATTCTTTGAAAGTGTCCTGAGCATCTACTTGGAAAGGCAACGAGAGGGTATCACTCTCTTTATGGTACATGGCGATGTAGAAATTCTCCACATCGATGACTTGTTTCAGGTTTTCATGGATCACCCTGAAAACCTCATCCACTGACCCTGCCGTATAGGAAGATTTCGAAATATTAAAAAGTGCTTTTTGAAGTAACTCGGCATGTTTTTGTTCAGTGATGTCAGAGATAAAGCCCTCTATGTAAAGCAATTCTCCCTCTGATGAAAATATCCCTTTTGCTTTTTCCCAGACCCATTTGGTTTTTTTATCGGCAGTATTGATTTGGTATTCAAGAATATAAGGCTGCCTTGATTTAATTTTCACCTGGACTTCATTCCATATCCTCTCCTGATCTTCTTTGATTATTAAGTCGTTGTAAGAGAGTACCTTGTTATGAAGAAGGGCGCTGGTTGGGTAACCGGTCAGTTCCCGACATCCATTGCTGAGGAACTCCATGGTCCAATTCCGGTCGTTGAGGCAGCGATAGACCATACCTGGCAGATTATCCAGCAGTGTGGAAAACCTTCGTTGGGTTTCTAAAAGTACTTTATATTTCCTGTTTCTTTCGGTGGTATCGATGAAGATTTCCATCAACGCATTTTCAGCTAAGTACGTAATGGAAATGGTTTTACGATGCACAGGGATCAGTTTTCCTGAAGGATCGAGGATACAGTACCCGTTCTCTTCGGGCAGGGAGCGTTTCTCTTTTTGTAAATCGGCAGATGATGTGCCAGGGACAATCAGTTGCGAAAGGTGTTGCCCTGAAAATTGATGAGAACTGTCATAACCACTGATCTGGAGGGTCATGCTGTTGATGAAAAGCATCTTGTGGTCGGTATCTGTTATGATGATCCCGAAAGGTATTGCATCCAAAAACTCATGGATTTCCTCTTTGTGATATTCGAGGAGGAGAGCGCCATATTCCCCGCACTTTTTTAAAGCAGTTTGGATCTCTTTGAAGGTGATGTCATATTTTGCAGATTCACCGGACGTTTTCATGAGTAAGGTATATTATAGCTGGATATTCAAAAATAGCGTCGGACGGTTTTCCGGTAATCCTTCCACTCAAGACCAAACCGTTCTGACAGGAACTTTTCTTCTCCAAGGATGATTTGGTGATGCTGATATATTCCGTAAAGGACAAAAGCTGCGTTGATCAAGTCGGGAAAATAGATAACCGAAGCGATGCTCATCATAAAAACGCCGATGTAAATCGGATTTCGGCTGAACCGGTAGAGCCCGTGGGTCTTCAAACCGGTCACCTCCTTTGGTAAACCGACCGCAACACTGTTCCCTAATTGAATCAAAGCAATGGTCAGGATAAGAGTCCCGGCCCATAACAAACCGACGGCTGCCCATGCAAGGAAAAGCGGAACTGAAAGGTAACCGATACCGGGATACGATGCTTTGATCATGAACAATACCCAAGGGATAAAAAGGGTCAGTTTCCCGGTGTAAAAATTGAAAGGATCCAGTGTGGGTTTTCCCAAATAACTGCTTTTTTTCTCTTTGTTAATGAAGAATTGAAGAGCTACGGCAGCAATGGGTAAGAGAAAGGCCGCGAATATCAAATACCGTTGGATCAACAATTGTTTTTTTGGTAAAAATAAGTAAAATTCAAATTCTTTACCTTTGCCTGATAATTTTATCGGTTATGCCTACCATCCTTCAGGTTGAAAACCTGGCCCGCTCCTATGGGGATAAGATACTTTTCAGAGATATCTCCTTTGTGATTAGTCAGGGTCAGAAGGTTGCGCTGATTGCCAGGAACGGAGCAGGAAAAACCAGTCTGCTGAACATCATTGCCGGACTGGAACCTTGTGATTCGGGAAGGGTGACCCATTTTTCACAAACTTCATTCGAGTATTTATTTCAGGAACCTGTTTTGGCTGAATCTAAAACTGTTTTTGAAGAGGTTTATTCACATGCCAATATAATTCAGCAGACCATCCTGAATTATGAAAAGACCATTGGTAGCCAGGCCAAAGAGGCGATCCAGCATGCCATTGCCACGATGGATGCACTGAACGGATGGGAATATGAAACAAGGGTCAAACAGATCCTTACCCAGTTGCGGTTACCTGATCTGAACCAGCTGGTGAAGAACCTTTCCGGTGGTCAGCGGAAACGCGTGGCACTTGCAAAAGCGCTCATTACGGAGCCTGATTTTCTGTTGTTGGATGAGCCAACAAACCATCTTGATGTCGAGATGATCGAATGGCTCGAGGAGTACCTTTCGAAATCTAACATAACCCTGTTTATGGTGACCCATGATCGCTATTTCCTTGACAGGGTATGTGATGAGATTTTGGAGATGGATCAGGCTGCGATCTATCGGTACAAAGGGAACTATTCCTATTTCCTTGAAAAACAGAAAGAAAGAATTGGAAACCAGACAAAGGAAGTAGAACGGGCCCAAAACCTTTTACGAACAGAGCAGGAGTGGATGCGACGAATGCCCAAAGCCCGCACTACCAAGGCGAAAGCACGAATCGACAGCTTTTATGAACTGAAAGAAAAAGCATCCGGCAAAGTCAGGCAGGAACAACTTAACCTCAACATCCAAGGGGCCAGGGTTGGGAAAAAGATATTGGAAATCAATGATGTTTCGTTTCAATGGGGGGATTTGCCCATCCTGAAGGGGTTTACTTATACTTTTAAAAGGCGCGAGAAAATTGGGATTATCGGGAAAAACGGCTCCGGAAAATCGACTTTTCTGGAAATCATCACCGGTGGTCTTCGCCCCGGAAAGGGACATATTCAGACCGGTGAAACCATTCAATATGGCTATTACCGGCAGGATGGATTGGTGTTTAACCTGGAGACGAAAGTGATTGATGTAGTTAAAGAAATTGCTGAAGTGGTGAAACTGGGAAACGGTGACACGCTTTCATCTGCTGCTTTTCTTAACTATTTCATGTTCCCTTACCCGACTCATCAACAACCTGTTTATAAGTTGAGCGGGGGAGAAAAGCGGCGATTGTATCTCGTAACAGTTTTGATGCGCTGTCCCAACTTTCTGATCCTGGATGAGCCCACCAATGATCTGGACATCCTCACGCTCAATGTTTTGGAGGAATATCTTGCGGCATTCGATGGATGTGTGGTTGTGGTAACGCACGATCGTTATTTTTTAGATAAAATCGTGGATCACTTGTTTGTCTTCGAGGGAAACGGTGTTATCAGGGATTTCCCGGGCAACTATTCACAGTACAAAACGTGGAGCGATCAGCAGACCCGTCAGGTTCAGCTTCAACGGAAGATGGCGGCAGTCCCCAGGGAAATTAAAACGACATCTGTCGCACCGGGCGGGAAATTGTCGTACAGGGAGCGGAAAGAGTTGGAAAACCTGGAATCGTCGATCGGGCAGCGGGAAGCAGAGAAGGCGGAGTTAGAAACGTTACTGGCTTCAGGAACCCTTGAGCCTTCGCGGTTGGTTGAGATTTCGGAGAGGTATGCAGCAATCCTTCCTGAAATTGACGCGATGACAAATCGGTGGATGGAGTTGAGTGAAAGGGAATAAATTTTCATATATTTGCACCTGAATTTGCGGTAGTAGCTCAGATGGTAGAGCATCAGCTTCCCAAGCTGAGGGTCGTGGGTTCGATCCCCATTTACCGCTCATACATTTTTACACATACTGCAGAGAAAAACCCCGGTTAAGAAAATTTCCGGGGTTTTTTGTTTTCACTGGTCGAAGTCCGGGTTTTTGCCTGAAACTTATTTTCTTAGTCAAAATTTCAGGTTTTACCTTTAAAAAGCTGTTTCCCGATTTATGTCAGGGACCTAAATCCGGGAAGTTTCCCAAGTTCATGGGATGGTGTGCGGGTTATGCTGCTCTTACATACGCCTGGAGAGATAAGGACAGGATTGTCGGTTACATTAATCGCCAGCAGGAGCATCACCGGAGGATCTCGTTTGAGGAGGAGGTCCGGAGGTTTCTCCGGGAGCCGGGAGTGGTGGTGGATGAGACAGAGGGTTGAACATCAATCCCCTAATCTGCTCGAAAAACCAGCCGCCTGCAACTGGCTGCCCAGGGATAATAAACCCTGCATAGCCTGCAGATCAGCAGCCGACTTCATGTTAGAGCCATAGGACTGACTACCCAGTGTCCCAACCATCGATATCAGATCAACGCCCGGATCTACTTTTTTAGCATAATCAGATAGCCTTTTCAACGTGGTTTTTTCACCTAACATGGCTGCAGTCATGAGGTTGTCGATCAGCAACTGGTCACGGAATTTCTTAAGGTCCGACACCTCCTGTGCCATCAACGGCGCTTTCCTTTTTTTGTCAAGGTACCGGTCAATGGTCTTGGCCGCTCCTTCCAGCACCGTATCTCGTTCACTCACCTGGGAAATGAAATTGCCGAAATCACGCAGGTTTTTCTCTACATCAAAAGAGGGGTCATTCGACGGATCAGGTTTTCTGAAAGCCTGCAGCATCGCTTCCGTGGTACTCAGATTTTCGGCATTGTTCTGAAGGTAGCGTCCGTAATCCTCCAGAGCGGAGAAACTCCGGTTGTACAGCTGATCCATAAGAAGGGGATGGTTCTGAAACTCCTGCATCCCATTGGCGATTCGGTTGGCAACTTTTCCGTTAAACTCGCTGAAATATTTCAAACCCTGGATCATGCTCCTGAGCTGATTGGTATCGCGTATAAATTCACTCCTTAACCGGAGATCATTTTCAGTCATTGTGGTCTTACGGTACCTTTCCGCTTTGACAATGGTTCCCGATTGAAGTTCACTGTCTGAAGTCTTGTAAAACAAAGAGATCACAATGAGGAGTGCTGCGGAGATCAGCACTGCAATGACGATCAGGAGGGTCTTTTTTGTTCTCATGGGAAGTGTTTAATAGCGGTAAATATATGCTTAATTACAACGAAACCTTGAAAAGTTGGGTTTTCATGGTAAAAATTGGTTTTATAAAGTCATGGTTACTTTGACTCTTCCCCCGAACTGAAAATAGGCTTTGACCGATCCCGGGGTGACGAGCAACTTATCGATATCGAGCCGGCCGACAGAACCGTCGATTTTGAAGTAACCCTCAGTAAGTCCTTTTTCCAGGTATGAATTAAGCTCGACACGTGCATCCTCCAGATTCTGCCCAATGGGGAAAACGAGATTGGATGCTACTTTTTGCAATAAACCCGACTTGAAAATCCAGGAACCGGTTTTCACCAGTACATTTTTTGTACTGATCGAAAAATCAAGATTTTCCATCCCTATGGTCATGTTTTCATGATGGAAAACGGGCTTGCCGGCGAAGTAAATGGTTCCTTTAATACTTCCTTCAACTCCGAGGGCCACGATCAGGTTCTCTCCCTGTCCATAAAGGTTGATTTCATTCACTTTGATGGTGTATTTCGAATAGTTGTAAGTGTAATCCAGAAACGATTGGCGGGCTTTTTCATTGATCAGCGTGAAAGGAATATCCATCGAGAAATTTACTGCAAACTCATCGGAAAGGGCACTGGTAATTTTCAGCGGAGGAAGACTTTTATTCATCTGAACCAAAGGCTGATCACCCAAAGAAAGTTCCACTAACGCCTTCAGCCCGACAACGTGTTTCAGGGAAGTTGTATTGCCCCGAATCGGAATGGTGCTGACTTCAATCGGATCAATTTTCAACCACAGGGAGTTTTCAGGCGACACCAGCAGTGGTCGCTGAATCTGGCTCCAGACTTCACTCATAACAGACCGTAGGTTCAGGTTGTCTTTTAACGCTTTATCCACCTCACGCGTGATCAAAGGCAAGTTGGAATTGACCAGCACATCAGTGATTATGGGAAGGGGAATCTTTACACCTCCCAGTTGCAATGTCGGGGTGGTGATCCATTCAAAACCATCGGATTGGGTCAATGTGTTGAATGACCAGTCGGAGTTCAAGCTGACTGTGGTCTTGAATTTCAGAGCAAGATCAGCCCGGGCTTCAGCGTGTGTCGCGTAAGTGTAGCCCAGCAGAGAAGTCTCAATCTTTTTGCTCAGCCAAACCTTCAGGGGAACACGGTATGAAATCTGATTGCGTTCGATGGACAAGGTTATGCTGTCGGATCGTGTGGCTTTGATCATCAGCAAGTCATTGTTGTTGTTATCGTAACTGGCATCGTCATAAATGACTCCGCTGATCTCGCGGTTGATAATCTTTTTCAGGATTTTTCCATCGATCTCCAGGGGGATGTTAATGGTGGAGTACCGGGGAGCGTACGAAACCGGGTAATAATTTTCAGCAGGCCGGTCAATCTTGACGGCAGTGCAGCCGTATGCCAACCAAAGAGACAGGAGCACAGAATAAATGATGAACCGGGAAGAGAATATGTTTCTTTGCATTGGTCGAATCAATAGAATCATGTTTTCAGATGAATAAATGCTCTGCCAGCCAGGGCGGTTATCGATGTGACGACCACCAACCACCCGATTGACTGAAAAAGGTTTTGAGTCTTGTAAATGGCGGGGGCTAAGTTACCAATAATCAACCATTGAATCACATATAGAAACGTCACATTAACGCCCATCCAACGAATGAATCGCGCTACGGGCTTCTCCAATTGTTCTTCCGGTATCCGGTTCGTGAGAGCAGTGTATGCCAGCATAAAACAGAGAACCCATAAAAAGTATAAGAATCCATGGTGGTAATACCCCAAGGCACCTTCAAGATTGGTAGTGATCTCCAACGCCCATGGGAATCCCGCAGCAAACACGACCAGGGCTGATATTACGATGAGCAGCTCTTTTTGTTTTCCGGCTTTTATGTACCATGTATTATGACAGATAAAATTTCCGAAAGCATAACCAAGCAATACGTACGCCAGCCATGGGAAAAGAGGGAAATAGGACCAGGCCGATCCTCCCGTTATAAAGGAAAGGATATAAATTGACAGGCCGGTGGGTTGAAAGTGTTCTGTCAGCCAGGGAGATGGGAGAACTACCAGGAAAGAGAGCAGCAGCCAGGGAAGAAAGTTTTTCCTCCAAACAAGCCTGAGGAATCCGATGATCACGATACTCAAACCGGCCAGAGGGAGGATATCAGCTCCAAAGATATAGCGCCATGGATCGGCGTCAGAACGGTCAGTCAAGACCAGGATCAATAAATGGGCTGACCGGACCGTATTAAGCGCGATGCCCCCGATAAAAAGAACGCAGCCCCTCACCATGAACGCTTTAAGGGATTTATGAGAGCGGGAAAGGTAAAAGCCCATGATAGCCATAAAAATCGGAGCGCATGCTGGCCCCCCGAGGAAAAGCGATATTTTACCAAGAAAGCTGTCGTACAAGTCTGATGTGGCGAATTGTTCGAGTATATGAACCTGGATCATCAGCAGTACGGCAACACCTTTGAGAAGGTCCGCGGTCGCGTCACGGGAAACCCGGGTTGTTGTTCCCGATTCAGCAGGTGGGTTGAGTGCCATAAGAAAAATGATCTTTTTCGTCGATGAGAAGTAATAATTTCAAAGGGTTTCCGGAAATCAGATCATGCTTCAAATATCCCATCTCCGGCAAAATAACTGATTTTTTGCATTTCTGAGATATTTCAGGTCGAATTATTATTTTTGTTCATTCATCCAATCCAGTCAGTCTATTTTAGCCAACCGATACCCCTTTAAAATGGCATTATGGATTTAACGGTAACCTGATAAGGAAAGTCTTTTTCAATTAATTGATTTGCTATGAGTAAAGTTGCATTGATTACCGGAGTTACGGGGCAGGATGGCGCTTATTTAGCCGAATACCTGCTAAAGTTGGGTTATATCGTTCACGGCCTGAAAAGAAGGTCCTCCCTGTTCAATACCGACCGGATTGACCATCTCTACCAGGATCCATTTGCTGAAAACAAAAACTTTTACCTCCATTACGGAGACATGACCGATTCTACCAACCTGATCAGGATCGTCCAGGAAACCCAGCCGGATGAGATCTATAACATCGCTGCTATGTCGCATGTCCAGGTTAGTTTCGATACAGCTGAATACACCGCCAACGCCGATGCCATCGGAACGCTTCGACTGCTTGAGGCGATCCGTTTGTTGAAGATGACAGGGAAATCCAGGTTCTACCAGGCCTCCACCAGCGAATTGTATGGGAAAGTCCAGGAAATCCCTCAAACCGAAAAAACACCATTTTATCCCCGGTCTCCTTATGCGATAGCCAAACTATACGCTTACTGGATTGTGGTGAACTACCGCGAAGCCTACAACATTTTTGCATGTAACGGCATCTTGTTCAATCATGAATCACCCATTCGCGGGGAGACCTTTGTGACACGGAAAATTACAAGGGCTGCCGCCAAGATTGCCTTGGGGTTGCAACAGACCCTTTACCTGGGGAACCTCTCAGCCAAACGCGACTGGGGGCACGCCAAAGATTACATTAAGGCCATGTACCTGATCCTTCAGCAAGATCAACCAGATGATTACGTTATCGCTACCGGCGTTACCACTGAAGTCCGTGAGTTTGTCAGAATGGCCTTCAAAGAACTGGGTATCGGGGTGGCGTTCACAGGCCATGGAGTGGAGGAAACAGGGGTGGTGGAATTTTGCTCCAACCCTGAATTTAAAGTAAAACCCGGACAGATTGTAGTCAAAGTCGATCCGCGCTATTTCAGGCCGACGGAGGTCGATTTGCTGATCGGCGACCCGACCAAAGCCAAACAAAAACTTGGGTGGGAACCGGAACATGATTTGAACTCATTGGTTAAAGATATGGTTGCAAGTGATTTGCACCTGATGAAAAAGGACGAGTACCTCAGGAAGGGCGGATTTGAAATTAAGAATTATTATGAATAAATCAGGAAAAATTCTCATTGCAGGTGCTGCCGGGATGGTAGGCAGCGCAATTTTACGGATACTCCTGCGCAATGGATATGATAACCTGGTATGTACTTATCACCGGAACGTTCCCGAAAAACTACCCGGTGTACGGTATCATCGGATCGATCTGATGGATTCAGCAGCCTGTACCCGGTTGTTTGAAGAAGAAGGTCCTGATTATGTCTATTATGCAGCAGCAAAAGTAGGCGGAATCTTTGCCAATAATACTTATCGGGCTCAATTTTTGTACGAAAACCTGGTCATCCAAAACAACATCATTCATACCTCCTGGCTTTCACAGGTGAAAAAACTGCTCTTCCTGGGAAGTTCCTGTATCTATCCGAAAAATGCACCCCAGCCCATCAAAGAAGAATACCTGCTCACCGGTCCGCTGGAATATACCAATGAGCCTTACGCCATAGGTAAAATCGCAGGATTGAAACTCTGCGAAAACTACAACCTTCAATACGGGACCCACTACATTTCGGCCATGCCAACCAACCTGTATGGCCCCAATGACAACTATGACCTTCAGAATTCTCATGTCGTACCGGCCCTCATCCGGAAATTCCACGAAGCCAAGATCTCAGGCGCTCCTAATGTGACGATTTGGGGTACCGGTTCCCCCTTGAGAGAATTCATGCATGTTGACGACCTGGCAGCAGCGGTAGTTTTCCTGATGGAAAAGTACGACGGGAACCAGATCGTAAATATCGGATGGGGAAAAGATCTCTCGATCCGTGACCTGGCTACCCTTATCCAGGAGGTGGTCGGCTTTACGGGTCAGCTCGTTTTCGATCATACCAAACCTGACGGCACGCCCCGCAAACTCCTTGATGTATCCTTCCTCCATTCATTGGGCTTCACACCTACCATCCAGCTCAGGGAAGGAATTGTCCGTACCTATGCCGATTTTGTAGCAAAGTACTCGTAAGTATTTTATATATATAATTGAGAATCAGATAAACCTCAGTCCCTTCCCATGACTTATCAGGATGAAGGGACCATCAATTTTCTATTATCCGTTTTTGCTGATCTGTTTTAATAACTCCATGTTTTTGATCAGGATCGACCGGCCATCGACCGATAGAATCCCTTCCTTATTGAACCTTGTCAGGACCCGCGTGGCGCTTTCCCTTGAAATCCCGATCATTTCTGATAGCTCCTGTCTTGTACAAGGAAGCTCAAATGCTTGTTGTTCGTAGATAATGGTGGCAAAATAGAGCAGGGCATCCGCCACCCGGCCGTAAGTCTTTTTCTGCGATTGTCGCATAAAACGGTTGAACGTGTTCAGACTTTCACGGGCGACAGAAACCAGCAATTCATGGGCGAAATTCCCGTTTTGTTTGATCAGCCGGATAAAGGTAGCTGCATCGATATAACACACCTTGATATCGTTGAGGGCAGCATAAGAGTAGTGATTGACGGTATCCCCAAACAGAGAGGATAAACCCAGATAACTGTGTTTCTTAACGATTTGCAGGATGTGCTCCTTTTCCTGGCCGTTTTTGATAAATTCTTTAACCAGCCCTGATTTGAGATAAATAATGTGTGCGGTCATCGATCCTTCCTGAATGATGATATCCCCTTTGCAAAACGATGCCTCCCGGTGATTTTCATTGATCAGTGAAACCTCCGGGGGATTGAGTAAAGCAGCAGCGCAAGATTTGTCCTGACATGCTGAACAGGAGGTCAGCCGGGTATTTACAAGTGAAACCAAAAAATAACCATTGAAGTAGTTGCTGTGACAAATATCACACTTTTTTTTGAAACCTATCACATAGGCCAACCGGAAACATACAACCCTTAATTGTACATTTGTAATCAAATATATAACTATATCTATATAATTTATTAATCTTATGGGCACAGACATTGAATCTCAGCTTGCGGAACTTAAAAAGCAGGTTTCGCAACTTAAAGAGGGGACCAAAGACCAGTTATCCATGGTGGTTTTTTCGGGTGACCTTGACAAAGTACTCGCAGCGCTGATCATCTCGACCGGAGCAGCAGCTTACGACATGAAAGTGAAATTGTTTTTCACTTTCTGGGCTATTTCCGCACTTCGTGATCCGGCGAAAAGCGCGAAAGGCAAGAACATGATTGAAAAGATGTTCGGTTGGATGTTGCCAAGAGGGGCATCACGGTTGACCCTTTCGAAAATGCACATGGCCGGAATGGGAAGCGCCATGATCAGGGGAATCATGAAAAAACACAAGGTGGCATCGCTTCCGGAAATGTTGAAGACTGCTGCGGAACTGGGTGTTGAAATCAACATCTGTGAAATGTCGATGAACCTGATGGGATTCAAAAAAGAGGAGATGATCGACTATCCCAACCTTACGATCTGTGGAGTGGCCACCTTTTTATCTGATGCACAGGAGAGTAAAATCCAATTATTTATATAAAAATCAGGAGAATTCAGAATGAGTACAGAAGAATTGAAAAACCTTCAGTCAAACAAGATCGTTGATGCCAGAGGAACTGCTTGCCCGGGTCCGTTATTGGCAGCAAAAAAAGCCATCGGAGAGATCAGTTCAGGAGAGATTATGGAAATTTATTCATCCGATGAGGGTACAAAGAACGACATTCCCAAGTGGTGCCAGAAAATGAGCCATGAATTCCTGGGTATCGTCGAGGAGGACAGTTATTCCCGTTTGTTCCTGCGAAAAGCCTGACCTTTAACGATCTTTACATTTTTCTATTTTCCTGATCAGAAGGCCGTTATCGGCGCTTCCAGGTTGTATATTATTTAAAATTTCAAAATGATGGTAACTAAAGAATCACCACGGATTCTGGTCTTTTCAACGGAGAAGATCTCAGATCCCGGTATCGATCAGGCCGGGTTAAGAAAGATCCATTATTCTCCCACTGTCTATGTGATCAGTGTGCCCTGTTCATCGGGGATTAAGCCCCGATGGGTCCTTCATGCTCTTCAATCAGGATTTGACGGGGTTTTCATTGCTGCCGACGGGCATGAGTGTTCCTACAGTCCACGGTGCCCGGAACTCACTAACGATATCATCGCTGAATGCCAGCGATTGATGAAAGAAAAGGAGATCAATCCCAAAAGAATCCGAATGGCTGCCATTTGTTCCGTCTGTGCTGAACCTTTTGCCAACCACATGAATAATTTTACCAAAATTTTAACGGAACTCGCATGATCAAGGAAGAGAAAAAATATGACGTACTGGTGATCGGAGGGGGCATAGCCGGACAGGAGGCTGCACTGTCGCTGGCCAACATGGACTACAAAGTGCTGCTGGTCGAAAAGGGTCTCTCCATCGGGGGAAAAATGATCCAGTTGAGCAAGGTTTTTCCCACGCTGGATTGTGCGGCTTGTATCACGACGCCCAAGATGTCGGAAACGGCACGTCATCCCAACATCACCGTACTTTTAAATTCAAACATGGACCAAATTCGCAGGAATGAAAACGGATTCCACCTGGAGATTACCAAAAATCCCAGATACGTGAAACCGGAAGCTTGCACCGGTTGCCAGGATTGTGAGATCGCCTGTCCCGAAGTCCGTCCCGATGATTACAACGCCCTTCTTGCCGGACGTAAAGTTGCCTACATCCCCTTCAGCCTGGCCAATCCCCGTATTGCAGCCATCGACCGGCAGGATGTCTCGGCTCCCTGCATTGCAGCTTGTCCTGGTGGTGTCAAACCTTACGGATATATCTCCCTCGTGAGAAATGGTCAGTACGAAGAGGCCATGCACCTCCATATGGAAGATATCCCCATCCCGGGAAGCCTGGGCCGGGCTTGTTACGCTCCATGCCAGGGAGAATGTACCCGCGGGCTGCTGGAAGGTTCGGTGGATATCAGAAGGATTAAACGCTTTTTCGCGGAGGATTTCTATAAGAAAAATCCCCATGCACCCATGACCCTTTCCGAACATCCGACCGGTAAAAAGGTCGCCATCGTGGGCTCCGGCCCTGCCGGGTTAACGGCGGCTTACCACCTGGCTTTAAAGGGCCACATGGTGAAAATCTTTGAAGCAGCTCCTCAGGCAGGCGGAATGTTGAAACTGACATTGCCTGCCTACCGGTTACCCAATTCAGTGGTTGACCGTGATATTGAAAACGTTACATCCCTTGGCGTCGAAATTGAATGCAACCATCGTGTCAACAATATTCGTGAGATGAAAAACCAGGGATACGATGCTGTATTCCTTGCGGTCGGAACGCATAAAACCAGCCGGCTCACGCTCCCGGGAAGCGAATTGAAAGGCATCGTCTCGTGCCTTGATTTCCTGCGGGAAAACAAGATCGGTACCAAAACCGACCTGACCGGCCGGAGGGTCATGGTGATCGGAGGCGGAAACACAGCGATGGATTCTGCCCGAACAGCCTTGCGGTTGGGTGCCTCAGCAGTGACAATCGTTTACCGGAGAAGCCGCGAAGAGATGCCTGCCTGGAAAGAGGAGATCCGGGAAGCCGAAGAGGAGGGCATTCAATTCAACCTTCTCAGGAACCCTCAGGGTTTTTTAGGAACAAACGGCCAGATCACGCATGTCAGGCTGATTAAAATGGCTTTGGGTGAACCGGGAACCGACGGACGGCGCAAACCGGTGGAGGTTCAAGGCTCTGAATACACGGAACCGGTAGATATGGTGATCGAAGCCATAGGTCTTTCACCAACAACTGCGCCCTTTGCAGAACAATTGCCTCTGGAAAAAGATGGCAGGATCCGCAGCGATCCACAAACCCTGCAGAGCAATGAAGCCTGGCTTTTTGCCGGAGGGGATGCGGTGACCGGCTCCAGTACCATCATCGAAGCGGCAGGACAAGGGAAACAAGCGGCTTTTTATATCGACAAGTACCTTGCAGGACTCGAACCCGGTCATTATTCGTTCGGAGATAAACTGCCTGCCGTTGAGAAAAAAAATGTCCTGTCACGACCGGAGATTAAAATGATCCCTGTCATGGATGAAAAGATGCGACCGGTAACCCGACGAATCAAAGATTTTGATGAAGTGGAGATGACTTTTACCGAAGAAGAGGTAAAGGCCAGCACCGCCCGCTGCCTCGATTGCAGCAATTGCCGCGAATGTCATCAGTGCATTGCCGCCTGTCCGGCTTATGCCATTGATTTTTCCCAGAAAAAGGAGAAAATCAAAGCTTACGCTGGATCCATCATTATCGCTTCCGGTTTCAGGCTCTTCAACGCAGCTTACAAACCCCAGTATTCTTTCGGAATCCTGCCCAATGTAATAGATTCCCTTCAAATGGACCGCCTGATCGCACCCACCCGTCCATTCAACAATGTGCTACGGCCCGGTGATGGGAAGGTACCCGGGAATATCGCCTATGTCCTTTGCACCGGTTCACGCGATTCAAGTCTCGAGAATTACCGGAGTTGCCAAGCTGCACCCGCCAACAATCCGATCTGTTCGCAGATTTGCTGTATGTACTCTCTCAAACAGGCCCAGCTCCTGATGGGGGCATTACCCATGGCTGATATCACAATTTATTACATGGATATCAGGGCTTTCGGCAAAGGTTATGAAGAATTCTTCCAGCAGTCCAAAGCGATGGGCGTGCAACTGATCAAGGGGAAAGTCGCACGGATCAGTGAAAAACCAAACCACAGCGGCGATGTGATCCTCCGGGTGGAAGAGGTGGAAAGCGGACAGGTTAAAGAGTACTCCCATGACCTGGTGGTTTTGTCAGTGGGCCTTCTTCCTCAGCAATCAGTTCTCGATCCATTTGGGAACGAAACTCCGGAACAAGATGAATTTCAGTTTATCAAACAACCGGATCTGTTGCTCAACCCGTCCAGGACCACGCTCGAAGGCGTATTTGTGGCCGGAACATCGGCTGCTCCGATGGATATTCCGGATTCTATCCTGTCGGCAGGTGCAGCAGCCTCTGAAGTGGCGGCTTACCTCAGTACCAATGCTTTTAAAACCAAGCAAACAATTGACAAAACAACTCCAAAAGGTTAAGAGTATACCATGGAAGAATCAAAGAAAAAGCAACGGATAGGAGTCTATATCTGCCATTGTGGTGGCAATATTTCCGATCATGTGGATGTAAAGGGTCTGCGTGACGTGATGGCTGGGGAGGAAAATGTCATCATTTCCAAAAATGTCATGTTTGCCTGTGCCGATTCCAACCAAAAGGAGATGATCCGCGATATACAGGATAACCATCTTGATGGTATTGTTGTGGCATCCTGCTCCCCGAAACTCCATCTGCATACTTTCCGCGGAGTGGCTGAAAGGGCCGGTTTGAATCCCTACAACTATGTTCAGGTGAACGTTCGTGAACAATGTTCCTGGGCTCATTCCGATCATCCGGACGAGGCTTCCTTAAAAGCAGCCGGATTGATCAAGGCCGGAATCCGACGGGTAGCAAGCTCTGAAGCGCTCTATAACATTGAAATCAAAGCTCACCGGTCAGTCGTGATCCTCGGAGCGGGTGTCGCCGGCATGCGTGCTTCAATCGATCTGGCCAAGATGGGAAATCAGGTCATCCTGGTCGAAAAAGAGGCAGTTACGGGTGGAAACCTTTCCCGCAAAGGAGCCTTATTCCCTACAGGACAAAAAGGAACGGAGCTGGTCGAAACCCTGACCCGCCAGGTGAAAAATGAACCCGCCATAACGCTCTTTACCAACGCTACAATTGAAAAAATCACCGGAAGCATTGGCAACTTTCAGGTGGAGGTAGCCATCCATGAAAAAGCCGGTGAGACGCTCACCTTTGCCACAGGCGCAATCCTCGTGACTACCGGATACGAACCTTACCAACCTGTGGAAGGAGAACTGGGCTATGGGAAAAGCACCCGGGTCATTCCCATCGACGCCTTTGATCAACTGTTAGAGAGTAAATCAGGTGAACTGCAATTTGAAGGCAAAACAGTCCGGCGTATAGCTTTTGTCTATTGTGTCGGAATGCGCCAGACCAACGGAAATAACAAGTATTGTTCCCGGACTTGCTGCACCGCTGCCATCCATTCATCCCTGGTGGTCCATGAAAAGTTCAAAGGAGTCAAAGCTTTCCATCTCTACCGTGATATAAGGACTTACGGGAAGAATGAGGTACTCTACGAACGCTCCTCAAAAGCGGGCGACATCTACCTCCTTTACCAGGAAAAAGAACCTCCCGTCATCGAACCCAGGGGCGATCAGCTTCTCATCAGGGTCAAAGACCAGCTGACCCGGAAAAGAGAACTGGAGCTCGAAACAGATCTGGTAGTGCTGGTCACGGGAATGGTTTCAAGAAGCGATAGCACCACAGTGGCTGACCGGCTGAAAATCCCAATTGGCAATGACCGTTTCTTTAACGAAATACACCCCAAACTTCGTCCGGTTGAAACGGTGATCAACGGTATCTTCCTGGGTGGAAGTTGTCAGGGGCCTAAAAACATCACTGAATCGGTTCAATCCTCTCTGGCTGCAGCAGCCAAGATCAATGCCATCATCAGCAAAGAGACCCTCTTCCTGGAGCCGATCGTGGCCCGCATTGATCCGAAAGCCTGTACATGGTGCGGAAAATGTAAAGAGGTTTGCGAGTATGAGGCCATCTTTCAGGTTGAAACCAATGGCAAATTGGTGGCATCGGTCAATGAACCCGTCTGTAAAGGATGTGGAATCTGTGGTCCCGTTTGTCCTTATGACGCCATCGACCTTGCCCAATTTTCCAATGCAGAAATCGAAGGAATGATCGATGGTTTTTCCGATGTCGTGACATTGGTCCAAAAAACCGGTACCGAGGAAGTGACAGCGACAAAAAAAACGGTGAAGATGATGGATTTCCCTTCCGAATGGCGATCCATTATGCAAAGCCTTCAGGAAAACCCGATGACGATCCCCGAAATTGCAACTTCAACCGGACTGGAGCCGGCGCTGGTAACCTGGCATCTGATGACCATGAACAAATATTTCATCGTGGAACCTGCCGGTATGGATGATTCTGAAGAGTATTACCGCTATCAACTCAAAATTAATTGATTATGACAAAGATAGACCCGTATTTTGCTGATGAGCTCAAGAAATACGGCACGGACGATTTTACGGCCTGCTTCAACTGCGGCAATTGCACAGCGGTATGTTCCCTGACAGATAAATCGGTATTTTTTCCCAGGATGATGATTCGGATGGGAATGTTGGGACTGAAAGATGAGATTCTTTCCCAGCCTGAACCCTGGTTATGTTATGCCTGTGGTGATTGCAGCGAGACTTGCCCGCGGCAAGCCGATCCCGGACAGTTCATGGCTGCCATCCGGCGTTACTCCGTTGCTGCTATGGAACCGACCGGTATCACGAAAATGATGTTCAAAAACAACCCGCTGTTTCTCCTCATAACGTTGATCATTGCCGGGTTCCTGGGCTTTTTTCTCCTGACACTGAAGCCTGAAACCAATTATGCACGGTGGCTTTTTGCCTATCTCCCCTTCGGAACAATCCACGATCTGGGCCTGATCGTTTTCGGAATCACAGGAATTTCTGCTGCATGGGGTGTGGTGAAGATGTTTTTGAAACTTAAAAAAGCGGCTGGCAAAGCCCCCGGAAAAGCAATACCTGTTTCTCAGGCCATCAACCAGGTAATCCGTGAAGTAACAGTGCTTAAACGCTACCAATCGTGCGATAAAGAAGCTGATTCCCATTGGCATGCAAAGTCTTTTTCCTTAAAGCCCTGGTTTATCCATTGGTCAATCATGTGGGGTTTTATAGGTCTGTTGGCTGCAACCACGCTTAATTTCCTGTTGAAGGATCCGGAAACTACCGTTTGGTGGCCCAGTCGTATTCTGGGCTCTTTGGCCGGGATACTGATGGTCTATGGCTCAACCCTTGCTATCTGGTACCGGTTGAAAAAAGTGACCAAAGCTTATGATGAGACGAAACTGGCCGACTGGATGTTCCTTCTCTTTCTATGGGTAGCCGGTGTCACGGGCTTTTGGCTTGAAATCGCAGTATTCCTGAATGCCGATATGCTGGCGAATCACTTGGTTTTCCTTTTCCATACGGTGATTTCAATGGAGCTGGTATTGCTCTTTGCTTTTTCTAAATTTGCACATGCATTCTATCGTCCCTTGGCGTTATATTTTTATTACAGGAGACAAAGCGCTTAACTGGTACCTGTCATCTCTCAATAGAATTTCCCAGAGATGCTATCACCCGCTGCAATTTGTCAGTCACCTCGGTTGCAGTTTTACCAAGCGCCGGGTTTTCAATGGCCATCATCGAGGCGATGGGGTTGACGGCTGAAACTTCGATGGTCCCTTCTCCCTGGTCAATCACCGTCACATTGCAAGGGAGCATGGTACCGATCTTATCCTCCGCCGACAGTGCCTGATAGGCATGCAACGGACTACATGCTCCTAAAATGCGGTACTTTTTGAAATCGACACCAAGCTTTTCTTTCAGTTTTGCCTGAATATCAATATCACTGATGACCCCAAAACCCTCTTTTTTCAGTGCTTCCGTGGTCATTACGATGGCCTCTTCAAAGGAGGACCGGATTGTTTGTGAAAAATAGTATTCCATATTTTCTGCTATTTGGTTAGTAACTACTCTGAATGCTGCTCCGAATCAATTGAATAAATTTAAAGAAATTGCAAAAATAGGTAATTAACCAAATGAATCGCATAAATATCACTAAAATTTTCTCAGACCCGCAAGTTTTTCAATTTCCGGTTGTCTAAATTTCATAAACCCTTTTAAAACTATCCGGAATGAAAAAACTAATGAAAATGATCCTTCCTTTCACAGTGGCCGGTTTGCTGATCTCATCGACCCCTGCTGTCGGGCAAGGAAGAACAAAGGGATACTGCCGGCAACCGGTTCCAAGGTCAGGGCAGTATTGCTTTATCGACAAAAACCATAATGGTATTTGTGACCGGGCTGAACAACGGATGAAAACAAAGCCGGGCAGGAACTTTGTCGATAAAAACGGTGACGGAATCTGCGACAACCGCAAAAACAATGCAGGGTTCAAAGGCCGGGGTTTCGGCCAAGGCAACGGGCAGGGATATTGCAGAAGATATGCAGATTGAGCGCAGAATTCAGTTAAAAAATATGGTGGGCCGGTGTTGTATCCATCTGCTGAGAAAAGAACTGGCTATCGACGGGATACAGATACTTGCGTTGGAATTGGGTATCGTTCACTTAATTTACGATTCTGAAAAAGTACCCTGGGAACGCATTCAGGGAATTTTTAATGAATATGGTTTCGAGATTATCGAAGACAGGGAACTGATTCTGGTTGAACAGATCAAAAAAGCAGTGATCGACCTGGTCCACCATACTACTTACAATGCTATGGTACGCAACTCCGATTACCTGGTAGAACGCTTCAATATGTCATACTCCTACCTCTCCTCGCTGTTTTCAAAACATGAAAACATAACGTTGGAGAAATTTACCATTCTTCATAAAATTGAAAAGGTAAAAGAGTTGATCACATACGGGGGACTGACGCTCAGCGAAATCGCTTACATGATGGGATACAGCAGCGTACAATATCTTTCCACCCAGTTTAAGAATGTCACGGGAATCTCAGTCTCCGATTACAAGGTGAAAAAAAATATTCCGCGGAAACCCTTAGAAACCCTCCTCTTTACCATTAAAAATCCAACAAGTGTTGAAAAGAAAATGTAATTTTAGCGAGCCATGAAGGTTTAACCGGCAGATTGACCATAGCAGACGGACAGGCACCCGATCCATTCATCCATCAGTTTCTTGAACACAACAAAACATTACTGCATGACCGACCCTGAACTTCTGCAAGGGCTTATTGATGGAAGCCCGGGCGCTGTAAAATACCTGGTGAGCCAATATCAAAAAAAAGTGATCAAGACAGCCTATTATTTTCTTGGTAATATGGATGATGCAGAGGATCTTTCACAGGAAGTCTTTATGGAGATTCTGCAATCGGTAAAAATGTTCAGAAATGCCTCATCCCTTTCCACCTGGATTTACCGGATCACCCTTAACAAATCAATGAACCAACTTAAGAAAAACCGGAGAAAAGCAATGTTTTACAGGATCGGAGAGGTCCTTAAAACGCAATCGGGTGGAACACCATTCGCAGAGGAACCTTCCCTTTCAGAGCAGGGCTGTGAAGTGAAAGAAAACAGGAAGTTAATTCACGAAGCAATTATAAAATTGCCTGAAAATCAACGAATAGCATTTGTGCTTCACCGGTACGATGAGAAATCCTACAAAGAAATTGCAA
>ERZ1645192.535-NODE-535-length-31567-cov-8.514788_pt1 | contig 31567 bp, 30 predicted proteins | sample MGYA00575354_ERZ1645192 | MGnify/ENA primary metagenome ERZ1645192 (study PRJEB40844, sample SAMN11349763) | freshwater sediment metagenome | isolation source: river sediment | host: Sediment | place: India: Faizupur Khadar , New Delhi | collected 2017-02-21 ...
GTATTAGTCCTGTTTTTCTTCTTTTTACTGGACGTTTTGGTGGAGGTGGAGTACAGTTTCCTGTATGCAAGACTCCCTTGCAAGCCTCTTCATCTTGGGGTGACTGAAGAGCCTTCTCTTTCCATGCGGAAAGCGGGGAGGAAAATCATGTAAGCCGGAAGGATATGCCGTGAAGAATTATATGACTGTGCGCTTCGCACCCTATCTTCTCCTGTTTCTGCTCATCGGCTGCACAAAAGAGGCTGTCCCCCAGGTGGCGATGCCGAGCATCCCTGTTGTTACCGAGAAACAGATAATCAAAGAGACTGATGTCATCAACGACCTGGTCAAACCGGTTGAATTGGATGACCGATTCAGCTACACCTACGGATATATGCTGTACACAACACTGCAACAACAGGGCTTCGGCAACCTGAATGCTTCCTATTTTGCCAAGGGCGCATTGGACGCCCAGAGGCAGAAAGGTTTTTTCACCCAGGAGGAGATGGGCGCGATCCTCTATGAGGTCCAAACAAACATGCTTCAGATCGCCCAGCAGGAGCTTGAGGCCCTCGCTGAGCAAAACCTGAAGACAGCCCAGGAATTCCTTGCAACCAATGGCACTCGTGAGCAGGTCAAAAGTACGGAGTCGGGACTGCAGTACGAAGTATTGTCAGTCGGCGAAGGGCAGACGCCTACCGAGGAGAGCATTGTCGAGGTTGACTACCAGATCCTGCTTCCCAACGGCCGAGTCGTCGACAGCAGCTATGAGCGGGGCCAGAGCTCAACATTCCAGCTGAAAGCCATCATGGTTCCCGGATTCATCGAAGGGGTGAAACTCATGAGCGTCGGTTCCAAATACCGGTTCTGGATTCACCCTGACCTGGCGTACGGCAAGGAAGGGACGCAAACCATTGAACCGAACACGCTCTTGATTGTGGAAGTCGAGCTGAAAGCCATCAGATAGGTGCTGCAAGCAGATTCAGTATCGTTTCCAGTCGAGTCACCGTGTAAGTCGCCTCAAGGTCGGGGGGGAGTGCCTGATTGTGAGGATTGTACCAGACTGAGTCGATGCCGCTGTCCATTGCACCGCGGATGTCGCTCTCAGGGTTGTCGCCGATCATCAGGCAGTGACTCTTCTCGCCCAACAAATTCGAGCGCTCAAGCATGGCAGAGAAGTATCGGGTGTCGGGTTTCTGCCATCCAAGTTCCTCGCTGATGAAAATGTCCTTGAAAAAGTGAGAGACACCACTTTCCTTCAATCGTCCCCGCTGCACCTCAGCGATGCCGTTGGTGGCGAGAAAAAGCGTGTAACCCCGCTTTGCAAGCGTCGAGAGTATGAGCAGGCTGTGTCCAAACAGTATCCCTTGCCCCGCCAGATGGTTCTGATAGCTTTGGGATGCTCTGTTTGCATCCAACAAGAAGAGGGATGCTTCAGAGAAGCGCTCAAACCTCTTTGTCTTCAGCTCCTCAAGGGTCAACGCACCTTGCTCGAACTCTTTCCAGCAGGAAGCATTGCAAGCTTTGTATTGCAAAAAGTGATCGTTCTGGACTGAAAGTCCCAAGTCCCGGGCCATCGAATGGAATGCGTGGTGCTCAGCCTGTTCAAAATCGAACAGTGTTCCGTCTGCATCGAAAAAAAGATAGCGGTACATGCTCTGTCATCCTTTACTTGGGTTCTTCTTGTCTGTACGATAAAGAAAAACAGTCCGGTGATGCAAGACCGGTTCAAGGAGTTGACAATGCAGGATAGTTTTCTCAAACGCCACTTGACCCTTTCAATTCTCTTTGGGTCGTTGCTCATGATTCTTGGCATCTACCTGATGTTCCAGCAGGAGTCGTTCGTCAAGATATTCATCTCGATTCTTGGCTTGTTCCTTGCCGGCTCAGGACTGTTCACCCTGTTCTCCCTGAGTAGGTACAAGCTGGGAAAGCGTTCCAAGATTGCAACCCTCGTCAAGGCACTGATCAGTCTTGGCCTGGGCATCACAGCAGTCATCGTACCGCTGACGGCAGCCGATGTGAGCTGGAAGGTGTTCTTGTTTGTAATCGCCATCGAATTGGTTTTTTCGGCGGTCATCTTATTCTTGGATGCGCTCTTGCTGCGAAAGAGTGGCATCGTCGTTACCGGGATGCTCTCTGAAGGTGTGTTTTCCTTGGTTGTTGCAATCCTGTTGTTTGTCTTCCCCGAGCAGATAGGCAGCATGTTGCTCAAGCTGGTAGGGGTTGTGTTGATCGCCTCAGGCCTGGGCATGGTGTTTTGGGCCTATCGGATCCGCAAGATCAACCGACAGTTCAACACGCAAGCCATCGAGGTTGAAGCTGTCGTGGTTGACGAAAGCTCCAAGGACTAGGGCACCAGGAAGGAGGAGACGAGACCGTAGCGGGCGATGCCATCGGTATCTGCAACCGATTCCCCTCCGATGGTAAGCATGGAGGATGCGAGCGGCAGCATCTTTCGGCTGAACATATAGTCGATGCGCTCCTTGAAGTCCTTCTTGACCAGCGTGTTGCCTGCATCGGTTGCACTGGAGAAGTGCGTCACCCGATAGACATCATAGAACTGTTCATCCTCGAGGAGGGTGGTCAGCGGCCAGAGATAATCGACTTGCCGATAGGCTATCGGGCTGAAGGTGTTCCAATCCTGGTGTGATGGTTCGAAGAGGCTTGCTGCAAGCAGGGTCGGCTCGGTGACCGAGCCTTCGGCAATGATGGCTTTCAGGCTCTCCTGCCGTGCTTGGGTGACGCTTTTTTGGACAGCCTTCCAATCACCACCGTCTGCGAAGGTCGCGAGCACCTTGTACTCCGGCAGGTAGGCGAGAGCTAGGCGGAGCGTCTTCTTCTCGCTGAACTGAACGCTGGCACCATGGGTGCTGGAGCTGATGATCGGCAGGGATGTGATGATGGCCCCGCCTTCCACCAGTACTGCATGCATGCCCACCTGTCGTACCACATCAATGACATTCTGCATGTGACCGGTCAAAAATATGACAGGATAAGAGAGGTCGCTGATACTGTTCTTGACCTGCCCAGCCATGCTCTTATCGCTCCAAGGCGTATCGTCGAGGGGCAGCAGCATTGCATGCAGCTGGCTTTGGTCGGTGAATAGAACGGTCGGCTTGTCGGTGGTGTAGATTCTTGGGAAGGTGAGTTCGTCCAGCGGTGGGATCTGCCGATACAGCTGGTCCAAGGCAGCTTGTCGGAGTCTTTCTTCTTCCTCCAATTGGCGCTCCAAGGCTTCCTTCTGTGCAAGTTCGTGCTGCTTCAGCTGGGCGAGGCGCTTTGCTTCTGCGTCCCGTTCTTGTTCAAGCTTGATTTTTTCCTCAAGTGTCGAGGTTTTCTCTTCCAGCTGGACCTTCAGGATGTCCATCTCCTCACCGAGAGCCTGGATGGTGGACTCAAGGGTCTGCACCATGGTTGCATGCTGGCTCTGCCATGCCGATTCCCTTGCAAGAAAGTCGGCTTCGGTCTGGGAAAGCAAATCTTCCAACTCGCCATTGATGACCTGCTGTTCGGTAAGCAATCCTTCCAGCTCGTTTGCATGATAGGTCAGATTTTCGTATGCCTGGGTCATGTCCTCCAGTTCCTGCAGGGCGAAAGTCAGCTGCTCGCCGGTGGACGTTGCTTCCTCTTTGGTTGCAACCAATGCCTCCAGTGCAGCATCGAGGCGGGCCTGCAGGTCGGTTTTTGCTTGGGCCAGTTCCTCAAGCTGCTGCAAGGCGATGACCAGCTGCTCGCTGGTGGAGCCTTGTTCCCCCTCGATTGCAGACAAAGCCTGCAGTGTTGCATCGAGGCGGGCCTGCAGGTCTTCGTTGGAACGTTCCAGCAGGGTATTCTTCTCTACAAGGGAGGCGATATTGGCTTGCGCCTCATCCCATGCTTGTTGGCGGCTTTGCTGCAGTTGCTGCTCTGCTTCCATCGCTTGCCGGGCGGCCAGCATCCTCTCCTGTTCTTCTGCTTCGGCCTTGCGTTGTGCTTCCTCAAGCTGCTGCTTGGCCATTTCGGCATCGAGGATTGCCTGCCTCTCGGCTTCGATGGTGGAATATTTGGTGACCGGCAGTGTGCCTTCGGATGCACTCAGTTGAATGGCATCCTTGCCCTGGCTTGCAGTATAGCTCTGGCATCCGACGGTAAAAAGAAGCATGACGAGAAGAATGGGCAGTAACCAACGTTTATTCATAGTGCTGTGGTGTCCTTAAAAGTTGAAGAATGCCTCGGCCCGGGCCTTGGCTTGTGCTTTGCGCTCCGCTTCCTCCTTGGAGTCCTCTCCAAGCATGAACGAGTCGCAATAGTTTGCTTCCACCTTGTCCTCGATGTACTCTTCCACTCCTTCGAGGCAGTCATGATAGATTCCCGGGTGGTAGAAGCGGCAGTTTACGCAGCTGTGCAGACTTTTCGAGCAGGTTGGGCAGAGCGTCGAATAGCCGATACTGGTCATGACGTCGATGCTTGTATGACAGTGATGGCAGGCACGCATAGTTAAAACTCCAATTGTTTCCCATACTCGGCCATTTCGCCATCGGTATAGGTCTCTTTCGAAAGCTGGATGGTTTTATGGTCGTTCTTCCAGCGGGGGATGATATGCAGATGCAGGTGCGGAACTTCCTGCCCGCTCTCTTTTCCGTTGTTGATGATCAAGTTGGTGGCATCGCAGCCCAACTGTCTCCTCAGTGTTGCATCAGCTTGTTTTGCCAGTTTCATCAGTTGGGCGAGCACCTCATCGGGGCACGATTGAAGATCTGGATAGGGCTCCTTGGTGATCAGCAGCAGGTGCCCCTTGTTGACAGGTTTGATATCGAGGATGGCGAAGCAAAGTTCGTCCTCATGAAGTTTAACGCTGGGGATTTCCCCTTTTAAAATTTTTGTGAAAATCGTTTCCATGGCACACCTCGAAGCCATTGTATCACACAAGTGTCGAGTCGGAAAAGGATTGTATTGGGAAAAGGGATTGCACAAAATAAACAGATATACTATCATCCACGAGGTACGGTGGGACAGCAGATTTGCTCTTTGGTCCCTTTCAATCCCTTCAGAGGCTAACCTGATGCGTACTAGGAAGAAAGACCTTTCCCATCGGGTGTTGTTTGGAACTGCAGGGATACCTGTGGATTCGTTTTATTCTATTTTATAGAGGTTATACAGAATGGCTAGTTTGCAAAACTTGAGGAACATCGGAATCAGTGCCCACATTGACTCGGGAAAAACGACTCTCTCCGAACGCATCCTCTACTACTGCAATAAGATCCACGAAATTCATGAAGTTCGTGGTAAGGATGGCGTTGGCGCCACCATGGATAGCATGGAGCTCGAGCGTGAACGAGGTATTACGATTGCCTCAGCTGCAACTAACGTCACTTGGAAGGGAACGGAGATCAACGTCATCGACACTCCGGGCCACGTTGACTTTACCATCGAGGTAGAGCGTTCACTGCGCGTACTTGACGGCGCAGTGTTGGTACTTTGCTCCGTCGGCGGCGTACAGAGCCAGTCGATTACCGTTGACCGGCAGATGAAGCGCTACCATGTTCCCCGTATTGCCTTTGTCAATAAATGCGACCGAACCGGGGCCAATCCATACCGTGTCAAAAAGCAGCTGGTCGAGAAGCTCGGCCTGAATGCGGTTCTGATGCAGATTCCCATCGGGCTTGAGGATCATTTGGAAGGCGTTGTCGACTTGGTGACCATGAAGGCACTGTACTTCGATGCCGGTCCGAATGCAGACCAGGTCCGTGAAGCTGAGATTCCCGCCCATCTCATGGCAGAAGCCATCTCCAAGCGCGAAGAGCTGCTTGACGGTGTTTCCATGTGCTCCGATGAGCTTATGGAAGCCATGCTTGAGGACAACGTAACCGTTGAACTGCTGCAGAAGGCTATCCGTGAAGCTACCATCCGTCTTGAGCTCTGCCCGGTGTTCATGGGCTCTGCATACAAGAACAAGGGCATCCAGCCGTTGCTTGATGCTGTTGTCAGCTATCTGCCCAACCCGACCGATGTCGTGAACAAGGCTCTTGACCTGGACAAGAACGAGGAAGAAGTCATTCTCAAGGCTGACGATGATCTGCCACCTGTCATTCTTGCCTTCAAGCTTGAGGACGGTCAGTACGGCCAGCTTACCTATATTCGTGTGTATCAGGGCAAGGTGAAGAAGGGCGATGAGCTCTACAACACCCGGTCCAAGAAAAAGTTCCGTGTAGGCCGCTTGATTCGCATGCATGCAGCCGCCATGGAAGACTTGACTGAAGTCGGTTGCGGCGAAATCGCAGCCCTCTTCGGAATCGAGTGCGCCAGCGGAGACACCTTCTGCGATCCCAAGCTCAACTACTCCCTCTCCTCCATGTTTGTTCCCAACCCGGTTATTTCGCTGGCCATCAAGCCGGTGGACAAGAAGGCTGCCGACAATATGGGCAAGGCTCTCAACCGCTTTACCAAGGAAGATCCCACATTCCGCAGCTACGTCGATCCCGAGTCCAACCAGACCATCATCCAGGGCATGGGTGAATTGCACCTCGAAGTCTATGTCGAGCGTATGAAGCGCGAGTACAAGGCAGAGGTTGAAGTCGGTAAGCCCGAGGTGGCCTACCGCGAGGCAATCACCGCCCGTGCCGACTTCAACTACACCCACAAGAAGCAAACCGGTGGTTCGGGTCAGTACGCACGAGTTGCCGGTTACCTTGAGCCGCTTCCGGATCCTGTCGAGGGAGAGGAGTACAAGGACTACGAGTTTGTCGACGAGGTCAAGGGTGGAGCCATCCCGACCGAATATATTCCTTCCTGCGACAAGGGCTTCCAGCTGGCCGTCAAGAAGGGCAGCCAGGTTGGCTTCCCGGTCATTGGAGTCAGGGCTGTAGTGAACGATGGTGCCTGGCACCCCGTCGACTCTTCCGATCAGGCGTTCCAGACTGCTGCTTTGGGTGCATTCCGCGAAGCGTTTGAGAGGGCCAAGCCGGTCATCCTTGAGCCGATCATGAAGGTCGAGGTTGTTGCCCCGAACGAGTTCCAAGGCGGTGTATTTGCTTCGATCAACCAGAGACGCGGTTTGATCGTCAGCTCCACCGAGGACAACGCCATGTGTACCGTTCTCGCCGAGGTTCCCCTCTCCGAGATGTTCGGGTACTCCACGGTGCTCCGCTCCCTGACTCAGGGAAAGGGTGAATTCACCATGGAAATCGGCAAGTACGGCCGCGTACCCGCCGGTGTTTCCGAACAGCTGAAGAAGGATTATCAGGAGAAGCGCAGAAAAGAGCAGAAGTAAGTTCTGCACTGCCTTTCATTGTCGCCCCCATGGGAAGGTTTCTTTCTGTGGGGGTTCCTTATGCAGGCCATTGTGTAAAATTGTACCCAACCGGCGATTTCCATAGTATACTAAGGCTGAACCTAATTACTACTTGGAGGTGAGTACTATGGAAATTCAAGAGTTGAACGACTTGAGTCCTCTTCGCGTTTTTGATGAGTCACTGGGCGGCGGACTCGGTCGTGGAAACCTCGGGGTCCTCGTTTCTCGTCACGGGGTGGGGAAAACAGCATGTCTGGTACACCTGGCCACAGATAAACTGCTCAGAGGTGAGCATGTAATCCATGTTTCCTTTTCCGGCAACGTCGAGCACGTCATCAATTGGTACAAGGAAGTCTTCCGGGAAGTCTCTGAAGGGCGCAGCCTTGATGATGCAGCATCGGTGTACAATAATATTCTCTCCAACCGTGTGGTCATGAACTTCAGCCAAGAAAATGTCACCATCGAAAAGGTGCTTTCGAGCTTGGAAACATTGATCAAGCATGGTTCTTTCAAAGCTGACGCCATTCTCTTCGATGGGTACAAGCTGACCATTGCAACCGAGGATGATGTCAAGAAAATCAAGCAGTTCGCCCAGAACATGAATCTTGAAGTCTGGTTCAGTGTATCTCCGGTTCGTGCTGATGTGGTCTATGACAAGTACGGTGTTCCCAACACCATGCAAAAATATGTTGACCTTATCGATGTCCTTATCGGACTGATCTACAATGAGGAGCGTGACAAGGTAGTCATGACTGCGGTGAAGTCCCATGGGGGAATGGTGGAAAAGCCTATGGGGGTCAGCCTCGATCCCAAGACCATGCTCATTTCCAAGTAAAGTTCACCTGAAGGCCGCCTGAGAGCGGCCTTCAGTGTTCTTCAAAGCGGCTTGATGCTCAGGTTCTCTCCCTCAAGACCGATTTTCACTCCTTGGGAAGTGAGTTGGATGCGCGCCGGATGGGCGAGCATCCATTTGTTCTGCTTGAACAGCAACCTGTCCTCGTCGGTGTTCTCCCTATACCGGCCTTCTTCACCCAATGGCTCATTCGTACCCTTTGGAAGGACAATGATGGATTTGAAGCCCTCCTGGTGCACGCACAGCGGAGCCAGGTGCAGCACCTTGGCCTTGATGAGTGCAACCGAGCCCTTGGGAAAGTAAAAGAGTTCCGCTGCATTGGTGTGGACTGAATTGAAGTCCTTCAGCTGGGTGAAAGGAGTCAGAAACTGCAGGCAGTCGGTCACTGCGATGAAAAGCTCGGGGCTCTTGTGGTACTCTGCGCCGTTGATCGATCTGTTGCGTCCGTTGCAGTACCCCACCTGGATTTCCTCTCCTTCAAAGTACGCTGACAGGCACTTGGCTTCATCGAGCACTTCCAACTCCGGCAGTGAAGCGACATAGATGTTTCCCTCTTGGGGAATGGCGGTAAGTCTTTGTGCTGTTTCAAGTAGGTCGTCAACCTTCAGGTTTGGCAGCAAGGTCCCGTACTGGGTGAATCGTGAGGAGTCGATGCGATGGATCATGAAATGGGGATTTGCACTGATCAATGCATGGGGAATGTGATAGAAAGCTGATTGCATGGTTTACCTCGTACCTATCAACATGAAGATTCCAGTCAACAAGAGCATGGAGAATACGATAAGGGAGAACTTGCGCTCATCGACTTTGTTGTGCACCCGTTCTCCGATGACCACCCCCGCAACAATGAAGGGTATGAGCAGGGCCGTCGTTTTCAGGGTGTTTTGGTCGAGAGAGCCCTCGCCAAGGTATGTTGCAATGATGATGGTGTTGAGCGTGGCCCACAACAGGCAGAGCGTAGCCCTGAAGGAACCCTTGTCCGGCAGGGCGCGGGTGGCATACAGCACCACCAAGGGTCCGCCGGAGGAGAAAAGGCCATGTACAACTCCTCCCAGGACAAGCAGCGCGTAGTAGGGCAGGGCCCGCTTTCCTTGAGGAATGCCACCCTGTTCCTGTTTGCGCACAAGCCGGTACAGCTGGCTGACTGAGACAAGAACGATGAATACGGCCAGGATCATCGAGAGAGAAGAAGTGTCCTGGCTGCGGAAGAGATACATGCCGAAGGGAAGACCGGCAAGCATGCAAGCTGTGATGACGGCATATTGCTTGAAGTCAATCCTGCGAACATTCCGTACAGCCAGATACAAGGCCAGCAACCATGCGAGGATGGTAATGACTTTCACCGCAGTCTTCACCCCGAGCAGGGCGCTGACAAACGGCATGGCAAGGACTGCGCATCCGAACCCGGTCACAGCTTCCAGGGCATGGGTGATCAGGACGACCACGCCGCTTGCAAGAATCGCACTCACCGCTTTGCCTCGATGATGAGGTGAAGGTCCTCTCTTGAAAGCGATGGTTTCTGGTTGAGCAGCTTTGGATCGTCGAGGCAGCGGTCAAAGACCGAGGGGTCTCTGAGCTCGACGCCGATGTCGGCGAACCTGGTTGGAATACCCAGATCCTGCATCAAAGTGGCGATGTCGCCTCTCAGAGCGGCAATGGCTTGCCCGGTGCTGAGGGCGGGGTGGAAATGCTTGCCGATCCTGGCCAGCTCAGTTCGATTCGTCTCATCCTGCGCCGCCCGGTCGAAGATTTCCAGCAACGTGAAGGCGCATGCAAGGCCATGGGGAACATGCCAATCCTCACTGAGGACAAAGGAGATGGCATGGCCGGCGGCAGTCCCGGTGATGTTGAAGGCGATTCCGGCTTTTGTGGATGCCGTAAGCATTGCCTGGGAGAGTTCCCGTCTTTCCGGGCTCTGCCCCTTGATAGCCTTATACAGCTTTGGAAGTGTTTCCAGGATATCGATGGCGGCTTGGCGGGCTATCGTTCTGGTGATGGGAGTGCTGTTCTTGTTCCAGATTGACTCCAAGGCATGGTCCAGGGCATCCAGGCCGGTGGCTGCACAAAGTGAAGGTGGAACGCTGTCGAGCAGGGATGCGACCAAAACTGCGGCATGGGCGGTCATCAGAGGAGAGCCAAGGGTGTACTTCCTTCCGGTTTCGGCGGTGTAGACCCCCACCTTGGTGACTTCCGAGCCGGTGCCGGCGGTGGTGGGGACCAGGACCAGCGGCTTTGAACGTTCGGTGATGTGCCGCTTCGGTTTGTTTGTGAGGTACTCATCAAGGCTTCCCCCGTTGGCGGCGAGCATGGCAAGCGCCTTGGCCGAGTCGAGGGTGCTGCCACCGCCGATGCCCAGTACGACATCGCACGATGCAAACCGCGGATCCTCATACATGCGCATGATATCCACGGAACGGGGATTCGGCTGGATCTCATTGAAGATCCTGACTTGGGCACAGCCGGCCAATTCCTCCAGCAGGGTGTCCTTGCCAGGAATCGGGGCGCCGTCGATGACTGCGCAGACGGTGAGCCCGTCTTCCTTGTTTGCCGAAAACTGGAGAATCTGTGCAAGGGTTTTCCCACTCAGATCGGCAAAGCTGAGGATATGAACCGAGCTTGCCAGGCTTTCGATCATTTGAGATTCTCCTCTTCGATGGCCTGCACCTGTGCGAAGGCATTGGTCAAGAAGTCCTTCTTGAACTCCATCTTCTGGGTGAAGCCCATGGCAAGCCATGCATCGACGATTTGCTTGCCGACAAAGGGTGCGGTGATCCAGCCTCCGAGGGTGATGACGTTTGCATTGTTCACGATCTTGGCCCGTTCTGCACTGAAAATGTCATCCACCACGCATGCATAGATGCCTTTGTGCTTGTTTGCCACGATGGCCATTCCCTGGCCGGTGCCGCAGATCAGGATTCCTTTCTCAGCCTTTCCCTCCTGGATCGCCTTTGCCACCTTGGGAGCCTGGATGAAATAGGGTTGTGGTGCGTTCTCGCTCTCGATGCCGAAATCGAGGACGGTGTATCCGCTTTCTTTCAGATGTTCAGCCAACTCCTTCTTGAGGGGAAACCCGCTTAGATCGCTTGCTATTGCTATGGTCATGCATTCCTCCTTGCGCTCTGTACCAATGCCAGAGCCTTGCGTGTGATTTCTTGTGCAGTGAGACGGTAGTGCTCAGCCAGCCAAGATTGCGTACCAACCTGGCCGAATTCATCGTGGATGCCCACCATCGCCATCGGTGTGGGATGGGTTTGTGAAAGCAAGTTTGCAACTGCAGAGCCCAAGCCTCCTGCTGTCTGATGGTTTTCGGCCGTTACGATGCAGCCGGTTTTCTTTGCATAGGAGAGGACGAGCTCCTCATCCAAGGGCTTGACGGTGTGCATGTCGATAACCGCTGCATCCAGGCCTTCCTGCTTGAGAAGCTCTCGTGCCTTGATCGCTTCACCAACCATGATGGCTCCGAGAGCGATGATGGTGACATCCCGCCCGTCGCCAAGCACCTTGCCCTTGCCCAAGGTGAAGGATTCACCTGCTTCATACAGGGCAGGGACTGCTTTGCGGTGGAGGCGCATGTAGGTGCACCCTTGGTGGGCGGCACACGCTTTGACCAATGCCTTCAGGCTCACCGGGTCGGACGGCTCGATGATGTACAGGCCCGGAATCATGCGCATCAGGCCGATATCCTCAAAGGGCATGTGCGTTCCCCCGTTGAAGGCGGCGCTGATGCCGGGGTCGGTTCCCACCAGCTTCACGTTCAATTTTGCATAGTTGGCCGAGATGAAGAACTGGTCGAATACCCGTCTGGAGGCAAAACAGCCGAAGGTGGCTGCAAAGGGAATCTTCCCTGCTGCGCTCAGACCGGCGCTCACTCCGACGAGGTTCGCCTCGGCGACACCGACGTCGACAGCGCGTTCAGGGAACATCTGCTTGAAAGCCATGGTCCCGCTTGCCCGCATCAAATCAGCTTCGACCACCATGATCCGGTCATCTGCTTGTGCAAGCTCGATAAGGGTATCGCAGTAGACTGCGCGCATCTCTTTGGTTTCCATCATCTCCTCCTCATCCCAGCTCGGCAATCGCCGCTTTGGCGGTTTGCAGATCGAAGTTCATATTGTGGTTGGTCACCTTGTTTTCGCAGAAGGAGGCTCCCTTTCCCTTGATGGTATCCAAAATGATCATCGAGGGTTTATCCGATTGCTCTTTTGCCTTCTGGATGGCTGCATCCATCGCTGCAAGATCATGGCCGTCAACGCGCTGGGTGAACCAACCGAAGCTCTTCCATTTCATTTCGATGTCGCCGAGGCTCATGATGTCATCGGTAAGGCCGTCGATCTGCATTTTGTTGTAGTCGGTGAAGGCGATGAGGTGTGCAAGCTTGTAATGGGCGGCAAAAAAGGCAGCCTCCCAGTTTTGTCCTTCCTGACTCTCTCCGTCGCCGATGACGGCATAGACATAGCGGTCCTTTTTATCGATTTTCCCTGCATAGGCAAGACCGCAGGCGGCTGACAGGCCCTGGCCGAGAGAGCCTGTGGTCATATCGATTCCCGCTGTCTTGGTCCGGTCGCAGTGGCTGGGAAGGTTGGTTCCTCCCTGGTTGAGTGTATCCAGCTCTGCAAGGGGGAAGAATCCCTTGAGCGCCAGCGTTGCGTACAACGCCGGTCCTGCATGTCCTTTGGATAAGACCAGCAGGTCCCGGTCTTCCCAATGGGGATTGGCCGGGTCCACACGCATGACCTTTCCGTACAGCAGAGCCAGCAGGTCTGCGATTGAAAGAGCGCCTCCGATGTGTCCGACACCGAGATTTCCAATTGTATACAGGGTTTTCTTGCGGATTTCCTTGGCAAAATCCGACAGTTGCCGCAGTTGTTGCGAGGTGAGCATGAAGGTACCTCTCTTTTAGTTACTTAGTGAAAGTAAATATATTGCATTCCTTCTTGCTTGTAAAGCCACTTCTTGTGGATTTTTTTCATCGATGGGATTAGACTGGTCGCACAAGGGAGGGTGCAATGCAAGGAAATCCACTGAGGGCATCAGATCTACGAGTCCATAATCAGAATATGGTGCTCTCCCTCATCCATGCTTCCAGGGATGCGGGCATCAGCCAATCGGAGGTGGTGCAAAAAACCGGGTTGAAAGCTCCGACCATTTTTCGCATCTTCACCTCCTTGGAAGAAGAAGGCTTGATTGTCCCCGCCCAGGGCAATGCAGAGGAGATCGTGGCAAAGAAGGGAAGGAGACCGGTTCTGTATGTGGTATCCAAGCATGCCCGGTATACCATCGGTCTTGAATTTTGGACCGCCTTTCTCTCCCTTGGCGTCTTCGACTTCCAAGGCGAGCGGATATATTCGGTAATGCACCCGCTTTCCGAATCTGTGCAGGCGGGCCAGGTCATCGACCTCATCGTAGACGAGATCCATCGGATACTGGACGAACTCTCCATTCCCAAGCAGAAGATCATCGGGGTGGGGGTGGCAGCCCCCGGCCAGGTCGACCTCGCCCGCAAGCGGGTGCGCTACTATCCCCGTATCGAGGGCATGAAGGATATTGCCTTGGTCGATGAGCTTTCGAGGCGGCTCGGACTTGCGGTAATGATCCACAACAACTGCAGCGCCCTTGCTTTCAGCGAGTACCGCTACGGCGGATTCGACCACCAGGGCAGCATGTTCACCTTCCTGCTCAGGACCGGCGTGAATGGTGCCTTCGTGCATGACGATGAGATTTACATAAACAGCCAGAACCAGACGATCGAGTGCGGCCACATCCCGATTGACAGTGACGGGCCCCGATGCAGTTGCGGCAGTCGCGGCTGCCTGCAGGCGTATCTGCAGGACCTGGACCCGAATTCCGTAGAGCTCAGGCTCGCTCTGTTCGAAGGGCTTGAAGAGAAACTCCAAAACGGTGATGGGGTGGCAAAGCGGACCATCGAACGGGCTGCCGGGTACCTGGTCATCGCAATGAAGGTTCTCACCCGTCTGCTGGCTCCGAAATCCTTCCTGTTTGTAGGGTGTTGTGAAACCATCGCCCAGGCCTTGCGTGAACACGTTGAACACCTGCTGAGCGAACCTGATGCATTCTGCTCGGAAACCCCGCAGATTTTCGCTACCGCCTATGACCCGTTGCTTGCCCAAAAGGGGGCGAGCGATTTGGTGCTCCAAGAGTATTTCCGCTGAAAAAACGAAAGTTTTCATTGACGAAACAACTATTGTAGTATTTACTTACTTATGGAAAGTAACTATATAGGGTGAAGCTTGGCCTTCCCCTTTTCCATCCATAAGGAGTCAAGCGTGAAACATCCCGTAAAGATAGCAGTAGTATGCCTTGCAAGAAAAACCTATGACTATGAGGCGGCAGGGGAGCTTTATTCCAAGATCCGTCAGGATCTCAAGAAGATCGAGGCGGTCCAGTGGTGCTTTGTCGATGAGCTGGTGATCAGCCAGGAAGACGGCATGGCTGCTGCCGCCAAGTTGGCAGGCGAGCATGTGGATGGCTTGATCTGCATTTCCGGGACATTCCATCTCGGACATCTGATTCTGATGCTCAAGCGTGAGCTTTCGGTTCCTGTCCTCCTGTGGGGCCTGCCCGAACTGCCGTACAACGGGGGAAAGATTCGGCTCAATTCGGTATGCGGAGTGAATCTCAATGCATCCAACCTCTACAAGAGTGGTTTTAACGATTATTCAGTCATCATCCAACATGCGGTTGACGAGGATTGGATCGATGCCCTGAGGGTGATCAAGGCGATGAAGGGCGCGAAGATCGGCATCATCGGGTATCGCGCTGATGGGTTTTTCAATGTCGGGGTGCAGGACAACCTGCTTTTCGGACAGACAGGCGCCTTGGTCGATCATTATGAGCTCTCCGATGTGCACAACTATGAGGTGCATGCCGAGGAGGTTGCACAGCGGCGCAAGCAGCTTGAGGCGACCTTCGATGTCTCCACCCTGTCCGAATACCAGCTGGACAAGGTGTCTCAGCTCTCTGCAAAACTTGATGCCTTCTACCATGCAAACGGACTCAGTGCCCTGGCAATCCGCTGTTGGCCGGAGTTCGCCCGCGATTTCGGGGTTTCTCCCTGTGCCGCGATGTCGTTGCTGCAATCGGAAGGCCTCATCCTGGCCTGCGAAGGGGACATCGACGGCGCTCTTTCCATGATCGCCCACAAGGCCCTTGGTGCTGAAACCCCCTTCCTCTTCGACTTCTCGCAAGTGGATTTCGAACAGGATTTCGCTCTCTTCTGGCATTGCGGGGTGGCCCCCTGCAACCTCTGGGATGGTGTCTGCAACCGAAGTCTTGACACCTATTTTGCCGGTGGCAAGGGTGTGACCGCCGATTTTGTACTCAAGAGTGGAGAGCTCTCGGTACTTCGCATTGATTCGGCTCGAGGTGGATACAGGATGTTCCTGCAGAAGGCGAAAGCCATACCCATGGAGAAGCTGCTCAAGGGTACGTATATGAAGGTGGTATTCGATCGGCCGGTCAGGGAGGTGTTGAACCTGGTGCTGGACAACGGACTCGCCCACCACTCGTCGGTGGTGTACGGCTCCTACATCCGCCCCTTGGAATTCGTTGCCAAAATCAAGGGATGGCAGGTAATCCAGTAGCAACGTATTTGTTTTAGACACATTACCATACAAACTTTTTGCCTGTAAGGCGAAAATAGGATACAAAGGAGATAACTATGTTGAAAAAATCAAGATTACTTGCTCTTCTGCTGATGCTTTGCCTGGTCTTTCCGCTTGTTGCCCAGGGACAAGTCGAGAGTGCGCCGGCCAAAGAGATTGAACTGCGCTGGGCGAGCATTTGGGTCGGAAACGACAGCAAGGCCCCTGCCGTTGAAGCCTTGGTGGCTGAGTACAACGCCAAGAATGCAGGAAAGATCAAGGTGGTGATTGAACCGCAGCCCGACTACAACGCCTACGAGCAGAAAGTGCGAACCAGCCTTGCTGCAGGACAGGCTCCGGCGGACATCTTTACGATCAAGTTCAATCCGACCACAGCGACCTTCTATCAGAGCAACCTGCTCATGGATTTCGCAAAGGTGATGGACCCTTCTTGGAAACAGACCTTCGATGCCGGCTCACTCGAGCAATCGACCGTTGACGGCATGCTCAAGTCCCTGCCGATGGAGACCGCAATCCTGCCCATCTGGTACAACATGGATGCATTCAAAAAAGTCGGTATCACCGAGCTTCCGACCACCCTTGAGGGAATGTTTGCTGCATTTGACAAGCTGAAGGCTGCCGGCATCACCCCGACCAGCCAGATGACCGGTGACACCAATGCTTGGACTTCCATGATCTGGTTCAGCCATTTCGCCGTGTCATTGGGTGGAACCAATGTATGGGAAAAAAGCTTCACCGATCCAGCCTTCGTCGAAGCAGCCAAGCTGACCAAGCGCATGATCACCGAATACTCCACCAGCGATGCAGTCGGCTTGGGTGCCGGCGGCAGCGGCGGCCACTTCCTCGCCGGTCGCACTGCAGTCTTCTCCAACGGGCCTTGGTATGCCGGTCGTGCAGACCTTGCAGCAACCCCGTTCTTCAACTCCATCAAGATTGCGGGCCTTCCCCCCGCCGGTTCGACCAAGGATTTCATGATCAGCCGCCTGCAGGCCAACATCTGTGCAGCCTCCTCCAAGGATAAGGCTCGTGAAGCGGCTATTGTCGACTTCCTGAAGTTCTTGACCAGCGCTCCCTCCATCTCCAAGCTTGCCGAGACCAGTGGTGCAATGTTCGCCATCAAGACCGACTACCGCCCCACGAAGCCTCTGCAGAAGCAATTCTATGATGTAGCTGCTGCTGCCAAGACCACCGCTTTCGACCTCGAAGCCGCCCTCGGATCCGAAGCGACGCTTGAGTTTGCCCAGCAACTCGGGGCCCTTGCCCTCGGACGCATCAGTGCAGAAGAGTTCTGCGCCTTGGTCGACCGCAAAATTGAACGCTAGAAAATCGGTGTGCTGCCGTCGTCCTGACGGCAGCATGGATTTGTAATCAGGAGCATCGCATGCAAGCAGTTGGTACACACCGTAGTCGGGTCTGGACAGCAAGAGTTCTGTTTTTGCTTCCGGTCTCCGTTCTCTTCTTTTTCTTTTTCATCTATCCGTTTCTCTTCACCATCTACACGAGTTTCACCAGTTGGAGAGGGATCGGGTCGATGAAATTCAACGGCCTGGCCAACTATGCCAAGCTCCTTGGAGACCCCACCTTTCGGAAAGCCTTGGGAAACAACGTTGTGTGGGCGCTTTCCCAAGGGTTCATCCAAGTTCCGCTTGCCTGTTTGATAGCCATGATCCTGGTGCGCAAACCTCGTTTCTGGCGCTCGCTGAGAACCATCTACTACCTTCCCAATGTCATTTCCACCGTCGCACTGGCGATGGTCTGGGTCGCCATTTACAACGTAGAGGGGCCCTTGAATGCAATTCTGGGCGCCTTGTTCGGCGCTGAGAAGCGCAACTGGCTGGGCAACCCCGATACCGCCCTCTTTGCGGTCATCTTCCAGACGGTCATCTATATCGGTTACTTTATGATCATTCTGCTGGCATCGGCTATGAACATTCCCCGTTCCCTGTATGAGGCGGCCGAGATCGACGGGGCCTCCACCTTCCAGCAGGAGTTGAATATCACCCTTCCCATGCTGCGCGGCAGCCTCATCACCACGATGACCCTTGCAATGGCCTACGGCATGCGCCACTTTGAATCGACCTTCTTGATGACCGGAGGCGGTCCTGCATATGCGACCACCACCATGGGCATCGACCTCTACCTGAAAATGGATGCCTTGCGGTACAGCGAGGCAAGTACTGCAGGCGTGTTCCTCATACTCATGGGAACGGTGGTGATCACCGTTCTTCGCAAGATCTTCGGTTCTTCGGACCCGATGAGCGAAATGGCACAGTAGGAGAAGACGATGAAGCACACCTATACACCCGCTCAGATCATCGCCAATTTCCTCAAATGGATCTTGCTGCTCTCCCTGCTTGCCGTGGCCCTGCTGCCCCTTCTCTGGCTGCTGGTCAGCTCCCTGAGGACGAACCTGGAGTTGCAGACCAACCCCTTCGGCTGGCCGGAGAAAATGCAATGGGTCAACTATACGAAGGCCCTTGCCATGGCAAGCCTGCCCAGACTGTTGCTCAACTCCGCAGTGGTGGCTGCAAGCAGCGTCATCCTCAACAGCGCCGTCACCGCCATGGCCTCCTTCATCCTCGCCCGTGAACGATTTCGGGGGCGGGATGTGCTGTACACCTTGTTTACTGCCGGGGTCCTTGTTCCCGTCATCTCCTTCATGGTTCCCTACTTCTCTCTCATCACCAAGAGCGGGCTGTACAACACCTTGCTTGCACTGGTGCTTGTCTATACGGCAGTGAATATTCCTGTTTCGATCTTTCTGGTCACCGCCTTCATGAAGTCGATCCCCCGGGAGCTGGAAGAGGCGAGTGTCATCGACGGCTGCGGCTTTTTCAAGCGGTTCTCGGTCATTATTCTCCCGCTCTCCCGTTCCGGTCTTGTCACTGCGGCAACCTTCTGCTTCATCTACAGCTGGAATGAGTTTCTGATGGCGATGCTGCTTACCTCCTCGATCGAGTCGAGGACCATCCAGCTTGGCATCAAGTTTTTCACCAGCCAATTCATCACCGACTATGCAAGCATGTATGCAGCGGTGATCATCACCATTATTCCCAGCATCGTCGGATATGTGTTCCTCCATGACAAGATCATCGGCGGCTTGACCGCCGGCGGGGTGAAGGGGTAGGCATGATCAGCTTTTCCAGACAAAACGGCAAACTCTCGGTTTTTTACAATCAGCTCAAGATTCTCGAACACAGCGAAAGTTCTCCAATGATTATGCTCAAGCACGGCAAGGAGAGCGTGGACATGTACCGGGGCAACTTTTTCATCAGTGATGAAATTGATGAGACCTTGCCGCTTGTTTCCTATCTGCTCGGCGAGTCGTACAGCGAAGGCAGGGGTGTTTCCAATCTCACCTTCAGCGCAGAGGGAAAGACGTTCAGTCTCGAGTTGAGTGAGCGGGACGGGAGGCTTCACCTGTGTTTCTCACCCCTTCCAGAGCCCTACAACCGACTCTTCATCCGCCTGTATGCCGACCCGCTCGAGTGTGTATGGGGGTGCGGGGAGCAGTTCTCCCACTTCAACCTCAGGGGGAAAAACTACCCCCTGTGGACCCAGGAACAGGGAGTGGGCAGGAACAAGGAGACTGAAATCACACAAATCGCCGACCGTCTGGACCGTGCCGGCGGCGACTACCACACCACCTTCTACCCCCAGCCCACCTTCGTCTCAAGCAGGCGCTACTTTGTGCATGCCGATACCTATGGGTATGCGGATTTCGATTTCTCCAATCCGTCGTACCATGAACTGCAGTTCTGGGACGTTCCTGCCAGCATTGTTCTTTCCGGCAAACCGAGCTTGCTGGAAGTGGTAAAGGATGTCTCCCGTTTCCTTGGGAGGCAGCAAACCCTTCCAGAGTGGGTGTACGACGGTATCATCTTGGGCATGCAGGGTGGAACCAGCACCTGTCTTCAGAAGCTTGAGCGTGTGCAAGAGTCCGGAATGAAGGTGGCAGGCTTGTGGATCCAGGACTGGGAAGGGGAGAAGTACACCAGTTTCGGCAAGCGCCTGCGATGGAACTGGCAGTGGGACCAGAACCTCTATCCCGGTCTGGATGCCGAGATAGTACGACTGCGACAGCGCGGGGTGCGGGTGTTGGGATACATCAATCCCTACGTGCTTGTCGATCATCCGCTCTACGAAGAAGCCGCGCGACTTGACTTGTTGGGAAAGCGAGGGGACGGCTCGGTGTATCTGGTGGATTTTGGCGAGTTCGATGCGGCCATCGTCGACTTCACCAAGAGTGAGGCAGTAACCTGGTACAAGCAGGTGATCAAGAAAGAACTCATTGATTTCGGCCTGTCCGGCTGGATGGCCGATTTTGGGGAGTACCTGCCCACGGATGTCGTGCTCGCCGGAGGAAAGCCGGCGATGCTCGAACACAACAAGTGGCCGGGCTACTGGGCCGAGATCAACAAGGATGCCATTGAGGAGGCCGGCAAGCAGGACGATATTTTCTTCTTCATGCGCGCCGGTTGCGCCCAGAGCCTCAAATCGTGCCGGATGATGTGGGCGGGGGACCAGAATGTGGATTGGTCGGAGGACGACGGTCTTCCTTCCGTCCTCACGGCAACCCTCTCCCTGGCGATGAGCGGCATGGGGCTCAATCACAGCGATATCGGAGGGTACACCACCCTGTATGGTATGAAACGCAGCAAGGAGCTCTTGATCAGGTGGGCGGAACAGGCTGCCTTCACCCCCTTGATGCGCACGCACGAGGGAAACCGACCCAAGGACAACTGGCAGTTCGACAGCGACCGACAGACCATCGATGCAATAGCCTACATGACCGATGTGCATGTGCAGCTCAAGCCGTATCTGATGCATCTGGTCGCCGAGAATGCACAAGAGGGCATCCCGGTGGTCAGGCCGATATTCCTGCACTACGAACTTGAGCCTTTTTTGAGTGTGAAGGACTCCTATCTTTTGGGGCGGGACCTCTTTGTGGCTCCCATCCTTGAACAAGGAGCAGTGAGGCGTGAGGTGCTGCTTCCCGATGATGATTGGGTGCACCTGTTTACCAAGGTCGAGTACCGGGGAGGGAGACACACTCTTGAAGCGCCGTTGCTTCGCCCTGCAGTATTCTACCGAAAGGCCAGCAGTTTCGCTCCTCTCTTTGCATCGATTCAGTAGAGGAAGGGAGCAGCTTCCCTCAGCGTAGCTTTGGGGATGAAGAGCTCGATGATGTTCACGCTCTCTTTCTTCACTACAGATAAGATGGTGGACAGCGTTCCCTTGGCAATAGAGTAGATTCCTGATGGTTTTTCACCTGTCTTTGCAGGCAGGTTGCCTTCCTGGAAGGCCTCGCGGTCCTTTGCACTTGCGCTGAAGGTGGAGAAGTCCCACAGAGAAACATCGTATGAGGCTTCAAGAACATCTTCTTCTCTGTCTTTCAAGCGGTGGAAAAAGTCGATGCCGGTGACTTCCTCCACCTCGTCGACACTCACGGCAAACGCTTGCAGATCCTTTTTGGAACCCTCGTTGGGAAGCAAAAAGCCGATGGCTTTATACTCCGGCTCCTGATAATCCAGAACCACCTTGTAGTAGGCATTGGGGACTGAAACCTGGTTCTTTCCTATCGTCTTGTACGGGCCGTCGGTAAGGACAGGTCCGGTGACTACATACACAGCCCCTTCCGTGTCGGCAAAATTGCGTACCGTTGCTTCCAGCTTGCTCCAGATGCCGCGGTTGAATGTACCTGCCTGCGGGCTCATGTTGCTCAGGAAGAAGGAAGCACTCATTGCCTCCTGTGACCAGGAAAGGTCGGCTGCCGGGATGAGGTGGCCGCGGTCGTAGCCGCTGCTGCGGTAATCGTCCAAGGCAGCCGATCCGGTGGGAATGGAGGAGTCGGCCCTGAAGTCATCGCCCCTTTCTTGGCTGCCGTACAGTTCCTCGCGGCTCAGGTGGTAGGCCACCCAACGTGCTTGTTCATGCTCTTCATCGTAGAGAAGGGTGTAGCCTGGATGGCGCACCACCAGTTCCCCCTTCTGATACAGGGGGAGCTCCAAATCCTGGACATAGGCGGATGATGGTTGGGCCGCCGGCGCAAAGACCAAGGTGAGGATCCATAGGACGATGAGGATGGCAAGCAGTATGAGCAGCCGCTTGCCGCGCTTCTTCGCCTTTCCTGCTTGTTTCTGCAGCCGGTTTGTCTTTTTCTGTTTTGCCATCGATGCTTCTCCTGAAAAACCTGAGTATACCCGGGCTCCGAAGGTATGAAAACCTGCCGTCCTCAGCAAAGGAACCAAATACTTGGAGAGAGGTTACGAACGGACGATGGTAATCGTCCCTTGCTTGGGTATTCTCTTTGCGGGGTAGTCTCCCTTGGGATGCCCTACAGCCAGGGTGCCGGTCACGCGGTAGCCTTGGGGAATGCCGAATTGAGTCAGCTTCGTATCGAGCTCATGATTGCCGTTGATGCGGTTGCACCAGACCGAACCAAGTCCAAGGGCATGGGCGGCCTGCATCATGTTGGTCAGGGCGCATGCGGTGTCTTCCTTCTCGTAGGCATTGCCTTCCTGGATGGAGACAAGGATCAGGGTGGGGGCGTTGTAGAAGAAGCTGTCGCCTTTTCCAACCACCAGTTCGTCGAGCATTTTCAGTTTGCCTGGATCCTGCAATGCGGTGAAGTGCCAAGGTTCCTGGTTTCTTCCATTCGGTGCAAGAATCGCTGCCTGTACAATCAAATCCAGATCCTCATCGCTGATCTGCTTGTCGGTAAAAGTACGAACGCTGCGCCTGCTCAGCAGGCTTTCGATAATGCTGTTCATGTGCTGCCTCCTCATCCCATGGTACCCCTTCCCAGAAAGCCTTCCAATAGGGTAATGTAGAGGCTCATGAAATACCTCACCCAGCTTGCAATCATCTTTGGCCTTTGTTTGGTGGGAGACTTGATTTCCTCGCTCCTTCCGTTTGCGTTTCCCGGCAGCGTCGTAAGCATGCTGCTGATTCTCCTTCTGCTCTCAACCAACCTTATGAAGGAGCAATCGCTGGGGGAGAGCGCGGATTTCATGCTGTGCAACATGACCTTCTTCTTCATCCCTCCCGGGGTGAGCATCATCCGCTACATGGATATCATCAACAGCATCTGGTGGCAGTTGCTGGTCGTCAATATCGTCAGTGTCATCACCTGTTTCGCCGCTGCGAGCTGGACTGTGGTGCTCGTAAGCCGTGCACAAAAGGCGCTGCAAAGGAGGAGGCATGCTTGAGATTCTCAGCTCCCCTTTGTTCGGGATATCCCTTTCGATCGTCGCATTCAGAATCGGCATATGGGTGAATCGAAAGCTGAAAACTCCGTTGGCCAATCCCCTGATCATCGCCATGCTGCTGGTCGTCGGCACTCTGGCTGTGTTCGATATCCCCGTGGAGGCGTATGAGGAGGGTTCCTCGTTCATCCTCATGTTCCTCTCTCCGGTAACCGCAGTGCTGGCACTGACCATTTATCGTCAGCGCAAGACCCTGATGAGCAATTTTTTTCCAGTCCTGCTGGGTACGCTTGCAGGCTCGCTTGCCGCCCTGGCCACCATCCGAGGCAGCTGCTACCTTCTGGGCCTGGACCGAACCATCCTCGCCAGCCTGCTTTCCAAATCGGTGACCACCCCGGTGGCTATCGCGCTGACCGAGCAGTTCGGCGGCATTCCGGCTCTGACCATCGCCTCGACGATCATCACCGGTCTTGCGGGAAACCTGCTTGCACCGGTGCTTCCCAAGCTGTTTCATATCAAGGACCCGGTTGCCCACGGGGTGGGCATCGGATCGTGCAGCCATGCCTTGGGCACAAGCAAAGCCCTCGAAATCGGTGAGATCGAGGGCGCCATGAGTTCCATTTCCATCAGCTTGTCAGCGATTTGGACTGTTTTGCTTGCTCCGCTTTTCTTCTAACTTGATCAGGTTCTGCATCGGGACGAATCCTTCACCGAGTGCTTGGTAGGTCTCATGTACGAACATGAATGCCTTGGGGTCCTCCTGATGGACGATCTGGGTGAGGTGGTTGATCTGCTGATTGTGCACCACTGCAAGCAGTATGGTCCTCTCACGTCCGGTGAATATGCCCACTCCGCTGATCAACGTTCCTCCATGGTGAAGTTCGGTGATGATGCGCTTTCCGATGGCTTCGTGGTGCTCGCTGACGATGTAGGCGGTCTTGGCGTACTTGGTGCCGAGGTTCATGACGACAAAGTTGACCATCTGACCTGAGAGGTAGAGGGTGATGACGGCAAAGAGCGCCCGTTCAAGGCCGAACACCATCGCACCAAACACGATCACCGAGGCATCGCACAAAAACAGTGCGGTTCCCAGCGGCAGGGGAGTGAAGCGCGCGAGAATCTGGGCAAGGATGTCCGTCCCGCCGGTATTGGCTCCCGAGCGCATGACGATGCCGATTCCGCTTCCCAGCAATACTCCTCCGAATATGGCCGAAAGCAGTGTGTCCATTCGGTCGATATAGGGAAGAAATCCATTATAATCGGTAAGCTGGCCGAAGAGGCTGACCCAGATGCTGAGAAACAACGTTCCTGCAAGGCTTCTCACCCCGTAGGTCTTGCCAAAGATTGACATGCCGACCAGAAAAAGCGGTACGCTGATGCAAAGCATGACAAACCCGGTATCCCAGCCTGTGAGGTGGTAGATGATGGTCGCCACCCCGTTGACGCCTCCGCTGGCGATTTTGGCCGGGGTAATGAAGACGGCGATGGCAAAGCCAGCCAGAGCAGTCCCTCCAACAAGATAGAGCGCCTCGAGGACGAGGCGCTTGTGATTGATATCAGTCATACATCCTCCCCTGAAGGGAAGTATTCATCAATGGACGTATCGTTGCAAGGTCCTGCGTACTGCACCCTTGCCTTCTATGAGACTGGTGAAGTAGGAAAGAACCAGGTCGGCAAGTCCAACCTCCAGCAAATCTACACCGAAAATCGTAGCATCGGAGAGCAGACCCTTCAGCTGGTCCATACTCGGCTTGTCCCCGATCTTGATGTCCTTCACATAGGCCTGTGCCTCTTGCAGTCTTGGATCGGGACTGGGAGTGAAGCTGTTCAGCTCATCGTCGATGGCCATCAGGTAGCGCAGCCAGCCGGCGAATACCAGCGGGATGAGTTTCAGGTTCTTCACGTCAAGCTTCGGATCGGCAACATACGCCTTGATCGTCTCCCCGAATCGGATGGCAAGCTTCTGGGAAGTATCGGTTGCGATGCGCTGCGGGGTGTCGGGCATGAACGGGTTGGGGAAACGCTTTTCCAAAACCTCGCTGATGAAATCCTTGGGGTTGAGAATCTTGGGATCGACAACCACAGGCATTCCTTCGGTGTAGCCGATGCCTTCCACCAGCTTCTTGAGCTCGACGTCCTGCATCTCCTCGCTGATCAGGGTGTGGCCCAAGAGGCAGCCATATATTGCAAGGGCGGTGTGCAATGGATTCAAACAGGTCGTCACCTTCATCCGCTCCACCTTGTTGACGGTGTCACGGTCGGTGAAGTAGACGCCTGCCTCCTGGAGGGGAGGTCTTCCATTGGGGAACAGGTCCTCGATCACCAAATACTGTGATTGTTCGGCGTTGACGAAGGATGCGGTATAGGTGTTCTTGTCGGTGATGACAAGGTTGGTATCCTCAAAGCCGTCGGCCTTGAGCATCGCCTCGACCTTTGCATCGGGACGCGGGGTGATTTTGTCGATCATCGACCAGGGGAAGGCTACATCGTTGTCCAGATATGCACAGAAGCCCTTTTCAACCAGGCCTTTCTGCTCCCAGGTGCTGGCGATGTCGATTACTGCTTCGTAGAGCTTTTGGCCGTTGTGCGAGCAGTTGTCCATGCTCACCAAGGCAAGCTTGCCGGCCTTCGCCTGATACCGCTTGTAGACCAAGGCGGTGAGCTTGGAGAGGAACATGGTCGGCTTTGCAGGGCCGTTTGCCAAATCCTCGACGATCTGGGGATAATATTCGCCGTTGCCGCCCTTCAGCGAGTAACCTTTCTCGGTGATGGTGAAGCTCACCATCTGCAGGCTGGGCTTGGTGAAGGTTTCGGTGAAGAACTTCCATTCTTGCTCAAAGCGGGGATCGCACTTGTAGGCGTAGGCCACCGATGCAATGACTTCCTTGTCGATCGAGCCGTCGCTCTTGAGTGTCACCATGAGCGTGAGATTGTCGTGCTTGGCGTACACCTTGTCGATGATCTGGTAATCGAAGCCTTCTCCGACGATGATGCCCGCCTTGCTCAGACCCCTGTTGAGCAGCTGCTGCTGCAGAGCAGCCGGAAACACCCTGAAGATGTTGCCGGCACCGAAGTGAACCCAAATTGGATTCTCCTTCGTATTGTGCTGCATGGCACCGCGGTCAAAGGAGGGGAGGATATACCCCTTTGCTTCCCATTTGCTTCTTTCTTGCAATCCTGTATCGGTAAGTTTCATCTGTGACTCCTAGTGGTTGACAACCCGTAGCTGCAGGCCGCTGTAACTGTTCTCATGCTTGAAATACGAGGGATAGCGCCCGACCATGCTTTCAGTCTCTTGCAAAAGCTTGGACAAGTGCTTGTCCTCGAGGTTGAGCATCACATCCAACTGCTTGGACTTGAGGGCTTCAACCATGTTCTGGTGCTGTTCGATAATATTGGAAAGGGCATTCTTTTCATAGAAGGAGAGGAGACGGATGCGGTGATGGTTGCCGCCCTGTGCTTTGATGATCGACCAGATCCGCTGCAATCCGATGGCAGAGAAGATGGTGGAATGGAATCGGTCATCCTCTTCCAGGAAGGTGATGAAGTCATTGTTCTTCATCGCCTCAATCTGGCTCTCGATTGCCTTTTCCATTGCACTAAAATGCTCGCTCCTTCCCTGGTAGATGAACTTTTTCACGGCGCTTTCTTCCAAGCTCTTGCGTAAAAAGCGTTCCTCTTCCACCTGCTTGAGGTTGATCAGGGAGACCCTGGTTCCCTTCTGGGGGAAGATGTCGACCAGATTATCGCCGGAGAGGCGCATCAATGCATCACGAACGGGAGAGCGGCTGACCTGCAGCTGCGTTGAAAGCAGCTGCAGATTCAGTTCCTCGCCAGGTTTGAACCGAAGGGATAAGATTTCCGAACGGAGGGTCTGGTAGATCTCTTCCGATGCGGTAACTCGAACTATCGTCGTCATCTTACTTCCTCTGCTCGTTTTTCTGGATGGCTTCATACAAGCCGAGGATGTAGGAAGCTCCCAAAGCACGATCGTACAAGCCGTATCCGGGCATTGCCACCTCTCCCCAGATCATTCTTCCGTGATCGGGGCGGGCGGGTCCTTCGAAGCCGGTTTCGTGCAAGGCCTTTACGATTTCATACAGATCGAACGAACCGTCGCTGGACAGGTGGGCCGCTTCTTCGAATACGCCGCTCTCGAAGTGGTGGAGGTTGCGGATGTGTGCGAAGTGGATCCGGCCTGGAAGGGCGCGGATGATGCCCGGCAGATCGTTCTTCGGATTGGTGCCGAAGGAGCCTGCACAGAAGGTGAGTCCGTTGAACGGGGCATCCACAGCCTTCATGACCTTCAGGATTTTCTCCTTGCTGGTGATGATGCGCGGCAGTCCGAATACAGGCCATGCCGGATCGTCGGGGTGGATTGCCATCTTGATGCCCCACTTTTCACAGGTCGGCTGGATGGCCTTGAGGAAGTAGACCAGGTTGTCGAACAGCTTCTCCTCGGTGACATCCTTGTATGCCTCGAACAGATCCTTCACCTTTGCTAGGCGCTCGGGTTCCCAACCGGGCATCTTGAAGCCCTGCGCGCTGGAGTTGGTCTGGTTGAAGAAGACCTCGGGATCGATTGAATCAACAATTTTCTGGTCGTAGGCAAGGACGGTCGAGCCGTCTGCGCGCTTCTTGAACAGGTCGGTGCGGGTCCAGTCGAAGACCGGCATGAAGTTGTAGCAAACAGTGGTGATGCCCTCTTTGCCCAAATTTTCCAGCGTCTCGATGTAGTTTGCGATGTACTGTTCGCGGTCGGGACTGCCGATCTTGATGGAGTCGTGGATATTGACACTTTCGATGCCAAGCACCTTCAGGCCTGAGGCCTCGACTTCGGCTTTGAGCGCCTGGATGCGCTGAAGCGGCCAGAGCTGGCCGGCAGGAATATCGTACAGGGTGGTGATTACTCCCTCTACGCCGGGAATCTGTCTGATTTTTTCCAAAGAAACGGTATCGTGCTTTGAGCCGAACCAACGAAGTGACATGTGGATCATGGTGAGTGCCTCCAAATCAGGGTTATGCTAATACTCTAGCATACTAATATATTAGTTGCAAGAGGACAGGCATTTTCCCCTGCGATTTGCAGGGATGTCCTATCGCCGGTCTCCCATCACCAGCATGGAGGAGGTTTTATCCAGGAGCAGGGTGCACTCTTTTTTGGTTCGAAGCACCGTACAGGGGGCATAGACGGAGATTTGATCATACAGACACATCGCCACCGCCCGGGCCTTGCGCTGGTCGGGCACCGAGCAGATGAGGTTCTTGGCCTTGAGAATCTGGCGAACCGACATCGTAACGGCTTGCAGTGGGACGTCGTCGAGTTTGGGAAACCAACCCTCGCTGACTTGCTGGCGGCGGCATCGCTCCTCCAGATCGACGACGATGTAGGGATCGTTGGTTTCAAAGTTGGCAGGTGGGTCGTTGAAGCCTATGTGTCCGTTCTCACCGATGCCCAAAAAGGCAACATCGACATCCTTTTCCTTGATCAGGGTATTGAGACGTACAATTTCTGCATCCAAGTCCTCTGCATCGCCGTTTACTGCATGGAACGCTCCAAGGTTCTGCACCTTTTTTACAAATCGAGTCTTCAGGTAGTAGCGAAAGCTTGATGGATGGGTGTCGGGCAGATTCACATACTCATTCATCCCGAATGCTTCAACCTTGCTCCAATCGACATCCGCCTCGCCCAGGTGTGCATACAGGGAGAATTGGCTGAGTCCTGTGGCGACCACGATAACCGCACGGCCTTTTTTCTCGATGGCTTCCTTGATAAGGGAAATGCCGAGCTTTGCAGCTTGATAGCCCATGTCGTGTTTGTCTTCACAGATGGTGATGCGCATAGTTGTAGTTCCTCCAGGATGCTTCAGTGTATCCTAAGAGGCCCATCATTTGTAATCCCTCAGAGAAAGGCTTCTTCGCTGCTGGGGTGGTTGTTGTTCCAATTGTTGGTCGAAAGAATCATCTGCTTGGAAGCAGTCTGGGCAAAGAAGGGTGCAAAGAGCCGTTCGAGGGAGACCGATGAGCCTGCAAGATTGACGATGATGGTCCGGTAATGAAAGCGTGCCATCTGCCGGCTGAACGAGTCGAACAGCAGCCTGAAGAGTCCCAAGCCGCGGCACTCCTGCTTTACGGCGAAGAAGGGTACTTCGACCAACGCATCGGTGAGGGGGATGTAGGCAAGCAGGGCGGCAAGGCTTCCGTCCTGGCTGCGGGCTAGCTGATAATGCTCGGGCATCTCATTCTCGAACCTGCGGCCAAGCAGCAGGCTCGCGATTGCATCCTGCTCCCTGCCGTTTTCCATCTCCTCGAGGATGAGCTGTACGAAGCTGTCCATCTCGCTGGTGGGATACCCTTCATGCGTCTCGAAGGTGAAGTCCTCAAGCAGAATTTCCTCGGTCAGGTCCTCAACCTCTTCCTTGAGATTGAGCAGTCCGAGTGCACCTTCCTGCTCCCGGTACCAGGTGATGACCACCCGCTTGAGTTGTTCGTCCTTGAAAGAGAACCACTTCCTCTCCAGAACCGGGAGTTCGGACAGGGCATCCTTGAATTTTCGGAAGACTCCTTTGCCGCTGTTCAAGCAGGAGAGCAGACGTTCACGGTACAGGGGATTGCGCACCCGGTTGGCGAACATCTCCATCAGGTGGAATCCGTCCGAGGGCTCCCAATCGGGAATGGGGATGAAGCGGTTCTCATCCAGCGGCTCTTCATGTTCCTCATCCTCGTCGAGATAACGTATCTCTTCCTCGCTGATCAGGTTTCCGTCCTTGAGGTCGAGGTAATAGTCGCTGACCTGGTCTTCCATGGCGAAAATGATCGAGCCAAGCAGGTCTTCGGTGAGATCGGGCATGTGGTAGACTGCAGATTCCATGGCTTGTATCATACCGTCAGTTTTCCCATCTGGCTAGAGGAGCTTCGAATAGTCACTTCTTGACCAGAAGAATCTGCAGAGTTCCATGACGCCGTCGAGTACACTATAAAAGAGTGCAAATTGCTTGCTAAATATTCTGTAATAGCGATGCTGCCTGACTTTGCAGGTATGGACCGGTTCATTCCCTTCAGGGTTTGAAGAGCGGCTTTCAATTGCTTTTTCAATGGAGTCGATCAAGGGCCGTACAGCAATTTTGTTGTCCAAGACATGCGAAATATATCGGACCGCCTGTGAATAGCTTTGCTGGAACCGGCAATCCAGGAAAGTCGCTTACCTTGACATTAGCGCTAAAAGATACGAATATATTTTGTGTGATTTCAATTACGAAACTAGGAGTGTATTCATGAGCATTATTGAATTTATCGAAGCCAGGGAGATCCTTGACTCACGTGGTAACCCCACCGTAGAAGTAGATGTCATTCTTGAGGATGGTTCCATGGGCCGTGCAGCGGTTCCCTCCGGAGCATCCACCGGTGTTCACGAAGCAGTTGAGCTCCGTGATGGGGACAAGAGCCGCTATTTGGGTAAGGGCGTTCTGAAGGCTGTCGACAATGTCAACAACATCATCGCCCCCGAACTCGAAGGCATGGATGCTCTGGATCAGGTCGCCATCGACCGTGCCATGATCGCTCTTGACGGTACCCCCAACAAGGCAAAGCTTGGCGCCAACGCAATCCTGGGTGTTTCCATGGCTGTTGCACGTGCAGCCGCCGACTACCTCGGCCTGCCGTTGTACAAGTACCTTGGAGCCTACCACGCCTGCGTCCTTCCCGTTCCGATGGCCAACATCCTCAACGGCGGTGCACACAGCGACAACAAGGTTGACTTCCAGGAGTTCATGGTCATGCCGATCGGAGCTCCCTCCCTTCGCGAAGGCCTGAGATGGACCGCCGAGGTGTTCCACAATCTCAAGGCTGTCTTGAAGGCGAAGAAATACAACACCTCTGTAGGTGACGAGGGTGGTTTCGCTCCCGACCTGCAGTCCAACGAAGAGGCTCTCGAGGTCATCATGGAAGCCATCAAGAAGGCAGGGTACACCACCGGCCGCGATGGTGACTTCATGATCGCCCTGGACCCCGCCGCTTCCGAGCTCTATGACGAGAAGACCAAGACCTACACCCTCAAGTGGACTACCGGTGAGAAGCTGACCAGTGCCCAGATGGTTGACCTGTGGGAAGATTGGTGCAACCGCTACCCGATCATCTCTCTCGAGGACGGCATGGCCGAGGACGACTGGGAAGGCTGGAAGATGCTCACCGATCGCATCGGCGACCGCGTCCAGCTCGTCGGTGACGACTTGTTCGTAACCAACGTCGAGAGACTGAAGATGGGTCTGGAAAAGGGTGTAGCCAACTCCATCCTGATCAAGGTGAACCAGATCGGAACCCTCACCGAGACCTTCGAAGCCATCGACCTTGCAAAGCGCAACGGTTACACCGCTGTTGTATCCCACCGCTCCGGCGAGACTGAGGATAACTTCATTGCCGACCTCGTGGTCGCTCTCGAGACCGGTGAGATCAAGACTGGATCCATGAGCCGTTCCGACCGTCTTGCAAAGTACAATCAGCTGCTGCGCATCGAGGACTACCTCGGTGATACCGCCAAGTATGCTGGTCGTGACGCTTTCCGCGTTCTGTAAGAGTAGTATTGCATTGTATTCAGAGGCCATCGCACTGCGGTGGCCTTTGTTGCAAGAAGGGA